>Ga0335075_10010401_pt1 | contig 14123 bp, 11 predicted proteins | sample Lox_Sample_24_FD_206723 | JGI IMG/M metagenome (GOLD analysis project Ga0335075, IMG submission 206723) | Soil microbial communities from Loxahatchee National Wildlife Refuge, Florida, United States - Lox_Sample_2.4 | ecosystem: Environmental > Terrestrial > Soil > Wetlands | place: USA...
TAGGTAAAGACGGTGTTTGTGTGCAGCGACTCTTCAAGAGTGGTGAGCGGAAAGCCTGAGTCGACCGTAAGAAAAGCGCGCTCGGCGTTGGAGGTGATCAGCGCGGGATCGGCCTGGCTGCAGCCGTGCTCGAACTGGTAGCCAAGCACCTCGGCGAGGCGCCCGGCGTCGGCGCAGCCCTGGATGCGGATGATGCCGTCCGAGCCGGCGAGAGACTGGAGCTGACGCGCGAACTGGACATAGCGCGTGAGCAGAACCAGGAACTCGGTATCCCTGCCGTTTTCATGTCCCCAGAGCGTGATATTGCGGGCCAGCATGGGGAGCACTTCATCCGGAGGCACCTGCTGGCTGATTCCGGCCATGCGCAGAAACGAGCGCAACGGGCCGGGGATGGTCTCGGTCTCGGGCACAGGGGATTCGCCCGAGCCCGCGTCGGCCGCGCGAAGTGCGAGCAGTTGAGCCGGCTGTTGGTGGAGGGAACGAGCAGGGAGGCAGTGCGGAATACACAGCGCGCCTGCGGCGAAAACGGCGAGAGCACGAAGAGGGAGACCCATTGCGAATACCCCTTCAGATCGGCTAATAGTCCTGCGGACGGTTGAGGCTGTCTTTGGTGCGTACCAAAGGAGCGGGCTAACCGCTTTAACAAATGCCGATTTCGATGCGCCCGGCGTCTTTATCGTTGTGATTCGCAGAAGACTTGAAGACAGGTTCTCGAACCGGTGGGCTATTGTCGCAAATCCCTTATCAACCGGCAAGTCTTTCTATCGACTCGATTTTGGGATGGTCGAAACCGAAGCGGCGCGAACGCGGAAACGAAGGCGTGTGGCGATGGCTAAACGTTTTCCTTGCATCTAGTTATACCCGCCGTTTCTGGGAGCACTTTTGGGAAAGGCATTTTCCCGGCGCCGATTGAAAGGCCTTCAATTGTCACGGATTTGTAACCGGATCGACCGCCGGCTCAACAACTGCAAGGCATGTTCGAAGCCGGCTCGGATGGTATGTGGCGGCGGAATTTCATTGTGCCCTCTATCCGGTCTTGGATCGGCGGAGGCTCGACGCGCGCACAACAAGATGCGGCGAGACAAGCTCGTTTTTGGGCCGGCGGACAGTTTCGTTATGGGCCAGCTTGAGCGCCAGCGCCGCTGCCATCTTGCCGATCGTCTGGCTGCCCTGGTCGATCGAAGACAGCGGGACGCGGAGCAAGTCGGAATAGGAAAGATTGCCGCAGCCGACAACCGCAATGTCTTCGGGAATGCGAAGGCCCGCTTCGAAGATGGCGCGCATGGTTCCCAGAGCCGCGGGGTCGTTGAAGCAGAAGATGCCGTCGGGGCGGACCTTACTGGCGAGCAGCTTCTGCGTGGCCTCGTATCCGCCGCTCTCACCCTTATGATCTCCCGACGCGCCGGTCGAGACCACGTGGCCGGGCAGCGAGGTCATCTGCGCTGCGGCCAGCGCCAGGCGATACCCTTCCAGGCGTCCGTTGGCGGTGCTGATCTCCGGCCCGCGCACGTGGGCAATATGCCGGCAGCCCTGCTCGATGAGGTGCTCAGTGGCCAGCCGGCCCACGGCGCGGTCATCGACGCCGACAAAATTCGAATCGAAGCCGGCAAACTGGCGGTCGAGCAGAATGTAGGGAACCTTCTGCTCCTCGATGCGGCGAAAGCTTTCCGCGTTCCATTGCGAGGAGGCGATGAGCAGAACATCGACGCGACGGGCCAGCAGTTGCGCGATCTCCTCCTGCTCAAGCGCGGGATCTTCGTCCGAGGAAGAGATGAACAGGCTGTACCCCTTTTTCCGCACCTGGACCGAGATGGCCTTGGCGATCTGCGCGAAGAAGGGGTGGAGCAGGTCGGGAACCACGAGGCCGATCGTCCACGACTGACCGGTGATGAGCGAACGGGCGGCCAAGTTGGGCTGATAGTTGAGCTCCTTCATCCGTTCGAGGACGCGTTTCCGTGTCCCGGCGCCGATGTCGGGGTGATCGCGCAACACTTTGGAGACGGTCACGACCGAAAGGCCCAGGTCCTGGGCGATATCCTTGAGCCGCACAGCCATGATTCGTTCGCCTCCTGGGCTTGCTCGCACGTTGACTCAGAATCTGCTGATGCGGGCCTGACGATTGCAGTTTACATTGCTGGCAGCGGTTCCAAGAGAGACATGTGTGGCGGTAACAATTGCAGTTGACAGGGCTTCCCGACAGGTCAGACCATTCACTGAGGCCGGCCTCGATCGGAAGCGCAGATGTGCTTGACAAGCGAAAGTGCCGGGCATAGTCTCAAGTCGTTACAGTTATCGATTACTATATTTTGTTCGGAGACGAGATGAAAGATAATACAAGCCCCTGGCAGCCGGCAAGCGACGCGGTCGATCCTGGGCTTGTGCCGCAGCGGCGGCTGGCTACGGGCGCGGTGATGCCGGCGATCGGGCTGGGCACCTTCGGCTCCGATCATGCGCCGCATGCGGCCGTGGCGGAAGCGGTGAAATCGGCGGCAGCGGTAGGCTACCGGCACTTCGATTGCGCGTCGGTCTATGGCAACGAGGCGCTGATCGGCCAGTCGTTCGAAGAGATTTTCTCAGGCGGCCTCGACCGCAGCAAGGTCTGGATCACTTCCAAATTGTGGAATGACAAGCACGGCGAAGAGGACGTGATTGCGTCGTGCGAAAAATCGCTGGCCGACCTGCGGCTGCGTTATCTCGACCTCTACCTGGTGCACTGGCCGTTTCCTAACCATCATCCCCCGCACTGCGATGTGAGCGCGCGCAATCCCAACGCCGTGCCGTATATCCACGAGAACTATATGCGGACATGGCGCAAGATGGAGACGCTGGTGGAGCGCGGGCTGGTGCGGCACATCGGCACCTCGAATATGACCATTGCCAAGATGAGGCTGGTGCTGCGCGATGCGCGCATCAAGCCTGCGGTAAATGAGATGGAGCTGCATCCGCATTTTCAGCAGCCGGAGTTTTTCGCGTGGCTGCGCGAGCGCGGCATTGAGCCGGTCGGCTATTCGCCGCTGGGCTCGCCGGCTCGACCGGAACGCGACCGCACGCCGGAGGACACATCTCCGCTGGAGGACCCGGTGATTCTGCGAATTGCCGCGCGGATGGGTGTACATCCCGCGGAAGTGTGTCTCAAGTGGGCCGTACAGCGCGGGCAAACGCCGATTCCCTTCTCGACGAATCGCCGCAATTACCTGGCGAACCTGCGCACTGTGACGCGCGATCCGCTGAGCGCCGAGGACATGCAGGCCATCGCGTCGATCGACCGCAACTGCCGGCTGATCAAAGGCCAGGTATTTCTGTGGAAGGACGATCAGCCGTGGGAAGATCTGTGGGATCTGAGCGGCGAAGTCACACCGGCCTGAGCGGCCGGTCGCCGGGAAGAGCCGCATCGCGAATCGAAATCGAGACGAGTTGAAAGCAAGAGGGATGAGCAAATCAAGATGACTACGACCATGAGAGCAGCTTACCTGCCGGGCAACAGCACCGTGGAGATGCGGGAGGTGTCTGTACCCGCGCCCGGCCATGGTGAAGTGCTGCTCCAGGTAAAAGCGTCGACGATCTGCGGATCGGATATCCGCTGCATTTATCACGAGCACCTCGGCAAAGGACCGGAAGGCTACCAGGGCGTAATCGCCGGTCATGAGCCTGCAGGCCTGATTGTGGAATGCGGACCGGGATGCCGGAGATTCAAAGCCGGCGACCGCGCGATTGTGTATCACATCTCCGGGTGCGGAGTGTGCAACGACTGCCGGCGCGGATTCATGATCTCCTGCACCAGCTCGGTTTACCGGCGCGCCTATGGCTGGCAGCGCGACGGCGGCATGGCAGAGTTCATGATCGCCGAAGAAAAGGACCTGATTGCGCTGCCGGATGAGCTCTCCTACGCGGACGGCGCTCAAGTGGCATGCGGATTCGGCACGGTCTACGAGGGCCTGGAAAAGATCGGCATCAGCGGCAACGATGCGGTGCTGATTACCGGACTGGGGCCGGTGGGACTTGCGGCCGGCGCGCTCTGCCGCAAGCTGGGCGCAGAAAAGATCATCGGCATCGACATTTCAAAAGACCGGATGGATCTGGCTCTGCGGCTCGGATTGTGCGATTTTGTGCTCGAATCAAGCGCTGACAATGAGGCGCAAGTGCGGGAGCTGACCGCTGGGCAGGGCGTGGAGCGGGCTGTGGACTGCTCAGCCAATGCCGCAGCGCGGGCTACGGCTATCCGCGCTACGCGCAAGTGGGGAAAGATGGTGATGATCGGCGAGGGCGGCACGGTGAGCTTCAATCCTTCGCCCGACATCATTCACGACCAGAAGACCATTTACGGTTCCTGGGTGACCTCGACCTGGAAGATGGAAGAACTGGTTGAGCGGCTGGTGCGCTGGAAGCTGCATCCGGAAGAGATCATCACGCACAGGTTCGCGCTGGAAGAGGCGGACGAAGCCTATGCGTTGATGGCCTCAGGACGTTGCGGCAAGGTGGCAGTGTGCCCGAGCGGAAAGTGACGACGATGAACCCAGTGAATACGGAACGGCTCGCGTGGGAACAGGATCTCGAAAGCAGGCTGCCGCTGTTCGGCCATCGCAACTGGATTGTCGTTGCCGACGCGGCTTATCCGGCGCAATCCAGACCCGGCATCGAGACGATTGTGGCCGGCGGCGATCACGTGGAAGCGGTGCGCCTGGTACTCGACCAGATCGCCATGAGCCCGCACGTGCGCGCCAACGTGTATGTGGACCGCGAGCTGGATTACGTGGCGGAGAGCGACGCGCCGGGAATAGGCAACTGCAGGCAGCAGCTGCTGGCGCTGCTCGAAGGTGCGGAAGTAAGGCAGATTCCGCACGAGGAGATTATCGCGAGACTGGACGCGTGCGCGCAGATGTTTTGCGTGCTGCTGATCAAAACAGATCTTACGCTGCCGTATACGTCTGTCTTCTTCGAGCTCGATTGCGGCTACTGGAGCGCGGAAGCGGAAGCCCGGCTGCGGAGCGCGATGGCCCGATAAGCTCACACCGATTTTACGCAGCGGAAGCCGATGTTCGCGGCGGCGCTGTCGGGCGTGTTTTTGGTGCGCGCGCCCATTCGGTAACGATTGCAGTAGGACGCGTGGCAAAGAAACGACCCCCCCTTCATGACTTTGCTTTCGCCCGCGACAGGACCGGCTGGATCGTGCAGCGCAGGGGCCGCTGCGAACGAGGTTGTAAACCAGTCCGCGCACCACTCCCACACGTTGCCGGTAACGGAGTAGAGGCCGTAGCCGTTCGCGGGAAAAGCATCTACGGGGCAGGTGCCGGTGTAGCCGTCCTGGCCGGTATCGCGGGTGGGAAACCGTCCCTGCCAGATGTTGCACATGTGCTTGCCGCCCGGCGTGAGCTCGTCGCCCCAGGCGTAGAGCTTCTGCTCCAGACCGCCGCGAGCCGCGTACTCCCACTGCGCCTCAGTGGGCAGTGTCTTGCCCGCCCACTGCGCGTAGGCAGCGGCATCGTTCCACGAGACATGCACTACGGGATAGTTCGCGCGGTCTTTCACGTCGGAGCCGGGCCCTTCGGGATACTTCCAGCAGGCGCCGGGAACCTTGCACCACCAGGGCGCAGCGGCTACGGTGTCTTCGACCAGCAGCTTGAAGCGGCTCTGCGGAATATGCGCCCAGAAGACGAACGACCACTTGAATCTCTCCGCTTCGGTCTTGTAGTCCGTGGCTTTTACGAAGGCGGCGAACTCGGCGTTGGTCACCGGATAAACATCGATGGCAAACGGCGAGAGCGTAACCGGACGCACCGGGCCCTCGCCGTCCGCGGGAAATCCGCCGGCATAGTCGGTGCCCATGAGGAAAGTGCCGCCGGGCAGCGTGACCATGGGCCGGGCTGCATCGGGAGCTTCGGCCGCCGGAGGGCGCGCAATGAAGGCGCCGCCGCCCGGCACTTCCGCGCCGCGATCGGCGCCGGGTGTGCAGCAGCCTTTTTTTTGGGCGGCTTCGTCCTGTTGCGTAGCTTCGAGATGAGAGAGGTCCGGAGTCATTGACTTTTATTATTACTCCGCGCCGCCGCGTCTGCAGCAATGCATCACTTTGACGCTGGTTTAATATGGCTTGGAATGCGAGGTGGCGATTGCGATTGCATTGGAATGGATGCGCGGCCGGCGGCGAAAAGTCACGCGCTGCGACAAAGAGAACCCGCTGCGGCAGATGGCTGCTCGCGTGCGCACTGCTCGGCGTGTGGCCTTTCATGCAAAACGCGAGCGCGCAGACCGCGGCCGGCGGCGCAGCCTCGCCTGCGAATGGATGGGCGATTGCCATTCACGGCGGCGCGGGCGAAAGCGAGTGGCAGCACATGGACGCTGCGACGGCATCGGCTTACCGTGCTTCGCTCGAAAAGGCTCTGGCTGCGGGATCGGCCGTGCTCAAGCGCAATGGCGCGGCGCTCGATGCAGTGGAAGCGGCGGTCGAAGTGATGGAAGACGATCCGCTCTTCAATGCGGGGCGCGGCGCGGCCTTTGCGGCGGACGGCACCAATGAGATGGACGCGGCGCTCATGGATGGCAGCACCCTGGCAGCAGGATCGGTGGCTGACGTGCAGTTTACCCGGCATCCGATTGCGCTGGCGCGCGCGGTGATGATGCACACGCCTTACGTGATGATGGTCGGCGACGGCGCTGACGCGTTCTCTCGCGCGCAGGGACTTGAACAGGAGCCGCCTTCGTATTTTTTTACCGAGATGCGCTGGCGCGAGCTTGTGGGCATTCTGAAGGCCAGCGGAAGCCCCGTTCCACCAAGGCCGAAGGGCGTGCCGCCGGAGAACAGCCCGGCCGGCGCAGCGGAGCTTGCGCTGCCCATCTTTGCGCATCGATTTGGAACAGTGGGAGCCGTCGCGCGCGATAGCGCCGGACACCTGGCTGCGGCCACTTCAACGGGCGGCATGCAGGGCAAGCTGCCGGGACGCGTGGGCGACTCGCCGCTCATCGGCGCTGGAACCTATGCGAGCGACCACTCCTGCGCCGTTTCCGGCACGGGCGTGGGCGAGTATTTCATCCGGCTCACGCTGGCGCGCGAAGTGTGCACGCTGGTGGAAGAAGGCAAGACACCGCAACAGGCAGCCGACGAGATGATTCACGTGCAGCTGCCGGCGCTCAAAGGCGGCGAGGGCGGCGTGATTGTGATGGCGCCGGCCGGCATGCCGGTTTGGAGCTCGAATACTCTCGGCATGTTCAGAGCGCGCGAAGAACAGGGTCACGCGCCCGAAGTGTTTGTGAAGTAATGGTTCCCGCGCCGTGCGCCGCGGCGGCGTAGTTTAGCACTGAAGGGGCTCTGTGCCGAGACCACAGCGCTTCACTTGGCGCCGCTCTGTTCAAGGTATTCGACATAGCCAAGCAGCGCGCCCCAGTGGTAGAAGCGGTCGCTGTTGGTCACATCGTCGCCGCTGCCGAGGATCGCGTTGTAGTTCTCGTGCACGTGCCCGTTCTTGGTCCACTCCTTCAGGAACAGCGCGTACGACTTCTGCGCAAACTCGCTCCGCACACCTGCATCGTCATAGTTCGCAAGGCCGAGATAGACCAGGTAGTTCATCGGGCCCCAGATGCGGCCGCGCCAGTAATTCTGGTCGTGAAATGCGGGATCGTCGCGGGCAATCGACGGCATGATCCACTCGCCCCAGAACTCCTGCGGATTGAGGAGATGTTTTTCAATCATGGTATGCGCCTGTTGCGGCGTGGCTGCCTTCGCCAGCATGGGGTAAAAGTTGGTCGGCGAGAGACGTGAGCTGAACTGGCCCGTGTGCAGGTCCTTGTTCAAAAAGATGCCGGCCTTGTCATCCCACAGCGTCGCCAGTTTGGCGCGATAGCGAGCGGCGCGGTCGCGCAGTTGCTTTGCATCATCGATCTTGCCAATCGCATCGGCAATCTCGGCCAGCGCGTCGCAGTCGGCGATGTACAAACTCATCAGGCCCACATCGGCAAACTCCAGCACGTGGGTCTTTGCGTTGTAGGTCGTGTCGTCGTACATGGGACTGTTATCAAGACCCGATTCGAGAATCGCGCCCTGCCGGGTTCCGCGCGAGTTGTCGTCGAGATTCTGCGGCTGAGTGCTGGCATCGCTGCCCCAGGCCAGGTAGCCGTCGATATCGCGCTCGGCGGCCCACCACCGGTTCCACTTGAGCAATGGCTCGAAGGTGTCTTCAAGGAACCATCGGTCGTGATATTGCTTGTAGAGCCCGAGCACGGTAATGGCGCCCACCGGCGGCTCCGAACGATCAAAGCTCTTCCACTCACCGGCGCGCGCGTAATTGGGCACAAAGCCCTGCGGCGTCTCCTCGCGCAGAATCTCCATTGTGTTGGCGTAGGCCAGGTCGCGGTCGCCAATGCCGGCCATGGTCGCCGCGAAAAATGTATCCCAGTCGAAGAGCACGTAGCCGCCCCAGCCCACGCTCCACACCCGGCTCACCGGCGAAATCACGCGGCGGCCATTCGGTTCGTAGATCGTGTCCCATCCAAGCGTCGTCTCAATCGCGTCGGCAATGGGCTCCGATTTCCCTGCCGCCGCGATCGACTGCTTGTAGGCGTCATGCTGGCGGTCAATCGCCGCCTGAATCTCGGCCAGCGTTCGCTGTTTGCCTGTGCTCACGCCCACCGGCCCGGTCAGGTCGACAGAAAAATACGGCCCCGCAACCGGAACGTCGGCGTAGTCCCGCCCTCCCGCATCCGGTCCTGCATTCTGTGCGCAGGTGCAGTAGACGGCTACCGCGCCATCTGCACTGTGCGCCTCAATCGAGCCGCCGTGCCGCTCGACTGTGCCGGGCCGGTTCCACAGAAAGTCGACCGAGACCACCAGGGTGGGCGGCAGCGCGGAGATTGGCTTTCCCGCGAGCGGCGTAACCAGCACCACCAGGCCGTCGCCGTCATGCGCGCTCTGGATGCGCCAGCTATGCCCCTTCCACGATGCGCGCAGCTCGGTGTAGCTGCCGTTCCACGAGTGCGGCCCCGGAACCACCTGCTCGGCGCCTTTTTCGAGCCGGCCGATCAGCATATTTCCCAGAAATGCGTCCTGAAATTCAGTCGAGTTGTGCTTGAGGCCCAGATGAACAGCGAGACCCTCCGGCAGCAGCACCTGGGTGGCCACGCTGTTGACGTCCCAGGTATTCCAGCCGCGCGCCAGCCGTTGCTGCACCGCCTTGTATTCGGGCGAGACCGGCACAGAGCTTGCCGCATCCGGCGCCCATCGCGAGGCGACGGGCATTTCGGCCGGCGCGGCCTGAGCCGTTGCCCGCTGTGAAAAGCAGCACAGGCCCAGGCCGGAAGCGGCAACTGCAAACAAAAGTAATAGGCGTCGGGCCGTCCAGCGCATGAAAATCCTCCTCGGCAGCAGCGGTGCGATTGTACTCCGCGCCGCCCTGAAGCCTTGGCGGCAAAACCCTTTGAGAACAAGCGCAGCGCAGACGATGCGACCGATGTGATTCGATCCGCCGCTCAGGCCCTGCAAACAGGCGCCTACCTTGCAAAAGCGCGCCGGCGCGTTTGAAGCCACACCGGATGTACATCTTTGGTGGAGTTTCTCACGGCCCGACAGCTTGCTACCCTGCCGGAGTACCTGCCGATTTGTGCAAAACTCAGGAGGCAAGTGTGGCCATCCTCGCCGTTGCTCCGGGCAGGCCTGAAATCGCTCACCGTCCCGGCAGCCAGAGCATCTCACTCGCCGAAATTCTCTCCGCGTTGTCGTTCGCGCTGGACCTGACTGAGGACGCCGTTCCCGGCCATGCACTGCGCAGTTGCCTGCTGGGCATGCGGCTGGGCCAGGCGATGGCGCTCGCGCCCGATCAGATGGCCAGCCTGTACTACGCACTGCTGCTCAAAGACGTGGGTTGCAGCAGCAACGCCGCGCGGCTCTGCCAGATCATCGGCGGAGGCGACGAGCGCCGCGTAAAGGCAGGCGTCAAGCTCGAAGACTGGACGCAGCCGGGCAAACCCAAGGCATCCACGTTCAGGCTGCTGTGGGACACGGTGCTTCCCGGCTCGGGACCGATGGAGCGCGCGGCCGCGATTGTGCGCATCGGTCTGACCCAGCACCGCAACAACAAGGAAGTCATTACCCTGCGCTGCGACCGCGGCGCGCATATCCTGCGCAAGCTTGGCCTGGGCGACGAAGCCGCCGAAGCCGTGCGTGGACTGGACGAGCACTGGGACGGCAGCGGCTACCCGGAGTGCCGCAAAGGGCACGATATTCCTCTCGCCTCGCGCATCCTGGCCGTGGCCCAGCATCTTGACGTCTTTGCCTCGGAACAGGGCGCGGGGAAAGCGATGGAAGTGCTGCGCGAGCGCAGCAGCCGATGGTTCGACCCCGAACTGGTGCGCATTGCCGAGAGCCTGCACGCTAACTACGGGCTCTGGCGGGCGGCGCTCGCCGATACCCCCGAGCAGGAGACGCGGAGACGCGTTCTTGAACTTGCGCCACCCGAAGTCAACAAGCTCGAAGCCGCCGACATCGACCTCATCTGCGAGGCCTTTGCGGACGTGGTCGACGCCAAGTCCTCGTTCACCTACCGGCATTCAATGGGCGTGACCGACGCCGCCGTGGATATTGCGCGCCAGATGGGACTCGGACCGGAGCGGATCCGGCTCGTGCACCGCGCCGCGCTGCTCCACGATCTTGGCAAGCTGCGCGTGCCCAACTCGGTGCTCGACAAGCAGGGCAAACTCGACGCCAGCGAGTGGAAGATCGTGCAGGAGCATCCCAAGCTCACCCGGGAGATTCTTTCGCGCATCCGCCAATTCGACGAGCTGGCGCTCATTGCCGGCGCGCACCACGAAAAGCTCGACGGCTCCGGCTATCCCGACCGCCTGACCGCCGCGAGCCTGCCGCTCGAAGCGCGCATCATCGCGGTCGCAGACGTTTACGGCGCACTCACAGAGAATCGCCCCTACCGTGCCGGCCTGCCGCTCGACCAGGTCATCGCCATCATGACCAAAGACATTCCGCACAAGCTCGACCCCGATTGCTTTGAAGCACTCATGCGCTCGATTTAGGCGATTCTTAAGATCTTCACGCAATCCGGAAGAGCCTTTCTCGAACCGGCGGTTGACAGCACTGCGCATTCAGTCGTGTAATTGAGTTATCGCTGAGGGTGAAGGAGTTCACCTTTAACCGCTGTTCACTCCCGCAAGGGGCAGAACAGATGATGACTCCTGGCAGGGCATCCTGCCGTGGAGTCGCGCTCCCCGGCGTGATCCCCACCGACAACAAACACGAGCGACCACCAAGCGGTGAGCTGCGTTTTTCTGTTGCAGCCCTGTCATTGGTGCGGACACGTTGCAAGGAGAACTGGCTTGCTCAAATATTTTCTGATCGCTTTAGGCGGCGCGCTCGGCTCTGCCGCCCGCTATTGGGTGGGGTCGGCCGTCTCCGGCCGCATGGGAATCAAATTCCCCTATGGCACGCTGGTCATCAACGTCACCGCCTGCGTCATCATCGGCTTCTCGCTCACCTATCTCGGCAAACGTGCCGACCTCAATCCCGCCTGGAGATTTCTCATCCCCATCGGCTTCATCGGCGCCTACTCCACTTTCTCGACGTATGAATGGGAGACGCTTTCGACCATGCGCTCGGGCGCATTCTTCCTGGCCGCGCTCTACGCTGTCGGCAGCCTGGTCCTGGGCCTGGCCGCCACCTGGTGCGGCACCGCGCTGGCCGATCTGCTCTAGCACCCACAATTCTTTAAAACGAAGCATAATGTTTGCGGGCAAGGAGCTCGCCATGGAGAAACACATGCTCACCAGCGGAAAAGCCGTCAAAGTGACTATCTACCTGAGCGACGGAGCCAAACACCACGGCGTGCCGGTCTACTCCAGCCTGCTCGACTTCCTGTTCAAGAACGGCATTGCGGGCGCCACCGTGATGAAGGGCGTAGCCGGCTTTGGAGCGGCCCATCGCATCCACTCCGCTCACATTCTCGAAATCTCCGACTACCTCCCGGTCAAGATCGAATTCATTGAAACCCGCGAAACGGTCGACTCCATCCTGCCCGAACTTGAAAAACGCACCGGCTCCGGCCTTATCGAAATCGCCGAAACCACTATCATTGTCCCGGCAAAAAGCTGAACACTCGCACATTCCCGTGTTCAGAGTGATCTCAGCTACAAAACTCCATGCCCCGTCCATTCGACTTCGCTCTGTCGAATGGTTGGGAGACCACGTATGAGTGGTCCATCCTTTCTACGGCACTGAAGTAAACGGCGAAGCGGGCAGTCCATCCCCGTTGAATAAATTGCAATCCGGGCTGTTTGCCCATCCATAGCGCACAAACACCGGCTGGGCCACGTCAGGGCTCGACGCGACAATCGATGCGCCGTCAATGGTCGCTGTGGCCGGCACAAACTTTCCATCCGCACCGGCAACCTCGACTCCGGTTACCGCGCCGCCTTTGGCCATGAGTCCGCCGGCGTGATCGAACCAGGCCCGAATCGAGGCGCCCTCGGGCGTTGCCTGGCGGAAGACCGGTCCGGAGTCTTCCAGAGATTCGCCATAGCTCAGCACGCGCGCCGCACGCGCCAGCCGCAGCCCCACGTCCACCTTGTCGGTCGGGTGCACGTTGTCCGGATTACCGATATCGATGGTCACAGCCATCGCCGTGTTGCGCAGCTCCAGTGTCTTCAGTTGCTGATCGCGCAGCGTAGCCCAGTCCTCGGCGGGGGTGGACTTGAAGTTTGAAATCTGCACGTAGAGAAACGGAAAGTCGCCGATGCCCCACTCGTGCCGCCAGTCCTCAATCAACGTGCGGAAGATGCGTCCATACAGCGGGGCGCGCTCGATCGGGCTGTTGCTCTCGCCCTGGTACCAGATCACGCCGCGGATGGGCAGCGGCGTAAGCGGCGCAATCATACCGTTCCACAGCATCCCAGGCCCCCAGCTATCCAGCACCGGAACCCACGGAAACACCGGCGCAGGCTTGCCCGCGGCCTCGGCCTCGTCGATCATGCGCTGCTTGTTCTTCTCGCGCAGTTCGGCGTCGGGCTCGCGCCCGGTCATCCGCCCCCACGATGCGAACAGCGGCGCGAGCGCAGCATCCTCGCCAAGGGCCGTCATGCGCGTCCAGGCTTCGGCGGGCGTTCCGCCCCACGTAGAATCGATCACCCCGACCGGCACATGCTCGCGCTGCTCGATCTCGCGTGCGAAATACCATGCCACGGCCGAAAAATCCTTCGCCGTGTCCGGCGACGACGCGGCCCAGCCATCCGTCTGGATATCGTCGAGCGGATATTCGCTCGCGGCCTTCTTCACCACCAGCAGCCGGATCTGCGGATTGTCCGCGTGGGGGAGGTCCTGGTCCGCCGTGGCCGCCTGGTGCATCATGAACTCCATATTCGATTGCCCCGAAGCCACCCACACATCGCCCACCAGGATGTCGTCGAGCTTGATGGTCTGCGGACCGGAAGCATTTCCAGATCCGCCTGTGCCGCTCACCGTCATGGCAAACGGGCCGCCCGCTGCACCCGGCTTTAGATACAGGTTCCATCGGCCCAGCTCGCCGGCGGTCGTGGAACCGGTCTGGCCCCGAAAGCTCACGCTCACCTGCTCGCCGGGAGCAGCCATGCCCCACACGTGCACCGGCAGGTCGCGCTCAATCACCATGTGGCTGGAGAGAATCCTGGGCAACACCACCTGCGCAGAGGCCCGCGAGGCGCACAGCAGAGTCAAAAGAAAAACGGGAACAACTGCGGATCGCAGATTCATCAATATTCCTCAGGATCTCGGCCCCTCCGCGCGGCGGAGTTTTTTCGCATCGCGCTTCGAACCGGATGATTTTTCGTGATCACGCTAACAGACCAGGGCAGCCGCGGTCAGCACCCGTCTGGCCTGCGTTGCCTTCGACGGCTTATCCGCGACCGGATGGTGAGACGCCCGGCGCAACTTCCCGGCACCGGCGGGGTCCAATTGAACAATGCGGCGCTTCTCTGCGCTGCGCGTGAGGAAGCCTGTTGAGAGCTTCATTAACCGCTTGTTTTCCATTGACATGAGCGCGAGACGTGCATCCGTTCACAGGACGTCAACAGCGGTGCAGACATACTGAAAACAAAAAATACGCATCTGACACAGGAGTACGGTGCCCCATGCGCAGCCCACGCACTACCTTAATATCCTTATT
>Ga0335075_10010402_pt1 | contig 14122 bp, 17 predicted proteins | sample Lox_Sample_24_FD_206723 | JGI IMG/M metagenome (GOLD analysis project Ga0335075, IMG submission 206723) | Soil microbial communities from Loxahatchee National Wildlife Refuge, Florida, United States - Lox_Sample_2.4 | ecosystem: Environmental > Terrestrial > Soil > Wetlands | place: USA...
TGGCGGAGGCCGGCGCTGATTCGCGCGTGTCAACATGCGCCGCCGGGCCGTCAGTCAGAATGAGCTTCGAGTCGGACTCTTAGAGCCGTTCACTCGCGGCGATGGCAAGGCGGCAACCGGTCTTGATCGCGGCATAAAGCAAGCGGTAAGCGGGGGCCTGGCGTGCGCCGTGGGCGACGGCAACGTTGCGGTGATGCAGTTCCTCATTGCGGAATCGCTCGATCTTGCCGCGCAGTTCGGCCTCACTGTCGTCCAGTTGGTCGATCTGGCCGGCGTAATGCGCGTCGATCGCTTCCTCGATCGCGACGGTGCAGGCCATGGCGGTGCGCTCTCCCAGGGCGGCGGTGGCAGCGCCGAGTGCAAATCCCACCACATGCCATAGCGGCAGCAGAGCGGTCGGCCGCACGCGCCGCTGCACCACCAGTTCGGCAAAGGCGTCCAGGTGTTGTTGCTCCTGCGCCGCCATCTCTTGCAAGACCGGCGCACTGGCCGACCGCCGCAGCACCGCGAGTTGTCCTGCATAGATTCGCTTGGCGCCATACTCGCCGGCATGGTCCACACGGATCATGCGTTCAACTGCGGATGCAGGATCGAGGTCGCCGAGAAGAGCGGCGCGATGCTGGTTCATGCCGGCCTCCGATTGCTGCGCCATGTAAAGATCGCCAGCAGCACGGCAAATGCCGCGGCAAAGATCAGGTCCATCGCCGCCATCGAGACCGGCAGCCCGGGAATCAGGTAGGTGGGAGAGTCGCAAGGCTTGCTCGGGCGCAGCGGCATGCTGGCCAGCCGCTGCGCGATCGAGCCACCGACGAAATGCGGCGCGGCGCATTCCGGCAGGGGGTCCGGCCACCAATGCGCCTCGACGCCGACGTGCGTCAAGGCGAGCGCAACACCGGCGAGCAAGGTCAGGACGACCAGTCCGAGTACCACGCGTGCCAGGCGGGATGGCACCAGGGCTGCGACCAGGGAAAGGACGATCGCGACGCGATAGGGCCAGCGTTCGAGCAAGCACAGCGCGCAGGGCACCAGGCCGCCCCAGTATTCGCTGGCCAACGCACCCCCGAGGGCGGCGGCGGCCGCGAGGGTGGCGAGCAGGGCGAGCGTGCGCGTGGAGAGAACCGGCATGCGAGGCGATGTGCGCCGCGGCGCCAAGGCACGCAAGACGGCGGCTTCCCCCTGGAACTGTACCCTGGGCGCGCCGGCTTCCACATCTGCGCGCGCCGGCTCTCCACTGATCTGATTGTTCCCGCAGCGTATGGTAGATGCGCACGCAACGATTGCCGTGCCGGCTGGTTGCCGCCCGGTGCACGCTGGCATAGGGTCCGCCCGCCAATGCGGGAGACCCGGCCAATGCAGCGTATCGTCTGGGGACGTGCCACGTCGAGCAATGTGATGAAGGTGCTGTGGGGGCTCGGCGAGCTTGGGCTGCCGTTCGAGCGCATCGATGTCGGCGGATCGTTCGGCAAGACCGATACGGCGGACTACCGTGCGATGAACCCGACCGGCCTGGTGCCGACCTTGCAGGAGGACGGGTTCACGCTGTGGGAGAGCAACGCGATCCTGCGCCATCTGTGTCATGCTCACGCGCCGCAGTCGTCGTTGTGGCCGCAGGATCCGCAGGCGCGGGCCAATGTGGATCGCTGGATGGACGCCCAGCAGACCCAGTTGAACCGGCCGATGGGCGTGGTGTTCTGGGGCCTGGTGCGTACGCCGCCCGACAAGCGCGATCCGGCGGCGATCGCACAGGGCGTGGCCGATGCCGCGAAGGCATACGGGCTGATCGAGCCGGAGCTGGCAAAGCATGCCTATATCGCCGGGCCGGCGTTCACGTTGGCCGATATTCCCTGGGGCGTGCATGCGCATCGCTGGTTCAACATGGACTTCGACCGCCCGCCGCTGCCGCATGTGCGCGCATGGTACGACCGGCTGTGCGAGCGCCCGGCCTACCGGCAGCACATTGTCGCCTGCCCAATCGTCTGACGGCCGCGACCGGGCCCCACGGACGACGCCGCCATGAGCATGCGCCAGCCGCCGGGAAAGCGGGCCGACTACCGGTGGTTCCACGACATCACCACGCGCTGGATGGACAATGACGTGTTCCAGCACGTGAACAACGTAAATTACTTTTCGTACTTCGATACGGCGATAACGTATTACGAGATGAGCGAACACGTGGTGGGCCTGCTGGACGGCCCGGTGCACTGCGTGGTCGCAGAGGTGATGTGCCGTTACCATAATTCAATCAGTTTTCCAGACCGTGTCACAGTGGGCGTGCGGGTCGCGACTGTGGGGCGCAGTTCGGTGCGGTACGAGGTTGCCGTGTTCCGCAACGATGAGGACACGGCAGCCGCCGAAGGATATTTCGTGCATGTGTTCGTCGAGCGGGGAACGCAGCGTCCGGTGTCCATTCCTGACGACGCGCGCGCGAAGCTTCTGACGCTCGGCCGCGAGGCGTCCTGATTGCTCCCGCGCTTGTGCGCGGGCGAGGTTATTGGCGCCGGAACCCCGAGCCCTCGTGGCGGTTGGCGGTGGTTGCACCGGAATACGGAACCGCACCATGGATCAGCCGCTGGAAATCGCCTTCCACAACCTGCAGCCTTCGCCTGCCATCGAGTCCGAGCTGCGCCGCCGGGTGGACAAGCTGGAGAAGCGCTTCGGCCGCCTGGTTGGCTGCCGGGTCTCGGTGGAGCGGCTGCACAACCAGCATCGCACCGGCAACATTTTCGAAGTGCATATCACGCTCGGCCTGCCGGGCCGCGAGCTTGCGGTCTCGCGCCAGCCGCAGAAGGCGAAGGAGTGCTACGCCAACCCCGACATCCACACCTCCATTCGCGACGCGTTCGACGCCGCCGAGCGTCAGCTCGAGGGGTTCAAGGGAAAGATCCGGTCCGATACCGCGCCGCCCAGCGCCTCGGCGCTGACCGGCGAGGTGGCGTTGATCGAGCCCGGCGCCGATCACGGGTTCATCCTGAACAGTACCGGGTCGCAGCTGTATTTCCATCGCGACAGCGTGACGAATGGCCGGTTCGTGGAGCTGAAACCGGGCGACACCGTCCGCTACGTGGAGGACGCAGGCGACACCGGCCCGGTCGCCACCAAGGTCCGCCTCGTGAGGATGGAGAACTGAGCGATGGCGGTGCTGAGCCCTGTCCAAGACGTGCGTGGAGGGCCGATCTACGCCACGTCCGGCTGGAACAGTGCCCGACGATCGATGCGGCGCCTGGCTGCGCCGGCACCGGAACCGGTGGTCACGGGGCGCGGCGGGGTGCTGGACGGACCTGTCGCGTACAGCGCGCGCGAGGCCGGCTAAACGGCTGGTTGCTCGCCTTCTCCGGGCGCTTCGAATATCGCCGCGGCATCGACCGCGGCTTCTTCCTCCGCCTCGGCGCCGACGCGTTCTCCGCGGGCCTGGCGTTCGGCTTCTTCGGGGCTGCGGGCGACGTTGACCGTGACGGGGATCGTCACCTCCGGGTGCAGCATCACGCGGACCTGCGACAGGCCGAGTGTCTTGATCGGATGGCCCAGCACCACCTGCTGGCGGTTGATCGTCAGCCCCGCTTCGGTGGCAGCGTCGGAAATGTCGCGGGCGGAGACCGAGCCGTACAGGCTGCCGGACTCGCCAGCCTGGCGGATCACCACCACGCTGAGCCCGCCGACGCGTTCGGCGACGCGTTCCGCTTCCTCGCGGCGCTTCAAATTCTGCGCTTCCAACTGCGCGCGCTGCTCCTCGAAGCGGGCGAGGTTCTCCTTGCTGGCGCGCAGCGCCTTCTTCTGCGGCAGCAGGAAGTTGCGGGCGTAGCCGGGCTTTACCTTCACCCGGTCTCCCATCTGGCCCAGGTTCTCGACGCGCTGGAGCAGGATCAGGTCAACGGCGGCCATTTCCGGGGCTCCTCAGCTCACGATGTAGGGAAGCAGTGCCAGGAAGCGGGCACGCTTGATCGCCTGGGCGAGTTCGCGCTGCTTCTTGGCCGACACCGCGGTGATGCGGCTGGGGACGATCTTCCCGCGCTCGGACAGGAAGCGGGACAGCAGGCGCACGTCCTTGTAGTCAATCTTCGGCGCGTTGGGGACCGAGAACGGGCAGGACTTGCGGCGGCGGTAGAAGGGCCTGCGGGCGCCGACGGCGGCGCGGCGGGCGGCCGGGTTGATTTCGGTGGTATCGGACATGGCGGCTTACTCCTCGGCGCCCACGCGGAAGTCGGGGACGAATTCGTCGCGGGCGCGGAATTCCTCGCGCTCGTCGTAGCCGCGGCGGCGGCCGCTTTCGAAACGGCCCGACGGCTTGGGGCCGCGGAATCCACGGTCACGGTCCTCGCCCTTGCGCGACAGGATGGCGGACTGGGCTTCCTCGATCTCGTCCACATGGATGGTCATGAAGCGCAGCACGTCTTCGTTCAGGCGAAGCTGGCGTTCCATTTCGGTGATGAAGGCGGGCTTGGCGTCGAGCCCGAGCAACAGGTAGTGGCCCTTGCGGTTCTTCTTGATCCGGTAGGCCAGGCTGCGCAGGCCCCAGTATTCACGCTTCTTCACTGCGCCGCCGTCGGTTTCGAGCTGGCTGGCGATGTTGTCGGCGATGCCGTCGACCTGCTGTTGCGTCACGTCGTTGCGTGCGATGAACACGCATTCATAGAGCGGCATTGTGTGCGTCCCTCTGGCTGTCGGCCCCGGCCGGGATGGCCACGCCCTTTGGTCGGCGACCGAGGGCGGCGAGCATAGCCGGGGCGGTGCCGCCGCCCCGGCAGGGAAGGGCGGCGGTTAAGCACTTTTGCCTGGGGGATGCAAGGCGGTTTGCGCGTTCGGCGATGAACCTACGGCGCCTCCACCGGAACCCATCCGGTGATGTTGCACGCCTTGCCGTGCGTCGCCTCGCAACGTTGGCGTGCAGCCTTCACCGCCGCATCCGGTTCCTCGCCACACCCGACATTGCAGACCTCACGTCCCCCCGACAACAAACAGGCAATCGCGATCTGCGACGCCTCGTCTGACCCGCAGCGCGATCTGCCCACGGACGTGTTGCCAACCGAAGGGGCAGCCGAGAATCCCTTGTCCATGTCGGCGAACACGCAATTCGTGGCCTGGGCGGCATGGCTGCGGCAGCCGTTCAGCGCCGCCTCGCCGACCGTGGGCGGCATCATCCCAGGACACTGCATGCGTCCGTTCGGCCCCACCGTTGCGTCAGGCGACGGTTCGAACTGCATCCGCGCCGCATAAGTCTGGTTCGTCGCATCGTCCTGCACCAGGTAGGTAACGGTGCAAATCAGCGGCTTGCCGCCATGCTCTGCAACAGACGGAGATCCATAGCTGCCGAGATTGAAATTCTCCGGCGCGCCGTGGCTCGCCGGACCCGCCAGCAGCAGCGGCAGCAGCAACAGAACAAGGCGGCAGATCGGCAGGCGCACACTGCGGATACTCATCGGACGCGCCCGTGCCAGCGTACCGCGATCAAGGGTCCTGCGTTGGGTGCGGTCACATCCACCACCTCGGCCGGTCCGTTTGCATAGCGCGTGCTGATCAGGACCGACGGCGCGATCGACATGAACGCGGCATACAGATCCTCGGCAGCTTCGCTCGCATCATGGCATTTCTGGTCCGGCACGAAGCGCCACGAGATGCGGAACAAGGCCTGCCGGAAGAACAACAGATTGACCGAACTTGAATCGCCAAAGCACGATTGTATCGGGCCGGTCAAACTATCCGCTGCCTGCATCGGAACCCAAAAGTAGCGGACGTCGCTGGAATATTCATTCGCATTCGGCAGGTCGTCCCAATGCAGGGCGCTGCTGTGTCCCGCCAGACGCTGGCCCACTTGCTCCGGCGTCATGCCGAAATGCAGCCCGCCCAGCAATGCGTTGATCTGGCCAGCGCTCGGAAGCGCCACGTATTGCCAGGTAGAGGCGGTGTCGTTCCATTGCCGTGTTGGCAGCACGAGAATACGTTTGGTCACCACACCAAGCTGCGCGATTGACGCACCGCCCGTGACCAACATCAATCCTGATGCCAATGCGGCGCGCACCGGCCACGGCACGCCGGTCTTCGACGGCGCACGCGACGGCCCGACCCCACGCAACTCCATCATGCGGGGCAGCGTACCCTAAAACACCAATGCTGTCGCCTGCACCACGAGCGGCAGTGTGCGCACCATGGCCAGCACGTCCTCGGGCACCGGCTCATCCACCGACACCAGGCAGATGGCATCGCCGCCCTGGCTGGCACGGCCGAGATGGAAGGTCGCGATATTGATTCCGGCCCCTGCGAGCGTCGCGCCGAAACGGCCGATGAAACCCGGTTTGTCCTGGTTGGTGACGTACAGCATGTGCGGCGCGAAGTCCGCTTCCACCTTGATGCCCTTGATCTCGACAATCCGCGGCCGGGATCCGGCGAACAACGTGCCGGCGACCGAACGCACGAGCTGTGGCGTTTCGACCGTGACGCGCACCAGCGTCTGATACTCACTTGGCCGGTCGTGTACGGTCTCCGCCACGTCTATGCCGTGATCGCGCGCGGCAACGCCGGCGTTGACCATGTTCACGCCTTCCATCAGCGGCGACATCAGTCCCGCCAGCACTGCAGCCGTCAGCGGGCGCGTATTCAGGCCCGCGACCAGGCCTTCGTATTCGATCGCCACGCGGTGGATGACGCCCTCGCGCGCCTGGGTAAGCTGCCCCGCGAACCCGCCGAGCAGGCGGCAGAGTTCCATATACGGCTTCAGGCGCGGCGCATCCTCGGCCGAAACCGAAGGCATGTTGATCGCGTTGGCAATTGCGCCGGTCAACAAAAAATCGCTCATTTGCTCGGCGACTTGCAGCGCGACGTTCTCCTGCGCCTCGGTGGTGGCGGCGCCGAGATGCGGCGTGCAGACCACGTTCTCCAGCCCAAACAAGGGCGAATCGGTCGCAGGTTCGGTCTCGAACACGTCCAGCGCGGCGCCGGCGACCTGACCGGACTTGATCGCCTCGGCCAGCGCGGCCTCGTCCAGCAAGCCGCCGCGCGCGCAGTTGATGATGCGCACTCCGCGCCTGGTCTTCGCCAAAGCCTCGCGCGAGAGGATGTTACGCGTGGCGTCGGTCAGCGGCGTATGGATGGTGATGATATCGGCGCGGCCCAGCAGCGAATCGAGTTCCACCTTCTCCACGCCAAGGTCGAGCGCGCGCTTCTCTGTCAGGTACGGATCGTAGGCGATCACGCGCATCTTCAGCGCCACGGCGCGCTCGGCGACGATGGAGCCGATATTGCCGCACCCGATCAGCCCCAGCGTCTTGCCGGTCAGTTCGACGCCCATGAAGCGGTTCTTCTCCCACTTCCCGGCCCTGGTGGACGCCGACGCCTCCGGAATCTGCCGCGCCAGCGCGAACATCATGGCGATGGCATGCTCTGCCGTGGTGATGGTGTTGCCGTGCGGCGTGTTCATCACCACAACGCCGCGGGCGGTCGCCGATTTCACATCGACGTTGTCCACGCCGATGCCGGCGCGCCCCACCACTTTCAAATTGGTCGCTTCATCCAGCAGTTCGCGCGTGACCTTGGTGGCGGAGCGCACCGCCAGCCCGTCATAGGGCGCGATGATCGCACGCAATTCGGGGGCGGAAAGGCCAGGCTTGAAATCCGTTTCGATGCCACGCTGGCGGAAGATGTCCACCGCGGCGGGCGAAAGTTTGTCGCTGATCAGAACTTTGGGCATATGAAGGATCCTTGGGGAACACGACCGTATTGAGTGCATCGAATAGATTCACCACAAAGACACGAAGACCCGGTTCCACGAAGTTTCCGGCCGTGCCGCTGAGATAACCTTCGATACGGCAGACCTTTGTGTCTTTATGGTGAATCTACTCTGCGCCCTCCACTGATCGCGGATGCTCTGGAAGCTTTTCAGGCGGCCCTCGCCGGCGCGAACTCCGCGGCGACGATGTCGTACGCCCAGTCGAGCCACGGCAGCAGCGCCTCGACATCCGCGGCTTCGACGGTGGCGCCGCCCCAGATCCGCAGCCCCGGCGGTGCATCGCGATAGGAAGCGATGTCGTACCCGACCCCTTCCTTCTCCACCAACGACGCCAGTTTCTTCGCCGCCTGTGCCTGGGCGGGCGCCGCCAGCGCGGTAAACCAGGGCGCAACGACCTTCAAACAGATCGACGTACATGACCGGGTAGCCGCATCCGCCGCCAGGAAATCCGCCCAGCCCGTCTTCGCCACCCACCGCGCCACAGCGGCAAGATTCGCCTCCGACCGAGCGATCAGGCCCTCGAGACCACCAACCGACTCCGCCCAGCGCAGCCCGTCCAACGCGTCCTCAACGCACAGCATCGAGGGCGTATTGATGGTCTCGCCTTTGAAGACGCCCTCGTTGAGTTTTCCCCCGCCGGTCAGGCGGAAGATCTTCGGCAGCGGCCAGGCCGGTTTATAAGTTTCGAGCCGTTCCACCGCACGCGGCGACAGCGCCAGCATGCCATGCGCCGCCTCACCACCCAGCACCTTCTGCCAGGACCATGTCGCGACATCCAGCTTGTCCCACGGCAGACGCATCGCGAAGGCGGCCGACGTCGCATCGCAAATCGTAAGTCCGGCGCGGTCAGCGGCAATCCAGTTGCCATCCGCCACGCGCACGCCGGATGTGGTGCCATTCCACGTGAATACCACGTCACGGGCAAAATCGACCGCTGATAGATCCGGCAGCACGCCATATGCGGCATCCAGCAGCCGCACATCAGGCAGTTTCAACTGCTTGGTAATATCGTTGGCCCAGCCGGCACCGAAGCTCTCCCACGCCAGGACATCGACGCCGCGCGTACCGAGCAATGACCACAGCGCCATCTCCACCGCGCCGGTGTCGGAGGCGGGCACGATGCCAAGCCGCCAGTCCGGCGGCATGCCAAGCGTTGAGCGCGAGCGGTCGATCACCTCGGCCAGCCGGGCCTTCGGCGCGGCGGCGCGGTGGCTGCGGCCAAGAAACGCTCCCGACAGCGCATCCAGCGTGAAGCCAGGACGCTTGGCGCAAGGACCGGAGGAGAAATTGGGATTGGCCGGACGCACGTCCGGCTTGGTGGCGGCTGCCATTTCGGCTCTCCCTCACAGAAGAGAAGCACCCCGGTGGGGGGGCGTGACCCAGCGCCGCCTTTAATCGCGTCGCTGCGCCGGGTCAATGAGAAAACCCGATATGACGCGTTCGCCCGCGACAGCGGTGAGATCCTCGTGGACGAAGTGCGCTGGATCGTCGGCGACGTGCGTGGCGCGCCATGCACAGCGAGCGAAACAACCGCGGCGCGCTTGTCCGTCAGCCATTGGGGTGATGGCGGACGGCGTTAGGCTCTCGCCGTCGGCCACGACCCTACAAGGACATAGTCCGCCGCGCGAGCGCCGCCTGCCATACCTTTGCGCGGTCCATATCGAAGACCAGCTCCGGCGATTCCGACACCGTCACCCAAGCGCCCAGTGACAGCTCGGCTTCAAGCTGGTTCGGCCCCCAGCCGGCATAACCCAACATAAACAGGTACTTGCGAGGGCCACGTCCGGCGGCAATATCTCGCAATACCAGGCGCGGCTGGGTAACCGCCAAGTGGTCATCCAGCACGAGCGTTTCCGAGAGGTGGTAGTCTCTGGCGTGGACGACAAATCCGACCGCCGGCTCCACGGGTCCGCCCAAGAACACCGTGAGCGACCCTTTTGCATCTCCGGGGTCCTCGCCGATCGCCCGCAACAGCTCGGCAATCGGTCGGTCGGCCACAGGGCGGTTAATGGCAACGCCAAGCGCCCCCCCGATCCCGTGCTCGATCATCACCATGACGGTGCGAACAAATCGAGGATCGCCCATTCCGGGCGCTGCCACGAGGAGCTGGCCCGGCGGCACATTGTCAGCGGCCGCCGTTCCTTGCTCGAGAGTGGCGAACGCCCGCGAATGGGCAGCGGCAAGTAGGCTGACCAGGGCAAAGCAACGCCGGGACAACAACATCGCAGTCAACTCCCGGCCTGCAGTCAAACACGGCCGCTCACACTTGGCCACGGTGGACCAGACATAAGCCGTCTCATGATCCTCTGGCGTGCCCTTACCAATCTGGAGACGCCAACCTGCAGCGATGGCAGCTGGGTGGGCGGACTAATGACCAAGTTCTTCCCTTCGATCCACCCAGGTCGAAAGCACAATACACCCATTGCATGAGTGACAGTAACCTTGCGGCCGCCGTGGCCAAGGCGGAGGGCAGCTTCTTCATCTCCCAACCGCTCCATTGCGCCATCAGACCGAATCCGGGCTGAGAGGCATTCTGACTGCCGCGCGAACGGCCGAAAACCGCGCAACCTTGTCGTCTGAGAGCCGCGGGGCGAAGGTCGGGAATCCACCCAAATCACCTGTTGCGAAACTCAATCAGACCGTGTGAAAACGACTTGCCTGGCGGTGACCAGCGCATCGTGGGCAGCCGGGCGCCATGAGTGGGGCAGTGGGAGGCGTCAGATCGCTCCGGCGGGTTGCGTTCGTGACCTCTCGAAAGCGGCCAGATCTGTCCAACCCGCGCGACAAGACGGCCGAGGCTTTGCGGGCAATTGTCGAACTCGATCTCTCCGAACTCCAGGCAATCGAACCGCCGCGGGGCTTCGGACGTGATTGAGAGGTCGTAGCGTCGGTTGTCAGATAAACAACGCTAAGGGCGAACAATCCCGGAACCATCTCCGTCCCACGGAAGGGGGAGGCCATTTGTGGACGGTTGGCAATTGGGGGACGCATTCTGTGGACGGGAAACCGGCTATCGGACGCCGCCTGGTGAGCGCGTCCACAGAACGAACGGTTCGAGGACGAGGTAGCACCTAACAGCATCGTTCGCTTTCGTTCCGACTTAGCGTTGTCTAGCTGACAACCGACGCTATGACCTCTATTTGGGCGCGAACTGACCGCCCCATGACCACTTCGGGCACCAAGCCTGTTGCAAAAGTCTGCTGCCTTTTCAGTGGCAACGGCAACAGGGTTGTGCGACAGCCAGGCCGCTGATTTCTCTCACTGATATCGGCCGCGGTTGGGTCGCGAAATACATGAACCAGACTGGTGCATCCAAACTCTGCCTTGCAAACAGGTTCTGCCGGAGGTTCCCCCTGCATAAATAGCATCGATCTCGAGAAACGCCCATGCCTGTGGACAATCGTCTGTTTCAAGATTCCGCATATGGGGGTCAGGGTAGTGCGCAATCTTGGTTACAAAATGCAGAGGATGCTCGTTGGAGAGGCTACCGTGGGCAATTTGATCGTCTAATGGATAACGTTCTTTCCGATATCGCCGGCGCACCGTGCGGCGCGCAGGGTCTGGGTCGCGCCGACGATATCGGAAAGAACGTTATCCATTGCACGCAGTGATTGCATGCAATGAACAGCCACTTTGAACCGCCAGGCGAACGTGCGCGCGCGTCGTCAGGCCCGAATCGCCCAAATCCGGGCTTTGTTTACGTTTCTTACCGTACGATTCCGCACGCTTGGGCCTTCCAGCTCTTGTCGGACATGGGCAGAATGGACGGGTGACGGCCGTCGGCATGGCTGTTCGCGGGATCGGATCGTGGTGGAGAGAGAGCGGCGGCAATCTATTCGCTGAGTGCCACAGCGAAACTGAATGATGTTGACCCCCGTGCCTGGCTTGCCGACGTGATTGCCCGGATCGCCGATCATCCCGCCAGACGGCTGGACGAGCTGTTGCCTTGGCACTGCCGCAAGGAACGAACCGAACCCGCCGCTGCCGCCTGAATTCCATCAGGGTCAATTACCGGATGGATACCTCGTATCACTGCTCCTCAGTGACGACCGCGACGCTGACTTCCAGCAGCGGAGCGAGCTTTTCGATTTCGCCTCCGACTCTTATCCAATCGGGATCCTCGGACAATCGTTGCATGACTCGCTCCTGCGTCGCCACGTCAGGAAAGCCGATCACAACGTACATCTGGCCCGCATGAGGCCCTGAGTGATAGGCGCCAATCCTATGTGACACGGCGCCGTATTTCATTAGAAGCGGAACACCTTCCGCCCGCAAAGCCATCAATTTTGGATCCTGATAGTCGCCTTTGCGCCGAACGATCATATCAACGGACATCGACGTCGCCTCCCGTAATCAGACCATACCCCGACACGGCGCCTTCTCGGCGTCTCCCATCGCAGGGCGATTATTAACATGGAGGAAAGGTAGAGACCTCGCGCACGAACGTATTGTAAAAGTCGGACTCGGCGCGCGACACGCCACGCGCCGCGAGGTCCCTCAGCGACGTAACGCGAAAGAATGCGTCAGGTGGCCTGCCGACCATGGTGTTGAATTCCCGGATCATGTGCGCCTGATCGGTGAAGCCGCAGGAAACAGCGACGTCGGCCCAATCCGAACTGGGGCCACGCGCGACCGCGACCACCTTGCCGATCCGAGCTATCCGGGCGAATTGCTTCGGCGGAACGCCAATTTCGTTGTGAAACCGGCGAGATAGATGCCGCTCACTCAGATCCAGCAGCGATGCCAGGCGACGGATCGACAGGCCAGGATCGTGTCGCAACACACGTGCGGCCTGGCAAGCGATGGAGTCCGCTTCACCATCGCGTAAGTGCAGAATCAAGAACGCCTGAACCACCGCGACGCGCGCTGTCGGCCCGACTGCAACCGCGAGGCGCTCGTCCAGCACAGATAAATCCGCCGAGCGAAAAACATCGGCGATTGAAAACGCGGCGTCGTGGAATTGGCGCGTCGAGGCTCCAGTAAGGCGCGCCGCAGCCTCCGGTCGAAGGCGCACCATGACCCCGCCGACCGGCCCAACCGGGCGCAGCCTTACCGCACGGCTCTGCGACCCGGTGATCCGATAACGGCCTGGTTGCCGCCAGCCATCCGGATGGGGCGACGGCCGATATTCAAAGCAAATCGCCGGCGGAATACGATAGTGGAAGCATAGCGTCGGTGACACAACCGGCATCACCACAGTCGGCGCGACACCAGTCTCCGGCACATCATGGTCCCAGATTGCCTCAACAACAGCGGCGAGCGCCGGATGCGGCGCGAAAAAGCTATAGCGAGGCATCGCCACTCCAACGCGGCCCGCGCCATGTGCGGCGGCGGCGGTGATGGTCGCACCAACCTGGACGTTGGGACGCCAATCCGTCGCCGTCAATCAGTGCACCGCCGCCGGGAGTGTCCAGAAACTGGTGGGATCACGCAGCGATTGCGACAGCTGCACCTTGACGGCCGATGGGTTCGAACCGTTGACCGAAGCCGGAACCAAGCGTCCCGTTGTAAACTGCGCAGCGGACCTGCAACACCAGGTCGGCGCCTCGCCGAGACCAGCGCATCTGCCGTGACTTGTTCATCCGGTGATTGACCAGGAAATTCGCCGTACCCTCCGTCACTGCAGTTCCGACGCGCAAGCCGCCACGGTATCGAGCGGCGTAGTTGACCAGCCGGGCGCTCTGGCTCCGGAGATAGTTGTCGATTTCATGAAGCGCATGCCACAGTTTTCGGGATGTTACGCCTCGGGTTCAATGACCGCGCTCACCCTTGTAGAGATGCATGACCTTGCGGATGCGATCGAAGGTCTTCTGGGCATTTTTGGCCTTGCCGTTCCATATGCGCCAGTGCAGCCGCTCGACCTCTGCGACGATCGTGACCTTGGCCTTCTTGCGAGCCGGTTCGTCGGCGAGCAATCCGCTTGCCGCCAGTTCCGCATGCTGCAGCCGCATGGCGATGTGGAACCAGTCTGCGATCGGTCGCGTGGTGACGCCGGCGTCGGCAAGAATCGACCGCAGTCCGGGACAGCCGTCGGTGAACGCAGTCACCTTTATGGCAGCGGTTCGGCCGACTGCCTCAAGGCTGCGGTGAATCTGAACCGCAATGACGGTGCCGGATCTGGCGACGGCACCAAAGACCTGCCGCCCGCCGTCGGATGTCTCGACGTTGCCAATGCGAACTTCCAAATGCCGGTTACCTTACTCGCAGCTACGAATGAATGTCGAGTCTGTGGTGACGGTGATGCTCATGGCTGCCGCTATCGGCTTGGCTGTCGGGATGTCACGCGCGTCCAGACGGTCTTCTTGCTGGCCAGCACACTCTTGAGCGAAGGCGACCGGGCACCCTTGAGCCGGGAGCGCCCGCGCTGGCCGTTCCGGCGTGGCGGGGCTGGCTTGTACAGGGCGG
>Ga0335075_10010404_pt1 | contig 14121 bp, 15 predicted proteins | sample Lox_Sample_24_FD_206723 | JGI IMG/M metagenome (GOLD analysis project Ga0335075, IMG submission 206723) | Soil microbial communities from Loxahatchee National Wildlife Refuge, Florida, United States - Lox_Sample_2.4 | ecosystem: Environmental > Terrestrial > Soil > Wetlands | place: USA...
CCCGTCGTCAGGATCTTTGGCTAGTGTCTTCAAGTATTTTTGCGCCTCAGGTGTACCGATACCGGCGAGTTCATATGCGGCCAGCTCGCGCTTGGCGGGATCTTTACTCTTTGCCAATTGAGAGACTCGATCGATATCGCCGTTTGAAAAAATCCCCAGGAATTTCTTGATCCGGGCCGCCTCGACCGGCAGGCATTCCGCCATGCCATATTCGGCAGAGCCGGGCGGCGGATGAGCCGAAAGTTTTGCTTTGAGTTCGGCGAGTCGCTTCCGATAAAACTCCTTATAGCGGGCGCTCACGTTCGTGTAGCCAGCACCCGTCCAGGCGTAGATCACCGTCCAACTCGGAACGCATGAAGTCGCTCTGGATCCCAATTCGTCCTCATAAAGTATCTCTAATTTGCCATCGTTGTTGAGGTCTTTGAGGCTACTCGCAACATCGCTACCCTGACCCCATTCTCCATCGAGTCCGTAAATCTGAAACCCATGCCGATCCTTGTCGACAATGTAAAACTGCCGGCAGAGTCCACGCCCACTTACATCGGCCCCCAACACCAACGAAAGAACGCCGTTGCGCTTTAGATCAACGAAGCGAAACGAACAAAGATCCTCGTCAGCCCCGTCCAACCCATCGACTACAGAGTGAAGAAAATTCAACACTACACTATCGGGCGGCGGATCGTCGGCGAGGTTCGGCGACGCGTGTATCGACCAGTTGTAAGATGCCAAATCGTCCCGAGCTGAGAGGCTTAAGCTTGCAAAAACCGCAGACAGGGGGACGGCCATCGCGCCGCACACTGCGAGCAAAGCTATGATCAGCGACCGCACCAAGTATCCCGATTTTGAAAATTTATAAGCCCGGCGCTAGCGAGACGCCTATTGTTGTGAGGGTGAACGTTGCCCCGTGCATTGATATGGCCGAGTTGCTATAGCCCAGGGATAGTCAAGGCCGGTGGCTGGACCCGCTATCGTCGTGTTCGGAGCCACGTTGCCGTTATCGCCAGCGTGATAGACCGTAATGCTGCCGGACCGAGACGCTCCGCCCATGTAGTTAGCGACGTAGACGTTCCGGTCCGCATCGAGCGCAACTCCGTATGGCTGTTGAAGGCCCGTTTCGACTCCGACGATGGTAGAGCTGGGTTTGGCATCGCCGTCGCTGTCCGGTGCATAAACCGTGATACTGCCGAACTGGGACGCTCCGCCCTCATAGTTCGCGACATAGATATAGCCTCGGCAATCGACTGCAATTCCGCCTGGATCATCCAGACCGGTATCGGGACCCGCGATAGTACGGATCGGCTTTGCGTTGCCGTTGCTATCCGCTCGATACATCGTGACGCTACCGGTCGCGGACGGCCCGCCCTGAAAGTTGGTCACGTAGATCATACCCCGCGCATCCACGGCAATCCCGTAAGGATCGCGCAGGCCAGTGTCTGGTCCGAATATCATCGCGCTCGGTTTCACATTACCATTGCTGCCTGCCGGGTAGACATTGACGCTGTCAGACCGATTGCTGTGAGGGCCCGTCAGAGTCCCGTAATCGATAGTCACGAAGATGTTGCCTTCGGAATCAAGCGCGATGCCGTTAGGACTGTATAGTCCGGTAACGTCAGGCGCGCCGCTTCTGGTTGCGCCGGTGATTGTCGCGACCGGTCGGGTGTCTGCTTTGGTGTCAGGGGGATATACATCGATACTGGTCCATCCCTGAAACGATGAGCCCTGATTCGCCACAACTATACGCCCACGTGGATCCAGTGCGATCCCCCTCGGGTTATCGAACACCTTTTTTGCCAGGAGCGGAGCTACGTTACCATTACTCGCGAGACTGTAGGCAGTCAGCACGTTGCCGTTGGACGAGTATCTTGCCTTCTGTGTGTTGTAGTTAGTTACGAAAATCGAAGCACCTGACGCGTTACCCGCCGGCTTGAGTTCTTGGCTGTTCGTCAGACCTGACAGCCGCGCATTGTCCTCAAAGTGCACCGTCTCAATGATTGATCGGAGGGGCAGATCGGCGTCCTCAAGGGGCGGTGGCCCTCCACCTATCGAGCATGACCTGGGCGTCACAACTTCCACGCTCCAGAAACACGCCGGTATACATTCTACGCATTCGAAGGCTGCTTCTTCGCCGCCGAGCCGCATCGGCTTGCACTCACTGCCAATTGAAGTCAATCGGTCGTTGCCATGATTCAATTCGAATGTCAGTACCAGACCTCCGCGAGCATCTACCAGCCGCACGAGAGCATCGGTGGCGGACAGAGCCCACCGGCGCGGATCATCTTCAACCACATGCATCGAGGGCGGATATCGGAACGTCAAACCGGTCGGCGCATTGCGATACAGCTTCCAGTCCGGAGCGGCCGCACCGCACGTCAATGAAGAAAGCACTAGCATTGTGACGAGTGCAAGTAACTTGATAAGGCGCCGACTTGTCATCTGACAACCTGAGAAGCGAATGTAGCTACAGGCCCGGACGATCATCGTCTTGCCCAAGCGGCTGTCGATCGCGGTCCAATCGTGCACGGAAGTTTTGGCCGAAGAAGGGGTGCTGGGCACTGGGTAACTGCTAGGCGAAGGCGGATCATTTGTCAGCCCGTTGCGGAAGCGAAGAGGCCTTCGCTTGTTCTGAGGTCACCGCGACCCTGTACCAACTCGAGCGGCCTTAGCCGGCCCAACGCATTATTGAAACCGCCGCCGCTTGCTTCATAGCCGGCTTTGGCTGCCACTTCCTCTTTGCTCAGAGAGTCAGGATACGCTTGGGTAAGCGCCTCCCGAATCAACCGTTCTGCCTTGCCCGATCGGTTCCGCCAGTATCGATCAGTGCCGAACCCGCGGGCAACGGTACCAGGGAACCGAGCCCCTGAATGCCGGCTTCTGGCTCGGCAAGTGCTGACACCAGCCAAGGCTGCCAAACATGCCAAATAATGTTGACGAATCTATGACAGATAATTCTGGAAGTGACAGTCGGGGGTGCACGTCATTTCCTGAATTATCTGGCGTAGAGTTTTTACCCGTATCTGACGTACTGTGCGGTGGACCATGAACCGACCTCCGGCGAGACACATCGTGGCGCTCGGTGGTGGTGGATTTTCGATGGAGCCGGACAATCCGCTGCTCGACGATTTCGTATTGAGCCTTGCGCGCCGCAAGCGCCAGCCTCGCATATGCTTCATGGCTACAGCGACTGGCGACAGCGATTCCTATATCAGACGCTTCCATGAAGCTTTTCCCCCATCGCGTGCCGCCGCAACCCATCTCACTTTCTTTGAGCGGAAAGTTTCCGATCTTAAATCGTTCGTGATGGATCAGGACATTGTCTATGTGGGCGGGGGCAGCAGTGCGAACCTGCTGGCTGTATGGCGCTTGCATGGGCTCGATAGAGTATTGCGCGCGGCTTGGAATGCTGGGGTTGTGATGGCGGGCATTAGTGCAGGCGCGATCTGCTGGTTCCAGGACGGCCTAACGGATTCGTTCGGTATGCCCTATCGTGCGCTCAATGATGGCCTCGGATTCGTGCGCGGGGCGTGCTGCCCACATTACGACGGCGAGAAAAAACGGCGGCCAGCGTTGTTGCGACTGATCAAGCGCGGATTCCCACCAACTCTTGCGCTCGATGATGGCGCTGCGGTGCATTTTGAGGGAAAACGGTTCGCCGAGGCGGTTTCTTCACGTCCCGAAGCACGCGTTTACCGCGTTCGATTGGTTGCTGGAAGGGTCGTTCAGACCTCGATTCCAACACGCTATCTTGGAAAATCTTGAATGGATTGAGGGCATCAGTGCGAGGACTGAAACGCGTAGTGGCAAATAAAGAGGGCGGTAGCACCGGACACTCATAAATAGGCGGGCTTCTAACGGCCAATGCGATCTCTGGCGCGGCTCTGGGGACTGCAGAGATCTCTCTGCTGCTGCGCCAATTAAAATTAGATGTGAACTAGGTGTCCTGTCAGGCTTACACTTAAATCTGGCACCGCCAGGCTTACTTGACACATTGTCAGCCAGCGGGCCGCTTCTCGTCCTTCTTTTCCCTACGCTTTCCATAGTGGTGTTACTTTTGCTTATCCAAGAGGCCAGCTTTTGATTGGACAACCAAGAGTCTCCGGGGACCCTACGCCTTCTGCGAAGGAGTTGCGCCCGGCGACTCCTACACTCGGCAGCCTTAACCATCATCCAATTCAAAGGGATAAAACGATGGCTACCAACGGACAAAAATTGCAACGGATCCCCACCATTCGGATCAGCCGGGAACGCGCTAAAGTCGACGAGAACCTAGGCTACTTGGCTGAGCTAGCAGGAACCTGGGAGGGCGAAGGATTTAACCTGATAGCCCGGCCTGACAAAGAGGGTGGGTCTCCGCTATTTCTTGAGCTCAATCAAACCTTCGAGACACTGAGTTTCATTCCTATATCGTCGTCGATACCAAATCGCGGCAGCGCTGTGGATGACATTGAACTGTTCGGTCTAACCTACCTTCAGAAGGTCAGCGACAGCGTGACCGGAGGCGCACTGCATATCGAGCCAGGGATTTGGGTCCACGTGCCGTCACAGGACCAGAACATCGGTGGCACTCAAACCCAGAGCGTGTTTCGACTCGGAACAATTCCCCACGGCAATGCTTTGCTCGCAGAGGGCACAGCGATCAAGCTTGATCCGTTTACTGGTAATCCATTCGACCCGGACAGCGTGGCCGCGGCGAATACATCTCCTTTTCCAGTTGGCGGCGCGATGCCTTCTCCTGGGACGCTTTCTGGGTTTGCGCCGTATGATCTGTCTAACGTCACTCCGGCAGCCGTTAACTTCAGAACACCCGCCGGGAACGTTCCAACGATCCCCCTGCCGACAACGATCCTTGGCGTCCCTATGCAGAATGTTATTCTGGACCCAACAAAGCTTTTAACGGCAGCGTTATCAGGTCAGGTCATCAAGAGCATGGTGGTGATTAACATCGCGACCGTAGCCACCTTGCTGCAGACACAGCCCAACCCGACAAATGGGCCACCGCCGCCCCCCAAGGATATTCTACAAAATTTTCAGACTGGTGGCGGCGTCGAGGACATCCCGTTCTTAACAACAAACGCTAACGTTTTGACTGTATTCGCGACATTTTGGATCGAGAAGATCGAAGGGCCAACCCTGGATACTGACTTTTTTCAACTGCAGTACGTTCAAACCGTGCTGTTGAATTTCCCGGTAATAACTCCTGGAAACCCACCAGGCGCAAACCTCAGTTGGCCACACGTCTCGGTGGCGACGCTGCAAAAGACATTCGGCGGACAGTAAATCGTTAGCCTGCTAGGTCGATGCGGCGGATGCACAATTTTGCTAAGCCGCATCTGATCTGACATGGCGCAAGTGGTCCAGCGGGAGAGTTAGTTTGGCGGGCGCATCTCCCTTTAGGCTAGGAGGGAAATGAGCCATGAGAAAACGTTTTTCGGTTGAGCAGATCGTCGCGGTGGTGAAGCAGGCCGAGCTGTGGCTGCCGGTGGCCGATCCGATCCGCCAGGTCGGCATCTCGGAGCAAACAGTCTATCGCTGGAAAAAGGAATATGCTGGTCTTGACCCGCAGCAGGCTCGCGAATTGAAGCAGCTGGCCGATGAAAACACGCGGCTCAAAGAAGCTGGTCGCTGAGCTGAGCCTGGACAAGGCCGTGCTGCCGTACGTGCTCGCAAAAAATTCCCCCGGCCAGCGCTCATGAAAGACGTTGTGGGGGCCACGCACCTATTCGTCCGATATTGTACGCTAAGGGCTGGGGAAACTGAGAAAGCGGCGGACAGAGGTGCGGCTTATGCGCTCGCCGACTTCGTCGAGTTCGAGCGCGATATCCTCCGCGACGGCGTCAAAGCCTGCATCGCCGCCCGACCATGTGGGCGGGCCTTCTTTGCGCGCTTTGGTCTCGATATCGGTCGTCGGGAGCCAGGGGCTTCAGGAGGATATCGCTATCAACTATCAAATTTAAACCGATGCATTCATTGTTGTGGCATCGAATCACGAAAGCGCTGTAAATTCAGCCAGTTACTCACCTCTATCGTGACACTTAAAGGACGTTATGTATCACGGTAGGGCGACTGTCAAGGGACTTTTTCGAGGATGTTAGAGGACGGTTTTTTCGCGCTCAAAGAATTGGCAGCCTGACCAAAAGGCTGGCGAGTACCTTTTTAGAGATGATTGGATTTCAGATTGCGCGGCCGTCGAACAAGATATCACTCGCCTGCAGCTGGCCGCGGCCCCGGATCAGTTCCAGTGTCCTCAACCGGCCGAGAGCGTTGTTGAAACCACCTCCACTGGGTTCATAACCAGCTTTAGCTGCCACTTCCTCTTTGGTCAGCGCGTCGGGATAAGCCTCGGTGAGAGTTTCAAGAATCAAACGCTCGGCTTTGCCCAATCGAGCACGCCAGTAGTCCACCAGCCCGGAACCTGCCGGCAGCGGCTCCCATGAGCCCAGCTCGTGCATGCCGCTTTCGGTGATCCTGAGATTGTCCCCATCGCCCGCGATTAATCCTCGCGAACGCAGCGCTCCAAGGTAATTATTGAAGCCGCCACCGCTAACGGCATAACCGGTTAAAACCGCAATCTGCACTTTGCTTCTGCCCTCCGGGTACTGGGCTAAAGCAGTCAGGATTCTGCGCTCCCCGGACGCCAGCTTGGATGTCGGTTCCGAACTCGTGATTACGGGGCGGCGGGGACTCGCCGGCATTGCCATCCCGTCATGCCGACCGTTGGACAGAGCGTCAGGGCCGACATCGACAACAGGCGCGGCGAGCCAATCCCGATCTACGTCTTCAAGTAGCGCTTTAACTTTGGCTAGACAGTCTGCTGCCGAACCGACCCTAGCAATCGCTTGGCGAAAACCCGCTTTCGCCTGGTCCATCTTATGTTTCAACGCCAGACGCTCCTGTTTAACGGCAGCGTCAACGGCTCGTTCGATGACAGCCCGGTCCACCGCCGACGTCACCTGATCGTTCTTTCCGCTTTTGATTTGGTGCTCCAGCTCGGCGATGCGCCGCCGCGCCTGGTCGAGGCCGTGTATTTCGTCCTCGGCCTCCTGCGGCAAGTCGGCGAACTTGCCGAGAATCCCGCGAATCGCCCGCGATGGCGCGGGTGCGGTAAGAAGGTGCCGTTCACCCGGCCGCGGATGTGTGGTCCGCACCGGATCGGAATGGATGCGTGCAACGCCCGCGTGATTCAGCGCCGGACCGAAGGCGTAAAACTCGCCCTGCCCCAAATCGCGCAGCTTTAGCCGGTCGGCTTTGGAAAGACCAAGGGCATCCCCTGCCCTCGCCTGATCGGCGTCGAGCCAGGTCCGCCCGATGATAACGTTGTTGGCTTCGGCGGCGGCATCCTTGTGGAGCTTGGACAGGCGCTGCGTAGCGATGATGCCGGCGTAACCGCGCTTGCGGCCCTGGCTCATCAGGCTGACCACGGCCTCGGTCGATTCCGCCTCGCCCGAGCCACGCTCGGGACAATAAAGATGCGCCTCGTCGAGAATCACCAGCGTCGGCCGCCACAACTCGCGCGGCAGGTGGATCAGCGATTCCAGAAAGAGCTTGACGAAGCGGCGGCGGTCGGAGAGCTTTAGTTCATAGAGATCGACGACCGTGGAAACCTTGTATTCCAGCAGCCGCCGCGCGAGCAGCGCCGCGTGGCGCGGATTGGCCGGCAGTTCGCCGCCGGCGCCGACCAAGAGCACATCGACCGCCTCGCGCAAACTGGCGAATTCACCCTCGTTGTCCAGAACGATTGTCTGAATCCCGGCGCGCTCGGCGATGAGCCGCAGCAGCCACGACTTGCCGCCGCCCGAATTGGCCTGAATCAGCAGCCGGGTATCGACCAGCATCGGCAGGTCGAGCACCAGCTTCTGGCCACCAGCGATTTGTCCGATGTTCATTGCCGCATCCCTATTCACCTGCGCTCACAACAACCCGGCTTGATTGTATTGAAAAGAACCCCGACGACGAAAAGCCGGTTCGCGCTTCGCCCAAATAGCTAGCGGCCCGCGAAACGGATACCGCCATCGCCCAGCCCGATGGCGTCATCGCCGAAGCGCAAGCAGATTAATGCAATCAAGCTTTCGATGAGTCCTTCCGGCGGCCGGGCCGTGGACGGCGCGCGTTGCGGCGGACGGCGATGGTCTTCTTGCGGCTTTTGACCAGGCCGCCCTTGCGCCCATTCTCCTTGTTGGCGCGCTTTTTGGCCTCGCTCCGCACCAGGCCACCCAAGCGGCCGAGCGCCACCGCATGCGGATTCTTGCGCCGGGACTTTTTCTTCATGACTCCGCTCCATCCCATCACCTCCACTCGCTCCCGACAGGCGCGGTTCACGCCGATCCTACGTTAATGATGTTAAGCGCTTTACTTTGCTAAATCAACTGAGTCTACTAACCAACGCGCATGCTTTTCACTAATCAACGGCGGAGCGATACAATCTGTGGCAATTGGAGCGGCTCGCTTATGCGAGGGTTAGATGCAGCGCGCGCGCCCTGCCCTGCTTTTAACGCAAGCTATTCGGGCATTTTCGCAATGGCAGAGTGCTCGCAAGTCATTGCCATGACCTAGAAAGGCGATCAGATAAGAGGCTTTTACTGGAGCGGCAGCAGCGGCAATGAGCTGAACCCGGTGGCCGGCATCCTCGACTTCCTGGCCGAGGAGCGCGCAGTCAGCGCTTTGGCCGGTATCGCGGCACCGCGGTATGGGTGCCGCGTGCATGGCGGGGTAAGCGCCTAAAAACAGTAACGACGAGAAGGTTGAGGAGCGCGGCGGGCGCTCCTCAAGCTTTTTTCGTCACTGTTCGATTCGATTACTTCAACCGTCCGAGATGTGCGGGCAACCAACCTGAGGTGCGCGCGCGTCATCCAAATTTAACATCTCAAGATAGAGATAACAGGCGGATGCTTCGAATAAGCGGCGAGGTCAGGGCAGATACTGAGCCAGTCGAGCCGCAGTGCGTTGCCGCAAGTGATCCAGTTATCCCCCTTCAGCGGCAGAAATTCAGCAAGGGCCAACTTCTGCCCGCGATAGAGTACGTCGCACTGATACTCGGCGATGATGAGCGCGAGACGCGCAATCTCGGCCGGGAAGTCGCGTAACTCGATGCCCCGGAAATTGGTCAGCGGAATTTCGCTGCGGAGTTCCGGCTCTCTGCGCCGCCTGTTGATCTCTGCCTCAATGGTGCGCATCTCCTTGTACGCAATCACAAGGAAGTTACCGGAGCCGCAAGCCGGGTCGAAGACCCTGATCCTCGCCATGCGCTTGCGAAGATTGAGCAAGGTGCGGGGATTGTCGCCCGCCTCCTTCAGCTTGGCGCGCAGGTCATCAAGAAAAAGCGGGTTGAGCACCTTGAGGATGTTCGGCACGCTCGTGTAATGCATTCCGAGCGCGCCGCGCTCCTCCTCCTCAGCGACTGCCTGAATCATTGACCCGAAGATATCTGGGTTGATCTTCGTCCAGTCGAAGTTGCCGATGTGGAGAAGATAAGAACGCGCGATCTTGCTGAAGCGCGGCACATCCATGTTGCCCGAAAACAGGCCGCCGTTGACGTAGGGAAACGAATTGGCCCATCGAGGAATCCCGGCCCTTTCCCTCTCCTCGCTCTTCGTGTTCATAGCGCGGAACAGCTCACTGATGACCTGATGGGTGTCCGACGAATCTCTGGCGCTCATTTGTGCGACCGAGTCCGTGAACAAGCCCTTCCCAAGGAAGATGTCGGTGTCCTCGGCGAAAAAGCAAAAGATCAGCCGCGCCATGAAGTGATTCATATCGTGGCGGCGCCCGGCTGTGTCCCATTCGGGATTGTCTTTCAGAAACTCGACATAAAGCCGATTCAGGCGGCTGGTCGCCCTGATGTCGAAGGCGTTTTCAGCGATTTGCCTGATGGTGGTAATGCCTGCGAGCGGAAGGAAGAAGCCGAAATGGTCGGGGAAATCCTTGTAAGCACACGCAACCGTCTCACCGTTGGCTAACTCCTCAGCCTCAAAGTCCACACCGTCAGTGGCCAAAATGAACTTCGCTTTCGCTTTCGCGGTCGCTGGGCTCTTCTTCAGCGCAGTCAGCGTCTTGGTGACCTGTCCCGTGGCGCATGTGGCGATGTGAATATTGTTGGTTTGAAGGACTCCGCCAATGTCCGACTTATTCGAGGCACCGGCACGCAGCCTCTTGATCGTCGTCTCCCTGTTGCCGAAAGCTTCGAGGAAGGCATATGGAAAATTCTCGGGGACAAACGCCTGATCCGCCAATTGCGAAATGGCTTCCTCTATCTCAACGGCGTTCAACTGTTCGCCCTCGGATCCTACTTCGCCTGCCGGAGCGCCTTGCCGGCGGTGCGTTCGGCATATTCGCGCTGACGCCGCGGATCGCCTTTCTTTGACAGGTCGCGCGCTTCCATGATGGCCGCGCGAATCTCACTGGCCGCGAGTCCCATGCTGGCGGCATGGCGCGCCCAGGCCAAGTCGGCTCGATGGAGGTCGCCGCCATAGCGCGGATCGCGGTGAAAGTCGGTCGGCGAGCGCAATTGAAGGGAGTCCAAAGCGCCCTCCCCTACCCTATCCTTCACAGCGTCAGTCGCCTTGACTGTTTCATCCACCATCGCCGCCTTGACTTCGGCGATGAAATTCGCGGCTTCACGATAGACTTGGCCATGCGCCTCCACCAATCGCGCGAACGGCTGCAGGCCCGAGGCCAGCCGCCGACTGGGCTTGGGATTGGTAAACCCTGCAAGCCGCCCAAAGTGGCGCCAGTCGGCGCTGCCGGAGTCGCCGCCGTAGCGTTCGGCAAGCAGCTTCGCTGCCCGCGTGCCGGTTGCCTCATCGAGGGTCGCGCCGTGCTTGAGCCAAGCCTGTAGATTGTCCGGCGAGGTCTCCACCACCGCGGCCGGCGCAAAGCCTTCCGCCTTCATCTGCGCGAGCGCGTCAGTCTTGAGGTCATCGACCAGGCTAAGCCCGTGCACGCCCGCCGGTCGCACATAGATATGGCCGCGATTGAGGTTTTCGCGCCGCAGCCAGAGCAAGGACTTGAGCACCTGCTTGGCGCCCCACCCTTCCCGCAGTAGCATGGTGCCATCGGTGCGCTTGACCCCGATATCAAAGGCCGCAGCACCCATGGCCGCAAGCTGGTCCATGGCGACGCGGGCCGCGATGATGCGGCTATCGCGGTATGGTTCCATGACTCGAGTTTATTTTCCCGGCCGCGTAGCGGGCGGCGCGGTATTTAAAATGGTTTGAGGGTGCCCGTAGGGCATTCCTTATGGGGGTAAGGCGGGTTGGGTGGGAGTGAGACGCCAAGGGGGCGGAGCCCCCTTTTGAGTCGGTGGGTTGGGTTAGCGTTAAGAGTGTTAGATCCCAGTTAAGATCGCGCGCGCGTGTTAAAGGTGAGAAAAATCGGTCAAGCCATTGAAAATACAGTGAAAATGATCGGCGTCGGTCGCTGATAGGCCAAATGGCTGGTCGCCAATCGGCCAAGCATTTGGTCGTTGAAAGGCCAAGTATTGGTCGCCAATCGGCCAAGGCTGGTCGCTGATAGGCCAAGGCATCGGTCGCTGATAGGCCAAGTTTCATGGCCCTCACTGCCCTATACCGATATCGGCAAAAGCTTTAGGGTCCTTGCTGTAAAATGTTACCTGGTCTCCTTCCGCATCATATTTGAGCCGGTAATCAGGCAGACCATCTGCTAAGACCAGTCTTTTTATAGCTGCTCGAAAACGCTTCAACAGGTCACTGGAGCCGCTTTTTTTATGAAGCAATTCCGTTCCGACGGTCCATTTTGCTTGATGGCCACAGTGCTTGCGCGCCAGCTCGTAGAGCCGCCGCTCCAGCGCCCCACCCAATCGGAAATAATCTCGATTCAAGGTCAGCACTTCCCGAGCGGCTATAGCATTGTACAACCACTCCGAAAGTGTGATTTCTACCCCGATCATCCGCTCATCTGTCGTGGAACGTTCGACGATTCTCCAATCGTCGATAAGCCCGAAAGCATGCTTAATACGCGATCCGCCAGCCACTACGTTAGTTTTGATAGTCGTTCCCTTGAGCCTGTCCAAGCCTGCCTCGAGGCGCTTGTAGTGCTCGCCGCCGATTGGCCGATTGGTTGAGACCAAATAGTCGTAAACCCGAAACCGAACCTTGCGGTTCTTGGCGTCCTCTCGTCCCCGATTCAGACCCTCCACCACTTGGCTGACCAGGTAGATCAGAACGTCTTTGTCCCAAATCGTCGCCAGACCATCAGCGCCGGGCTTGATGGTTACGCTGTTCCCGTTATGTTCGTAGAGCCGTACTCGGCGATCCGGCTTTTTTGACAGGCTAAACATCGGGTGCTCCATACTGTGCCGGTCATCTTTGAGCGCCCAATCGAGAATATCGGCTATGAAGAAATCACGAGTAGGATGGCGATCCGGCAGCAAGGTACGCCCGTGCGGATGTGGCACGGCAGTCGCACCTCGTTCCAATTCCGCCGCTCTCTCACCTGTTGCAGAAACTGACTTATCTCGTGCTGCCGCCTTTTCCTGTATGCGCGCAAACATGTCGCCGATCTTCTCTGTGAAATCGATGCGCTGACCCACCGCCCTTCCTCCATCCACCCTGTCGCGACCCATTTGGCAGGTTCTTCAGGCTATCGCCCTGCCCTACTTCCCAGTGGCAAAACTTGCTATTTTGCTATCGTGATATTCTGCCACCAAAGTATTAAGCTATCGCAGCTTTTTCGTATTTTTTGAAAAGGTCGTTTACCGCCTCGACCAATAGAGCGTGCGCCGGTTGCTCACGCTCCAAAGCTAATGCCTTCAACTGACGCCACGCGGCATGATTCAAGCGGAGCGTTTGCCCTTTCAGCGAACCACCCTCGGCAGCAACCACAGATGGCTCAGCGCTCGGCCTTTGTGCCAGCGTCACCTCCCCGGGTTTCCGAAGAGTTAAACTCGCCAAGCTCGGTGCCTTTGCCATTTATGCCTTAACCTCCTCGCTACCGTGATATCACTATACCACGATATCATTCTATTTAACAGACGCCAACCGATTACCGATCCATTTCCAAGTAGCTCGAATCTCTTCTGCGGCCTTCCCTTCCGGCTCAAATTCAGTCACCGACCGGCCGTCAATCAGAGCGTATGCGAGCGCAACCCGCTGAATAATCGCCGTCGGGCAAATCGCCAGTTCATATGCACCTAGGGCCGCCCTTGCCTGCTCGATAACCGGCGATCGCGCCGGGCATGCATTCAAAATGATTGCGGCGGGACGCCGCACTGCGCGCACTATCTCCACCGTCGCACCGATCGCTTCCAAATCCAGCACCGACGGACGAGACGGAATAACCACGGCATCTGCGGCTCTTGCTGCTTCCGCTGCCGTTGCCTCTGCATGCGGTGCCGTATCGACTATCACGTAATCGACATTATCCGCGGCGCAAGCATTCAACACATCTGGTAACTTCGCCGCCGAAGTCTGCACGAGCAGGGGGGTATCGCCTGCACGCCGCTTAAACCAGGCTGCGGCAGACCCCTGAGGATCTACGTCCACTAAAACAACTCGTCGTTTGCCTTTTGCTTCTGCCTCTACTGCCCAATGCAAGGCGAGAGTCGTTTTGCCAGCTCCGCCTTTTTGGGCCAGCACCACCAGTGTCTTCATAGGAAGCCACCCTCCTCCTCCATCACTTAATAGTGTAGCACGCTATCCTGCTATCACCATAGCATATAGCGCTATGGTGATAGCGTGATAGTAAGATACCAAGATACGTTACTAGCGAGTCCTATACGCGCATTTTACCCATGGTCGTTACAGCCAGCGCCAAGGACGTAATCAGCCGCTCTTTGCGCCTGAGCGGCCGCAACTACAACGAGCCGCTTATCCTTCCGCAGCCTTTCCAGCCAACCACTAATATAGGCCGCTTGATTCTCAACTACCGCTGGCGAAATTCCCGCTACCGCGCACAAGTAAGCCGCGCTCATTTCAGCAATTAGCTCTTCAGCTGCATACGAAGCTGAGCCAAACGGCGCGGCCTCGGTCAACGAGCCGCGATTGAGGCGCTTGGGATTGTCAATGATCACTCGAAAGTCACCCCCTATTGATCACTTGAAACTCCCCCCTCGGGTTTGTGCCTGACGGGAGAGCGCGAGGGGGTCGCCCCCTCGCCGCTCCGTGTGTAAGG
>Ga0335075_10010405_pt1 | contig 14121 bp, 14 predicted proteins | sample Lox_Sample_24_FD_206723 | JGI IMG/M metagenome (GOLD analysis project Ga0335075, IMG submission 206723) | Soil microbial communities from Loxahatchee National Wildlife Refuge, Florida, United States - Lox_Sample_2.4 | ecosystem: Environmental > Terrestrial > Soil > Wetlands | place: USA...
AACTCGCGCCTCGGCGCCAACAGCCGCCATTCGCTGTCGGCGCAATTCTCGCTCGGGATCGGCCCGGGTAGCTACCGCTCGACCGTCAGCGAGACGTTCGGCGGCACGACGACGATCACCGAGATCGACGAGGAAGGCACCGGCTATATCGGCGATATCGCGCTCGGCTATAACGTGTTTCTGACCGACAATCTCGCGCTCGGCACGCGCGTTCGCGGCTATGTCTATTATGTCGATGCGGAAGGTTCGGACCCGATTTTCGCGGCCGCGCCGGAACTCAACCTGACGTTCCGTTTCTAGAAAGTCTGGCCGGTTCTAACCCGGCACCTGAAAGGGCGGCCGCGACGGATTTCTCTGTCGCGGCTGCCCCGCAAGGAAGATCGGCCGGTCGATCGATCCCTGGCTCCAGGGCGATTGCCGGCCGTTCGTCGTTTCGATGACGTCGCCCGTGGTCATCGAGACGATGTCGTCGAGGCTGCGGCGCTCGATCAGGCGGCGGGCCAGCGACTGCGCAAACGGGCTGTTGGCGCTGGCAGGCGTCGCGCCGTCGAGCGCGACATTGTTCGGATCGGTCGAGAACACGATCTTCACGCCGCTCCCCTGCAAGGAGAACGCCCTGAGCGTCGAGGCCCGCGCGGGATTGGGTCCCGCGACTTCCTCAAGGTCCAGCGTCAGGAAGCTGGCCTGCGCCATGCCGCGGGTCAACGCGCGCGACACCTGCGCCTCGGCCGGCACCTCCTGGAACGGATTGTTGCGGCAGGCATCGAGGAAGAAGATCACCGTGTCGGTCTTCGCCCGCAGCGTGTCGATCAGCGAGCGCAGGCCCAGGAAGGTCTGGCCGCCGGGAAGGACGATCAGATTTTCGTCGGCGATCTGGATGCCGTGGCCGGCGAAATAGACGATCGCCATGTCGTCGGAATTCAGCCCGTCGACGAAGCTGCCGATCCGCGACAGCGCGGCATCGGGCGTGCCGTCCTCGATCGTCGTCACCGACCCGAAGCGCAGGCGGCGCATCGTCTGGCCGATCAGCCGGCCGTCAGCCAGCGTGTTGGGCAGGATGTTGCCCGGCATGTCGAAATAGCTGAAGCCGACGATGAGCGCCTTTGCGGACGGCGCATCGGCCGTCGCCTGCGCCTGCGCCTGCGCCTGCGCCTGCGCGAGAAGCGGTGACGGCGCCAGTAGCGCCGCGCCTGCCGACGCAAGAAATGCGCGGCGATCGATCGTCATAGTTGCTCACTCCCCCAACCCGCTGCGACGTTAGCCAGCCGCGCCGAACCCCGCAAGTCGTGGGAATTCAATTCATTACGGGGCAATCTCAATAAAAGAACATCAGATAGAGAATGGGTCCGGCAATTGCTGCGAACGGCATCAATGTGGCGAGGCAGGACAGTCTCTGGCGCAATTCCCGGCTGGCGCGTGGCTCGACGCCGTTCACAAGCCTGGGTCCGCGGGTGAGGATCCAGGTCGCCGACATGAAGGCGACGCCGATCAGGGTGATGAACAGCATCTCCCAGCGCGGGCGGTTGAGACGCAAGGCAGCGTCGGTCGGGTCTTCCGGATTGTAGATGACCGTCGCCGGGCCGCCCTGTGGATGGGCATCGACGACCTCCTGCGCCTCTTCGATATGGTGCGAGATGCGCAGCCCGGTCAGCCAGACGCGGTCGCTGTCGTAGCGGACGCCGTTCACCGTGTAGAGATAATGAACCTGCGCCGTATATCCGATGCTGTTGCCGCCCGTCCGTCGCGTCGATGTGTCGTCATCCGAAGACGAAATACGCAGCCCGCTGCTCAGCACCTCGCCGGTCACGGTCGGCCACTCCTGCGCCGCGTTCACGCGCTGATTGGCCCAGATGAAATAGACGACCGGTGCGAATGTGATCAGCAATGCGAGCGTGATCACGACATAGCGCACGCGCGTCGGCATCATCCCCGGCGGCCGGTCGGACGGCGGCCGGGGCATTTTGCGCGGCGGCGCGCGATGCCACTTTCCCGCGGGTGCGGCCCGTCATTCACCCATCCAGTCTCCCCCTGCCCCGCCGATCGGCATGCCCGGCGGGATTTGCGGCGCGCGGCGCTGCTCGGCCAGCGCCGCCGTCAGTGCGCCATTGTCGCCGAGCAGACGGCCGAGGCCGCGGCTCCAGTCCGCCTGGAGATCGCGCCCGCGCGAGCCGGCCAGGTCGCGGCTGAGGCGCGACAGACGATCCGACAGCGCCAGCCCGATCGTCGAGGACAGCGCCGGATCGCGCTGGACGCGGGCGATAGCGAGCAGGGTCGTGGTGGCGACACGGCGCTGCACGACCGCCTGCGCCGCGTCGAGGCCGTCGAAATCGAGCGCAGCCGCGATCAGCCGGTCGACCAGTTCCTGCGGGGTCATGTGGCCCGCGTCCGCCTGATGCTGAAGCTCCAGCCGGTTGAGCCGCTCGGGCACGAGCAGATTGCCGAGAGTCACCTGAGCCGCCGTTTCGGAGGCCACCAGCGGATCGAAGATGTTGGTGCCGGCGGTGCGGAAAATCTCGATCGTCTCCTGCCGGTCCGGGCTGCCCGACCAGCCGGCGGACAGCCAGGGCAGGATCGTGCCGGGCACCTGCACCGCGTCCGGCCGCAGCGTCGCGAGCAAGGCATCGAGCGCGGCGCGCTGCGCATCCGGATCGACGGCACGCGCCGCCTCCTGCCCGTCGCCGTTGCGCGAATAAGCGAAGTCGACGCCGCCGACGAGCTTCGCCGCGGCCTCGACCTGATAACGGTGGAGGAGCCAGATCGGCACGAACTTGCGACGCAGGTTCGACACCGGCTCGCCCTGATAGAGCGCGCGCGGGCCGAAGCGGGAGACCGCGGCCTGCCGCACCTCCATGACCCGGCGCAGCTCGCCCACCGGATCGGCGCTGTCGTCCCACAGGCTTCCCGTCGGGTGCGACGAGCTGGCCGGACGCGCCTCATTGTCGCCGACGAAGCGCAGTCCCTCGGCGAGGCCTGCGGTCATGCGCGCGTCGGCATCCGCATCGTCGCGGGCGCCGTAGAGCCAGTCGACCGCGAAATTGTCCCAGCGGCCCATGCCGACGCCGTAGGCGTCTTCGAGGCTCGGCACGCCATCGACCAGATTCACGCGCGGCGCGGGATAATCCATCACCGAATAGCGACCCTGCGTGCTCGCGGCAAAATTGTGGGCGATGCCGAGGGCATGGCCGACCTCGTGGGCGGAGAGCTGGCGGATGCGGGCGAGCGCGGCGCGGACGGGATCGTTGGGGCCGCCATTGCCGGTTTCCCCTGCCCCGACCAGCCCTTCGAAGATCAGCATGTCCTGGCGGACGCGCAGCGACCCGAGCAGCACATGGCCGCGGATGATCTCGCCGGTGCGCGGATCCTCGATCACCTGACCATAGGACCAGCCGCGGGTCGCGCGATTGACCCAGTGGATGACGTTGTAGCGGATATCGAGCGGGTCGACGCCTTCGGGCAGGATCTCGACGCGATAGGCGTCGATGAAGCCGGCCGCCTCGAACGCGTCGCGCCACCAAAGCGCGCCTTCAAGAAGCGCGGTGCGGATCGGCTCCGGCGCGGCGCGGTCGACATAGAAGACGATCGGCTCGCGCACCCGCGAGCGCGGCGCTGCGGGATCGACCTTCTCTAGCCGGAAGCGGTTGGCGAGTTCGTAAACGATCGGCGCGCCGAGCGGCTGGGAGAAGTCGATGACCTGGCTGCCGAAGCTGCCCGCGCGCGGGTCGAAGCGGCGCGGCTGGTAGCCGGGCTCGGGCAGGCGAATGAGCGAGTGGCGGACGATGAAGCTCAGATTGCCGCTGGCCGGCGCGATATTGTCGGTCTCGGCGGTCGGCGCGGTCGAGGTGAAGGTCAGCCGCCCTTCCATCTCGACATTGTCCGGAAAGGCGCGAACGGAATTGGGATCGGCGACGCTGAGCTCGGGAACGAGGCGGAACTCGCCGCCATTGCCGCGCCGGATCGCCTGCGCGATGCCCATCTCGTCGCGGGTCAGGAAGGGCGCGACATTGACGAGCACGCCGCCGCCCGCCGTCTCCGCCGCGACATCGCCCATCCAGATCGTCGAATAAGCGAAGCTGTCGCGCACGCCCGCCTGCTCGGCCGCGGGTGATCCGGTGGCGCGGAAGCGCGGATTCTCGATCTCCGCGACGACCTTCTGGCCGACGCGGCGGAAGACGAGGATTTTCGAGCCCGAGGCAAGCCCGCGATCGAGGCCGACCGGCGCGGAGCCGAGGCCCGTTTCGAGCGAGGCGACATAGATGAAGTGGCCCATGATCCCGTCACGGTCGGGCGCCGGCAGCGCAAGCAGGATGCGCCCCTGCCGCTGGTCGACATGGACCGGGACCAGCCCCTCCTGTGCGCGCGTCCCCTGCAGCACCTCGGCCGGCGGATCGATGGCAAGCGCCGGCATGGGCGCGACCGTGGCAAGGAGCAGACAGGCGAGACGCAGCTTCATTGAAATCCCCCAGGGTTCGTTTCGGCCGGGAGACTAAGCTGGCATTCGGCAAGCGCAACCGCTAACGGGCGGCGAATTTCTCCCGCGGCGCGTGCCGGCGGGCTCAAGGAGCAGAAATGGGTTTTCGTTGCGGGATCGTCGGGCTGCCCAATGTCGGCAAGTCCACCTTGTTCAACGCGCTGACCGAGACGGCGGCGGCGCAGGCGGCCAATTATCCGTTCTGCACGATCGAGCCGAATGTCGGCCGCGTCGCCGTGCCTGATCCGCGCCTGCAGGACATTGCCCGCATCGCCGGATCGGCGCAGATCATCGAGACGCAGCTCGAATTCGTCGACATTGCCGGCCTCGTGCGCGGCGCGAGCAAGGGCGAAGGCCTCGGCAACCAGTTCCTCGCCAACATCCGCGAGGTCGACGCGATCGTCCATGTCCTGCGCTGTTTCGAGGGCGGTGACGTGACCCATGTCGAAGGCCGCGTCGATCCGGTGGCCGATGCCGACACGGTCGAGACCGAATTGATGCTCGCCGATCTCGAAAGCCTCGAGAAGCGTGTGCCCGCGCTCACCAAGAAGGCGCAGCAGGGCGACAAGGAAGCCAAGGTGCAGGCGAGCGTGCTCGGCCAGGCGCTGGAGCTTCTGCGCGACTCCAAGCCCGCGCGCCTCACCGAGCCGAAGGACGACGAGGAGAAGCTGGCGCTGGAGCGCGCGCAGCTGCTCACCGCCAAGCCGATCCTCTATGTCTGCAATGTCGACGAGGGCGACGCGGCGACCGGCAATGCCCACAGCGCGCGCGTCTTCGACATGGCGGCGGCGCAGGGCGCGAAGGCGGTGATCATCTCCGCCGCGATCGAGGCCGAGATTGCGACCATGGCGCCGGAAGACCGCGCCGAATTTCTCGGCGATCTGGGTCTTGAGGAAACCGGCCTCGCCCGCATCATCCGCGCCGGCTACGACCTTCTCCACCTCATCACATTCTTCACCGCCGGCCCCAAGGAAGCGCGCGCCTGGACGGTCGAGAAGGGGTCGAAGGCCCCGCAGGCGGCCGGCGCCATCCACTCCGACTTCGAACGCGGCTTCATTCGCGCCGAGACCATCGCCTTTGCCGACTATGTCGCGTGCAACGGCGAAAGCGGCGCGCGCGACAAGGGCAAGCTGCGTTCGGAAGGCAAGGACTATGTCACCCAAGACGGCGACGTGATGCTGTTCCGCTTCAACGTGTAGCGTTGCTGTCCTGCGAGAGCGGCGCAGCCGGCATCGATATCAGATCGCCCGAGTTGATGTGATAGCCGACCAGCTTGGCTTGGCCGCCCTGTACGCGAAACACGAAATTCTCAACGCCTCGGCCATGGGCGAATTCGGTTGCATAGTCGAGAATGACCATATTGCCGCCGGATGTAAAATTGACGCGCCAGTTCTGTTGATTGGCACGCTGCACAGCCCCGAGCCGTTCATTCACCGTGTCGAGAAACCGGACGGCTGAATTCTCTGATCCCGACTGCCTAAACTCGGCCGCAGCGCCACGATAAATCTCGTGATAGTCCCCAGCCTGAAGCTGACGGTGAAATTGCGCAACCCCTGCCTCGGCCGCCGTCTTGTCCTGACCGGCCGAACAACCCGACAATGCCAATAGGGCAGCAGCACCAAACGACCATTTCATAAGCATCCCCCAATATTGCGAGCTTAGCGAAGAACCGCCCGATCTCAAGCCGAGCGAGAGACGCTTTTCGGGCGATTGGCTCAGCCGGAGCCCCGGTAGATGCCGCTTTGCAACTGTCACATTGCCCGGCTAGATCGGCCCCCATGCTGACACGCCGCCTGTTCATCGCCGGTGCCGCCGCGACCACGCTCGCCGCGCCGGCCATCATCCGCGCGCAGGGTTTCTCGCGCTATCCGTTCAGCCTCGGCGTTGCCGCGGGCGATCCTGCGCCGGACGGGTTCGTGATCTGGACCCGGATCGCGCCGGAGCCGCTGGCGCCGCATGGCGGCATGCCGATGCAGACGATGGAGGTGATGTGGGAAGTGGCGTCGGACGACCGCTTCGCCACCATCGTCGCACAGGGCGAGGCGCTGGCCCGGCCCGAGCTCGGCCACAGCGTCCATGTCGAGGTTGCGGGCCTCCAGCCCGGCCGGCCCTATTGGTACCGCTTCCGCGCCGCCGGCGAGCGCAGCATCAGCGGCCGCGCCCGCACCCTCCCCGCCGCGGGGAGCAGCCCGGATGCGCTGCGCTTCGGCGTCGCCGGGTGCCAGAGCTGGGAGGACGGGCTCTACACCGCCTACGACCATCTCTCCCGCGAGGATCTCGCCTTCGTCTATCATTATGGCGACTATATCTACGAATATCGCGGCGGCGCGACGCGGCCATCGTGGCGGACCGGCAACCTCGCCGTCGCGGTGCGCGAGACGGTCGGCGACCATTGCATCACGCATGAGGATTACCGGCGCCGCTACGCCCAGTACAAGGCCGACCCCAACCTCCAGCGCGCCCACGCCGCGCACGCCTTCGTCCACTCGTTCGACGATCATGAGGTCGCCAACAACTGGGTGCAGGACATCCTCGAGCCCGACATGCCGCCCGAGGTCTTCCGCCTGCGCCGCGCGGGCGCGTTCCAGGCCTGGTACGAGCATATGCCGGTGCGCCGCGCGACCATGCCGCGCTTCGGCGAGGTCGCGATGCATCGCAGCGTCCGCTACGGCAATCTCGCCGAGATCGACGTGCTCGACACCCGCCAGTACCGTTCGGACCAGCCCTGCGGCGACGGCTTCACCACGGCCTGCCGCGAGGTCGAAGCGCCGGACGCGACCGTGCTCGGCGCCGAGCAGGAAGCCTGGCTGACGCGCAACCTGCAGCGCAACCAGGCGCGCTGGAACTGCCTCGCCCAGCAGATCATGATGATGTCGCTCGACCGCCGCACCGGCGACGAGCCCGAGCGCATCCTCAACATGGACAGCTGGGCCTCCTACGAAGTGCCGCGCAGCCGCCTGCTCGCCCGGATGCGCGGGCTTGAGAATGTCGTCGTCCTGACCGGCGACGAGCACCAGAATTTCGCCGGCCTGCTCCACGATCGCGACGCGCCGGTGGCGGTCGAATTCGTGTCGACCTCCATCTCCAGCGGCGGCGACGGATCGGACCTTCGCCCGGGAAGCGATCGCATTCTCGCGAACAATTCCCAGCTCAAATTCATCAACGACCAGCGCGGCTATCTGACCTGCGACGTGACGCCCGACGAGTGGCGGACCAATTTCATGGTCGTCGACAAGGTCTCCACGCCCGGCGGCGCGCTGTCCAGGCGCGCGACGCTCGCCGTCGCGCGCGGCGAGGTGGACCTGCGCCAGGCCTGACGCTGCACGTCATTGCAATTCGCCGTCACCCCGGCAAAGGCTGGGATGACGGCGAAAGGAAAGAGACGGCGTGCAATATTTCGAGGATCTGGAAGTCGGCGCCGAAACCTATTTCGGCAGCTACGATGTCACCCGCGAAGAGGTGCTGGAATTTGCGGGCAAATATGATCCGCAGGCCTTCCACCTCTCCGACGAGGCCGCCGCCAGGACCCATTTCGGCCGGCTCGCCGCCAGCGGCTGGCACACCTGCGCGATGACGATGGCGGTGCTGGTGCGCGGCATGACGAAGAACAGTCAGGCGGGCCTCGGATCGCCCGGCGTGGACGAACTGCGCTGGCTGAAGCCGGTCTATCCCGGCGACACGCTCCACGTGCACGGCAAGCTGATCGAGAAGACGCCGTCGCGCAGCAAGCCCGACATCGGCAGCTTCCGGACCGAAACGACCGTCACCAATCAGGATGGCGTCCCGGTGATGCGCTACACGTCGATCGTCCTGATCCGCCGCCGGCCGGCCGAGCAGGCCTAGTCGCCCTCGAACGCAATGAGGGCGTGGACAGGGACGCCCTCTGCCTTCAACCGCCCTGCGCCGCCGAGATCGGGCAGGTCGATGATGAAGCTCGCCCCTGCAACCTCGGCGCCGGCGCGACGGATGAGGCGGGTCGCGGCCAGCGCGCTGCCGCCCGTCGCGATCAGATCGTCCGCGAGCCAGACGCGGGCGCCGGGCGCGCAGGCATCGACATGCATGGCGAGCCGGTCGCGGCCATATTCCAGCGCATAATCCTCGGCGATCGTCTCGCCCGGAAGCTTGCCGTCCTTGCGGATCAGCAGCAGGCCGCAGCCGAGCCGCTGCGCCAGCGCCGCCGCAACGATGAACCCGCGCGCCTCGATCCCGGCGACGAGATCGGGCTTTTCCCCGATCCGGAAGGCGATCCGCTCGATCGCAGCCGAGAAGCCGGCGCCGTCGAGCAGCAGGGTCGTGATGTCGCGGAACTGGACGCCGGGCTTGGGAAAGTCCGGGATCGTCCGGATCAAAGCCCTGAGATCGTCATGCTCGGAGATCATTCGCCTTGTCCTTCAAAGGAAAAGGGCGCCGCAGCCGTGCCGCGACGCCCTTTTCGGATACCGGTTCGGCGGCCCGCTACGGGTTGACGCCGGCCTCGCGGCTCGCGGCCTCGCGCTTCGCCATATTCTCCGGATCGAGCGGGCCGGTGAGGCGCACGGCGCGCTTCGCATTGGCCCAGATGTTCCGGTAGGACAGATAAGCGAGGATGGTCGCCGCAAGCAGGAAGATCACCACCGCGAGGCCCATCTGGTGGCGCCGCTCGAGATTCGGCTCGGCGGACCAGACGAGGAAGGCCGCGACGTCATGCGCCATCTGCTGGCGCGTCGCCGTCGTGCCGTCGGCATAGGTGACCTGCCCGTCCGCCGTGATCGGCGGCGGCATCGCGATGTTGAGGTTCGCGAAATAGGGGTTGAAGTAGAGGCCGGTACCCGGACGATTCTCGGCCGGCAGCGCCTCTCCATGCTCGTTCCGGTAGGTCGCCGCATCCGTGTAGCCGACCAGCAGCGACTCGATATAGGGCGCGCCGCCCTCGCGGGCCTTGACGATCAGCGAGAGATCCGGCGGCAGCGCATTGTTGTTCGCGGCGCGCGCGGCGGTCTCGTTCGGATAGGGGTGCGGGAAGCGGTCGGCCGGAATTGCCTTGCGCGTCGCCGCCTCGCCCGTGTCCGGGTTGATCGACGGGACCTGGATCGGCCACTGATCGGCGATCGCGCGGACCTCCGCCTCGGTGTAGCCGAGCTCGGAGAGGTTGCGGAACGCGACCTGGTTCAGGCCGTGGCAGGCCGCGCAGACCTCGCGATAGACCTGGAAGCCACGCTGCAGCTGCTGGCGATCGAAGCGGCCGAAGGGGCCGTCCGACGCGAAGCCCTCGCTGTGCGGATGCAGGTGGAAGCGGTGCTCCACCGTCTCCACCGGCGGTTCCTGGATATAGGCGACGACGCCCCAGAGCAGCGACCAGGCGGCGACGCCTACGAAGCCGAGGCCGACGAGAAAGCCGAGAATGCGAACCATGTTAGTCTCGTCCCCTTACTGGGCAGCCGCCGGCGTGACGCCGATCGGCGCGGCTTCGGCCTTCTCGCCGTGCAGCACGCTTTCAGAAATGGAATTGGGCAGCGGCTTCGTCTTCTCGACCATCGACAGGATGGGGAGGATGATCAGGAAGAAGGCGAAGTAGTACATCGTCGCCAGCTGGCTGATGATGACATACGGCTCTTCCGCCGGGCTGCCGCCGCAATAGCCGAGGATCAGCACGTCGGCGATCAGGATCCAGAAGAAGATCTTGAACTTCGGACGGTAGCTGCCCGAGCGGACCGGCGACTTGTCGAGCCACGGCAGGAAGAAGAGCAGCAGGATCGCGCCGAACATGGCGAGCACGCCCCAAAGCTTGGCCGGCAGGATGAAGTCGACGGTGAACGCACGCAGGATCGCGTAGAGCGGCCAGAAATACCACTCAGGAACGATGTGCGCCGGCGTCGAGAGCGGGTTGGCCGGGATGTAATTGTCGGCATGGCCCAGCGCGTTCGGCATGAAGAAGACGAGGATGGCGAGGAAGATCAACGCCACGCCCGCGCCGAAGCCGTCCTTCGCGGTGTAATAGGGATGGAACGGCAGGGTGTCCTGCGGACCCTTCACGTCCACGCCGGTCGGGTTGCCCGAGCCCGGAATGTGCAGCGCCCAGATGTGCAGGATGACGACACCCGCAATCACGAACGGCAGCAGATAGTGGAGCGAGAAGAAGCGGGTCAGCGCCGCCTGATCCGGAGCGAAGCCGCCGAGCAGCCAGGTCTGGATCGGCTCGCCGACCAGCGGCAGCGCGCCGAACAGGCCGGTGATCACCTTCGCGCCCCAGAAGCTCATCTGGCCCCAGGGAAGGACGTAGCCCATGAACGCCGTCGCCATCATCAGCAGGTAGATGACGAGGCCCAGCATCCACACCATCTCGCGCGGCGCCTTGTAGGAGCCGTAATAGATGCCGCGGAAGATGTGGATGTAGGTCACGACGAAGAAGAAGCTCGCGCCGTTCGCGTGCAGATAGCGCAGGAACCAGCCCGAATTCACGTTGCGCATCACATGCTCGACCGAATCGAACGCGGTGGCAGCGTTGGAATTGTAATGCATCGCCATGACGATGCCGGTGACGATCTGGATCACCAGCGCCAGACCGGCGAGCACGCCGAAATTCCAGAAATAGTTGAGGTTGCGCGGCACCGGATAACCGGAGCCCACCGAATTGTAGACCAGACGCGGCAGCGGAAGCCGCTGGTCGATCCACTGCATCAGTGGATGCTTCGGCGTATATTGCTCAGCCCAGGGAAAGCTCATGTCGTAAAACCTCAACCGATCCGGACGACAGTGTCGGTGGTGAATGCATATTCCGGCACCTCGAGATTGAGGGGCGCGGGGCCTTTGCGGATGCGCGCGGCGGTGTCGTAGTGCGAACCGTGGCACGGGCAGAAATAGCCGCCGAACTCGCCCTTGTTCTCGCCCTCGGCGGCGCCCAGCGGCACGCAGCCGAGATGGGTGCAGACGCCCAGAGTAATCAGCCAGTTGGTGTGGCCCTCCTGGGTGCGCTCGGCCAGGGTCTGCGGGTCGCGCAAGCTGCCGACGTCGACCGCATTGGCTTCCTGGATCTCGGCCGCGGTCAGATTGCGGATGAAGACGGGCTGCTTGCGCCAGATCGTCTTGATCGCCTGACCCTCTTCGATCGCGGAGATGTCGACATCGATCTGCGCGAGCGCGAGCACGTCCGCCGACGGGTTCATCTGGTTGACGAGCGGGAACAGGAGGGCGGCGCCGCCCACGCCCGCGAAGCTCACCGCGGCAATGTTGATGAAGTCGCGGCGGCGCACGCCGTCCTCGACCTGTGCTTCGCTTGTTTCAACGGCAGCCATAACGCCCTTCGTGTTTGCAAGAACCGGATACACGGACACGCCCGCTGACGGGCCGGACGGCCCCAGCGGCTTGGCGCGCCTGATAGCCGCGCCCCAAGCAGTTTGCCAACAACCATTTTACCCGCGCGGGGACGGCTTCAGGCCGCGTTCAGCGATTCCTTGCCCGCTCGCCCTCCCCCCGCGCGCGCCGCTTCGCTAGGGATGGCGCATGCGCCTTGCTCTTTTTCAGCCCGACCAGGCCGGCAATGTCGGCACCATCCTCCGCCTCGCCGCCTGCATGGGCACAGCGGTGGACGTGATCGAGCCTTGCGGCTTTCCGTGGGGCGACAAGGCACTGAAGCGCGCCGGCATGGACTATGCGGAAATCGCCAACGTCACCCGCCATGCCGACTGGGCCGCGTTCGAGGCGCGCCTCGCCGGCCGGCTGGTCCTGTTCACCACGACGGGTGCCGGGCGCTTGCCGGACGTGCGATTCGCGGACGACGATACCTTGCTCTTCGGCTCCGAAAGCCGCGGCGTGCCGGCCGATGTACATGGCCGGGCGGACCTGCGCGTCCGGATTCCGCAGGTTTCCGGCACGCGATCGCTCAATCTCGCCGTGTCCGCAGGGATCGGGCTGGCCGAGGCGATCCGCCAGACGGGACGCTGGATGGACTGAGCTCTTGAAATTCGCGCCCCGTCGCGCAGTCTGGCTTGCGGGGTTCAGGAGGGGGTGAGGCGCGTGGCGAAACGGGGTGATGCGCAGTCGGAGGTCGATGCGGAGCGCTCGGACGGTGTGCCCCCGAAAAAGGCGCGGAGTCGGCGGCAAGGGCAGCGAAAGGGCATTTGGCAGCGGGCGTGGCGGGGTGCCGGATCACTGCTGCTGATCGTCGTCGCGGCGGCGGTCGTCTTGCCGCCCATGTTCGGCACACCAGAGTTCGACCGCGCAGCCTGGCTGAATCTGGTCCGCGCGGGCGGCGGCGAGGTCCGCTGGCTGGGCGGCCACACGACCTGCTATCCCTTTCCCGAGCTGCCGCGCTCCGGTCGAGGCCGGCCGTCCAGCTATCCGGTCTCCGTCGGCACCCGGGTGGACGTCGTCGCGCGCGAGGGCGAATGGGCCCTGATCGACCGCTTCGGCAATCCCTGCTGGGTGCCGGACTGGGTGCTGCAGGAAACACAACCGGACATGCGCCAGATGGTAACTTGCGGCATGGCCTGCCACCGCCGTGCGCCCGAAGGATGGTACGAGGCGCAGCGGGTGAAGCTTTGCGAAAGCAATGCCTTTGAGCGGTTCAGCTGTTGGGCGCGGGCGAAGCTGCGCGACGGCGGCGCCTGATCAGCCGGTTCAGATACAGGAACTGCGAAGGCGATCGACCACGTCATCGGCCCCGACGGTCGGGAAGGCGATGCTTTGCGGCGCGCCGTCCTGCGCCCCGGCCAGAACGATCTCGAACTGCCGCGAGGCGGCGAATCGCGTGATGAAGTCGATCGATGAGGCGTCGTCCGGATCGGTGAGCGCGATTCCGTCCTCGTGCACGACGACGGGACGCTCGAAGATGCTGTCGTCCAGCCGCACGCGCGCCACGCGCGGCCCTACCGCCCCAGCCGGGGCCTGGAGTCCGTCCGAATAGAGGATGGCGCGAATGCGCTCGTTGGGCCGGCAGGTGAGGCTGAGCACGCTGTCCCCGTCGAGCGAGACGAGCTGGAAATCGAAAATCACCGCGTCGGTCGCATGGTTGACAGAAATCTCGTCGGTCCAGCCCGTCGGAGCCGGATTCAGGACGAGATAGGCCGCAAATATCGCCATCAGCAGCAGAAGGGCCCCGGAGGCCATCGCGACGACGCGGTCCATCTCGCTGGCGTATCACGGCTTCGCATATTCAAGAACCGAGCTGCAGACCTTCGTCACGCGCGGCTTGCAAGGCGCGTCGTCACGCGGCATCGGCAGCCCAAGAACTGACCCACCCCGGCACGCGACAAAAGGATGCCCATGATCGAGCTCGACGACCAGCAGCAGGTGGCGCGCACCTGGTTCGAATCGCTGCGCGACCGGATCTGCGCGGAATTCGAGGCGATCGAAGCCGAGGCCGGCAGCGACGCGCGCTTCGACTATCTGCCCTGGGACCGTCAGGATCCGGACGGCGCGCCGGGCGGCGGCGGGGTCCGCGGGCTGATGAAGGGCAAGGTGTTCGAAAAGGTGGGCGTCAACGTCTCCACCGTCGGCGGCCGCTTTTCCGAGGAATTCGCGCGCACCATCCACGGCGCCGGCGAGGATCCGCGTTTCTTCGCCACCGGCATCAGCCTCGTCGCCCATATGGCCAACCCGCATGTGCCGGCGGTCCATATGAACACGCGCTTCCTGGTGACGACCAAGCGCTGGTTCGGCGGCGGGGCCGATCTCAA
>Ga0335075_10010407_pt1 | contig 14120 bp, 8 predicted proteins | sample Lox_Sample_24_FD_206723 | JGI IMG/M metagenome (GOLD analysis project Ga0335075, IMG submission 206723) | Soil microbial communities from Loxahatchee National Wildlife Refuge, Florida, United States - Lox_Sample_2.4 | ecosystem: Environmental > Terrestrial > Soil > Wetlands | place: USA: Florida...
TGTCGACCTGAGCTCGGTCTCCGTCCAGGACCCGACCATCGGCGCGGTCACCTGTCCCGACCTGACGACGACGCCGCTCGCCCCGGGAGGAACGGTGACCTGCACCGCGGAGCAGCCCTACACGGTGACCCAGGCCGACGTGGACGCCGGCTCCTTCAGCGACACCGCCACGGCCGCTGGCGTCGACACCACCGGAGGGCTCAGCCCCGAGAGCGAGCCCTCGACGGTGACGATCCGGACCGTGACTGCCTCTCCGCACCTGGCGATCGTGAAGAAGGCGACCGTTCTACCGGCCGGTGATCACAACGCCGCCAGGCTCGGCGACACCATCGTCTATTCGTACGACATCACCAACACGGGAAACGTGACGATGAGCTCGGTGGACGTCGACGACCCGACGGCCGGACACGTTTCGTGCCCCCTCACCACCCTCGCCCCCGGCGAGTCGACGACCTGCGTCGCGGACATTCCACGAGTCGTGTCGCAGGCCGACATCGAAGTTGGCCACATCACCGACACCGCCATCGTCAGCGGCGTTCCACCCGGTTCGCCTCCTCTGTCGCCATGGCCGTCCGATCCGTCGACCGTGACGACCCGGACCGACGAGTCCCCCCGCGTCGCCATCGCCAAGTCCGGAGTCGTCTCTCCTTACGGCGACCAGGACGCCGCCAGGCTGGGCGACACGATCGCCTACTCCTATGAGATCACCAACAGCGGCGACGTGACGCTGCGCTCGATCGCCGTGGACGACCCTTCCCTGGGCGCGGTCACCTGTCCTGCGCTCCCGCCCGGAGGACTGGCACCCAACGGCACGATCACCTGCACCGCAGACCGCGTCCGGCGCGTCACGCAGGCCGACATGAACATGAACCGCGTCACGGACACCGCGACTGCGACCGGCGTGGATCTGTCGGGCACGGTCACTCCCCGCTCCGATCCCTCGACCGTCGTCATCCCCACGGCGTCCGAGCCGGCGGTCCGGATCTCGAAGACCGCCACCGTCACGCCGGCAGCCGACCAGGACGCCGCCAGGCTGGGCGACACGATCGCCTACTCATACGAGATCACCAACATCGGGAACGTCTACCTGGCCTCTGTCGCCGTTTCCGACCCTTCGACGGGGGAGGTCGACTGTCCGGCGTTGCCGCCCGGCGGCATGTCGCTCGGTTCTTCGGTGACGTGCAGGGCGGAAGCGGTCCAAACAGTCTCGGCGGCTGACGTCGCGGCAGGTCATCTGTCCGACACGGCTACGGCCACGGGAACCGATCCGGGTGGCCTCAGATCTCCGGCGTCGGCGCCCTCGACGGTGACAGTCCCGGTCGTCAGCGGGACTGTCGAGCTGACCTCGATACAGACGGACCTGGGCCGCTGGGCACCCTTCGAGGGGGGGTCGGCTCCCGTCGGCCCGACCGGGCGCGTGAGAGCTCCGGGGACGTCTCGTCCGAGGCGATCGGCCGGACTCGCCGGATGGTACGTGCTGGTGGGGCTGGCCGCTTCGGGTCTCGCCGCTCTCGCACTCGCCGTCTTAGGTTGCGTTCTCGGGCTGGACGCCGTCCGCCGACGTTCTCGTGGCGCTCGCCGCCGCGACGGCATTCGCCCTGGCAGCCGCGACGGCGTTCGCACTGGCAGCCGCGACGGCATTCGCCCTGGCAGCCGCGACGGCATTGGTCGCCCCGAGCGCGGGTACCGGCTGCGAATCTGCCTTGCGGCCGCATCGGCCTTGGCCGTGGCGGCTCCCATCGGGTTCGTCATCGGGACCCACGTGCCATCCTCGGGAGTCTCCGAGTCGGGTCCGGTGACGGCGCCAGCCCGTACGCCGGGTCGTTCGACCGGGGCACCGGAGAGGCCGGGGACACCGGACACCGCGAAGCCAGGCGCGCCTGCTCTAGTGATCCCTTCGCTCGGTGTCGACGCGCCCTTGGTGGCTTCCGGCGCGATCGGCGACCCGGGCTACGCGTCACTGACCGTCCCCTCGAACATCGGTGAGGTCGGATGGTGGGATGGCAAGCTCCGAGAAGGGACACGCGATCTGAACGAAGCAGCCCCGGCCCCGGGGGAGCCTGGCGTTGCCATCGTGGCGGGCCACGTCGACTCGGCCGCGGCCGGGCCGGGCGCTCTGTACCGCCTCGACGACCTGCGAGCCGGCCAAGCGATACGGGTGACCGACTTGGAGGGAACCGCGACCCGGTGGAGGGTTGTGGGTTCGCCCGTCACGGTCCCCAAGTCAGAGCTCCCGAAGTCGCTCTTCTCGGTCTCGGGCCCTGCGGTCTTGGCCCTGGTCACCTGCGGGGGGCCCTTCGACTGGGCGACCGGACACTACGAGGACAACGTCATCGTACGGGCGGACCTGGTTAGCTGATGGTTAGCTGAGACCGGGTCGCGCTGGTCAGCTTGCGGCGGTCCAGTTTCCGTGCAGACCGTTCCGGTCGAAGCTCAATCCGAGACCTCCATCTCGTAGGTACCCGCCGCTACGCGCAGGGTGACGGTTCCGTCGCCAGAGCCGACCAGCGATATGCCTTCAGCGCGGTCGACAGGCGAGGAGTCCACGGTGACGGCCGACGGGCTCTGCGCCGGCAGGACGACGCTTGCCAGGGAATTGGGAGGGAGAGTCAGAGAGAAGCTCAGCGGGCCTCGGCCCACACTCCCACCGCCTCCACCGCTACTGCCACCGCCATCGCCTCCACCGCCACCCGGATGTGACCAGCCGAGCGACGCCGATCCGGCGATCGTGGGCACGATTCCCGAGGCGGTGTCGAGCAGGCCGAACGCCGGCGAGACCTGGAGCACGGTCTGGGGCTCACCGGGAACCGGAGCCATCGGCGTCACGCCCAGTATCGCCTCTTGCACGGCGACCAGAGCCGAGGAGCCCCAACCGTGGGACATGCTGTCGCCGATCAGGTCGCTCAACACCCACGCTTCCCAGCAGAAGGTGCCGCCGTGGGTGAGGATCCAGGCCCACCCCGGCCGCGAAGCATCCGTCAGCGTCTCTATGACCTCCGAGTCCAGACCGGCAGCGTGCAGGGCGCGCAGCAGCTCCATCCCGTACTGCGGCTCGACCGCTATGCCGAGGCTCGCCACGTAGCTCCCGACGCGTCTTAGGTCGGAGGCGGACCCGGGGACGATCCCGTACGCAAGAGCCTCCAGGTTCGCCAGCTGCGATGCGTTCGCAGAACGCGTGTGGTCCGAGCGCAGCCCGTCGTAGTAGAGGCCGTCGGGGCCCCGGATCCATCGGTTGATCGCGGCCTTGACCGACGACGACCTCGAGAGCCAGAGCAGCGCCCCCTTAGCGTCGCCGGCGAGCGACGCTATCTGGGCGACTCGCTTGAAGGCGTTCGCGGAGAGGATGTTTATCGACGCGTCCGCCGCGGTGTCGAAGTCGTAGCCGTAGTTGCTGTCTGCGCTCGGGACGAGCGGCATGCCGGTCACGAGCCCGGTGGTGGGGGAGACCCCCCGCCACAGGTAGTTGGCTACGCCCTGCAGGGTCGCATATAGACCCACGACGGTCGCTTCGTCGGCCGAGCTCAGGTAGTAGCGCCAGACCCATTCGGGGTAGAGGGCCGTGAAGCTCACGTAGCTCTGGGCGCCGTAGGCGGTGGGATAGATGTCGCTAACCCGCCCGTCGGTCCAGTACCGCCTCTGGGACCTGGCGAAGTCGCGCAGCGCCTGCCAGGTCATGTTGCGTTCGCCGTGCACGCGCATCATCACCTGGGACTCGCTGCAGGAGTCCCACAGGAACTGGCCCTTCTCGCGCGTGGGGGTGTCGACGAACTGCTCGTGGTTCGTGAACAGTGCCGATCGCGCGCACAGCTCCCACACCGCGTCGAGCGTCGGGTTCGAGGAGCTGAAGGTCGCTACCGGGCCGTCGGGCATCAGGTTGTGGCGCGCCATGATGCTCACCTGGTCGCGACGGATCGGCTCTCCGGGGTCGTCTATCTCGAGGTAGCGGAACCCGAGGTAGGTGTAGGGATCGAATCGCTGGGTGCCGTCGCGCTCTGTGTAGTAGAAGGCGAGGTTGGTCTGCTGGGTGTCGTGGGTCGTGGACACGTGGCCATCGGGGTCCAAGACGTACCCGACGTGCATCGGCACCGTCCTTCCCCAGACGCCGTCTCGGAATTCCACGATCGGGCGCGCCGCGTAGATCTTCCCGAAGTCGACCACCACCGCGCCGTCTGCGAGCGTCTTCACGGACGCCGCGGGCAACGGGAATTCGCTGATGGACGTGCGTTGCGCGTACATGCGGGTGAAGGGGAACGTCCCCACCGCGCCCGTCACCACTGCCGGTCCCCAACCGGTCGCGTCGTACGACGGCTCGGACCAACCGATGGGGCTCTCGCGCCCGTCGATTATCTCCACGAAGTCGCCGGCGTCGTTGTTGCGTTGCGGGGCCGGCAGCCACTCGCCCTGGCGCTGCACCCATGCCGCGTCGGTACCGACGACGAGGTGGGTCCCGTCGGTGTAGTGGACCGACAGCTGAGACAGGAGGCCGGGGACCGATGTCGGCCTGCCCTTGCCCCCTCCGTACCAATGGTGGAGGAAACCCAACACGTTGGGGCCGCCGGCACGCAGCGCGCTCGTCACGTCGGTCGCCTGCACGTACTGCTCGTCGGGGTAGCAGAAGCTGGGTCCCGTTATGACCTTCCGGCCGTTGACCCACAGCTGGTACTTGTGCGCGGCGGCGGTGTAGACGATCGCGTGCCACAGGCTCCCGGAAGGGAGGTCGAAGGTCTTCCGCAGGTATGTGTACTTCTCCAGGCCGGTGTCGGCAGGTCCCGGCCGCAGCCACGACGCCGTCCAGTCCCCTTGTCGCAGCCCTGTCACGAAGGGGGCGGGCTCGGAGGCCTGGCTCCAGGTGCCGTGCGCGTCACGCGTCGCGACGCTGAAGGTGTACCGCGTGTCGGAGTCCAGGGTCGGGCCGCCATAGGCCACGTACGCCTGGCGGTCCGAGAGGACCTCGCCGGAGTCCCATGCCGCCGCGCTCGTTCGAGCGGAGCTGGTCGAGCCGCCCCCTCCGGGCTCGGCGCGCCTCACCACGAGCCGGTAGGCGCTCTGGAGGGCTCCTCGGCGGGGGTCGGAGACCACCCACGAGAAGCTCAGGTCGTCGGGGTCCACACCGACCGCGGTGGAGATCTGGTTGACCGCCAGCGCGTGCGGCGGGCCGGGAAGCCGCTGCGCGCCAGGTCCGGAGTTGGTCACCGACCACTCGTCGTAGGCGACCGATCCGGCTGCCACGACGACCACTCCCGTGCGCAGTCCGTTCACCAGGAACGTACGCCGATCGAGTTTCCTCACCGCCTCCACCTCGTAGTGGCGTGACGTCGGCACTGGCGTGACGTCGCCGAGGCGAGACGCTATAGCGTCGGGTTGCTCGGTAGCCGCGCAGCAGGCTGCACACGGGCCGCCGAGCTGGCCGCAAAAGACACCGCACACGACCGACGGGGAGATCCACGATGGGTTTGACGCTCGAGGGCAAGAAGGTGCTCGTGACCGGCGCATCGTCGGGAATCGGTGCCGCGCTGGCCGAGAAGCTGGCCGAAGAGGGTTCTGTCGTCGGCATCTGTGCCCGGCGAGCGGAAAGGCTCGAAGAGACGCTCGAGCGTTGCAAGGTGAGCAGCCCCGAAAGTCGCATGTGGGTCGTGGACCTCGCCGATCCCGCCCAGACCGAAGAGCTCGCCGTGAAGGCTCTTACCGAGATGGGCGGAGTCGACGTGCTGGTGAACAACGCCGGGATCCCCAAGCGCCGGCACGTGACCAGCCTCGACGCGGACACGGTCGAGAAGGTGATGGCGATCAACTTCTTCTCGCCGGTCAGGTTGACGCTCGCGCTATTGCCGCACATGCTCGAGCGCGGCTCGGGCCTCGTCGTGAACATCTCGTCGGTCGCGGCCACCCTGTCCTCGCCCGGCGAGTCCGCTTACGACGCCTCCAAAGCCGCTCTCGCGGTGTTCTCGGAGTCGATGGCGGTGGATCTCTGGGACAGTGGTGTCGACGTGATGGTGGTCTACCCCGCCTTGTTCGAGACGGAGCTGTTCTCGCTTCCCGACAACGACCCGCCGGTGGCGGGGATAGAGCCGGCACCGGTCTCCGAGCTCGTCGACGCCGTCGTGGAAGGGATGCGATCGGGGACGCGGCAGGTCTACGCACCGAGTTGGTTCTTCGACATGGCGAAGGGCAAGTTCGACAACCTGGACGGCTTCTTGAGCGGCGCAGCCGAGTTCGTGCGTGGCCAGAGCGGCAGGGTCTGAACCGAACGTGTGCACGCCGGAGCTGGCCGGACCGGTCGGGTGCACGTAGGAGCCCTCGCCGTCGAGATCCACCTGCCCGAGAGCCGGTCGCTCAAGGCCAAGAGGTCGGTGGTCCGCCACCTGCTCGACACGGCCCGCCACCGCTACTGGGTCGCGGCCGCCGAGGTCGAGTACCAGGATCTGTGGCAGCGTGCCGGGCTCGCCTTCTGTGCTGTGGCATCCGACGCCTCGCACGTGGAGAGCATCCTCGACAACGTCGAGAGGTTCATCTGGTCCCATCCCGAGGTCGAGGTCTGCGGCACCAGCCGGCACTGGCTCGACACAGACGGCTGAGGCGACCGACACGGTCGGCCGGCCCATACCCGGCTGGGCCACCGACACGGCCGGCCGGCCCATACCCGGCTGGGCTGCCGACAACCCGCGGATGGTGGCAGAAGCCGAAATGACCAGGGCACCTGCTCGGTGCGTCTACTCTTTTGCAGGTCTTGCGAAGTCGTCGGGCGGCGGGCTCGAAAGGGCGAAGGCACAGACTCAGGCGGGAACGGGGAGTTGAACTTGGGCGGAGGCACGCAGTCAGCCTGCCGGCATCGGTGGAGCCGGAGCGCTGTGATCATCGCAACGGTGGTCGCCGCCGTCGTCGGCGTGGGTATCGGCATGCGCGCGGAGTCGAGCGGCGCGCCCGTGCCGGCGCCGGGTCGTCAGGCGACCACGGGCCCGTCTACGGGCTGGGCCAGGTTGGTCTCGTTGTCCACCGACCTCGGGCCCGCACGGATGAGCGCGATCGACGTGCTGGTGACGCTGCGCTCCGGGCAGGCTCCGCTCGAGCTCGAACACTGGGCCCGGGCCCGTGGGCTCAGGGTCACCTGGTACACCGGAGAGAGCTACGCCGTGCTGAGCGGATCGACGTCGGACATGGGCGCAGCGTTCGGGGTCTCCATCGACAGGTACCGGTCGCGCACCGGCGACGACTTCTACTCATCGGACCGCCAGCCCTCGGTCCCCGTCGCCCTGCGCGATCAGGTCGACGGCATTGGGATGATCAGCGACTACGGCCACCCCATCGAACAGATCCTGACCCGGGCCTACGTGCCCAACGGTGGGCTGACACCCGCGGGCCTGCTCCAGGCGTACCAGGCGACGCCACTTTCCGATCTCGGTCTGCAGGGTCAGGGCCAGACGGTCGTGATCCTCGAGGCTTCACCGTTCAAGCAGTCGGACCTCGACTTGTTCACCCAGAAGTTCGGCCTGCCCCCTTTGAACGTGCAGATCGTCGGCCAGAACACGTCTGCCGCGTCGAGCGACACGGGCGAGGCGGACATGGACATAGAGACGGTCCACGAGATCGCCCCTCAGGCGAAGATCGTCTACTACGACATCCTCGCCGCACCCGGTGCGACCAACAGCTCTGATTTCGGGGCACTTATCGCGCTCTCGCTCAGCGCGGTCAGCCGCCAGTTCCCGGGCGCGGTCATAAGCGCCAGTCTCGGGCTCTGCGAGCTGGGAGAGAACAAGGCGGACGTGCAGGCGATCAACAGCGCGGCGGCCGCAGTCGAGGCCACGGGCAGCACCTTCTACGACTCGAGCGGAGACGCGGGAGGAGCGGACTGCGGTCAGTTCGGCGCGGACTCTCTCTCTTCTGCCAAGGGCGTGCAGATGCCCGCCGACGTCCCGAACGTGACGGGGGTGGGAGGAACCTCGCTAAGCGTCACGACCAACGGTGACTACGTGGGGGAGACGACCTGGTCCAGCTCGATGATGTCCCAGGGCAGCGCCGGCGGAGTGTCGGTCCTCGCCTCCAGGCCGTCGTGGCAGACCGGGCCAGGCGTGGGGACCGGCGGGGTGGGCCCCGGTCGCGAGGTCCCGGACGTCGCTGCGGACGCCGACCCCGTGACGGGGAACGCGTTCGTCACCGGCGGCCAGCTCTCGACGGGTGGAGGCACCTCCCTCGCTGCTCCCATCTGGGCCGGCATGACGACCCTGATGGACCAGTTCTTGAAGAGCAAGGGAGCCCCGGAGCTCGGGTTCGCCAACCCGACCTTCTACAAGCTTGCGGCCGAGACACAGCTGTCGCCCACCGCGTTCCACGACGTGACGGTCGGAGGCAATGTTTTCTACCAGGCGGGGCCCGGCTACAGCCCCGTGACCGGCCTCGGGAGCCCCGACGTCGCGGCGCTGGCGCAGTACGTGCTCGACTTGGACAAGGGGGTCTCGCCATGACCGACGGCACGGGTCTGCCGACCCTTCCGACGGGCACCTGCCCCCATTGCGGACAGGTCGTCCCCATGGGCCATTTCTGCGGGGCGTGCGGCGCCCACCTGGTGCACCCGCATCCGGGACGGTCGGCCGCCAGGCGCATCCACGCCTATGCAGCGTTCCCCGACGAGCCGGTCTACCGGCTGAGCGTCGTCTCGTCGCTCTTCCCGCACCTCTCCCACCATTCTCGGACGATCTTCAGGGTCGCAGCCGCCTGGCTCGCCGTGATCCTGGTGATCCTCGCCATCGCCGATCTTGAGGCGCCGTTGATCGCCGTGGCGGCGATCGGGATCCCGCTGTTGTTCCAGCTCTACGTCATCGAGGCCGGCACCTACGGGGACGACGTGATCGTGCCCGCCTTCGTCACCCTCGTGATCGGCGCGGGCCTCGGGATCGGCTGGGCGCAGATAGCCGGTCCATACGTCCAGCACGACCTGTTGCCGGTGTTCGCCCCGAGTCTCACCACCACCACAGCCTTCGCGGCGGCCGTGCTGGTGCCTGTGGTCGGTCAACTGCTCATGCTCGTCCCGGTCCTGTTGTTGGTGGCGACGAGGCGCTCGGACGAGTCCCTCGACGGGTTCGTCTTCGGCGCGGCGGGCGCGCTCGGCTTCACCGCCGCAGCCACCATCGCGGAGCTCTCGTCCAGGCTGTCCGGTGGCGTGCTCGCCCACCAGCCCTTCCTCGACGTGCTGACCGAGGCCCTGATAAGGGGGGTGAGCGTGCCGCTCGTGGCGGCCTTCGCCACGGGGCTGTTCGGTGCGACCGCATGGGTCAGGCGACGCGACGACTCCGCTCCCACCGCCGCGCGCGGGGTGTGGCTCACTTCCCCGATCGCAGCGGTGGTGATCGCCCTCGTCGTCCAGATAGGTCTCGGGTACGCCGAGATCGCGCGTCTCGATCAGGCGGTGCTCGTCGTGGTCTACCTGGGGGCCGTCCTGGTGCTCATGGGGTTCCTGCGTGCCGGCCTGCACCACGTCCTGCTCCACGAGCAGCACGATTTCGCGGTAGGGCCGCCCAGGACGTGCCCGAGCTGTCACCACCTGGTGCCCGCCATGCCCTTCTGCCCTCAGTGCGGCGTGGCGCAGAACGCCACGTCCAAATCGCACAGGAGGAGTGAGCTGACCAGGACCGACGAGTTGGTCCAGACCACCGTGACCGGAGCGGGGGAGCCATGACCACCCACGTACCTGTCGTAAGGCCGTCGTGGCCCACCGCGCCGCCGGCCGGCTCACCGGGCTCACCGGGTGCTCCGGTCAACCAGGGGTGGGTCGGCTACAGCTACCCGCCCGCGGCCGGCCCGAGGGTCGCGTCCACGACCAGGTTGGGACACCGTCACCTGCTCTCGGGGCTTCTCGGTGGGCTGGCCGGCGTGGTGGTCCTGCTCATCGTCATAGCGCTGATCGCAAGGACCGGACCCCCGGTCGCATGCTCGGGGCTCACATGCTCGATCCGCCCCCCGACCGGGCCGCCGGTCGAGACGGGAACCGTCTACACGGTCTCCAAGTTCGGCTTCACCGCCCGAGTTAGCGAGAGCTTCGCGGGGTTCTTGCCCAAGGTCTCCACCGCCAATGACGCGCTCACCCTCAGCTACAGCCAGGACGGGACCTTCCTGGGCGTGCTGCAGCTCACCGGCGAGGCCGACAACGGCTCGGAGACCGCCGAGCAGATCGTCGAGTCCGAGATAAACCGCATCGCTAACGGGGCGCAGCTCGCGTACGTGATCCCCGGCTCGATGATCGGGTACCAGCCCGGCTTCGGGGCCGCCTACAACTTCGAGGCGAACACAGGTGACGGGGAATCGACCGAGGACCGGGTGATCGTGCTCGCGGCGGTCCACGACGGGCTCGCCATCGTCTCGGTCGCGGCGGGTCCGCTGGTCCAATTCGGAGAGGGCAAGAACCAGTTCAACGACGGGCACGTGAGCATCGCCGACTCCATCGTCGCGCTCACCGGTGACCCCGTGTTGAACAGCGTGCTCTGGCCGGGACAGACCTTCCCCTGAGCCCCCTAGCAACCCGGCCGAGCCGCCCTAGCAACCCGGCCGAGCCGCCCTAGCAACCCGGCCGAGCCCTACGGCTCGATCAGTGGCGCTCTCAGCCGTCGTAGTACGGCGCGTTGCAGATGAATCCGGCCTTGGGTGAGGGCGGGACCCGCACGAAGACGCCGTTTTGGATCCGGGCGAGGAGCCAGCACGACGGGGGCCGCCTGCCTCCGGGGTCGGAGGTGGCTATGAGCCCGTTCGCGTCAAACGAGCGCACCTGCTTGAGCGAGGCGAGGAGCTTGGCTGGCGTGGGATGGGAGCCGGCTGCTTTCATCCCCTCTGCGAAGAGCATCCCGGAGATCCACCCGTAGAGGGTGTACAGGTCGGCCGTGAAACCGGGGTGCACCTTCTGGACCCACGACAGGAAGGTGTCCACCTCGGGGATGCTCTTTGCGTCCTCGCCCAGGTACAAGGAGTTGGTCTGGTCGAGGTAGACACCGTCTGCCACGGCCGGCCCGCCCGAAAGCTGGACGAAGTTGTCGACGTAGATGGGCCCGGCGGACTCGATCACCTGAGGGTGGTAGTCCTGGGAGTGCATCTCGGACATGATGTGCTCGGCGTCGACGGCGTCCATGAGGCTCAGGTCGACGAACTGGACACCGGCGTGCTGCATCGCAAGAAGCTGGGTCTCGAAGTTCACGTCCAGCGGCCCGAAGAGGCTCGAGTAGACGATCTTGTAGCCCTCGTGGCGCATAGCGGCCTCGAGTCCCATCGCCTGGTGCTCGGCGGAGGCCTCCTGCGCGATCAGCAGCCCGACGTGCTTCACCGCCTTCGGGTACTTCTGCTTGAAGTACTCGAAGGGCCCGAGCTGCCACCCACCGACGGCTGGATCGGGGCTCACGGTGTTGGGCAGATCGGCCGCCGTCTGCGAGAGCGACAGGGACACGTTCGGTACGTCCGGGTGCTGGGCGAGCACCACCGCCCCATCTTGGTCCTCGAGCGAGAACGATCCCACGAACGCCATGACCCTGCCGACGATCGCCTGGGTCTCGTCACGATTCTTGTCGCCGTTGAACCCGTCGTCCTCCGATATGAGCGAGATCTTCCGCCCGTCGATTCCGCCTTGGGTGCTGTCGAGGTAAGACATGTAGGCGTCGGTCCCGACCTCTGCGCCTTCGAACAAGCCGGGCACGATGCCGCTGATCGTCGACACGTTCCCCACGGTGAGGCATGTGGCGGTGACCGCAGCAGGACACGAGACATCCAGGGCGTCGACGAGCTTGACGTTGGCGGCGACCGTCGGTGGGGTGGCTCCGCCGGCATTGGCGGTCGGATGGCTGGTGCACGCGCCTGCAACCAACGCCACCACGAGAACGGTCATCGTCATGCTCGCCGCCATTGCGCGTCGAGGTTGCGCCATCGCGCCACCACGAGCGGTGTGTCTCGGGAGTTGACGAGTCCGGGTCTGCAGTCCCGTGGCAGAGAGGCTAGCCAGCCGGTTTCACCTGCGCTCGGCAACCGACAGCTCGATCAATCCCTGAGATCCAGCACCAGCTTTCCCCTCACCTTGCGCGCGGCCAGGCACTCGAAGGCCTCGTTCGCCCGCTCGATGGGGAAGCGCGCGCCGATCTCGACGTGCATCCTGCGCTCGGCGATCGCCTGCATCGCCCGGCGTTTCGCTCTGGCGAGCTCCTCCTCGGAGGCGAGGAGGCCGGCATATCCGAAGACCGTTATGCCCTTGCGATAGAGGGCCAGCAGGGGTAGCTCGCCCGAGGTGCCGGCCGAGGACCCGAAGATGACGAGGCGGCCGTGGTTCGCCATGGACGCGATCGCCTGGCCCGTGAAGCCGTCACCGAGAGCGTCGAAGACGACGGTCGGCGCCAGCTCGCCCACCTGGTCCGCGAGCTCTGCGGAGCCCGAGACGACGACCACGTCGGTAGCCCCGATCCTCGAGAGCCAATCACGGTTGTCCGCCTCGGCGGTCTGTCCGACGACGGAGGTGGCGCCCTCGGAGCGGCACAGAGAGATGATCATGCTTCCGACGCCTCCACTTGCGCCGAGCACCAGTAGACGGTCTTCCTTGGTCACCTTGGCGATCTCGGTCACGACCCTCCAGGCGGTCGCACCGGCGACTCCCGCGGACGCCGCCTGTTCCAGTTCCACACCTTCTGGCACCGGTGTCAGGGCCTTGCGTGGGACGACGGCTGCAGAGGCCCACAGCCCGTCGCGCCCGGTCCCGACGCCCGAGCCGTGCACGAGAACGGCGGAGCCATCCACCGTCCCGGACCCCTCGGTCCCGAGCGTGCGCGGCAGCGGGCCGTCGGTGGCGGTCAGACCGAGGGCCCCGTAACGGTCGACGGGGTTGACGCTGCCGAAGGCCATCTCCACCAACACCTCGTCCGGCCCGGGTTGCGGGAGCTCGACCTTCTCGATCCGAAGGGGTGCCCCGTGCTCGACCAGCCTCACAGCCGTCACCTCCATCGCTGCGCCTCCTTTGTCTCGAGTGCTGTCTGCGGTGCTGTTTTCCAGTGCAGCTCAGCGGTCGACTTTGTAACGTGTCAATGCCTGGCGGAGGGGACGCGGGTGTTCCGTGGCGTCGGGCTCGAGCGGCATCGACTCAAGGAGCGCTGGATGGTTGCTGTTGCAGTGAGCGAGCCCGAAGAGCAGGTGGCCGAGAAAGGCCTGAAGTCGGGGGCTCTCGGGCTCATCTCGAGCATCGTGATGGGGATAGCGTCCACGGCACCTGCGTACAGCCTGGCCGCGACGCTCGGTTACATCGTGTTCAAGGTGCTCACCGTCTCCCCCCTGGTCGTGCTCCTGGCGTTCGTCCCGATGCTGTTCGTCTCGATCGGATACAGCGAGATGAACAAGGCGGATCCGGACTGCGGGACAACGTTCACCTGGGCGACACGCGCGTTCGGTCCGGTTACCGGATGGTTGGGTGGCTGGGCGATAGTCGCAGCCGACATCCTCGTCATGGCGAGCCTCGCCCAGGTGGCCGGTCAGTACGTCTTCCTCCTGTTCAACACCGGCTCGATCGGCTCAGATCCGGCGAGCGGTTGGGTTCTGTTGGTGGGAGTCGGGTGGATCATCGCGATGACCTGGATCTGCTACCGCGGGATCGAGGTCTCCGCGATGATGCAGCGCTTGTTGCTCGGCATCGAGATCGTGATGCTCCTCGTTCTCTCGGTGGTTGCGCTCGTGAAGGTCGGCATCGGGCATGCGCCTTCGGGCCACCTCATTCCCAGCTGGTCGTGGTTCAACCCGGCGAACGTCAGCGTCTCCGCCTTGATCGGCGGCTTGTTGCTCATGATCTTCATCTACTGGGGCTGGGACACCGCTGTCTCGGTCAACGAGGAGACGAAGGACCGGAACCGCAACCCCGGTCTCGCGGCCATCAGCTCGACCGTGATCCTGCTCGCGACGTACTTCCTGGTGACCTTCGCCGCACAGTCCTACGCAGGGATAGGGACGACCGGGATAGGGCTCAGGAACTCCGCGCACTCGAGCGACGTCTTGTCCGTGCTCGGGAACTCGATATTCGGCACGACCGGGATCGGTCCCACGCTCACCCACCTGCTCATCTTGATGGTCCTCACGTCTGCATCCGCGTCGACCCAGACGACGATCCTCCCGACCGCAAG
>Ga0335075_10010409_pt1 | contig 14118 bp, 7 predicted proteins | sample Lox_Sample_24_FD_206723 | JGI IMG/M metagenome (GOLD analysis project Ga0335075, IMG submission 206723) | Soil microbial communities from Loxahatchee National Wildlife Refuge, Florida, United States - Lox_Sample_2.4 | ecosystem: Environmental > Terrestrial > Soil > Wetlands | place: USA: Florida...
GGTGTTGGTGACGAAAGAGATAAGGCGAGGGAGGAGATAACGTGTTATGGTTTGATCTGCTGGTGTTTTGGGAGAATGAAGCAAGAGTGATCTTATACAGTTTGCTGCAACTTTGGCAGTCTATAAATTGTTAGCATTTGAGTTGTAAAATGGATTAATAGATGTACCATGCGATCACTCAAGCAGTCCAGGACCTCGTCGAGGAACTTGACAATCAAAGGATCTTCCGTTGACATACGATTCGTGCCACTTGTCAGAAGTACAGTTGAGGCAAGAAGGGTGTTCTTTACGCAAGGCAAGGAAGCCTCTGTCTCCCTCTTTTGCGCATTAGCATATATCGACATGAATCGCTTCAAGCAGCCCTGCAACTGGGTAGAAGTCGCAGTCTCCTCATCTTTGGCAAGCTTTCGAGGTCCCGAAATATTCGTCATGAAGCGCTTGAGTATCGGTAATGACTGAGGAACCACGACAGCTTGGCAATTGGCAGTCCCTAGGATTGTTGCAAATATATGAATAATGCAGGCGTGCAAATCAGTCCTGATGATGGAAGGGAACACCTCGGCCGAGTCAACCAGTGCATTGAGTGAAAGGCGAATCAATGAGACAGCTTCATCCGTCAAATTGTTACGCGTCAATTGTTTCGCTTCTGCGAGGTTTGGCAGAAGGCCAGCAAGTACAAGAACAATGATGCGGGTGAGTTCAAAGAGCTGCTCAATATCCTCAGATAAGTCGCCATCCTCAGGTTCTGCCTTTTTCGTTGTGGCTGAAGGGTGTGATATGCACAATCCTCGGGCAATCTGCACAATAACTCCTTGAACATCCAATCCTTCGGTGAGAACGAGTCGATCCAGCAAGTCCATGGTTTCGGAAAATATGGCCTCTCGGTAAATTGCATGGCCTGATACACTTGGGTGTAATATCTTCTTTAGAGCAATCAAGATCTCAAGAGTCTGCTCTTTTGTTGCAAGAGCGTCACTGCCCGGACGCGAGACCAAGGCCTCGAAGGCGATGCCAAAGAGAACGAAGAAGAATGCTACCGGCTCATCGCGGTAGTTGATGTCATTTCCTTTTGAATGAATGATCGTCTCACCGTTCGTCTTTGTCGGCTCGGCTTCTTTTCCATCAAGGGCGTCAAACACGAACTGGCTGTCCTGCTCAATCAGACTTGCAATAGCATCCACAAGCTTCAACCACGAGTCTTGGTAGAATTTCAATAGCGTTTCGCGATTAAGAGCGGAGTATATACTGTCTAAGCTTCCCGATAAAGATGGCGGTCCAAGACTCATTGATATCTCCGGTTCGAATCGTAGCCTTGCAAACTCTCTGAGAGACGCTAGCCATAATGGAGTCAAACTAGCAATATATGGTTTCAATACGTTAACGAGATACTGTTGTTCCGTACTGGCAATTTGCAACTCGGCCCAGGCAGAGAATACAGCCATCTTCACCATGACTTGCGCGTTTGAGCTGAGACCCTTCAAATCACCAATAGTTGCGAGCTCTGTGTCTGCAGAAAAGTTTTCGAGTGCAGTGACCAGTGTCTTGAGAATTCGGCCCATTCTATCGACATCAGTTACAATTCCCGTGGCGATGAAGACGGCGCAGACATTAACAGCTTCTGATGCTAGCTCCGGGGATGAATCCGCTGCAAATGCTGGAGTTAACGCTGAGCTAATCTGAGCTTGATACTGCTCCAGAAGTGGCGCTTCGGCAAAGTCTGGATCAGGGGTTTTACCAAACATTTTCAGTACCAAATCAATTATCTTGAGTCCCCAAACTCTTAGTTCCACGACAGTCGAGGTTGAGGCTGAGAAAGCTATACGAATAATATCTGCGACCTTTTGCTGCAGGGCCATTTCCGCTGCTGTGGGACCTTCAGAGGACGTATCTTTGATGACAATAGAAAACAGTTCGCTCAAACAATTCATTGCAAATGCACGAGCCTGCCATCGAAGTAGTTCTCGGCCCTGCCCGGCAACAGCTGTGGCATCATTACTAGCTGTCCCGGACGCTGCTGCGAACCCTGCAACCTCCTCGTCCTGCAGATCGGGCATAGCGCTAGCTTTGGCTGATACGGCGGGCACGTCCGTTGCTTTTGATTTTGTCATAACCAAGACAGCCTGGCATCTTGTCACCCATCGAGCTGTATCGGAGAGACCTGACTGTTGAAGCCAATTACGAATCACGTTTCTAATTCCCTCGTGTGTAGGGGTTGAATCAAGCACAAGCCATAATTGGTCCTCGAATCCTGGTTCCGCGACTTTGCTGACATCTTCCGAGTCCCGTTTCATCAAGTTGTATAAACCGTCAACTGCAAGATCTCGAAGCTCCAGAGTCTCAGAATTGAGATCTTTTTGCAAAAGAACAACGTAATCAGCAAAGTTGACATGTCCGGGCGTATATAGCGAAAGATGTTCCAAGCATCGGAGACCCTCCCGCAACACTAAGGTGCTTTGTTCTTCTCGAAATTGGTTTACGAGAGTCAAGATTAGGTCGCGCGTCTTTGACATGTCCTGTAGATCTGGACCGAGGACATTTACCAACGAGTCCACACAGCGTGCAATAACAGCTGTAGTGGGCAGGTCAAGCTCAAGGTTTGAATTGACAACGGATGGGCCCTCCTCGTTATGCGTATCTGCGACATAAAGCTGCCCAAGCATACCAAGAGTACTAGATACATAGCCTGAGAATGTCAAGCCTGCAGAATCAGCTACCCGTGCCAAGCCCTCCAAAGCCCAGAAGTGGACCGTTGGATGAGGGTCATTGCACAAAGACATTAAGATGCCCAGTATAGTCTTGAGATGGAACCCAGCAGCCATTCCGCCAACTTGAGAATGGATACAACCAAGCGCCATCGCACACCCAGCCCTCGCGCTGGGCTCACGGTTTTCGACAATAGTATCAACCAAATATTTGATTTCCTGATTTGTGAATGCGTTGCCCGAACTGCTACACAGCCTCCCTATAGCCTCGTAGCCGATATTGCGAAGGTACTGGTCCGGTTGGATTATAAAGCCTCTGATTATCTCTTGCATAAGTCGCTCAACGGCGCTGGTTGTCAGGTCTCCAGATGGAGACTGCGTTTCCTTGACTGCAACCTTCAGAGTTGATAACAGTGCCGTGGCAACGTTGACATTCATTGCAGCCTTGCGTCCAGGATCGCGTTGAAGAGAGCCCGCAGACAGGAAAGTTGCAATCTGCTCGAGAATACTTTCCTGGATTTTCGGTGGAGTGAGGGGGAAAGCAATGGCGAAGAGTTTGATCGCAGCATTGACTACTTCCGTCGCTGGAGGATCCGACAGACTGTTGGAGTCGCTCAAACCATCCACATACAGAGCCAGCGAATCGTGTTCTAGTGAGCTGCAAATGGGTGAAATGAGTAAAGCGTCGATATTTGCTTCCGGCCCACGCTCAGCCATCCATTCATGCTGCGTATCTCTCGAGTGCTCGCCTGGAAGTTCTTTAATCTTGAATTCCTTGATCAAACCGGTCACACCGAATCCACAATTATCACCAATATCCCATATTGTTTCGAAACTTCCAGCTGAACTCGCTATTGATGCGCTTAATGAACTTGGAGTATAGTTTTCAGGATCAGCAAAGAAAGATACGGCAAGCGTGAGGAGGTTCGATTGAAGTAGCGCTTCGCTGCCTCCCGAAGGGCTTAGATTGACTAACTTCGTGTAACATTGTAAAACGCGGCGGTGAACCATCAGATCAAAGTCAAGCAACTGTAAAGCGGGTGAAAGACGTAGTGATACATCTTCTGTAGTCTTTTTAGAAGGAAGGCTTTTCAGAAAGGCACTGGTATTTTGAAGCATAACTGCAATTCGTTTTGAAACATCAGTAGTCAGGAGCCTGCTATTGAACTGGAGAAAAGCCAAGATCGATCCTAAAGCACACTCTCTGACGTGTGTAAGGAATGATGACTCCAGGTAGCTTCGCTGTGAGGTGTTGTCCTTCGCGAGTGGTTTAGGCAGGGCATTTTTCCACAACAGTAACAGTTGGGAGAGGTGAATCTTCACAAAATTTGGTCCCAATGACATTAAGCCGCCAATTAAGATCCATGCAACCTGTATTTGGGTACCAGATATGCGAAGTTCAGATTTACCACTGGACTTAAGCAATCCGGTAGCTAAAGACATGACTCGACTATTGACGTCCACTGATCCATATAGAGGCTGGAGAGTCGACGTGCTTAGTATTGCCGATAGCGCATTAGCATACCCAACACAGCGTCTAGGTGAGTTTCTTGCTGTAGTCAGAAGACTCAATTCCCTATTGACACTATTCATGCATATCGTAAGACATGGCAAGAGTTGCTGTGGGCATGCCAGCGCAAACGTCCGTAGACAGTGAGAAGTATATACTTGTACAGTATAGCTCGGATGTTGAATGACTTGCAATAACCCATCTCGACAAGCCTCGGCGAATCCGTTGGCTGCAGAACCCAGGATTTTGATTAGCGAAGTCAAAGCACTCAGTGCGGCAACGAGAGCATATTTCGTAGGTGGCGGTCGTTCTTTGATGACTTGGGGATAATTCTTGATGATTTCATTAATCAAAGTTTTCGCTGCGTCCATTTGGCCAGCTTCTCCCAAAATTTGCTGACCAATGACATCTTCTATGATAACCTGGACGAATTGTCTGGTAATCAGGAGCCTATATCTATTGTTGCCAACATGTGGATGGCTCAGTAGGTCAAGCGTCAGGTGATCTACAATCTTGCTGTACTGTGATGCAACAATCCTTTCACTCAAACCTCTGAGGACCTTGATATAGCACACTGCAATCCCGGCCCGCGCTTTGTTCGATATCGACGTTCTTGTATACTGGGTAGAAAGCTGCTTCAGCAGATCCGGAAGACCGAAAGCAAGGACTTGATTTTTCTTGGGAGTGGGGCTTTCTGGCCTAGGAGGTTCTTCGTCATCCCCTCCAACTGTTTGACGTTTTGCGGACTTCTTTGGCTTCTTCAGCTTAGGAATGTCACCGTCTTGAACTAGTGATTCTGAATAACTTTTGACAAGAGCCGCTGCTAGACCTGCTGCAGCAGCATGCCTTACCGGAGGTGTTGCCGAATCAATGGTCTTCCAAATTGTGGACTTGAGGTGGTCAAAGTCATTTGAGTTATCGAAATAGGGTGTGTACGATACCATCGATTCCAAGCACTGGCAAGCGCAAATCTGGACCAAACATGACCTGTCGCCCGAAGCATGACTTCGTGCCTGCTTCCAGATGTCTCTCGCAATGCTCTCGTCGGCACTGCCGCTCACAGATTTGAAGATCCTGCTTAATGCTTTGAAGATGGCTGCTCTTATGCTCGCATTGCTCTGCGCAGCTTTTATCGATTTTAACAGAGTTGAACATGCCAAGGGATGCAGACCAATAGCACTATCCCCTGCTGCTGCATACACCTCGCCCAAGCAATAAATCGCCGCATGCCTCACACGCAGTTGAATCCCCTCCGTCTTGCCTTTCCCATTGGCTGCTGTATTGATGAGATCATTGATAGTCTCGAACAGCAACTTTCTATCCCCTTTCCCAAATATGTGTGCAAAACATTTCCCCAGATTATTTCGAATCACCCTGGTAGGCGCAGGAGAGGAGAGATTAAGAATTTGAAGCAGTTCTTTCTTGAGATAGAACTGTTGAGCAGTACAGTCATCGGCAGAAAGGTTTTGGACGTGGTTCGTAAGTGTCGTTATAAAAGTCAAGAGGTAGAGGTCCTGCTGTTCTGCAGGCAAGGCTTGCAGCTTTGCAACATCGAGCTCGGGATTCGTCGAAGTCTCCGGTGGGGGAGCTGCGTTCGATCCATTGTTTGAAGGTGGGGGACTTGTCGTAGACATTGACAAGTCAAAGGTCACAATTATTTTTGTTTGGAGCTCGAGATTCGAGCTGTACACTTATTCGTAGTTGTTGAACGGATTTAAATATTTCCCATATTGAGATATTTGCCTTTTGGCCTTGTCCGGCGCCGACAAATCAGAAGCGAGCTTCATCTTTACCAAGAAATTTCGCAGGGCTGTACCGAACTTGCATCTTTCCGTCGAACTCAGACATAGAATGGCTGCGTTTTCTAGAGGTCTCAGATCCCTCACTTCTGTGCAAACTTCGGACTATGTATGCGCACGATGTCTTCAATTCTCAACATATTCTGGCTTACGCTCAGGCCACAATCGATGGTCGAAGATCAAACATGACAAGGCCAGTGTAGATGCTAAAAAGAACCGTCAGCGTAGCATCTTCTCTAACGAATTGGCGACAATCTCAAAGCGTAAGTCGGTGCTTTATCTAGATCCTCTCTGGACGCATGAAGGGCTTTCAGACACACTGACAACTCACAAACTAGTGTATGGAGGCGATCCAGCAACAAATTCGCGCCTGGCTACCGTGATAGCTACTGCTAAGAAAGGTACATGACGGGGTACACCGCCTGCTAGTCACTCAAATGATTGTGGCTCACATCTTCCCAGCTGGCTTTCCGAAAGCTTCAATAGAAGCAGCGATTGCACGTGGTCAAGGCCTCTCGACCTCTGGTGCAGCACTAGAGTCGGTCACTCTTGAGGCAATACTCCCACCTTCGATTGCCCTGATCATTGATATTGAGACAGACAATCGGAAGCGTAGTCTAGCTGACCTACGCGTCGTGATCAAGAATCACAAGGGAACGGTTACGCCTACAAGCTACCTCTTCAACAGACGAGGCAGAGTGCTGTTTGAGAAAGATGAAAGGGGACTTGGGGTAGATGAGGTGCTAGACGAGGCTATCGAAGCTGGGGCCGAAGATGTCGAAGCAGACGACGAAGGCAATATAGTGGTGTGGACCGAGCCCAGTGGTGTTACTGCTGCGGCGGAGAGACTAGGGAAAAGCCTGGACCTCAAAGTAAAATCGCTCGACTTGATCTGGCACCCCAACGAAGATACCTTGGCTCCACTCAACTCAAATGAAACTGTAGAGAATCTTGCAGCGCTGGTTGACGCTCTGCGGGATGAGCCCACCGTTCAGGGTGTCTATACTAATGTAATACAAGGGACTATAGAGGATGATATATGGTCGGAGTTGGAAGAAAAGATTTCAGTAGACGCTTAGAGGCTATCCCAACGAAGAGAGGTTTATATTCAAAGACGCCTACAATCAGTTGGTAGAAGCTTCGATACTATACTTTTAACTCTTCAGTCCGTTTCCACTGTTGATATCACGCCTCGTATATGAGCGTATCAGATAACTAAATATCTTATCGGTTTATTTTAGTATTTAAACTCTTTTCCTTATTGAAGTCTGTCTCAGTCTACCTTATCTTGGAGATTGATCCTAATGCTCCTCATAGCAGTATCCAATCTCTTGCACGAGACATAGATGCTAGCCCGGCTCTAGTTAACGGAAACTCAGCTCAGATACCAGGAAGAGCCGGTCCGAGTTTGTCACAATCAGGATAACCTAAAATCGACGCCACAGACGATAGCGGTATCTGGAGGGTGACGACTAAGGAGCAGGGCAAACATCCGTGGATATGGTCGAGCCAGCTGACATTGATAGAAGCCAAGAAGGCATTTCAACGCATCGATCACAACTTGGCAATACTAATGGTGGTTTTTTATGTCGCGACGGCTCTAATCGCAACAACAGCGGCTACTGGAACAACAACAGTCTTTGTTCCACGACGAAAGGAAAGCGAACGGCGACGGAAACAATTAGCAGAAGCTTTGGAATAGGATAGCGAAGGGGCAAGTTTATATTGTATGAGGCCCCAATGAACTGGTTGTATGTCCTTACGGCTTGATGAAAGTTGTTACCCCCTCTTCGTGGACACTTTGATGTTAGAACGGAGAGGTGATCAAAATTGTCCCCAATTTCAGCTAATGAGTTTCGAAATTTGACATCGCGGCAGCCGGAATTCTGGTGTCAGACCGAAATACGTAGACCTCTTGAAAGAACCAGTCCAAACCGGGAAATTTTTCCAAATAAAAAAATAGACCATGAAGAAGCGCGCAACAACATGGCCGGTCGCTTCGAATAAAATGGGTTCCGAAGAGAAGCTGATAGAAAGGGTAACATTTCTAAATAATAGAAGTTTCTAGGTAAACATTCACTCCTCATGAACCCATCTAATTAAAGTGTTCTAGGCTGTTTGCCAGCAGAAGGTGATCGGCCAGCGCCTCAATGCCTTATTTCGCAGAGCGCTGTTTGAGATGGGAAGCCAGATGATGACACGAAAGCATGTGGCGACGGGAATATATCTGATGACAGAAAGCCGCAACAAGGACAAGCATAAAGTAGCTCAGATTCTAGGACCTGTTCGAAATCGATCATTTCATACACTTCATTGAAGGGTATATTATAGTTGAAAGAAAAGTGACCCTCATCTCTTCATATATACTGTTTCCCCGAACCTTTCTGGCGCTCTCTGCCCTAGGTTGACATCGAAGAACTCACGAATAAGCTGCAGATTCAGAATGCCGATACACGGCTCTTCATAGCATGGTAATCACCTCGTCATAAGGCCAATTCAGAATGCCCTCAACCCAGCCAGAAGAGCTTCCACACTTGGTAGAACTCAATATTAGTTTACCACTCTCATACTCCACAAAATCTCAAGCCTCCCCCTTTCTTTTTTAAATATTATCCCTCTAGTGAATACCCTAAATCCCCGCCACTACTTCTTCCCATCTCCACCAACCGCCTCCTCATCCCCTCCGCCCTTTCCTTCTCCATCTCCCTCTCATCCCCCAAGCAACTAAAATCGCACTTCTCAACCCACTCCCCAACCCCATGCTGCAGCACATTCCTCGCTCTGACCTTACTCCCCTTTACATGCCCCACACTGCCATGCAACGTACACCTTTCAATTGCACTACTATACACCCCACGATGAAGAATATTATTATCATAAAACACCACATCGCCCGCCTTAATCATAAGCTTCACCTGCCCAGGCATCTCCCTCTCGAACGGGCCAGCTGCCCGTTCCTCATCTGTGCGCGACCGGGCATGCGACCCCGGCACAACAATAAGACTCTGATCATCATAAAGCGCCAAATTCCACTGCGCATGCCAAGCAGGCTCTGCCAGCCGCGAGGTCTCTTCTTCTGCAGTCGCCGAAGCCGGGATGTCGTCCCTGTGCCAGCGAAGCTCGAAATCACTATCTGGCCTCACGAGGAGGTTGAAGAGCTCCATGACTAGGTCTTCGTGAGTGCATTGTAATAGCTCCTTGACGACATCTAAGGTCGTGCTAGAGAAGTAGCTTTTGGTAAACGCTTCGTGATCTGGTAGCTCTGGGTTTAGAAGGCCTTGAACGCCCCAGATACCGTTTTTGGGAGGGGAGGAAGGCGTGCTGATTGGCCAGGGAGGGAATTGGCGCGGGAGGGTCCGTACATAGGGCCATGTGCCGCTCCGTGCGAGGTCCGTGGTGCGTCGTGCTGCTTCCCGGAGGAGGGCGAGGTCCTTTGGCGAGAGGAGTGCTGGAATTATCACATAGCCGTCATTTCGGAGGGCTGTTAGGAGGGGAGATTGAGAAGACATTATTGCTGATATGATATTATTTAGATGCGTGGTTCAGATTTGAGGCATTTTGAAGCATGTGACAATAGTGGGGATCCCTGAAGGTGGGGTAGGCTAATGACGTTGCGGGAGTGTTCCACAAAGGAGACATCCGTCATCTACTTCGCTTCCCTTGCATGAGAAGAGACAGTTATTCGCTTATCCAATCAGACTATGATCTGAGATAGAGAGATCTATACGTTCTTATGATTGGGAATCGGGTCAGGGTTCAAAGGACATGCAGATCCTTAGGGCTGTGGCTAGTTCCATATTGGAGGGCCGAAGTGTGGTGTGTTTACCGGGTCTATGCCTGGTTTCATGTAACCTGCATTTAAACACTCTCGTAATCCGAACATCTTCCGCAACTCTAGATTCTTTTCCACAAACGTGCTCCTTCAATTAGAGTTACTATTAGAAATTGTCTATAGATCAAACACTTTGCAATTTAACAGTTTTGTGGTGATTTAGGATTCATGCGTTAGAGTTGGTGAGTGGCAGCCTAAAGTTTTAGCGATAAACTCCTTAATATTTAGCGACCTCTGCCTAAAAATTTAGCGATCGCTTGCTCCGGAAAACAATTGAAAATGCTTCCGCACGATCTGAAACTTCAAAAGACTATCCGCAAGCTTGAAATTATATAAATACAATATAATAACCTAACTTTCATTTATAGGCCTATGTCATAATGTAATGTTGCGTCGAAATATAGATCACATTTCTTAAAAATCGTATACGAATCCCGTAAGCCTACTCTGGGGGATAAACGTCCTGGGACTCCATTCTATCTTTCTGCCTATTGGAGCGTTGCCCGCTTGCGCTGTGGCCTAATGAAGACTAGTATTGACAAATCGAACATTCGTCGAAAATTATTGGTGCTTCAGGACAATACTGCTTGCACGTCAGACGATTTCAACATCCACCACCTTTGCGGATGGCGGTATGGTAAAATGAATATCGCTTTGGCTGAGAACATCCGCTGCCATCTTTATGAGGCATAGCAACATCTGATGTAGACATATTTCCGTGTTGGAGAGGTCGAGAACAGCCAAGTTATGGATTTGACTAAAGACCACCAGGTTATCGATCCCACTAAGGACCATTATGTTATTGATCTCACGGGCATGGAAGGTTATAATAGAGGCACTCCATTCTCTCTTCCACCATAAACACTTACAATTCATTCAGGGTCGCTGTTTAGATCGTGTAGAATGTCTCCGCGTGATGCAAACCAAGCTTCCACTTCGACATCGCCGATTAAAGGGGTTCGTTGTAGGCCAATCATCATGCCCAATACTAGGTCTACCTCAAAGGATTTTGCTTGCCTTCTTATTTCAGATTCATAAGAATCTTCAGTCCGTAAATTCTCAGCCCCTTAACTGAATCTCCAAGGCGAGAGGCGTCGCTTCTGGTGTGCATACTCTCTCACATTAGGACGACATCGACCACAGGCAGCTTGTCAACGATCTCTCCAGTCATATGTCCATGCACATAAGCCTTGTTGATGAGCTCATACTTTCCATTCTCTTGGACGCAACACAAGGGGAAACCTGCAGCCCATCACAATTGCGATAACGTCACCAACTTTCGCAAGATTGGAACAGAACCCAATCGTCTCCTTCCCATTGGGCTCAACAGGAAGTGGAAAGACCGCAAATTCGGGAGTCACCGCCTTCTTAAGCATGGATATCAGTTCCAAATGAAGGTCCTTGAGGTCCAGAGAGCCTAGATCAAGGGAGAAGAGCGCTTCGAGGAACTGATAGTAGGGCCATCCTTGGTCTGTCTGTGCAGCGCCAAGGTGGCGGTAGAAGAGCGTCTCATAAAGGACACGCAGTGAAGGTTGGGTTAGGGTATTTGATTCCAAATCATGACCCTTTTGAAGGGTGGAAGTAGAGATAGTGGCAAATTGCAGAGTTTTCTTTATACCACAAAAGTCGTATATATAGAGCACCTCATCCCACAGTGTCTAGAGATCAATCAACTCATTCTATTTCAATGAATAGTGTATATTTTGCCTATTACGTTCAACACCCTTCCTAGATACCGAGCGACCCTTCTATGATTTACACACAAACGCTGTGTTTAGGTGCAAATGCTGCTGAATTCAGCGGTCTTGGTCGCTATTTTATGCGACGATTGTCCCAACATGAGGACCCGCAAGCGGTTTACTCTGCCCCACTTCCATTATCCTCTCAGACCCAACCTGGCGGAGCAGGATGATCTTTTCGCTTCATTTTCTCTATCATCAAGTTCTTTTTCTTGTCTGCAGCCTTCATCCTCTCAAGCTTTTCTATATCCGCCGCGCTGTATCCCAACATCTCAACCTCGCGAGGAAAGACGGCACCAAGCTTTCCAGCAAAGATAGCCTCAAGCCGAGCTGGCTGGCCCCCAGAGACAATGACAGTGCCTAGGAAGCCCTTGAGCTCCTGCACAGTCGCTGCCAGACCAGTGTCGTTGGATAATCCATTTCCTTTCTGTGCTGCGGCTTGAACGAACGTTACTACGAATTCAACCCAGGCCAAGCATTTTTCAGCATTTCTAACTCCTGGTGCTCGACGAAACTCAATAGTAGTCATACCATTTTCGAGAAGATCTAGAAAGTTCTAACCGAAATACTTATCTTCGCCTTCGTTCATCAACTCAACTATGTCGGGGATGGTCTGACAGCCGTCGATAAGGCCGAAGCAAGTTCTCAACCTCTTGTCTGGGAAGTGATCATTATCGTAAACATTGCTCTTAGTCCAGGGATTGCATCGCCGGGTGCTTGGCAAGAGGGCTTCGAAGGCGAACTCGAAGTATACGATGCTACGGCAGATTGCTTTGACTGCTGGCAAGGTCCAGACTCCCATTGTTGTTGTTAGGGGACAAGTGAACATGAACGCCGCATGATTTGTTGACTTTGATTCTTGTAACCTCTTTGAGGTGACTCCATACATGCTTAATATGCTCACGGAAGCGCGAGCCAGTGTTAAACTCGAGAACAGGCGAAACGAGCTCTAGCGGCCCTAAATATATTCTTGTCAGTATTTGAATATCACCATATTAGACAAGGACGGGATGATAATCAAACAAATGCTTACACTCTCTTGGGCCTGAGTCCTCATCGTCAGAATTGTAGGCTGTTTCAATGGGTTTATCCTCTATCAAGACCCATTCCTGAAATTTCCTTTCGTCCTCGTTATCATTGACGTCGTTGATTTCGACCTCTTCGTGCATTCTTGCTACCCAATCTGGAGCATCCTCATTATAGCTGGCAGCAATTACGTATGCAAAGAACTTCGGGTTTGGAGCTTCATTGTCGTCGTCGGATCTGTCTATAAGCGGCAATTCTGCTTCGATGCCGATGTAAAGTCCTGCTATGGCTACAGGATTTTGAGACATCTTGATAGAATCGAGGGTCGTGAAATTGTCATTTCACTTAGGACTTAGTTCCAAATCATTTTATTTAGTTCTTACCTAGTAACCGCCCTAATATTCCTGTATATATAAAGCACTCCTTTCTAGCACTAAAAGGATGCAATCACTTCTTGTATTTAGTGCTCTCACAATTCTCATTCCACAACCATTGAATCAATTAATTCTGTTTAAATTGATTAATCACATTGCATATCATGTTGATATTATGCTGATATCACGAGACCTCAAGGGCTACCATCCTGTAACTACCTCTATTTAAGGAATACTCCTTTAGAGTACTCTTCCACTCCTTATGACAATACAATTACATCGTTGACAGATTTTGATATCACTCCTCCACCTTAATTCTTAACACTTTTAAGCTATAAAGTAGCTGAATGTTTTTGTCAAGTGTTAGGTCTTAGGTGTTGCGAACTCAGTCAATAGAGGTATAGTCACACAAGAAGATGGGCGACAACCTGTACAATTGGTAGCTCTATTTACAGGAATCTAAAGCTAAAGAAGAAAGAAGAAGAAAATGGAGAGAGCAATGCCCAGAGACGGCATTTACAGAGCCTAGCAGTCACATGCTTTACGGTCTGTAGGTAGACCCGTAAAAATGTGGCTAAGGCCGTAAAAACTGGGTTTCCAATAGTGCGTCAGTTGCTTTGGCACCGTGAGCACGGCCGTAACGGTTCACAGTCACATGCCGAGCTAGTCTCTGTCCGTAAAGCTGGTCCGCGACTAGGATCCTGCGACTAGGGCCGTAACAATTAGGTGTGGTCTAAGTTCAGGTTCGCTAACATCAAGTCTGGACGGTTATATTGACTAGTCCTCCTATACATGACTTAACGTCGGTTCTACTCAATCCTTAACAGGTCGAAAATGAGATGCCATCTCCTCCTCCACTTCCTTCCTCCATTCCTCTAACGACCACGTCCCCTCCGTCAGCGCACTAAGATCATCTTCAGCCCACTCAAAAGTTCTCCCTGATACCGTTTTCCCACCCATCTCAATCCGTATGCCTGTTAAACTATAAACCTCAGTCTCATAGTCCTTGAGCATCTGAAGATGTTGTTCAGTCTCTACGACGTAGGCCATACCATCAACGTAGCTGTCATTTGGTCCATCTACTAAGGCTGGATATTGGCCCCATAGCATGATTTTATAGGACTTTACTCTGGCTG
>Ga0335075_10010410_pt1 | contig 14117 bp, 15 predicted proteins | sample Lox_Sample_24_FD_206723 | JGI IMG/M metagenome (GOLD analysis project Ga0335075, IMG submission 206723) | Soil microbial communities from Loxahatchee National Wildlife Refuge, Florida, United States - Lox_Sample_2.4 | ecosystem: Environmental > Terrestrial > Soil > Wetlands | place: USA...
AGGCCGCATCGCTCTCGGGGCGGAACGTCGGCAGATAAAATTGATCCGCACGTAGCCGGCCTGCGTCGTGAATTCCGACGGATCGCATCTGCTGTCATCGCGAGTTGCCCAGCGGCCGGCGCGGCCGGCCCGCGACCGGATGCAACCGCAGCGGACCGAAGGGGTTCCCCGCATAGGCGCTGTCTTAAGCTTCGGTTTCCCAGGAGAGATCGAGCATACCTAGGCACATGGCACAAAGGTCAGGCCAGGGCATCGGAAGAGACTGCCGGACCAAAAACCTCCACCACGACATGTCTCGCACCTGGCCTCTGGCCCAGGTCCTGCATCCCCTCACGCTTGACCCCGCCGGCAATCCGCCGTCCATTTCACCCAACATACCAAGGGAGCGATCCATCATGCACGACACGGTCATCCGTGGCGGAACCATCGTCGATGGCACCGGCCAGCGGCGTTTCACCGGCGACATCGCGATCGACGGCGACCGCATCGCCCAGGTCGGCGGCAAGGCCGGCCCCGGCAGGCGTGAGATCGACGCCAACGGCCTGCTGGTGACTCCCGGCTGGGTCGACGCGCACACGCATTACGACGGCCAGGCCACCTGGGATTCCGAACTCGCTCCATCCTCTTGGCATGGCGTCACCACCATTCTGTTCGGCAACTGCGGCGTCGGTTTCGCCCCCGTGCGCAAGCAGGACCACGAATCCCTGATCGGCCTGATGGAAGCGGTCGAGGAAATCCCCGGCATCGCGCTCGCCGACGGCTTGAAATGGAACTGGGAAACCTTCCCGGAATATCTCGACGCGCTGGACCAGATGCCGCGCGCCATCGACATCGGCGCGCAGATTCCCCACCATCCCCTGCGCGTCTACGTGATGGGCGAGCGCGCGGTGAACCGCGAAAAAGCCACCGCCGACGACATCGAAGCGATGCGCCGCATGACCGAGCAAGGCCTCCGCGCCGGCGCCTTCGGCTTCACCACCTCGCGCACCAACTCGCACAAGACCCCCACCGGCGAGATGGTCCCCGGCCGTTATTCCGAAGTGCAGGAATTGCTGGGCATCGGCGCCGCATTCAAGGGCCTGGGCTACGGCGCGTTCGGCGTCAACAGCGACTTCGATATCGAGACGACAGAACTCGAATGGATGACGAAGCTGGGCCAGGAAACCGGCCGTCCCGTCTGGTTCCTGCTCACCGACCGCCCGACCGATCCCGCGCGCTGGCGCCGCCTGATGGACGGCGTGCACAAGGCGCGTGCGCAAGGTGCAATGGTCACGGCGCAGGTCGCCGGCCGTCCCGTTGGCGTGCTGCTGGGCATCGATACCGCGCTGAACCCGTTCTCCATCCGCCCCAGCTACCAGGCCCTGCTGTCCCTGCCGGCGGGGGAACGTATCCGCCGTTTGCAGGATCCGGCCCTGCGTTCGCAGATCCTCGCCGAGGCGCCATCGCCGGAGCTGATCCACCGCCTGTCGCAGTTCCGCCAGCGCATCACCACGAGCTGGCACCGCATGTTCCCGATGGGCGATCCGCCGAACTACGAACCGCGCGCGGATGAAAGCATTGCCGCGATCGCCGCCCGCAGCAACCACACGCCGGACGAGATCGCCTATGACTACCTTGCCGCCGGCGCGGAAAAATTCTTGTTCTTTCCCATCGTCGGCTACAACGAGGACAACCACGACATCATCCGCACCATGCTGACGGATGACGCGACAGTGCTCGGCCTGTCCGACGGCGGTGCGCATTGTTCCTCGATCGTCGATGCGAGCGTGCCGAGTTGGATGCTGATCCATTGGACCCGCGACCGCACGCGCGGAGAAAAACTGCCGCTGGAAATGGTGGTGAAGCGCCAGACCAGCGAGACCGCCGGTTTCTTCGGCTTCCATGATCGCGGCGTGTTGGCCGAGGGCAAGAAGGCCGACATGAACATCATCGACTACGACGCGTTGCGCCTGCACGTGCCGGAGGTCCGCTACGACCTGCCAAAGAACGGCCGCCGCCTCGTGCAGCGGGTGGACGGCTACCGCGCGACCTTCGTCTCCGGCGTGCCGACCTTCGAGAACGGCGAGTACACCGGCGCCACGCCGGGCAAACTGGTGCGCGCGAACGCGGTTTAGTTCGACGTTTCCGCCATGGCCGGGCTCGACCCGGCCATCTACGCACCGGACCTTCCGCGCGCGGATGGCCGGGTCAAGCCCGGTCGGCGACCCGACCGACCTCTGCTGCAAACAGCAGCGTTTGCACGCTAAGCCTCCGCGCTTGGCCGGGACTTCATCCGCGCGTGCCATGCCACGATGTTCTGGTTCTCCGGATTGATCGGCTGTTTCAGGCCATTGAAGAAGTCCAGGAACCCGAACAACAGGATATCCGCCAGCGACAACCGGCTGCCGCAGATGAATTCGCGGCCGGCGATCCGGCCATTCAGCCAGGTCAGCTTCTCCTGCGCGATCTGCTTCAGATCATCGCCGGCTGCCGGAATGCAATGGATGCGGTTCTGAAACATCCGTAGTCCATCAGTATAGCGGAAGCCATTGGTCATCGGCTCGAGGATGTAGAGGTCGATGCGCCGTGTCCACATGCGCGTCTCGGCGCGTTCTTGCGGCGTGCCGCCGATCAGCGACGGACCGGGCGTCACCTCGTCGAGGTATTCGCAGATCGCGGTGATCTCGGCGATGACCGTGCCATCATCGAGTTCCAGAGCCGGACAGGTGCCGATCGGGTTCTTCGACAAATACGGCGGCTGGCGGTTCTCGCTGCCGCGGATATCAACCTCCACCTTTGGCAATTCGATGCCGCGTTCGGCCATGAAGATGCGCACAACACGCGGGTTCGGGCCGATCGAATTGTACAGCAACATTGGCGTCCCCTTCCTGCCGGATGTGCCGCGCGTTATGCCACCGCCTCCGCCTCGATCTCCACCATGAACCGCGGGTCCGCCAGCCCGGAAATGAACAATAGCGTGGACGCCGGAGCATGGTCGCCGAACACCGCGCCACGCGCGGTCCGGAATGCCGCGAGCAGCGCCCGGTCGGTCAAAAACGTCGTCGTCTTCACCACATTGCCGATGCCCATATCGTTGGCATCCAGCACGGCACGCAGATTGGCGAAGGCCTGCGCGATCTGGCCCTCGCCGGTGGTCGGCACGCTGCCGTCGGCTGCCATGCCGACCTGGCCGGAGACGATCAACCGCCGCTCGGCGCCCTCCACGATCATCCCGTGCGAATAGCCGGTCGGCGCCCGCACGGTTGGCGGATTGCTGCTGGTGATCGTCGCCATGGTCGTCCCCCCTGGATCGGTCACCGCGCGAGCCAGTCCCGCACGGCCTGCTTGATAAAGTGCGCATCCGCCGGATTCGCCACCGGGTTGCCGGCACGATGGCCCCAGATGCTGGGAATCGGCCGCAATTCGGCGTGTGCGAGAAGCGGCAGCTCGGCTGCGTTGTCGGCAACGCGGAAATACAGGTCGGTCTCGCCCGGCATCAGCAACACGCGCGCCCGGATGGCTCGCAAGGCGCGCTCCAGGTCGCCGTCGTACAGCGCATTGGCGCTGATGTCCGCCGCCTCCCAGGTGCGCAACTGCGCATAGAGATTGGCGGCCGGGCGGGCACCGAAACGATCCTCCCAGTCGGTGCGCAGGAACGTTTCCAGGTCGGGCGCGGCGAGATTGGGCGCCGGCCCGGATGCCAGATGCAGCCCCGCGCGATAGAAATCCTGGCTCAGCGCCCAGCCCGCGTAGATGCGTCCGAACGCGCGCTTGGCAGCGCGCGGCTCGGAACTGAACCGGCCGTTGCCGATATGCTGTGGCGCGGCCTCCAGCGTCGCCATCAACCCTTTCAGGAATACCTGATTGTGCACTGCCGTTCGCGCGACGCCGCAATTCACCACCACCCGCGCAACGTCATCGGGAAACAGCGCCGCCCAGTGGTACGCCTGCAACGCGCCCATCGACCACCCGTACACGCAGGCCAGCCGGGCAACACCGAATTGCTCTGTCAGCAGGCGGCGCTGCACCCGCACGTTGTCGAAGATCGTCACCAGGGCCGGATAGTCCTGCGTGTCCGATGGGCTGGACGACAGCCCATTGCCGAACATGTCCGGTATCACGATGAACCAGCGCGTCGGATCCAGCACGCCATCGGGAGAGATCAGCCATTCCAGGTCCGGATGCTGTGCGCCGTAGCTGGTGGGGTACAGCACCACGTTGTCGCCCTGCGGCGACAGCGTGCCATGTGCCTTCCACGACAGCCGCGCCTTGGCGAGCACCGCTCCGGATTGCAGCGTGACGTCGCCCGCATCGAAGCTGCCTTGCTGCGTCGGCCAGCCCATGCATCCTCCGTCTTCCTGTGCCGGCACCGCCGGTATGTGAGGCCGCCATGATGATGCGCCTGATCGCCGTCGGCCGGCAACGCGAGGCGCCGGAAGCCGCATTGCTGCAGCGCTACCAGGCGCGCCTGCGGCCAGCTCTGACGCTCACCGAAATCACCGAGGCACGCGGATCGCCGGCGGAAATCAAACGCAAGGAGGCAGCAGCCTTGCTCGCCGCTCTGCCGGAGGGCGCGTTCGCAGTGGCCTTGGACAGCGGCGGCGAAGCGCCCGACACCGCGCGTTTCGCCAGCCTGCTGGAACGATGGCTCGGCCTTGCACGGCCTCTGTGTTTCCTGATCGGCGGCGCCGAGGGGCTGGACGCGTCGGTGACCAGGCGTGCCGATTACGTCCTCTCGCTCGGCGCGATGACCTGGCCGCACCTGTTGGTCCGTCCTCTGCTGGCAGAGCAATTGTACCGGGCGCGGTCGATCGCCGTTGGGCATCCCTATCACCGCGCCGGCCGGCCCGACGCCGGGTGATCCTCGATGGCCGCCGGGCCGGTCTCCGCAGGCCACAGTTCCCTTCCCCGTCATGGGCGATCCCCGCAGCCACCGCTCCCTTCCCACCATGGGCGCCCCCCGCACCCCACGCCTCGCTTCTCGTCATGGCCCGCCTGGAGCCGGCCATCCACGCACGATCGATCGGGTCGCATCCCTGACAGACGCCCCGATCTGCCCGGCCAGGCGGCCGCTCAAAGCCCGCCACAACGAGGCCAACGCGACGCCTGCCGCTTCGTCCTGCCTGACCACCGCACCCGCCAGGCCGGTTTTTCTTTTGCGCACCTCCCTTGCACATGACCGTATCTAGATATATCTTAATTTCCGTCATATCGACGATAGCTCGGAGACCTCATGTTCCACAGACATTCCCACCACAACCACGACCGCCGCTTTGCCCGCGGCGACCACCGCCAGGACGATCCCTTGTTCAGCCAAGGCCGCCACGGACGCGGCGGACGGCTCGGCCGGTTCTTCGCGCACGGCGATCTCCGCCTGATCATCCTGCATCTGATCGCGGAGAAGCCCCGCCACGGCTACGAAATCATCAAGGCGATCGAGGACCAGGTCGGCGGCTCCTACAGCCCGAGTCCCGGCGTGATCTACCCCACGCTCACGCATCTCGAGGAACTCGGCCATGTCACGGTCAGCGCCGGCGACGGTGCCAAGAAACTGCATGCGATCACGCCCGAGGGCACAGCCTATCTCGACGCGCACCGCTCCGTGCTGGAAGCCTTGCTCTCCCGCATGCAGGAGGCCAATCGCGTGCTCGGCGGTGGTCCCGCGCCGCAAATCCTGCGCGCGATGGAAAACCTCAGGCTGGCACTGCGCCTGCGCCTCGCGCGCGGCCCGCTGAACGAAGATCAGGTCAACGCCGTCGCGGCGGCCATCGACACCGCCGCCACCAATGTCGAACGCGCCTGACCTCGCCGCAGCGTCCCCTCCCCTGCTCTCGAGCCACAAAAAAAGGCGAAACCCCATGATTGCTCATGCAGAAACAGCCAGCGCGCCGCAGACGCCAAGCGGCCTCAACCATCTCGTTCTCAACGTGCGAAACATCGAGACGGCCCATTGGTTCTGGACCGAGTGCCTCGGCTTCAGGCAAGTCGGCACTCGGCGCGGCAACAACCCCGATGGAAGCCCGCGTCCGCCGATGCGCTTCTACAGCGGCGAGGTGGACGGCAGGCTGCGCCACCACGATATCGCACTCGTGGAGCATTCCGCCCTGCCGACAGATAGCCCGATGCAACCGCAGGCATTCAACCACGTCGCAATCGCTTATCCGACCCGCGAAGCCTGGCAGAAACAGATCGATTTTCTGATGCGCCTGGGGGTGAAGCTCCATGGCCGCGTCGATCGCGGCGTCACGCACAGCATTCACCTGTCCGACCCCGACGGCAACGCGATCGAACTCGTTCATGAACTGCCGCGCGCGCAATGGGAGGGAGACATCGACGCGGCGCTGAACCGTGCGGTCGATCGACCGATCGGCGTCGGCGTGCCAGCCTGATATCGCGCCTACCGGCGCCCCACCGGCGCCCCACCGGCGCCCCACCGGCGCCCCACTGGCGGCTTTGGTCTCTGCACGCCCCGTGGCAGACTGGCGTGCATGAGCCAGACCCTTCCCCCTGCCGCCAATCGGCATTTCGAAGATTATCCCGAGGGCGCCGTGTTCGACCTCGGCAGCTTCTCTCTGTCCGAAGCGGAGATGCTTGCCTTCGCCCGCCGCTACGATCCGCAATTGATGCACACCGACATCGCGTGGGCGGAGGCAGGACCGTTTCGCGGCCTGATCGCCAGCGGCTGGCATACGCTCTCGGCGCTGATGCCGCTGATCGTGCACAATTTCCTGCCCAGCGGCGGCCTGGTTTCCCCCGGCATCGACGAAGTGCGCTGGCTGCTCCCGGTGCGCCCGGACGAGGCGCTGCACGCCCGCGGCACCGTGACCGAGGCCCGGCGTTCCCGCTCCCGCCCCGACCGCGGCCTGATCCGTACGTTCGTCGAGCTGCTGAACGAAGCCGGCGAGCCGGTCTTGACGATGCGGCCAATGAACTTCATCCGCTGCCGCCCCGAATCGCTTGCACCCAACGACTGAGCAACCGATCATGCCGGGATGGAGCCCGATCCCAACAAGCTCGATTGCCTGAAATGTCCGGCCTTCTGCTGCCGAATGGCGGGCTATGTCAGCGTCAGCCGTGCCGATATCCGGCGGCTGGCGAAATTCCTCGGCCTGACCGTGCCGCAGTTCGAGGCGAAACACATCGTCGAAAAAACCCGCAAGGGCGATAAGCGAATCAAGTCGGGTTACGACACGTGCCAGTTCCTCAAGCCGAACCGGATGTGCGGCGTCTACGAGGCAAGGCCGAAGGATTGCCGCGGCTACGTGTGCTGGAACCAGGAGGACGACACCGTGTTCCGCTTCGCCCAGATCTACCAGCTTCCCGTGCGGAAGGTGCGGAAGCTCGAGGCCGCGGAGCGGGAGAAAGGCGAAAGATAAACCTGCATCACCGTGCAGCGGATCGCGCCACGCCATCGCCGCACGGCGGAACGTCGATACTGGCGATCCGTGGATGGGTGCACAGGCGAACCAGTCGCCCCCCGCTATGTTTACCTCGCAAGCGGCTCGCACGCCGCGGCAAATTCAGCCCGCCCTGCGTTTCCCTGTTCCAGTCACGTGATTCGCGAGACTTCGCAGCAACCGGATCGATGCGCCGTGGTGCCGCTGATCGGATCGCGCGCGGACGGATCCACCGTCAGATTGTAGTTCGATCCAAGCGGGCTGAACGGATCATAGCCCGGTGCATTCGCCTCCAGCGCGGCCTGCCACCACCCATGTTCGCCCACGACGACACGCGAATCGATATCGGCGTTGAGAAGCGCTCGCGCCCGCATCGCGCCCGCCTGAGTCTCGACGCTGACCCAGTCTCCGGCTGTGATACCACGCCGCGCGGCGGTCTCCGGATGCAGCATCACCTCGGGATCCATCGCACGCCGGCGCAGGCTCGGCAGCGCGCGGTGTTGGGTCTGGCAAAACAGCGTGGGCTTGGCGCAGGTGAGCACGAGCGGATAGCGCTCCGCCTGTGGCGCCGGTGGTGGTACAAAATCGGGCATCGGCGCGTGGCCGTTCGTCTGCAAGGTCTCCGACCAGAACTCCACTTTGCGCGAAGGTGTGGGGAAGCCGCGTGCATTCCCTTGCGTGTCCGGCTCGGCGTGTTTGGCATGGCGGGTGGTGAGCGGCACGCGAATGCCTCTCGGCTCGGCCCGCAAGGCTTCCAGGCTGAGCCCGCTGGGCGCCAGCTGATGACGATACGCCGCCTCGACATCGCCGTTCCAGAATTGCTCGCCCAGTCCAAGCCTGACCGCGAGATCGAATATGATGTCGATGTCGGGCCGCGCCGCACCGGGCGGTGCCACGACAGCCTGGCGGAACTGCACCAGGGACTGGGCATCGGCGCTGATCTCGAAGCCGAAGCGAAGCGCCTCTCGCTCGAAGCAGGAAGCGACCGGCAGCACGATGTCGGCAAACTCGGCCGTCGGGTTCATGAACAAGTCGGCGTGGACGTAGAAATCCAGTGCCGCGAGCGCACGACGCCCGCGCAGCGGATCGGAAAATGCCAGCAGCAGGTTCGAGCCGAACCCCACCAGCCCGCGCACGGGGTACGGTTCGCTCTCCAGCACCGCGCGGTAGAAATCCTGCGCGGAGACGTTGTTCCACTTCGCCGGCCCGAGCGGACGCTTCTCCATGCCAACGGTCGGCGCCATCTGCCGCGCCCCCGGCAGGTCCTCACCGGTGATCGCCGGGCTGGAAACAGCGGGAAACAACACGTTGCCGCCTGGCTGATCAAACGAGCCAGTGAGCGCATAGAGCAATGCCATCGCGCGCGCTGTCTCGGTGGTGTTGGCATGATGCTCGTGCCCGCTCCAGGCGTAATAGGAGACCGGCCGCGCGTCCCACAGCATCTTCGCCGCCGCCACCACCTGGTCCGGCGCGATCCAGCAGATCTCCGCCACGCGCTCGGGGGTATACCGGGCACAAAGTTCGGCATAGTGCGCGAACACCGGCCGGCAGGACACCATTCCCTGCGCCGTCGCGACCATCACCTCGCCTTCGAGGGCGAGACGCTCCACGGGTCCGCCGTAGCAGCCCGTAGCGGGGTCGTAGCCAACAGGCTGCCCCGCCAATCCGTCCCAGGCGACGAAATGACCGGCATCTCCGCCCGCAGCAAGATCGCTGCCACGCAGCAGCCGGCCGGTATCGGTGCGAACAAGATGCGGCGCGTTGGTCCATGCCCGCGCGAACGCGCGGTCGTACCAGCCGCGGCTGATCATGACATGCGCGAGACCGAGCGCGAGCGCCCCGTCGGTGCCGGGGCGAAGCCGCAGCCAGAGATCGGCCTTGCCGGCAAGCCCGACATGGCGGGGGTCGATGACAATGAGCTTCATCCCGCGCTTCAGCGCCGCGACTGTCGCGGTCGCGTGCGTCAGGCGGGTGTAGGAAGGGTTGTAACCCCAAAGGATCAGGCAGCCGCTGTTCGCAATGTCGGCCATCGCCCCGCCGCCGCTGCCCGTGGCGACGCCCGCGACACCGAACGCGTAGCGTGTGGCAAAGCCTCGGCCCCAGCCACACAGGTCCAGCGCCCAGACCAGGTTCGGCGTACCGAAGGCGTTCATCAGCCGGCGCTGGAAGGCTGCCGAATCGCCGATCGCAGTGGTGGAGGGGGAAGACTGGCTGAAGGCCACGCTATGCGGCCCGTGCGCCGCCGACAGCCGTCGCATCGCCGCCGCTGTTGCGTCCAACGCCTCGTCCCAGGAGATTTCCATCCAGCCCGGATCCGCCTCGCCCTTCGGACGGGTGCGACGCAAGGGTCGGGTGAGCCGTTCTTTGCTGTACACCAGCTCCGGCGCCGCACGACCCTTGGCGCAGAGTGCCTCGCCGGTCGGATGTGTGGGGTCGGGATCGAGCCGCGTGAAACGCCCGTCTTCCACGCTGGCGACGCTGCCGCAGCGCGCGATGCACAGGCCGCAAAAGCCTGGAATCTTGACACAGCCTGTCATGCTCATGGTTCGCTTCTCTGGCCGGACGCCGGCCTGCCGCGCGGCAGGTCGAGATGCGCAGGGGAACGTACTGCCTCTTATACCGATTTTGTCGGCTTGATAACCATCAGTCCAGGCCGGGTGGCACGACGCGCCTGGCAGGATCCGATCGACAACGCGCACGTTGCGACCAGCGCATTGACCGTACAGGAAATCACCAAAGAGATCGTCGAATTGCGCGCCTCAGACCTGCGGCATCAGTTTCGCAACCCGGCCTGCCGCATCAGCGGGATCACCTCCCGCCCGAAAAATTCCAGATCCGGCAGATAGTCGAAAAAATTCACCTGCACCCCGTCGCACCCAGCCTCGCGCAACCGTTCGAACCACCTCACAATCTGCTCCGGCGAGCCGACCAGGTGCACGTTGCCGCCGATCACCCACTGCGCATGGGTGTGGCCGCGCCACGATGCCGTGTCGCCGCTCTGGAACGTGCGCACGAAATTGTCGGCCGCGACCGGATCCGCGTTGTCCAATATCATCCGATACGCGGCCTGCGCCTCTTGCTCCGTGGCGCGGCAGATGACATGCGGGTTGATGATGGTGCGGACCTCGCGCCCGTACCCATGAGCCAGACCCTTGATCCGCGCGATATGCGCCGGCAGCGCGGCGCACGCCGCCTCGGGATCGGCACCCGCCGGGCTGGTGATGAAGATCAGATCCGAATGCTTCGCGGCATAATCGAGCCCGGCCGGCGACGACGCGGCATTCACCAGGAACGGCGGACGCGGCCCCGGCTTCGGCGCCAGGAAGGCATGCTCTGTCTTCCAGAACCGGCCGTCGAAACTCAGTTCCTCGTCTTCGGTCCACAGCCGCTTCATGATCGTGGTGAACTCGTCCGCCATCACGTACCGCAGGTCATGCTCGATCGGCTCCAGCCCGAACATGCGGTATTCGCTGGGCTTGTAGCCGGTGACGACGTTGATGCCCCACCGCCCGCCGCTGATATGGTCCATCGCGGCGCCGAACTTTGCCAGGTGCAGCGGATGCCAGGCGTACAGCACGTGCACCGTGTTGATCAGCACGATACGCTGCGTCAGCGCGGCAAGCGCGGCGTTGGCGATGATCGGGTCCACTTCATGCTCGCGGAAATGCATCTCGCCGCCATAGCCGCCTTTGCCGAGCCATTGCGCCAGGCCGAACACCAGGTCGAACCCGAATTGCTCTGACCTCCTGGTGCAGCGCGCGATGTAGTCGAACGTCCAGGACGTGGAGCGCGGCGCGCGCGACGGGCTCCACGCGCCCTGCTGCATCGGCAGAAACAAGCCCAGCAATAGTTTGTGGTTTGGCAGGCGGGCGAGCGGCGATGGGCAGGCGGTCGCGTCAGGCGGCATTCGGCACTCCTGCGTGGCACGAGGTTTATACCAGCCGGCGCATTGGCTGACACGCGCACGCTACCCGGCGCGGCGCCATGCCTGCACGACCATCTGCCCGGGCACGCGCTGCGGAACTGTGCCGCCGGTAATCCCTTCTGAAATATTTCAGTGTCGCCCAGCCCGCAACGCAATAATTCACGCGCCAGCAGGTAATCACTGCGAACACCTGCTGAAACCCTGAACGCGGCGATTGCCACGTCCACCGCCGACAGGGCCCCTGAACACCACGGCCGACAATGGCCAAACCGAAGGAGTCAAAAATGCGTAGGATCGTTTTCGCCATGATCGCAATCGCGGCCATCGCGTTCGGCAACCTGGCGGCCGCCGGCGCCGCACAGATTGGTGATGGTTCCAACATGGGCCCCACGCCACAGCCGGAATACAGCGTCGCCGGCGGTTGATCGCGCACGGGGTGGACCGAGGGAAACCCGTCCGTGACGCATCGAGATCTGGCTGACGTTCCTGCGCACGGGCTGCCGGCCAGCGGATGCCAATCCGCTGGCCGGACCCTCTCGAAGGTCGCTGATCATGACAATCTTTCGAACCACACTCGCTATGCTGATCGGTGCCAGCATCGGCCAGCTTGTGCCCGCCGGGACTCAATTCGCAAGCCATCTCGAGACGGCGTCCTTCCACGGGAATGGCGCGCCGGTCGATGAGCAGATGTGCGAATTCGACCGGTACGTCGCGTTCCATCATCCATCGACATCTGTCCGGTTCAACAGTGCACCGCGTGTGCTGGCGCCGGTTCCATGCTCGGATCCGTTAGCCGCCTCGAATGGGGAGCCCTGGTGACAGGCCATGGGTTGCGTCTGAAACAGCAGCAGGGTTCAGTCGGCTCCCATGGCCTGCGCTCCCCGCCTGGCCGCAACCGGAGCCGCGAAAGTGTCACAGCTCACTGCAATCGCTGCCTTCGCAGGCCTCGCCGCCGGCGAACGCGCGCAGCTTGAACGTGCCGCTACCACGTTGGAACCGCGCGATGGCGCCGAGGTATTCTGCCAGGGAGATCCCGCCGACGCGGTGTATGCCATGATCGCAGGCGACGGCCAGGTCCGCATCGGTGTCGTCGATCGTCACGGTAAGTCCTTGATGGTTGAGGTTTTTCGTACCGGAGAGATTTTTGGCGAAATAGGCGTGATAGACGGCAGCGCGCGATCCGCTACCGCGGTCGTGGAAGGCCGCATCCGGCTGATGCGAATCCCGCGCGCCGCGTTTCTGCTGACGCTGTCGCGTGATCCGGCATTGGGAGAGTCGCTGTGTCGTTCGCTCGCCGGGCGCCTGAGGCGGACCTTCGAGTTGTTCCAGGATGCCAGCTTTGAAACCCTGGAAGTGCGTTTGGCGCGTCAGATCCTGTACCTCGCGGATCGTGGTAGCCGGCGCACGGAGGAGGGCATTCGCCTGACGCGGCGACTGCGCCAGGGTGATCTCGCGGACCTGCTCGGTGCAACGACACGCAGCATCATCACCATTCTGAATGCCTGGCGGGCAGAGGGATTGGTGCATTATGACACCGAGCGTGCCTTCCTGACACTGAGCAATCCAGACGGCCTGCGCAGCCTGGTCCACCATCGCCAGCCAACCGCGGAAGGCTCTGATGTCCCGCTCCGATCCGGCCTTTAAGAAAACGCCTCTGGTTTGCTGGCTGCTCCGGATACCACGCTATCTCAAACGTTTGAGCAATTCAGGCCGCCATCCGAGGCTCGGCTCCCTCAAAGAGGTGCGTACAGGTTGACTAATGCGGTCAACGCGACGGAATGCACGGCGCTGCCGCATCCTGACTGGAGCGGGCTTGAAGTTGTCGTAGAAAGTACTTGACCTTTCTGGCAGTGCTGCGGTAATGCGCGCAAATGCCTTGTATGCGCACCCTCACGCAACCGATGTCGTTTGATCCCTCGCATTAGAGGGAACGGGGCAGCGCGCGCAGTAGCTGGAAGACAGCACCCGCTTGAGGCCCCGCCGATCATCGGACGGGGCCTTTCTCTATCGAACCAATCCCCGTCTGCCCGCACCTCGCTTGGTCGAGGCGACAATGTTCAGCCAGCACTTGGTTCCTTACCGTCCGAGCCAGCCAGCGGCGCCATCCTTTGCCGACGCACTGGTGGAGCACGAAGCCTGGTGGCCAACAGGCGGCAGGCGGTGGGCATCCGCCGTCATCGAGCGTATCGCAGGACGTTACCGTCTGGCCTGTCGTCTGATGGCTGTCGTCCATACCGACATCGTCAGCTACAGCAGATTGTTTGACATTGATAATCTGGGGACGGTTGTGCGGTTGAAGGATCTGCGTCGGCGCTTGTTCGAGCCTTCGATCCGCCAGTACCGCGGTCGGCTTGTGCAAACTGCCGGCGACTCGATGCTGATAACGTTCGACAGCATCAGTCAGGCAGTAAGATGCGCCGTGACGATCCAATACGGATTGACGATCCACAATGACGTTTGGGCGGAGGATCGCCGCATTTTGCTGCGCGTTGGCGTCGACCTGGGAGACGTCATTGCCGAGGGAGGCAACTTCCATGGAGATGGCGTCATCGTAGCTGCACGGCTGCAATCGGTTTGCCCGCCGGGAGGTGTCTGCATCTCGCGTGCGGCCCACGATCGCGCCGGCAACCGGCTGGGCGTGCCTTACGAATCTCTTGGCCCACTCGCGCTGAAGAATGTCGCATGCCCTGTCGAGGCGTTCGTCTTGTGGCCCATGACACGGTGAGTGAGATGGCGCCGCATGGACCGTTCCGCTCCACCGGTCCGACCCAGTTCGGAAACTCGCCGCGGCGCGGCCGGTCGATCATGGAGGTCAG
>Ga0335075_10010411_pt1 | contig 14116 bp, 14 predicted proteins | sample Lox_Sample_24_FD_206723 | JGI IMG/M metagenome (GOLD analysis project Ga0335075, IMG submission 206723) | Soil microbial communities from Loxahatchee National Wildlife Refuge, Florida, United States - Lox_Sample_2.4 | ecosystem: Environmental > Terrestrial > Soil > Wetlands | place: USA...
ACAGCCAGGTCGGGCCCGCATAGAGCATGGTGACGCCGTGGCGCTCGAACATCTCCAGGTAGAGGTCCGGGTCGAAGACGCCGGCCGCGATCGCGGTACCGCCGAGCGCTAGCGGCGTCAGCAGGTTCTGGACGAACCCGACGTAGTGCATGTTGGTGTGCGGGGCCAGCTTGACCAGCGAGCTGTCAAGATCGAGCGTTGTCTGGTAGCCGCGGATGCCGGCGTACAGCGTGTTCTGGCTGTGCAGCGCCCCCTTGGGGTCACCGGTCGTCCCCGAGGTGAGCAAGATGAGGTACGGATCGTCGGCCGGCAGCTCACGGCCAGCGAACTCAGCCGGGTCGCCCTGGGTGCCGGCCAGGAAGTCGCCGGTAAACGAGAGGGTCCCGCCGGGGCGGCCCTCTCCCATCACCACGATGTGCTCGAGCGACGGCACCCGGGTGGCGATGTCGAGCATGGTGTCCGCGGGGCGCTTGCCGTCGAGATCGGCGACGGTGATGAACACCCGCATCCCCGTGGTCCTGGCGGCCAGTTCGAGTTCGCGCCGCCCAAAGGACGGCATCAGCGGTGAGATGCGCGCGCCGATCTGGATGGCCGCGAGCGCCAGTGGCAGCATCTCCCAGTTGTCGGGCATATGGATGCCCACGAACTCGCCGGGCTTGACGTCCAGGGCGAGCAAGGCATGCGAGAACTGGTCAGTGGCCGCGGCTATCTCGCCGTAACTGACTGTCTCGGTTTCCGCGTCTGGTGTCCGGCGGGCGATGACCGCGGCCTTGCCTGGGTTAGCGGCGGCGTGACGCCGCAGGTCACCGAGGAAGGTCCCGTCCCGCCACCAGCCATCCCGGCGGTACTGCTCGCGAACAGCCTGGTCGTCGCCCGCCATCATGTTTCCCTCCCGGAGATGAGCTCCACCACGGCACAGGTCCAGCTGAAGCCGGCGCCGATGCCCACCAGCAGCACCCGGTCACCGGGCGCCGCCCGCCCGCTGCTGGCCACATTGGCCAGCCCGAGGATCTGGTCAGCGGTACCGACGTGGCCGGTGCGCCGGCCCCATTCCCAGGCGGTCGCCCCGAGGTCCAGGCCCAGCGGTTCCAGGTAAGCCCGCCGCAGCGTGCCGGCTCCCAGGTTGGGGAACACGGCCCAGCTGATGTCGGCCAGCTTCAGCTCAGCCTCGCCCAGCGACCGCTCGACGGCCTCGGTCAGCCCGGAAAGGACACGGTCGCGCGGGTCGCCGGCGCTGGCCACGAAGTCCCCGCGGCGGGCACGGTTGTCGAGCGGCTGCCCGGCGTGCCCGGGCACGGCGCCGAACGGGTCCTGGCCGCGGTACATGCCCTCGAGGGTGCTGTCGGAGACCGTGACCACGGACAGCAGCCGGGCGAACCCGGCCCGGGCGAGAACCAGCGCTGCCGCGCCGTCTCCGTACACGATCCCCCGCAGATCGCTGCGCCAGCGGTCGAACCCGGGCAGGGCCAGCCGGTCGGCCGACGTGACCAGCGCCGCCCTCCGCGAGCCGTCGGCCGCGAGATAGGAGGCGGCCAGTTCGATGGCGGCCATGGAGCCGTTGGACATCTGATGTATGTCCATGGCGGGCACGTGCCTGCCCTGGTCCAGGACGTGGCGGTGAATGTAGGAGGCTGCGGGCCAGAAGTCGACCCCCTGGTACCACAGGGACGCGTGCAGCAGCAGCGCGATGTCGCTAGCCGGAACGCCGGAACGGGCCAGCGCCTGCCGCCCAGCGCGCACCGCCATGTCCGGCGGTGCCTCGTCACCGGCCACCGTGATCGACAGGTAGTCGTTCGCCGCCTGTTCCTCCGGATCGTAACGCCCGTCCGCGATCGCTTCGGTTACGTCCACGGCCGGCGGCAGCCAGCTGCCTATCCCAGCCACGAAAAGCTCATTCAGGCGCATTCCCGCTCCAGGCCAGCCCGGACGCAGTACCCCGCATACCCGTAATCTCTCACATGTACGGCATGCCGTACTCCGAAAGCGGGGCAAATGGCGTGGACCGTGGTCCGCGGCTGGTGGCAGTGACCCGTTCTGATAATGGCGCGGGTCTACGGCAGGACGATGCCACGTCTATCGGGTAACCGGAAATCTCAGAATGGGCGCGCGGAGTAGTGCGCGGGGGTGGTCGCCACAATGCCCACGATCGAGATCGGGGCGGGCACCGGGCTGAACCTGCCGCACTACCCGCCGGCCGTCACCCGGCTGGCGCTGATCGAACCCGACCCGCACATGAGCCGGCCCGCTAGCGCCTGACCTTGCCTGAAGCGCCACTGGTTATGTGCTGCTGCAGCTGGCCGAACGAGGTATCCGGCAGCTGCTTGAGCGGGTGACGGGCTCGCCACGCCGCGGCGACCGTGACGCCCAGCGCGGCGGCGCAGGCGATCTGGGTCAGCCCGAATGCCGCCCGGGCGCCGAGATGCTCCGCCACCGCCGCGGCGGCTAGCGGGCTGATTACGGCCATGGCCGCCCACACGCCGTTGAGCAGCCCGATCACTGCGCCGGTGCCAACTCCGTCCTGCTCAGCCGCCTCGGCGGCCAGGGGGTAACTCACCGTCCAGAGGACCGACCTGGCCGCGGTCGTGACGCACAGCATCGTGACGATGGCCAGCGGCGCCGGGCTGACCGCCGCCGGGCTGAGGGCGGCAACAACAGCGAGCAGGGCGCCGCAGATCACCGGCAGCTTCAGCGCCCGGCGGCCGGCCGAGGCGATGAGCGTGCTGCCGACCACGAACAGCATCCCCGAGATGGCGTAGACCAGGCCGATCCGCGCCGCAGATGCCCCGGCGTCATGCAACTGGGCGGGCACGAGCAAGGCCGAGACCCCGCTGGTCAGTCCGGCGATCACGACCGCGACGCAGGCGCAGACCACGTTGCGATCACGGGCCGCAGCCCGGAGGCTCGCGCCCGTCCGCCCGCGGGCGGCGGCCGGGCTGGCCGGCATCCTCAGCGCGGCGAGCCCGGCCGTGGTCACGGCGAAGCACCCGGCGGTGGCCAGCGAGGGTACCGCCAGCCCGAGGTGCTGGACGAGCACGCCGGAGATCGCGGGCCCGGCCACGCCACCAACCCCTGAGCAGGCAACGGACCCGCCCACGGCCGACCCTCCCGCCGCAGCTCCAACGAGCCAGCACACCCCGGCGGTCCACACCATCCCGTAGCCCATCCCGAACGCCAGCCGGGCGGCGAAGAGGGCCGCGAAGTTACTGGCGAAGGATTGGCCAAGCATCGCGATCGTCATCATCAGGCCCGCCCACAGCGTGATCCGCCGGGCGCCGAAACGGTCGGACAGCGCTCCGGCCGGCAAGGAGACAGCCAGCGCCGCCAGCCCGGTCGCGCCGAGCACCATCCCTTGCTGAAGCCCGGACAGGCCGAGCCGGTGAGCGTAGTTGGGCATGATCGGCACGATCGCGAACTGGGCGGCCGCGCTGGCCAGGATGAGGCTGTAGATCAGCGGGCGAAACAGCAGCGCTGCCCCGCGGGTTCCTGCAGCCTGCATCACGGTTTCTCCTCGGTGGCGGTTGAACTCGGGGCAGCCTCGGTCATTTTAATATGAACAGAACTATTGCTAAAATGAAAAAATGCAGCGGATACGATCGACATGGACGATCAAAAATGGCATTGGCCTGCGTGAGCTGAGGGCCGTGCTCGCCGTGGCGGAGCTCGGTTCGTTCCGCCGCGCCGCCGCCGAGCTCGGCTACACCCAGTCGGCGCTGTCGCACCAGGTATCGGCGCTGGAGACGGCGCTGGGGTGGCCGCTGTTCCACCGGCCCGGAGGCCGGGCCCAGGTCCGGCTGACCCCCGCGGGCGAGGCGGTCTGCCGCCGGGCGCGGCGGGCGCTCAGCGAGGTCGAGGCCGTGGCCGCCGACGCCGAGCAGGCCGAGCGCGGCCAGAGCGTGCGGGTGCGGGTCGGGGTCTCCCAGACCACCGCGGCCGAGATCATGCCAGCCGCGCTGCGCGCCTTCCGCGACGAGTATCCAGGCGTAGAGGTGGTGCTCAGCGACACCGAGCATCCGCATGGCGGGCGGAACGCCCTGCGCCGGGGCGACCTTGATCTGGCCTTCTCTTACAACGCCGAGACCGACGAGTACATCGAGGCGATACCCGTGCTCGAGGACCCGTGGGTGATCCTCACCCGCCGCGACAGCGCGATCGCCGGGCTCGAGCGGCCCGGGTTCGAAGTGCTCAACCAGGTGGACGTGGTCGCCTGGACCCGCCGGTGGAGCGTGCAGCTCGAGCTAGAGGAGATGTGGCAGCGGCGGGGTATCACGCCGAAGATCGTCTACCGCACCGACGACAACCTGGCGCTGCAGCGGCTGGTCGCGGCCGGGCTCGGCCACGCGTGCATCGGGCGCCTGGCGGCCAGCCGGGCGGTCGAGCCCGCGCTGACGTGGCTGGCGCCGCGCGAGCCGCACACCCCGCGCGTGATCGCTTTGTGCTACCCGCGGCACCGCCAGCTGACGGCTACCACGCGCTCGCTCATCACGGCCATCCGCGCGCAGACGTCCTGATCCGGCTCATGCTCTAATGCTCGACGCTCTCGGCAAGCTGGCCGATGACACTAGCCGAGATCTTGCCCAGGAGGGCGGCGGCGTCGGCATAGATCTCCAGCGCGCCAGCCTCGCGTAGCTCCTGTTCGGCGATCCCGCCGGAAAGCAGGCCGATGCCCTGTATCCCGGCCCGCCTGGCGGCGATCATGTCCCAGACGGCGTCGCCGACCATGACCGCGTGGCCTGGGTCGGTCCCGGAGTCGCTGAGCGCCCGGTCGACGATGTCCGGCTGGGGCTTAGCCTGCTCAACATCTCCCGAGCTCACCACCGTGCCGATCGAATCCCGGGCGCCCAGCGCGTCGAGCATGAGATCGATCTCCTCATCCTTGGCGCTGGTGGCCAGGACGACGTGCAGCCCGAGCCGGGTGGTCGCCTCGAGCAGGTCCGCGGCGCCGGGCAGCGGCCGAATCCGGCCAAGATATGGCGCGAAGTGGCGGCTGTGTGCCTCGATAACCGACGGATCTGGCTGCCCGAGCACCTGCACCACCAGGTCGGATGAGCCCATCCCCAGCGCCCGGTGGACGTCCGCGCAGCGGATGTCGTAGCCGCGTTCGCGGAACGCCTCCCACCAGGCCGCGACATGCAGGTAGTTGGTGTCCAGCAGAGTGCCGTCCACGTCGAAAATCACGCCGCCGTCTGCGCCAGTCGTCACCGTCGGCTCATTCCTTGCTGGCTCCCTGGCTGGTGCGGATGGCGGTCGGCGTGGTACACCATCGTGATCCAGACGACGAGGCACACCGCGACCACGGCAGGGATCAAGATCACGGCCGGTGTCGATCCGGTCATTGTGTCTGCCTCTCTCCGTAGCCGGCTGATAACTCGACCGCTGCCCCAGGTTCCGCCGCTGAAACAGATCAGGCCCGCCCGGAGAAGCTGAGTAAGCCATGGCGGCCCGGGTAGCGGGGCGCCATGACACGCTACGGATACTTCCTGTCTTCAGAGGAATACGAGCCAGCCAGCCTGATCCAGCAGGCCAGAATGGCCGAACAAGCCGGGTTTGAGGCGTTGTGGATCTCGGATCACTTCCACCCCTGGCTGGACGAGCAGGGTCAGTCGAGCTTCGTCTGGGCGGTAATCGGCGCGATCTCCCAGGTCACCAGCCTCCCGATCACCACGTCAGTGACCTGCCCCACGACCCGGATCCACCCGGCGATCATCGCGCAGGCCGCCGCGACCGCGAGCCTGCTGACCAACGGCCGGTTCAACCTCGGCGTCGGTACCGGTGAGGCGCTGAACGAGCACGTCACCGGCGCGAAATGGCCTGCGGCCGAGGAACGCCAGGAGATGCTCGAAGAGGCCGTCACGATCATCGCCGAGCTGCTCACCGGGGAGCAGCTGAGCCACCGGGGCCAGCACTACCAGGTGGACACCGCCCGGCTGTATTCGGTGCCCGGTGTGCCGCCGCCCATCTATGTTTCCGGGTTCGGTGAGAAGTCCGCGCGGCTGGCCGCGCGGATCGCCGACGGGTACATCTGCATGGGGCCGCAGGCCGACCTGATCAAGCTGTACCGCGATGACGGCGGCGGCGACCGTCCAGTTCAGGGCGGCATCAAGGGCTGCTGGGCCCCGGACGCCGCTCAGGCGCGCAAGACCATGCACCGGATGTGGCCGACCGACAGCATCCCGGGCGAGTCTGCGCAGCTGCTGCCGCTGCCGCGGCACTTCGGGCAGGTCGCCGAGCTCGTGACCGAGGACATGATCTCGGCGCCATGCGGTCCGCAGCCAGAGCCCTACCTCGACGCCATCCGGGAGTATGAACAGGCCGGCTTCGACGAGGTGTACCTGGGGCAGGTCGGCGGCCAGCTCGAGGGGGCCTTCGAGTTCTTCGCCGGCCAGGTGCTGCCCAGGGCGCGTAGCTGACCATAGCTAGCGGCTCACGCGGCGTCGCGCCGGGCGGCATCGCCCCGGCCGCGTCCGCGCGCGGCTTCCAGCAGCCCCGGCTCGAACCCGGGGCTCAACCCTTGGGCGAGAACGGGTACGTCTCGCCGTGGGCCAGGTAGTGAAACTTGGTCGCCGCCGAGGACTTTTTGGCGGCGTCCTTGAAGTCGTCCAGCCCGGACATGAAGACCGAGAAGTCGTTGTAATGGATGGGAATGGCGGCCCGGGGCCTGGTGATCTCCGCCGCCTCGACGGCCTGCTCGCCGGTCATGGTGACCACGCAGATGAACAGGGTCGTACCGCCAGCGTGAATGAGGGCCAGGTCGATATCCGGATACAAGCGGGGGATTTCTTTCAGCTGGTCGATCAGCATCGTGTCCCCGGTGATGTACAGACGGTAAAGCAGCTGGCCGTTCCGGCTGAAGTCCAGCAGATGCCCGTTCACCGGCATCAACAGCGCCGCTATGACCTCGCTGCTGGCATGCTTGGCGGGCATGGCCGTGACGGTCAGGCTGGCCTGGCCCTTCTCGACCAGCTGGGACTGCCAGGTATCGAGCGGGTAGCCGCGCCGGAATCCGAGCCGGCGGAGCTGGCCGACCGCGTCGGCGGTCGAGATGACCGGCAGCTTCCGGTCCAGCTCGCGCGCTGCGACGTCGTCGAAGTGATCGCCGTGATAGTGCGACAAGATGATCAGATCGACCGGCGGCAGGTCGGCTGGCTGGCAGGCGGGCTCGACTTCACGGCGCGCCCAGATGCCGTGGCCGAGATCAACGTGGGAGCCCTTGTGCATGAATGCCGGATCGGTCAGGACAGTAAAGCCGCCGAAGGTGATCAATGTCGTGGCATTACCGATAAAGCAGATTTTCCCGTGATCGAAATCGGCCGCCGGGTCTTCCGGAATCCGCAGCGCAGTCATCGCGCACCCCCGTGCCGTTGCTGCCCCCTGGGCGGACGGTAGCCATCAGTGTGCCCAGCCCGTCCCTGGCTACACACGCCGCCCTAGCTCGCGTCCGGCTCCAGCTCGTCGAGCGCGGTGGCCAGCACCTCGACGCCCCGCAGGTATTCGCTAATCAGGATCCGCTCCTCGGAGCCATGGTCCAGGGAGCTGTCGCCGGGCCCGTACGCGGCCATGGGCACCGACCACCGTTCCGATACCGTGTTCATGTCCGATGTGCCGGTTTTGAGCAGCGGGCGCGGCTGTCCGCCGTGCCTGCGGATCGCGGCGGTCAGCGCGCGGGCGGCCGGGTTGGCGCGGGACTGGCGCACCGCGGGGATGTGCCGGATGACGTTCAGCTCGCCGTCTCCGGCCGCGGACCGCAACGCGGCGGTCAGCCGGTCCGCGTCGAAGCCGGGCGGCACGCGGCAGTCCACGTCGATCCAGGCCTGCACCAGGTCGCCGCGGATGCCCCGCAGGGTCGCCGCCGGGCGATCGAACTTCGCGTGACTGAGCTCGGGACCCAGGGCCGCGCACACCGCCTCCCAGAACCCGACGGCGATCTCGGCCGCCTTGGGCTCCGGGTTGGTCGAATGCGTGGGCGGCCTGGTCACCCGGTACTCGAGATCGATCTTGCCCCGGTAGCCGAGCACCACCCCCGACCAGCCACTCGGCTCGCCCACGATCAGCCGGTCCGGCGGAGGCAAGGTGCGCGCTATGTGATGGCCGCCGCGCGACAAGCGTTCTTCCTCGACGGCCCCCACCACCTGGATCCGGCCGCGAAAGCCGGGACGCCGGGCGGCCGCGCAGATCATCGCGGCCAGCGGCCCCTTCGCGTCCACCGCACCCCGGCCGCACAGCCATCCGCCCTCGGCGCGGACCGGCAACGGCCAGTCGGCCGTGTCGAGGTGGCTGAGCAGCATGACGGTCGGGCCTTCACCGGTGCCGATCTCCCCGATGACGTTGCCGGCCTCGTCGATCCTTTCGGCAAAACCCAGCTTGGCCAGGCGCGCCGCGAGAAAGGCGGCCAGATCCTGCTCCTGACCCGAAGGCGAGCCGATCGTGAGCATCTCGTGGAGCAGATCCACCGCAAGGTCGTCGGTCAGCTGTGTCATGCCTGCTCCCTCACGGAACGTACGAGCACGGTTCCTGCGCCACCTACCGCGGCCGACACCGGTTCGGGCACCCGGCCGTCGGCGATGTGCACCGCGCCGACGCCGCCGCGCAGCGCCTCACCGGCGGCGATCAGCTTCCGGTGCATCCCGCCGCTGGCCGCGTAGTCCAGCAGCGCCTCGTCCGGCAGTTCGCAGCGCGGCAGCACGCTGCCGGAGTCGGTGGCGTCCCGCAGCACGCCGGGCGCCGCGGTGAGCAGCACCAGACGGCGGGCACCGAGCGCCACGGCCACGGCCGCCGCCAGCCGGTCGGCGTCGACATTGAGCGGCGCGCCGCTTGAATCCCCGGCCGGCGGCGAGACCACGGGAGTAAGCCCGGCGTCGAGCAGCACCCGCAGCACCGTGGGGTCAACCTCGGCGATCCGGCCGCTGTGGTCTCCGCGCACGATGACCGGGCGGCCGTCCCGCACCGCACGCCGTGCTGGTTTCCGCACCGCAGTGATCATGCCGGCGTCCAGCCCGGTCAGCCCGACCGCGGGTACGCCGGCCGCCCTGAGCGCGGCCAGCAGGCGCGGCTTGACCCGCCCGGTCATGGCCAGCAGCATCGCATCCAGCATCGGCGGGCTGGTGTAGCGGCTCTCCAGGCCCACCGGTGACACCGTCGTCCGCGCCTGGACGCCGAGTTGCGCGGCCAGCCGGTCGATTTCGTCCGCGCCGCCGTGGACGAGCAGCGCGCGCTCGCCCGCGGCGCGCAGCTTGGCCACGTCCGCGCACACCCCGGCGACGCCGATCGCGTCGCTGCCACCACACTTGATCACGGTGACACCGTCCCGCACATGATCTCCTTTGCCGGAAGTCCGCGAACTACAGCGGATGCAGGCCGGGGAACTCAAGGCCGCGCCGCTCGGGCCAGCCCATCCGGATGTTGAGGCACTGCACGGCCGCGCCAGCCCCGCCCTTCACCAGGTTGTCCAGGGCGGCCATCGCGGTCAGCCGGCCGCCGTCGGCGGCGACCGCGAAGCCGACGTCGCAGAAGTTGGAGCCAAGCAGGATCTTCGGATCCGGGTACCGGTGGCTGCCGCGCCGCTGGGCGACCACCCGGACGAATGGCTCACCGGCGTAGCGCTCGCGGTAAACAGCGCGGATCTCCAGGTCGCTGACCACGCTGCGGGCCCGGGCCTGGCAAACCACCTGCACCCCGCGCACGGCCTCGACGCCGGTGGCGGTCATCGACACGGCCAGCCCTGTGTGCTGGCGCACCTCTGCTTCATGCCGGTGCCCGGTCGGCGCGAAGACCCGCATGACCCCACTTCGCTCGGCGTGGGAGCTGGCCAGGCCCTCGGCCCGGCCGCTGCCACTCGAACCCGTCAGCGCAGAGATCTGCACCTCCGGCTCGGCAATGCCGGCTGCCGCCAGCGGAGTGAGCGCGAGAATGGCGGCCATCGCCATGCAGCCGGGAACGCTGATCCAGTCCGCGTCCCGAAGTGCTTTTCGGGTCAGTTCGGGACAGCCAGACGCGAACTCGCCGAGCAGCTTGGGCGCGGAATGCGGGACACCGTAGTAGCGCTCGTACTCCCCCGCTTCGTGCAGCCGGAAGTCTCCGGACAGGTCGATCAGCATGGGGGCCCGGGCCACGAGATCGGGCAGCAGGCCCATGGTGACGCGGTGCGGCGTGGCGAACAGCAGCACGTCGGTGCTGGCCAGATCCGCGGCCGAGCTGAAGCGCAGGTCCGTCTGGCCGCGCAGGTTGGGGTGCGCGGTATCCACCCGGCGGCCGCGCAGCCGCTCCGACGTGGCCTGGCCGATCGTCACCTCGGGATGACCGAGCAGCAGGCGCAGCAGTTCACCGCCGACGTAGCCGGATGCGCCGACCACGCTGACCTTTATCACGCCGACACCGGCTGGCCCAGCAGGTGGTCGGCGATGGCGCCCGCGACGTCAAGCCGATCTTGGTGAGCGGTCTGAAAGCCCTGGAACTCGACCGTGTGGTTGACCTCAAGCACGTAGAGCCGGCCCTCGGGGTCCTCGGCCAGATCGACGCCCAGAACGGCACCGGCGGCGGAACCGGCCGGGCCGGCCACCGCGGCCGCGGCCGCGGCCGCGATCGAAGTCAGCTCGGGCGTCAGCGGGCACGGCTCCGCTACGGCATTGCGCGCGACGTTGGTGCGCCAGTCCGCCGCGCGGCGGTAGATGGCGCCGAGCGCCAGGCCGCCGATCACGATGACGCGGATATCCCGGCCCGGTTTGCTGATCAGCTCCTGCACGTAGATGACGTGCTGCTGCGGCGAGGACAGCGCGGCGCGGTGCTCGAGCACCGTGCGTGCGGTCTCCGGGTCGCGGACCAGGGCGGCCAGCCTCCCCCACGACCCCACGACCGGCTTCACCACCACCGGGTACCCGACCTGCTCCATGGCGGCCAGCCCCGCCTCGGGCGTGAGCGCGACCGCGGTCCTCGGCGTGCGCACGCCGGCCCGCTCCAGCGCGATCGTGCTGAGGAGCTTGTCCCCGCAGGTGGCGATGGCCTCGGCGGTGTTGACCGTGGGCACGCCCGCGGCCTCGAGCAGCCGGACCGCATACAGCGCGCGGGTCTGCGAAATCTCGCGGCTAAGCGCGGCGCCGTATGGCGCCGCCGCGGCCCACGGGCCACCGGTGAGCGTGGCCGACAAGCGCCTGGTGTCAACGTGCACGTAGGAGATCCCACGCTGGTCAAGGGCCGCGAAAATCCGCTTCTCCTCGGTGCGGACCCGCGAGGCAAGCACGGCCAGTGGCGGTGGCGTGCGCATGCTACTCGCCCCAGTCCTCCTCGATCTCCGGTGCGAGGGCCAGCTCAAGCGGGTCCAGGGCGATCACTTCCAGCTCGCTTGAGCACCCAGGGCATTCAGTGATCTCGCTGAGCCGGACCGGCTCGTCGAGGCTGACTGGGGTCTCGCACTCGGGGCAGGCCTGAGCAATCATGGTTAACCTCCGTTGCGTTGCGAAGCGTAGCCAGCACGCGGCTGCCAGCTCTCGGCAGCGGTCTCACCCAGCAGCGCGCGCCCGGCCTTGACGATCTCGGTGTCGGTGATGCCGTAGTGCCGCAGCAGGTCCTCTTGCCCGCCCACGTGCTGGGCGAATGTGTCGGGCATGCCTATCCGGACGATCCGCGTGGGCGCGTGCTCAGCCAAGGTCTCGGCCACGGCAGCACCGACCCCGCCGCTGCGCCAGTGTTCCTCGACGGTGATCACGCCTGCCACGGGCGTGGCCGCTGCGACCAGGCCAGCCACGTCCAGTGGCCGCACCGTGTGCAGGTTGAGGACGGCAGCATCGATACCGTGCCCGGCCAGCACCTCGGCCGCACCCAGCGCGGCCAGCACCGGGTGTGGCCCGCACGCCACGATCAGCAGGTCCCGCCCGGCGCGCAGCGGCTGCGCCACGCCCAGCTCGAACGGTGGCACCACGGGTACGGCCTCGGCCAGCGGCCGCGTGGCGGCCTTGCCCAGCCGGAGGTAAAGCGGGCCGGGCAGGTCGCGGGTGAGCCGGACGGCCAGCTCAGTCTGGTCGGCGTCGGCGGGCACCACCACGGTCATGCCCGGCAGCGCGCGCATGACCGCGATGTCTTCCAGTGCGTGATGGGTTGGACCGAGATGCCCGGCGGCCAGGCCGGCGTGGGTCACCGCCAGCCGGACCGGCAACTGGTTGTACGCGACGTCGATCTTCACCGCCTCCAGCGCCCGGGTCGTCGCGAACGTGGCCATCGTGTTGACGTAGGGAAGCCTTCCGCTGGCGGCGAGTCCGGCGGCCATCCCGATCAGGTTGTGCTCGGCGATGCCGAGGTTGACGTAGCGGTCAGCGGCGGCGCCGAAGTCGGCCCCGGCGAACAGGCCGGTGTCGCTGTCCAGGCAGAACAGCCGGGGGTCGGAGGCCATCAGTCCGATGAGACTGTCGCGGTACGTGTCCCGCGCCGACCGGGGCGGCCGGGGGGCGGCCGAGGATGGCGCGGGGCGGCCGGCCGGCCGGGCCGCGGCCGGGGTCGCTGGCGCGGCGCCATCCGCGTGCAGCGCGGTCATGGCCCGGCGGTGCTGCCGCTCGCCGAGCCGGGCGTAGTGGCTCTCCTTGCGATTTTCGATGAACGGCAAGCCGCGGCCCTTGACCGTCCGGGCGATGAGCACCGTGGGCCGTCCGGGTTCGGCCTCGGCGGCATCGAAGGCAGCCAGCAGCCCGGCCGGGTCGTGGCCGTTCACGTCCAGGACGGACCAGCCGAAGCTGCGCCAGCGGTCCGCGAGCGGTTCCAGTCCGACGGTGTCCTCGGTGCGACCGGTGATCTGCAGGCCGTTGCGATCGACCACGGCCGTCAGGTTGCCGAGCCCCAGGCTGCTGGTGGCCATGGCGGCTTCCCAGACCGACCCTTCCTGCAGCTCGCCGTCCCCCATGACCACAAAGCACCGCCCCGGCTCGCCGGAGTGCCGGGCGGACAGCGCGAAGCCGTTGCCGAGCGCTAGCCCGTGGCCGAGGGATCCGGTCGGCATATCGACCCCGGGCACGGCGCGCACCGGGTGACCCATGAGCCTGCCGCCCGGCTGTGCGTAGCCGGCCAGTTCGGCCACCGGCAGCAGGCCCCGCTCGGCCAGGACCGCGTACAGGCAGATCGCCCCGTGTCCCTTACTGAGGATCAGCACATCCCGGCCGGGCGCGGGCGGCCCAGCCGGATCGCCGCGCAGCACCGCGAAGTAGAGCGTGACCAGGATCTCGACCAGCGACATCGAGCCGCCGAGATGTCCGCCCTCGGGACCGGCGCACATGTCGACGATGTGTTCCCTGACCCGGCGGCCGTGTTCGGCCAGAACGGCGCCGTCCGGCACCGCGTCCTCCGCTTCGTGATTCACGATCAGCCGCCGAGTGCCCGGCCGCCGTCCACGACCTGCACGGTCCCGGTGACAAAGCTCGCCCGGGCGCTCACCAGGAACGCGGCCACGGCCGCGACCTCATCCGGCTCGGCCACCCGCCGAAGGGGAATGCCTGCGCCGACCGCCATGTCGCGCAGTGCGGCGGCGCGGTCCACGCCGGCGGGCAGGCTGTCCAGCACCGGGGGGGTTGCGGTGTAGCCGGGCGCCAGGACGTTCGCGGTCACCCCGCTGTCGCCCAGTTCGTGCACCAGGGTCTTGACGTAGCCGATCAGCCCCGGCCGCACGACGTTGGACAGCGCGTACTCGGGAATGAGCTGTCGGACGGTCTCGCTGGCGACCATCAGGATCCGCCCCCAGCCGGCCGCGCGCAGGTGCGGCAGCGCGGCCTGGGCCAGGCCGATGTGGCTGAGCATGCTCAGCTCCACCGCGGCGCGGTAGCCGTCAAGGTCAAAGTCGCTGGTCGCGCCGGCTGGCGGGCCGCCCGCGTTGGTCACCACGATGTGCACGGCGTGGTGCTGAGCCGCGATCCGCGCCACCCACTTCGCCGCGGCGTCGTTGTCGCAGACGTCCACCACGCTGGCATCGGGCTTGCCCGGCGCCAGCGCCGAGAGTTCCTCGCGCGCCACGGCGAGCCGGCCGGGATCCCGGCCGCAGATGGCGACGGTCGCGCCCTCGCGCTGCAGTTGCCTGGCGATGGCCAGGCCGATCCCGGACGAACCGCCCGCGATCATCGCCACCTTGCCGGTTAATCCGAGGTCCATG
>Ga0335075_10010412_pt1 | contig 14116 bp, 16 predicted proteins | sample Lox_Sample_24_FD_206723 | JGI IMG/M metagenome (GOLD analysis project Ga0335075, IMG submission 206723) | Soil microbial communities from Loxahatchee National Wildlife Refuge, Florida, United States - Lox_Sample_2.4 | ecosystem: Environmental > Terrestrial > Soil > Wetlands | place: USA...
GCAATGACGCCCGTTCCAAAGGAGGAAGCGCATCATGGCAGTTGTACCGGCCTTTGACTTGGTTGTTCCGTAAAGAACTTGAATGACCGGGTAACCAGTTGGAGTCGACAAGGCGGCCGTGGGGATTTTGAAGCTAAATTAGGCATATCGAGACCTTTGCAACTGATGAAGGTTCCTCGCGTACCAAGGCCGCTGGCGCGGTAGATATGAAGGTCTTCAAATCGCTTGTTGGTAGTGTGACCTTGCAATTGACAAACTTCGCAACGAGCGGAAGGTTATTGATACTATCATTGCTAGTCAAGATACGCTAAGCCCTGCGACTATGAGGTATTACACCAGTACAGCCTACCTTGTAAGCATTTCCTCTTCAAAGTGGCGCAAAGCTGTAACACTATCCCTCGATCCCTACTCCGTCCCCGGCGGTGGTTCAATGGCCCTGTTATTAGACGCGGCGCCAGGGGCGAAGGAAGCTGGAAGCAGCAGTACACGGAAGAGATGGAGCAATAATGTGCCTTGACTGTCCCGCCAAAGCGCAAAGACGTGTACCATTCTATGGAGGAGGTTTTTGAACAACGCGAGCGCCTAAACACAGAAGAAAGGTTCCGCTCTGATGACAAAATGATGGCACAAGCAAACGAGGAAAGCCGGGCTAGGTGGGCGTGAAAAAGAAATCAGTTACGTATCACCTCTTATTTCCCTCCCCACTCTTCCTTCTAATCGCTTCTTCTTTCCCTCTCCCGCCGCCGTTCCCGCTCCCTTTCCTCTTCTCTCCTCTCCTGGTCTCGTATCTCCGCAGGTATATTCGCTTCTCTCTCCCTTTTCACTCTCGCCAGTTTTTCCTGCTCTTTCTGCGTTAATGGCCTTGACTCCGTCACTATCACGTTTCCTCCGTTGTTCTCTCCCTGTCCGTCATCGCTACTGCCACCAACACCGGTATCCCCCCTTTTCCGTTCCTGCCTCAAACAATAATCACTAGATCTTCCGATAATGGCGTCCACACCATGCCGCTCCCAAACAGCAGTGTCGGATTTTTCACACGCATTGCTGTCGTCGACTATGATGAATGTATCTTTGTCCGACCGTGCGGAGGAAGGTAAATTCCACTTGAATGTCACGGTACTAAGATGTCTCGGTTTCGCTCCTGCCCATCCCTCGCCTCTACCTGCCTTCCTCAAAAATGCATCTGTCTGTCCTTGAGAGTCAACCGAGAGCCCAATTGCGCTTACTTTAGATGCCTTAATGGCGCTAAAAGGATTGTCAGGGTCAATAACGACCGGGAGTATGAGTTTGGAGTTGCCAATGAAGATTTCGATGCGAATTGTAGGTTTGGTGGATGTGATTTGCAGCTGAGGAAGGAGGTTGAATTCTTGCGGGATTTGGGAAGGAGGAGACATGGTGGCCTTTTTGTTCTGATTTCTTATGTCAATATTGCTTTAAGAAGGATAGGGGCGAAGATCAAGGGGGGGGGCGGTGGGATTTGCCCTTTCTGTGATTTCTGTGATAAGGCTGTCCAAAATATGGATCTCGTCTCAAATTCCGTTGCTGCCTGATGTCTGTAGTGGAGGGGAAAGTTCTATGACTGAACGGAAGGGGCCTGCCCACTACGGTAGATTCAAAAGAAGTACCTATACCTCAAAAGGCGGAGATCTTCGACTTGGAGAAATAACAATCGAACGAAAACTCGCTTGCGTGCAAGAAGGGAGGACTACCATCCATGTCCTCAAGCAAAACATGCCACAAACTCCTGCTCGCTGCAAGTTTGTACAACAATGAGGCTTTTTGTGGTACTTTGCCTCCAAACAGATCGCTCTCCCGTCCAGGGCTCCGCGTTAGGCATCTTCATTGAGCCGCTGACCATATAAACCGGGCGATGACAATAGCTGATGGATGGGAGATATCAGCCATTTAAGAGGAAGGGCTTGCTGGAAGGGAGTAGGGAGGTGTCACACGGCGTCTAGTGGCTCATGCAGGTGACGTGTCAAGTCAAAATGGTCCAGTAACATCAAACCCAACCCCACCCTCCAAAACAAAACAGAGGTAGTGTTCAAGTTTCTTGGTGGTGCCATATCATCCTCCTACAATGATGCATATGCTCCCCCCTTGCCTGATGCCATAAATGATCTATCTCGACTCACCTTTTGCCGATCCGTCCCAAGACAATGACTATGGAGATATGCAACCTGTTCTCATTCCAGCCACTAGTAAATCATTATATCATTCCTCACTTGTAGCCATAGCGTTGTGGTTTATGGCTATGAAGTCCATTTTGAATATGTCGTCGCGGCCGAGTACAACGTCGAATCCAACATTGTCAGGAACAACGAGGAATGCGGCATCATGGGTTCTCTGTGCAGCCTGGGAGATGGAGAAGTGCCACTTCATCTGTACCACCCCAAAAATATCCACTTTGGTAATGTTGTCCCCCCAAAATACAATTCGGCTGCTTTTTTCAAGCTCTAGCCCGAGCTCCTCCTGAATACCCTTTCTCATAAGATTCACACCTGAACCCGTGTCAAACATCATTCGCGCTGCCGCTTTAGTCATTCCATCTGCTTTGTACCCTTGGATATCGTAGACGACATCCACCACCTTCGTACCAGGTATATTTTTCCCATCTTTGAAGGATTCCTTAAGATCCTCGATATTGGTGGTGGCGACTTGATGCATATCTACCCCTCGTGAAGGAGGAGGAGGGATTGTTGATACATCCGACATTGACGGTTCTCCAATGTCGGAATTTCCTGGTCCTAGTGGCTGAAATTCAGCGCTAGTAGGCGTCACTGAGCAGGAAACTTCCTGTGTCGAGGACTGTGGACCCTGAGAAGGTGAAGCTGATGCCGAGCTCGCAGGAGAGTCGCCATCAGATTTCTGGCAGTAGGGATAAGAAGGCAGGAGGGCGCCTGGTACATGGGATGCATCGTTCTCATCATCGAGATCAGTGTGCACTGGGTTCTTTTCTAGAGCAGAAGAAAGGAGTGTGTCCAACTTGGGCGAGCTAGCAGGACCATGATTTTGAGAGGCACCTGGTCTATCGGATACATCGTTCCCATCATCGAGGTCGGTGTGCACTGGGTTCTGTTTTGGAGCAGAAGAAGAGAGTGTGTCTGACTTAGACGAGCTGGCGGGACCATGGTTTTGGGAGGCACCTGGTCTATCGGATGCACCGGTCCCACCATCGAGGTCAGGCTGCACTGGGTTCTGTTTTGGAGCAGAAGAAGAGAGTGTGTCCGACTTAGGCGAGCTGGCGGGACCATGGTTTTGGGAGGCGCCCTGTCCATCGGATGCACCGGTCCCACCATCGAGGTCAGGCTGCACTGGGTTCTGATTTGGAGCAGAAGAAGAGAGTGTGTCCAATTCGGGCGGGCTGACCGGACTATGGCTTTGGGAGGAGCCATTACGCTTCTTCTAGATATTTCATCAATATGTCGATACTTAAAGGGCCAGGAAGCAGCATTACATTCGAGAACCTCGAAAGCTTCCGAATGAAGCTGCCCATCAATCTGGCTCCCCACCTCCCAATCCGCGCGAAGCCTATTATATTCGACTTCTGGCGAAACTTTGTGGATCCAGACATTTGGTTGTGCGTGGAGGGCGAGGACGGATTTTTGCGGGACATAATGGGTAGGTCGGGAACCGCGGGGGCTTAAGACTGTTGAGGAGACACGAGAAGAGTCGTCATAAGGATTGCTTCTGGCTTGGTCTTTGATGGTAGCAACCGTGGGCAAGGACCTAGTTATGGTCGAGAATCATCAGCTCTGTTTACAGAGCAATGGGAGATGGTATGCATTGAGACTGACTGATGTGATTAGGGTTGCAGAATTGACGTGAACGAGAATCGGAATTAGGCAAAGCGATAGGCGATGAGGAAGAGAGTCAAAAGGTTGTTATCCGTGTGAAGTGTATCGAGCTCGTGGGGATGGCGAGTGTTGACTCCCGAAGGTGGGGCAGTGGCTATCAGTTAGAGGTTAAGAGTCGAGGAGGAAAGAGAGTACCCCCGAGGTCGCGTTAAACGAATGTCATGAGAGCGAGACTTGAGAAACGAGTTTGACAGAGAGTTGGATCGATGCTTTGGCTGCGCATTTATTTGCGGGTAGAAGTTTTGATCTATCCAACTTATCTCACTAGCTCGATCCGAGGCGGGGAAGATTTGGGTGGTTGGCGGTCGGTTTTCAAGAGCGGCGCAAAACGATTGCTCTTCATCGTCAAGACTTCCACCACATCCAGGCACCATAGAAGCAGAATAGCCAATTCAAGTCATCCTCATATATCACTGCCAGACAAACTTTCCAGCTTTTCAACTGTGTTTCTGATAATAGCATCATGCTGATGCTAATGCCATTGGCTTACCTCCATAGGAAGCGCAGAATACTATGTTAGGATTCAAAGCCTTTTACAATCGAGGGATGTTGAGGGTATATATCACGTTCAACGCCTCTGCAAGGACTATGCGGTCATGGCCGCAAGGGGGGGCTTGTCTCTAATCACGGTTGGCTGCACGAGGCAACCCCGGGGAATTCGACACGTGTCAACCAAGTGGGCTTTCGCAGAGGTTGACAAATGTTACACGGGCGCGATGTGTATAATGACCCTTCAACCGACCAGAGGCTGCTGCCTAAGCCAATCACAATGATTATCGATGCCCAAGTCCCTCTCTGTTATGAAAGCCTTGTGCGCCCGAAGTCGTACTAATTTCATGTCTCTGTCCAACTTTATCCTGGTCTCTGATGACTTCTCTGTCCTTTAGAAGCAGAGTCAGAGCCTATCGTTGAAATGAACGCAGACGACGGCTACGACAAGCTTGCGGACCTCTTTGGCCAGCATCAGGGCGTGGCTATTTTTCGTCGCTTCTCTAGTCTGGGTGCGAAGAACCTCCTGCATAGGCAGGCTGAGCTTACGCACTTGGAGGCCCAGCTACAGAAGCTTGTCTGTGATGATAGAACATCCAATGATCCTGAGAGGAGGATCTATCAATTCTCGGTCTTTGAATTAATGGATTCTCAGAGCAACCCACAAAAAAACCATCAATGGCAGAAAGTGATTGAGGTGCGGAGAAAGCTCGAAGAGTATTGTAAGCCCGCAAAGAATGATACCAAATAAATGTGAGACCCACAACAGTGCGAGCTGATATACGTATTAGACAGTGCTCTCCTTCAGTACACTCAAGTGAGAAAGCTTGGCCAAGCAAACGACACGGACCTCGAATTCTTGCGACAATGGCTCGGACGAGAAGATGGTGGGCACTTCTTTCTGAGAGGCCGAGAAGCCCTAACTTGGGGAACCGAGAACTCGAACGATCTCGTCGGTGTAGCCCCTCGATGTTCAGAAGGAAAAGACCATGTAAGCAGATGGATAACGGACAAGCTGTGCCGGTGGTTTCATCGCAACATTGGGTATCGGATCAAGGTACGAAGCTGGGAGAATGGCGTATTGGAATTATACTGATCAATATAGAAACCCAATTCGAGAGACGGAGAGAACGGGCTATGGGAGTATAAGGACGAATCCTTGGTCTCCATTGCCAGTGTTATCAGCACGATCCTCGGATCTCTCCTACTAATCATGTCCATTTTTATTCTGTACTTTGTAACCAATCCGCTTGCAAGACTGGGCGTTATCACAACGTTCACAACATTATTTGCGGCGACATTGGCGATCTTCACTAAGGCGAAAAGGGTTGAAACACTTGCTGCCACTACTGCGTACGACAACTTTTGTTGCTCAGCAAGGTCTATGCTAACGTGCGGTGTTATAGGTTTGGAGCAGTGCAAGTCGTCTTTGTTAGTAATTGTTCTGCCTATCCTTCATAACAGGAGAAATGAGCTTAAGGGTCTAATACATCGCGCAATTCGGATTGGCAAGGGGCTCGGAGGTGTCTTGGTTTCGTGATAATGGCGTGGCCGATGACCTCGATTCAAGGTAGGTCCTTTATCCGTTCTGTCATCATTCAACCTACTGTTCAGCCGTTTCTGTCCTTCTTGCGTCCAATCCTTGCTACCCCCCCCTCATGGCTCTAGTTGGTGGTCAGATCGCTCGCGACAAGATTGCGTATGTTGAATACGCGAACACCCAGGTGGCAGACCGAAAGGCCACCGAAGAGTCACTTACGGCGATGGGCAAGAAGACTCCCAGAAAGGATTTCCTATCCTACCTCTCGCATGCCAAAGACCCGCAGACCGGAAAGGGTTCGAGAAGGAGGAACTAGACGCTGACCTCAGCTCGCTGATTGCGGCGGGTGCTGATACGACGAGCATCATGCTGAGCGCGGCCTTCTTCTATCTACTGAAGAATCTGAGAGTGTTGAAAAATTGACGGACGAGATCAGAGATTTGATGGCTTGTATCAACGAGACGCTAAGACTGGCCCACCGGTGCCGACGCATCTGCCAAGATAGGTGCTCTAGGGCGGTTGCAGATTGATGAGGAATTCTTCCTAGAAGGTACGGTGATAGGAACGAGTGCGTATTGTATCAGCCACAAAGAGGATTGTTATCCCGGGGCTTGGAAGTTTAGGCCAGAGAGGTGGATTCTGGTGGAGAAATCGAGGCCAGGCGAGTAAGGAGAGCTTGATACTTACAAAGGACGCGTTTTGCACGTTCAGTTTGGGAGTAAGAGGGTGTGTGACGCGAAGCGTGGCGTATCTAGAATTGAGTCTGGAGTTGGCGAGATGTTTGTGGTGGTTCGATATCAAGATGGCGGAGGGAGGTGGCAGTGGGGGAGCGCATACGGCAAAGTTGAAGGGGAGGAAGGACGGTGGGGAAGACATGGGAAGGATGAGTTTCAGTTGGTGGATTGATTCTTGATGGAGAGGGATGAGCTAGAGGTAGAGTTGAGACCAAGAGTTGCTTGACTGCGAGATTGTACTTCCAATATTGGATAGAACTCGATAGGTGAAATGTTGTGCGCATGCTTCAGAGCTTCGGTATGAACATCGGCGTTTCCCTCTTCCATTTCTTGTAATCTTCACGGTCACCGTACTTCTCGTCGTACTTGTTCTCACTCAACAGCACTCCAGAGACTTTGAGGAGCAGAAAAGTCACAAACGTAGGGCTGATGCCAGCTGCCATTAGCGCGGTGGCCTCACCTGCCAACCCAGCACTTAGATCCATACCTGCCATCCCAGCACCAGATGTGAGAATGCTTGCCGCGGGAGTAGCTATGCCAGTCCAGAGCATGCTCTCGCTGAAGTAGCTGGGATGCTGGCTCTTGCTCCACAGTCCCCTCGTAAGGAAGTCCTCCTCATTTATCTTATCTTTCTTCTCCCGTACCCAGGCACTCTTCTGCCGGTCGGCGGTCACTTCGAAGCCGAGTCCTCCGACATAGAGAAACAGGCCAATGAGATCTGTGATGGATACCGCGGTACCAAGGGCAGCAAATGTGGAGGCTGGGAGAGCATTTATGGCGAGAACTGGCATCAGGCACAGAGAAACCCAGGTTGCCTGTATCGTGAAAGCACCGAAGAACTTAAGGGGTGAGCCGCGGATATCTCTGGAGCGGGAGTCTTCCCCATCCGCGGATATGCGAGCAAACAAGATCCCACTAGGCATGTGTTATCGTGTCGACAATGTTCGGCACCTGCTTAAATGACTTACATCGCACAGTCTAGATGCTGACGGCAGCACTCAGAGCAACCTGCATCCAATTAAAGCCAAGCGGACCTCCTTGGCCGTTCAGGACACTGAGTAGACTTGGCCACGCGGGTTTGGAAGCCCCCGTGAGCGCCGCAGCAGATCTTGCGCGTATGGTAGGAAGGAACAAGCTTAGTGCAGTGTAGGACAGATATGTAATGGAGCCTGAGAAGTCATAAAACTGTTCGTTCTTCACCAGAATCGAGGGGATAGCTACGGCAGCCTGGATACCATATACCTGGCCTACGGATGGTACCAGGGTCCGCAGGAAGGTATTCTTGTAGTTTATAGCAGCCAAAAAGGAAGTCAGAAGGGTTATGGTAGGCGAAGTCGGAAGGAATGTATGCTTCGCGGAAAGCTCAAGTCCATACTGCACTATGACGACAACATCAACAATCAAGCTTTTTTGTCGCCCAAAAAGCTCAACGCGGCTGAAGATTCTTCCGCACATGAAGATCCTCAGGACATTCATCTTAATCTTGCAGGCTTAGCAGCGACCAAGCGAAGGATACTTCTCCTGAAACGGGCTTGAATAGCATCAGATGGAGGAAGACACTAGGCAGCCAGTACTGGAGGCTGAACCAGCAGTGTCGTCACCTGCGCCACGAAATCCGAAAAAGAGATTCATAGGACGAAGAACGGCGGAAGCACAAGCACAAGCCAGACAAAAAGCAGAGGTTTCTGGGTCTGTGGAGGAAGGTAGCGGCGCTCTTCAGAAAGGTAACCAGATGGCCCCAAGTCCCCAGCAGAGGCCAGCGCTAATCCACGATCCAGCGACTCCGCGACGTACCCCACGATTTGCGAACCAAATTCCTGCTGATATTCTCAATGACCCTGATATCAAGGAGGCCATAGCCCTCCTTCCGCCGAACTATGCCTTTGAAATACCCAAAACAATTCATCGCATCCGCTCTTCCAATGCCAAAAAGATCGCGTTACAATTTCCTGAAGGACTTCTCCTCTTTGCCACTACAATTTCTGACATCCTGACACAGTTTTGCCATGGAATCGAAACATTGATAATGGGAGATGTCACTTACGGAGCTTGCTGTATTGATGATTATACGGCGCGAGCACTTGGCTGCGACCTACTGGTTCACTATGCCCATAGTTGCTTGATTCCAGTGTCGACGACCAAAATCGCAACGTTGTACATATTCGTGGACATTTCGATCGACACCTCTCATCTTCTGAACACGCTCACTCGTAATTTCCCCGCCGGAAAGACCATAGCAATGGTTGGAACCATCCAATTCAACTCGACATTGCATACCGTCAGGCCCTTGTTGGAGCAGGCCGGCTTTAAGCTCGTTATACCACAGATTTTGCCTCTCAGCAAGGGGGAGATTCTCGGTTGCACCTCACCAAAGATCGGCGTTGATTCCAATGTCGACCTGATTCTCTATCTTGGAGATGGCCGTTTTCATCTTGAGTCTGCTATGATTGCAAATCCGTCACTGCCTGCCTATCGGTACGACCCGTACTCACGAAAATTGACCAAAGAAACATATTCACACGAAGAAATGCTCTCTTTGCGCTCTTCCGCCGTCAATACTGCTCGCACAGCCAAAAAGTGGGGTCTGATACTTGGAGCGCTGGGCCGACAAGGCAATCCGCATACTTTGACACTGATCGAGAATTATTTGAACAAGCAAGGCATACCTTTCGTGAACCTTCTCCTTAGCGAGATCTTCCCAGGAAAGCTGGCTATGTTTGACGACGTCGATTGCTGGGTCCAGATAGCATGCCCACGATTGAGCATTGATTGGGGCTATGCATTTCCGCGACCATTATTAACTCCTTACGAAGCATTGGTAGTGCTTGGTGGAAGAGAAAGTTGGGAGAAGGGCGATGGGTCCTATCCGATGGATTTCTATGGCAAAGACGGACTGGGTCGCACCACGGAGAAGTCGGCGTATGAGGTTGAGGTACATGCATAACGCATGCAGAGAAAAGTCAATCTTGCATTTACTGGTGCTCATTGCATAAGATACCCCCGGAACCATAATGAAAATTGAAACAATCTTAAACTGTCATTGCAACCACTGTCTTAATTCACCACCCCTCACACCCTTACTCGTGCTCAGTCCATACACATCCATATGGGATATATAGAAATGCTTCTGCCACCAGACGTCCTCGACCAAAATGATCACGTGGTCATTGGGCCAACATTTCCGCCAAGCTTCAGGCATCAAAATCCTCCAACTCGAAGATTAGTTTGTCAAACTAGGTTCGACTTATCCTACGCAGAGCCTTGATCTCTACACCACGTCGAGAAGGCTGTGCACAGGATGATGGCTCGAGAGGACCGAGTTGGTTGAGCCAACCTAACTCTGTGCAATAACCCTGCTAATGTATTGCGCAGGACATCCTTTCCTCAACAATTCTTAGTCCTTGGTCTTCTAGGAGAAGATGAAGGAGTGGCCGATAGTACCCTTTGAGAACGGTTGCGTTGGGCAAGATACTCGCCGTCCCATGTGCGCACATCTACGATGCCCTCGGACATACAAGTCTTCGTGCGATTCAAAGAGCCGAGCGTTTTCGCAGGGGAAGAACTAGACTGTACCATAACCTTCAAGAATGTCGCAAGCGAGCAGTATGAAGTATCTCTCTCGGATACGAAGTCAGGGCGACACAGTAGGCGGGTTAGCTTGGTCGAACAGTCAGCGACGACACCTCGTGGAAACAACGCAGGGTGGAGCAAGGAGAACCCGCGCCTTGCTACGGCGGCCCTTCACAGCCCTAGAAGCATTATCAGTCGAAGTCATAGAGCAACAGCATCTTTGAGTATACCAAAGTCGTCTAGCACTCCAATCGGAACTCCAGCTACGCCGTACAAGGAAAAGGCTGTTGTTAGACCTAGCCCCAGCCATCAGAAATCCATGTCCATCATCTCAGCCGAATCTGCGGATGTCGGAGACGACTACGATGGCCAGAAATCTGCGCGGATGCCGGAACGCCCCCGCCCTGATATCAGCCACAGACGCACTTCCACTCTCCAGGTCTATCCAGAACGTTCAAAGGAAGGTCTGCACGGTGAGTGAGCTGCAGCTGCGCGAAGCGTAAACCCTACTCCGCACCTTGCGCGCATGCTCTACCAGCTGCCATTATACTCGAGCTCTCAGCTTACATTGTACTAGGCCTGAACGTGCCCGTACAGCCCTCTCGTCGCAGCTCGAGAAATCCTAACGGAACAAGTCCTCGATCGTCTCGAAGTGGTTCTCGTCACTCGAGCCCCAGCTTCGTTTTCCCGTCATTACCTTCGGAGGACACATCAGGCAATGAACTAGCCCATGGATCACAGAAAGCTCCTACATCTACGGCACCAGCAAGCACAAGTGGTCCGACCTCTGCAAGGCTTGATGCGTTGTCACGTGTCGGTCGAAGCATGTCAGGTCTTAGCGTCACCAGCAGTGCCCGAAGCAGCGGCGAATTCCACTCGCTGAGCAACAATTCCCAGGAGACCTTGGCCTCGGAACAGGCTTCGTTGATGTCTGAACGACCCCAATTTCCCTCAGCCCGGATTCGACAGCACTACAAACTGGACATCCCTCAAGCCAAAAAGCGTCAGACAGCAATCTTACTGATGGGTTATGCACAAGTTAGTGCAACTTTCACGCTCGACGGTTCGTTGGTAGATCAGTCCCCGTTCGAGGTGGTCAAGCACAAAGGCTTCCTTGGTGGACAAGCGGGTGGTGGCGTCGTTGGTGTCAAGGCGCCCGAGACTACGGGCAAGTTCTTTGGTGGCTTTACGCTCAATAGCATTGGAGAGTCTTTGGGTGGTCTACTTAACGGTGGTGATCTGAGCAGTCTCAAGGAGATGCGGAATCTCAGCTCTTCCAGAGCCATACCCCTTCTCTCCACGCCACAGTCACTCCTCTTCGTGGATCTGCAGTTGGAACCTGGGGGCGAAAAGAGCTTCTCATTCAAGTATAAACTTCCTCAAGGCCTTCCATCGTCCCACAGAGGCAAAGCTCTGAAGGTGGTCTATAATCTAGTCATAGGTGTCCAAGGAGCGCCTGGCAACAAAGAAGTGCAGGCTGTACGGCAGGTCAACGTGCCATTTCGAGTCTTTAGCGGCGTCAATCGAGATGGGGAAATATTCGGCCACGATCTCATGCAACCGTATGTAGTCCTCCGCGATTTGGCCGAGACGGCAGTGATCGACTCCACACCACAAGATAAGGTACAGGTCACAGCTCCGACAGGTGCAACAGCCGAGTCATCTGCTCAAGACTTTCTCACATTTGTGGATACTCTTCTGGATAAGAATCGTCGCCGACAATCTAGCAGTGGGACTTTGGATGCAGCTTCAATTTTGTCTAAATCGACCGACCTTCAACACGCGAAGCATGCGATCAATCGTGCTATTTTGTTCAGCAATCAGGTTTCGGCGGATGATGATCGTTCACCCAATCGGTTTGACATCGCTCGAAACGCAAAGCGTGTTGCTGTCATCATTTTGAATCGTGCGTCCCATCGCCTGGGTGAAACCATCGCAGCTACAGTGGATTTCTCCGATGCACAATTACGGTGCTTCTCCATCCATGCTACTCTCGAAACAACCGAGAAGGTCAATCCCGCCCTGGCCTTGCGATCAGCTACGAGCATCTCACGTGTCACAAGAAAGGTATATGCGTCACATTCAGAGAACGCACTCTTCGCAAAGAGAATCGTGTTCAGCCCATTCATCCCCATTTATGCTACCCCAACCCTCCTGACCAGCGGTGTGAACTTGAACTGGACCCTCAGATTCGAATTCGCGCCTATAATTCAGACTTCACACCACGATTCCGAACACGCAGGAGCACCTAGCCTTCTGGAAGAGATTGTGCAGGATGAGAGAGGTGTAATTCAAGCTGCTGCGGAGTACGCTGAGTGCGAGACTTTCGAAGTGAATATACCAATCACTGTCTACGGAGATGTCGTGACGGATGGTTTAGATCGAGAAGAGACAATAGGTTTGCCAATATGAGATCAATTGTTGGAGATGTCACTTTCGAAAAAGCGTGAACCCTAACACAAGGAAGCCAACGCAGGCGAGAAACATGCCAGCGCCAATCCACCTCCGCGACTCAAATAAAATCACTGCTCCAAGCACCAAAGATGATGTCCAGGCCCAAGCAACCTCCACAACTCGCAAATCTTCCGGTTTGTCTGCGTCAAGCAAGACAATGCCAAGGCACAGTACCAGCAAAAAAATATCGCTGCCCATGGTGGTTTGCCACTAGAGTACCACTCTGTCTTCTAGACCCCGCTCATTACTGCGACAAAATTCTCAGGCAACGTTGTGGGAAGCGACAGCAAAGTGGGTCCAAACACTAACTCAAAGGCGGAAGCCCAGAGTGGATGAGAAAGGATATATCCGCTTAATGAGAGGGCAAGAAAGTCAATGAAGAGCTTTGCGAAATGATAGAGTATTGAACGTCGGGCTTGTTGGGGTAGGCAGAAGAGGTGATGACTCGTCTGCCTTGGACTGAGATGTGTCTGCATTGGTAGCCGTCCCGATCTCTTCACCGTATTCCCCGCCATCATGCTCTAAGTCAGTGTCCGGGTCAGAGTCCGAGTCCTGTGGTGCAGCAAGAACGTCACAATAGATGGATCAGAGAACCAAGGAAATGTAAATTATGAAACTGGCTATAAGAAGCCCATCTACAGTCTTGCCCAGCGGGCGAAAGTCCAAGAGCACGTATAAACGTCTGAAGATTTTCCCCAAAACCTTTCGGGTGTGCATCTCACGGGCGTACTTTATGAACGTGTACCTCATGGACGTGTATCTCATGGACGTGTACCTCAGAAACGTGCATCTCACGGGCGTGCACTTTATGAACGTGTACCTCACGGCTGTGTACCTCAGGCGTGCATCTCATGAGTGTGTACCTTATAAACGTGCATCTTACAGGCGTGCACCTCATGGGCGTGCATCTCACGGGCGTGAACCTAATAGGCTCGTACGTCATGGGCATACACCTCATAGACGTTGTACTTTATGGACGTGTATTGATTTTCCAAATCCAAAAGGTTTGGGGGGAAACCCTTCAGATCCCATCTTACAAACGGTAATCGATTTGTCGAGATCGAGTTGCAAAATACGAGCTTTTGCGCTAGTTGCCGTCGCAACCGCCGCGGACGGTGCAATACGAGCGATCCCCCAAAGCCAGCGCCGTTTTCGGCACTTGTGGCCCGAGGAACTTCCAAAGAGGCTACCCCACTTTATCTGGGGAAAGCTACATATTCCCCTGTCATCAACATGTTCGCCTTAATTGACCATCGTTAGAGTGCGCAACTTTTGATGTGCCTGGGGATACAGACCTAAGCTCGCCGATATCAGTCTTCGGAGGGGCACGCAATGGCGCATTTCGAATCCAACACACTCCTTCGACCCAAGAAGTTCAACTTCGCGACCCATGTCGTTGATTACTGGGCCAAGAAAGATCCACCCTTGCAGGCAATGTACTGGGTGTCGCAAGACAGAAAGCAGGAGTCCAA
>Ga0335075_10010413_pt1 | contig 14114 bp, 12 predicted proteins | sample Lox_Sample_24_FD_206723 | JGI IMG/M metagenome (GOLD analysis project Ga0335075, IMG submission 206723) | Soil microbial communities from Loxahatchee National Wildlife Refuge, Florida, United States - Lox_Sample_2.4 | ecosystem: Environmental > Terrestrial > Soil > Wetlands | place: USA...
CGTTGAAGCGCACGCTGCCCGAGAGCGCCACGACTTCGGCCAAGGTGGGGATGACCAAGCCTTGGCCGCGGCGCGGAAAGCTCTTCCCGTCGGGCGAGAAGTGGTAGCCCGCGTCGAGGCGGCGCAGCTGGGAGAGCGTGTGGGTCGACACCCGACCGCTGCCGCTCGTGGTGCGATCGAGAACGTCGTCGTGCATCACGACGATCTCGCCGTCGCGGGTCATCCGCAGATCGGTCTCGATATGCGTGCAGCCGAGCTCGATCGCTCCGCGGAAAGCCTCCAGTGTGTTTTCTGGCCACAGCGCTGCGCCTCCGCGGTGCGCGAACGTGAGCGGCAACGGGCCGCTCAGGGCTGGGTACTGACTCGCCACGCTCACCCCGCGATCTTGGCTGCAGGACTGCCCCGACGTCCAGCGTCCAAGCACGGGCTGATCGGCCGACGGCCGTTCGCCATCGGTTCGGTCGAGTCAGCGAGCGCGGCTCAGAGACAGACCTGGTGGGTGCTGCTGGCGCCGCGTGCCACGAACGTACGAGCCACGCCGGCGCCGTCCGCCGTGTCGACCTGCACGCGGTTGCCGGCGCCGTCGTAGCGCTCCACCAGCGTCGACTCGGTGAAGCCGCAGCGCTCGGGCTTCTCGGGCCGCGAGCGGCGCGAGACGGAGCGCGCGTCGTCCGAATATTGGATCTGCGTCACCCAGGCGCCGCAATCGTCATCGCCACCGTTGGAGCGAGCGACGGCGCTCTGCGGCCTGCCCTGCGCGTCGTAGTCGGCGTACGCGATGGTCGTGAGCTGCCCACGCGTCTCTTCGACGCTGCGCACGAGCCGGCCGAGCTCGTCGTAGTGGTGGCTGATGTGGCGAGTGTTGCCGTTCTCGACGCTTGTCTCGGAGAGGCTCGTGGCCTTGCCCACGGTGTGGCCGGCTTCGACGAAATCCGCGAGGCTCGCGTATTCGGTGACGCTCGACACGCGCTCGCCGCCGGCCGTCATCTCGCAGCGGTGCTCGGCGCTCGCAGCGTCGAACACGCAGCGGAGCTCGCCCGTCTCGCGCCCGACATCGACGCTGCCGAGCGTCGCGAAGCTCCGGCAGCCCACCGGGTCGGGGGGCAACCCCCCGGCGGCGCCCTGCGGGGCGGCGGCGGAGTGGCAAGCGGCGCCGCCGAGACCAACGAACAGCGAGAGCCAGGCAAAGGCGAAGTGTTTCATGTCGAACCTCGGCGCCGTCCCGCGTCGCGACGACGCGCGCCCCCCATCGAGCGGGAACGGCAGACGAGGGTCGGTGTTGAGCAGACGGTGGCGCGCGGCGGGGCGCGGGATGCAAGGCTTCGCTGCTGGCGCTGCTGGCGACGGTGTCTACTCCGGAGCGATGGCGTTCCGGTCTGGATCGGCGTCGTGATGATTCACGGAGCAACACACACTTCCCCTCCCGTGGCCGCGCGCAGGCGCTGCGCCGAGCACGGACACGTGGGAGGGGCGGCGGCGCGCACGCTGCGGGCGCGCTCCGCCGGGGGTGGGCAGCTCGATACTGTCTGGCTCGATGGCTAGACAGTGGCGACTCGGGCGCGCCCGGGTTCAGCCGCCGTCGCCGCCGTCTTCGCCCGCGTCGTCGGCGCCGACCGGCACGCTGTCGTCGTCGAGGGTGCCGAGGAAGCCTTCGGGCAGGCTGACTTGCTGCGTGCCGGAGTGCTTGCCGCGCGAGACGCGCAGGGCCGCTTTGGGGAACGGCTCGCTCGGGTTGCAGTCGCCCACGGCGGCGGCGAGCTCGTCGAGCGTGCTGACGTGGTTCAGGGCCTGGCGCAGGCGGGCGCTGCCCTTGAAGCCTTTGGTGTACCAGGCGGCTTGGCGGCGAAAGGCGCGCAGGGCCTGGGGCTCGCCGAACCACTCCGCCGTCCAGCGCGCGTGTTGCAGCATGACCTCGATCACGACGCCGAGCAGCGGGGGCTGGCGCGCGGGGTTGCCATCGAACACGTCGGCGAGCTCACGGAAGAGCCACGGGCGGCCGAGGCAGCCGCGGCCGACGATGACGCCGTCGCAGCCCGTCTGGCGCATCATGCGCAGGGCGTCGGACGCTTCCCAGATGTCGCCGTTGCCGAGCACGGGGATCTTCAGTGCGCGCTTGAGCTCGCCGATCGCCTCCCAACGCGCGTGGCCGTCGTAGAGCTGCGCTGCCGTGCGCGCATGCAGCCCGACCGCGACGCAGCCTTCGCCCTCGGCGACCTTGCCGGCGTCGAGATCGGTGCGCAGCGAGTCGTCGATGCCCATGCGGAACTTGAGCGTGACGGGCACTTTGCCGGCGGCGCCCACGGCGGCGCGCACGATGCGGGCGAGCAGGCGCGGCCGCGCGGGCACGGCCGCTCCCCCACCCTTACGCGTGACCTTGCGCACGGGGCAGCCGAAGTTCATGTCGATGTGATCGACCTTGCCCTCGCCGACGAGGCGGCGCACGGCCTCGCCGACGTAGTGCGGATCGACGCCGTAGACTTGCAGGCTGCGCGGTGACTCGTCGGGGCCGAAGTCGGCGAGCTTGAGCGACTTCTGATTTTCCTCGACCAGAGCGCGCGCCGTGATCATCTCGCTCACGTACAAGCCCGCGCCGAACGAGCGGCACAGACGACGGAACGGGTAGTTGGTGACGCCGGCCATGGGCGCGAGCACGACGGGTGGCCAGACGCGCAGCGGGCCGATGTCGATCGGCGCGAACTCGCCCGGCTGCGCGGGCGGCTCGGCGGGGGCATCGCCGGGCGCGGGGCTCACCGAACGCGCAACGGTCTCGGCGCCGTCGGTGGGCGCTGGCATCGGGTCACCCAGCATGATGTTCTGCTCTCAGTCTCGCTTGTTTCCACGGCCGAGGCGGTTCTTGATCACCGCGTTGGCGGCCCGCCCTAGCATGAAGGGGGTGGAAAGCAAGTTGCTCGCGAGCGAGGCGGCGAGCTGCATGGGGCTTCCGCCGCTGGCTTCGATTTTCACGCGCTCGTCGCTGAGCACGTCTTCGAGGGCGCCGCGGGCGATGGTGCGCGTGCCGTCGGAGCGGATCTCGATGATCATACGGGCGACGACGGGCGGCTCTTCGTAGGCCTGCGGTACCTGGCCCGATGCGTTGGGGACGATGGGACCGCTGGGCTGTGCAGACGGCGCGGCGCCGGCCTGCGGCGCAATACCGTCACGGATCGGAACGCGGGCGTCGGCCATGCGCTGCGCCGTCGCTTCGACGCGCTCTTTGACCGCGCCCGTGACCTCGCGCGCGCGACGCTCGAGGGATTCGATCCACTGCTTCTTCAAGCCCTCCATGTAGCGCTCTCCCGGCGGGACCGCAATGCGCGGGCCGGCCTCGGCACCGACACCCGCGCTCGCTCAAGGCCGAGCGTTTTCGCTCGCCGGATCGCCGGGAAGGCCCGGGCGCGGCTTCTTGGCGCGCCATGCGTGCCAATCGAGGCGTTCGAGCGCGAGCGCGCAGGTGGCGGGGAAGCGGGCGGCGCCCGGCGAGCTCGCGAGCGTCGCGACTCGGATGTTCTCGTGTTCGTCGATGAAGTAGGCCTGGTCGAAGGGGCTGCCGGGGGCGGGCCAGGCGAAGGCGACGAAGCGGCGCTCGGCGGCCTCCTCGTCGACCGGCGCGGCGTTGGCAGACCAGCCGCCGTCCGGCGTGGGCAAGCACACCGTATAGAGGTAGGGGCCGCTGCGCGCAGCGGGGCCGAGCGGGCTCGGCGCGAGCTCGCCACAATGCAACACGGGCGTGTCCCGCGCGTGTTGGCCACGCAGCGGCGGGCCGCCGCAGAGCTCCTCGAGCCACGCCGCCGAACCGATGCCGTCGTGATCGGGATCGATCCAGCCGGCGCGGCGCATGGCGTCTTCGGCGAAGAGCACGTCGCGCAAGCGCGACACCGTCTCTTGCTCGACGGCGCCACGGCCCCCGCCGACGATGCCTCGCATGGCCTCGCCGCTGACGAAGCGCACGAGGCCCACCACCGACAGGACCACGCCCGCCCAGAGCCAGAGGCGCGCGCCGCGCAGCTCGTCTTCCGTCGGACGGCGCAGCGCGACGGCGCCGATGAAGCTGGCGAAGCCCGCGGGCAAACCGAACCAGGGCACCAGTGCCGACAGCGCGCCGAGCGCGAAGAGCGCGACGGGCCAGCGGCGAGCGAAGGGACTGGACGCCTGGGGGGACTGAAGCGCGGGCGGAGACGACGGCGACGGCATGAACGGGCTCGCCCCGCCTCGTGCCACCGATGCGCCGAGCCCGCCAGTGCTTCGCTTGCCGCCGGCCCGCGATCGGGCCGTCGCTCGCCTACTTCTTCGCCGGCGGTGCAGGCGCCGCCTTCGCCGGAGGAGCCACCGAATTGACCCCCGCCTGCGCGCACACGCCATCTTGCTGGGACGTCGCGCCGCTGACGCCGAGGGCGCCGACGATCTTGCCATCGAGGATGATGGGGATGCCGCCCTCGAGCGGGATGGCGCCGGGCAACGAGAGGATGGCGTTGCGCCCGCCGGCGACCGCCTCTTCGAAGGCCTTGGTGGGGCGCTTGAACGCCGCCGCCGAGCGCGCCTTGGCGATGGCGACGTCGGAGCTGCCATATTGGGTGCCGTCGATGCGCTCGAAATAGACGAGCGCTCCGCCCGAGTCGACCACCGCTGCCGCCACGGTCCAGCCGTTCTTCTTGCCTTCGACGATCGCGGCCACCGCCGCGCGCCTCGCCACGTCGACGTTGATCGGCGCCGCATACGGGTTCGGCGCCTGCGCGGACGCATCGCCGCCAGCGAGCAGGCCGCTGGCGAGCAGGCCGCCCGAGATCACCAACAACGTCGACGCGCCGCGCACGGCGCTCTTCAGCATGTGCATACCCAGTTCCTTTCTCATGACGACTCCGCGAGCGCGGAGCGTCACAGGCCAAATGGCGCCTGTACCCGCCGAGAGTCATCTCACGACACGCACGCGAGCGCGGACGAATCTGCAAAGCTCGACACGCTGGTTGCGACGATAGTCAACAAACACAACGGCACGGTTTGCGCCGACGGCGGCTCATTTCCTGGGGCTCTCGGCGCGAGGCGCGTGTGTTACACGAGGTCGTGCAGCGCGCCTGCCCGCGTCGCGCCGCCGAGAGCCCCCCTTCAACAGCAACCGCGCGGCACGGGTAGCAAGCTCATGGCAACGTGGACTCAAGTGTATGCTCCCATCGGCGGGAGCGTGTTGCTCTCTGCGCTCGTCGCATCGCTGCCGGTGGTGGTGCTGCTCGGCCTGCTCGCCTTCGCGCACGTGCGAGCGCATTTTGCTGCGCTGATCGGGCTCGCCACCTGCATGGCCGTGGCGTGTGTCGTGTACGGCATGCCGCTGAAGCTGGCTGTGTTATCCGCGGCTTACGGCGCCGGCTTTGGACTGTTTCCGATCGGCTGGATCGTGCTGAACGCGATCTTCTTTTATGACGTGACGGTCAAGTCGGGGAAATTCGAGATCGTCAAGACGGCCATCGCCGGGCTCGCCAGCGATCGGCGCATCCAGGCCCTGCTGATCGCCTTCAGCTTCGGCGCGTTCATCGAAGGCGCAGCGGGCTTCGGCACGCCGGTGGCGATCTCGGCGGCCATGTTGATCGCGCTCGGGTTCAAGCCCCTGCCCTCCGCCGGTATCGCGCTGATCGGCAACACGGCACCGGTGGCGTTCGGCGCGATCGGCACCCCGCTCATCGCGCTGGCGTCGGTGACGGGGCTGCCCTTGCTCGATCTGAGCGCGATGGCGGGCAGGCAGCTGCCCTTCTTCGCCGTGCTGGTGCCGTTCTGGCTGGTGTGGGCGCTGGCCGGGCGCGCGAGCATGCTCGAGGTATGGCCGGCGTGCCTCGTAGCGGGGGTGTCGTTCGCGATCACGCAGTTTCTCGTCAGCAACTTCCACGGGCCCTGGGTGGTCGACATCGCGGGCGCGATCGTGTCGATGGTGGCGCTGGTGTTGCTCTTGAAGGTGTGGCAACCGAAGACGGTCTGGAAGTTCGAGCACGACGCGGGCGTCGCCCCCGTCACGGCGCCGAGCTACACGTCGCGCGAGAAGCTGCTCGCCTGGCTGCCCTGGGTGCTGCTGTCGCTGTTCGTGTTCGCGTGGGGCCTGCCCGACGTGAAGACGGCGCTGAACGGCGGCACCGCCGCCGCCCCGAACGCACTGAGCGGCATCTCGCTCCTGACGTGGCCGGTGGCGGGGTTGCATCAAGCGATCGTGCGCGTCGCGCCCGTGGTCGCCAATCCGACGCCCGAGGCGGCGGTGTTCACGCTGAACTGGCTGTCGGCGACGGGAACGAGCCTGCTCTTGGTGACGGTGGTGAGCGCGCTGATCCTGGGCTTGTCGCCGAGCGAGATCGTGCGCACCTTCGGCGGCACGCTGCGCCGCACCGCGACGTCGCTGGTGACGATCGCGGCCATGCTGGCGCTCGGCTTCTCTACCCGCTACGCCGGCCTCGACGCGACGATGGGCCTCGCCTTCGCCAGCACGGGCGTGCTGTTTCCGTTTTTCTCTCCGCTGCTCGGCTGGCTCGGGGTGGCGCTCACGGGCAGCGATACCTCGTCCAACGTGCTGTTCGGCGGGCTGCAGCAGATCACCGCTCAGCAGGTGGGGGTATCGCCGCTGCTCGCGGCGGCCGCGAACAGCTCCGGCGGCGTGATGGGCAAGATGATCGACGCCCAGAGCATCGTCGTCGCCGGCGTCGCCACGGGGCAAAAGGGCGGCGAGGGCGTGATTCTTCGTTATGTGTTCTGGCACAGCATCGCGCTCGCGTGTCTCGTCGGCGTCTTGGTGCTGCTGCAGGCTTACGTTTTCCCGTGGATGATCGTGGGTGGCGCGCATTGACCCGATCGACGCGCCCCCGCGGATTCGCGGCCTTTTTCCCTCCGGCGGCCTAGTGGCCGGCGCGCGCCGCCGGCTCGCTCGAGCGACGCCTCGCAGCGGGCCATCGGTTTCACTCGCATCATCCCGCGCTATACTGGGGGCAATCACGTCATACGCCCGCGCCCCGCGGCGATCGGACCCGAACCACACAAGATCCGGACATGGGATTGGTAGCTGAGCTGACGCCCTCACCGACGGAAGACATCGACCGCAAGGTCTGGCAATTGCGCGAGAACGCGGAGCGTTTTGCGCGTGCGTCGATCGGCGACAAGCTCGGTTGGCTGTATCAAGTGCGCGAGCGCGTGGGGCGGCTCGCCGAGCGCTGGGCGCGCGCCACGTGCGAGCACACGCGCGTCGACTTCGACTCGCCCGTCGCGGGCGAGGCCTGGATCCTGGGCCCCGGCGCCACGCTGCGCACGCTGCGGCTGCTGTCGGGCGCGCTGTACGAGGTGCAACAGCAAGGCGTGACGCGCCTGCGCAACAAGCCCTATCGCCTCGATAACGGGCAGCAGGTGGTGCCGCTGTTCCCGTCGGCGGCCTACGACCACGGCCTCTTGCCGGGCGTGCGCGCCGAGGTGCGGCTCGACGCGACGCTGCCGGGCGACGACATCCCGCGCGCGAGCTTCTATCAGCTGCCGCGGCCCGAGGGGCGCGTGGCGCTGGTGCTCGGCGCCGGCAACGTGAGCAGCATCCCCGCGCTCGACGTGTTGCACAAGCTGTTCATCGAAGGCCAGGTGGTGGTGCTGAAGATGAACCCGGTGAACGCCTACGTGGGGCCGATCCTGGAGCAAGCGATGAAGCCGCTCATCGACCAGGGCTGTCTGCAGATCGTGTACGGAGGCGCCGAGGTGGGGCGCGAGCTGTGCGACCACGAACAGGTGAACGAGATCCACATCACCGGCTCGGATCGCACGCACGACGCGATCGTGTGGGGCGAAGACAAAGCCGAGCGCGATCGGCGCCGCGCGCAGAACGATCCGAAGCTCACCAAGCGCATCACCAGCGAGCTCGGCAACGTGACGCCGGTGGTGGTGGTGCCGGGGCCCTACAGCGAGCGGCAGATCCAGGCTATCGCCGAGAGCCTGTGCGGGATGGTGACGCAGAACGCTTCGTTCAACTGCGTGTCGGCGAAGATGCTGGTGATGGCGCGCGGCTGGCGCGGCGGGCAGCGCTTGCTCGACGCGATGGCGCGCATCTTCGAGCGCGTGCCGCCGCGCTACGCCTATTATCCCGGCGCCCAGGAGCGCTACAACGCGCTGACGCGCGATCGGGCGAACGTGCAGACGTTCGGTCGCGGCGCGGAAGGCAGCCTGCCGTGGACGCTCGTGCGCGGCCTCGACGAGAACGATCCGAACACGCTCCAGTTCCGGATGGAGCCATTCTGCTCGATCCTGAACCTGGTCGAGCTCGGCGAGACAGACCCGGCCGCGTTCCTCGATCGGGCGACGTCGTTCTGCAACGACAAGCTGTGGGGCACGCTCAACGCGGTGCTATTCGTGCACCCCTCGCACCTGAAGGAAGGCGCGCTCGCGAGCGAGGTGGAGACGGCGACGCGACGGCTGCGCTACGGCGCGATCGGCATCAACCAGTGGGCGGCCGTCTCTTATGCGCTCGGCTCGACGCCGTGGGGCGGGCATCCGTCGTCGACGCTCGCCGACATCCAGAGCGGGCGCGGCTGGGCGCACAACACGGCGATGCTCGAGGGCATCGAGAAGTGTGTGGTGACGGGGCCGCTGGTCTCGCCCATCCGACCGCTCTGGTCGCCGTTGCACCAGACATTGCACACGACAGGCCGACACCTCTGCGACTTCGAGGCGGAGCCGGACGTCTGGCGTTTATCGAAGCTAGCGATGAGCGCACTCCGTGGCTGAGGAGCGTGGCTGAGGAGCGTGGCTGAGCAGCGTGGCTGAGCAGCGTAGCTGAGCAGCGCGGCTGAGCAGCGCGGCCGACGACGCGCCGAGGCGGTCCCCGGAAACGTCAGGGAGCATCGTTTGACGGTGCGCCTCCGCTTTTGTTGTCCTTGGCGATTAACCGGACCTATAGCCGGCTCGCTACCTCGTTATAACTTCCCCGTCAGGGGCGCCGCTGGGCGGTAAGGCGCACGCGGCGCCGGCGAAAGCGATGTTCCGGATCAGTACGTCTCGACAAGCCAGAACCACCGGGGGTGGATGATGGAAGGCGGCGACAAGGCTCGCGCCGAGTTCCTCTCCGAAGCGCAAGAGTTGGTCGAGACGCTATCGCGTAACCTGCTCTCGCTGGAGCAGGGCCGCGCCGGCGGTGGTCGGGTCGACCCCGAGCACCTGAACGAAGCCTTCCGCAGCGTGCACACGCTGAAGAGCTTGTCGGGCCTGTTCGGCGACAAGCACATGAGCCAGCTGTCGCATCGGCTCGAAGACGTCCTCGACGACCTGCGCCTCGGCCGACAGCAGCTGACGGACGCGGTGCTCGACCTGCTGTTCACGTCGGTCGACGTCTACTGGCAGATCCTGACGACCAGCGACGCGCAAGAGGTGCGCGGCGTGCAAGAGATCCTGGAGCGGCTCGAGAAGCTCGCGCCCACGGCCACGGCCGAGTCGGCAGACCTCGAGAACTTCGAGATCGATCAGTCGCTGCTCGCGGTGCTGACCGAATACGAGGAGCACCGGCTGCTCGTCAGCGTCAAGCAGGGGCTCGAGCTGTTCCTGGTGCGCGTGCAGTTCGAGCTGGCGACGCTCGACAAGGCGCTGACCGAAATCAAAGATCGCGCCAAGCCCTTCGGCGAGGTGATCACGTACTTGCCCGCCGGCGAGGCAGCGAGCCCCGACGTGATCGAGCTCGATCTGCTGCTGGCGTCGGGCTCGGAGCTGTCGGCGATCCAGGGCGCGCTCGCCAACGAGCGCATCAGCGTGCGGCAGATCCCGCGCCAGAAGAAGGCCGCCGCGCGCTCGGTGAAGGCGCCGCCGCGCAACGCCATCCCCAAGCTCAGCCGCCCGGGCACGCAGGTGCCGCGCGAGCCCGCGCCGCCGACGCACACGGCCCCGCTCTCGGAGGCCGCCCCCGAGGAGCACCCGAACGCCGAGCAACCGCCGGCGGGCGCGGGGCTACTGCGCTCCGTGAGCCAAACGGTGCGCGTCGACATCCACAAGCTCGACGAGCTGATGAACGTCGTCGGCAAGCTGGCGGTGCTGCGCGGCGGCTTGAGCGAGCTCACGGAGAACGCGCGCTCGGAGGGCCACCGCCGCCTGGGGTCGCAGCTCGGGCAGCTGGCACACAAGTTCGAACGCAGCTTGCGCGAGCTGCAGAGCGGCATCCTCGAGGTGCGCATGGTGCCGCTGGCGCAGGTGTTCGAGCGCCTGACGCGCATCGTGCGCAAGACGGGCCGCGACCTGAACAAGGACGTGCGGCTGGTGGTGACGGGCGCCGAGACGGAGATCGACAAGCTGATCGTCGAGGAGCTCAGCGATCCGCTGATGCACATCATCCGCAACGCCATCGATCACGGTATCGAAGACGCTGAAGAGCGCCAACGCATCGGCAAGCCCGCCGTCGGTACCATCGCGCTCAACGCCTTCCAGAAGGGCAACCACGTGGTGATCGAGGCCGAGGACGACGGACGCGGGCTGAACAGCGACTCGCTGCTCGATCGCGCCATCGCGCTCGGTGCGATCGCGGAACACGAGGCCAAGGAGCTGTCGCGCACCGACGCGCTGAACCTGGTGTTCTTGCCGGGCCTGAGCACGCGCGAGAAGGCCTCGGCGGTGAGCGGCCGCGGCGTCGGGATGGACGTCGTGAAGACGAACATCGCCAAGCTCGGCGGCTCGATCGAGCTCGAGAGCGAGCCGGTGATCGGCACCAAGATCACGCTGACCCTGCCGCTGACGCGCGCGATCGTGACGGCACTGCTGGTGCAGGTGGCGGACGGCATGTTCGCCATCCCGCTCACCAGCATCTCCGAGGTCAACGCGCTGGAAGAGGCACAGATCCGCATGATCGACACCACCGAGGTGCTGAGCCGGCGCGGCTCGAGCCTGGAATTGTGCCGCCTGCGGAACCTGTTCGGGCTGACCAGCGAGAACGAGCCCGGGCGGCAGTTCGTGGTGGAGGTGATGGCGGGCACACGCCATCTCGGGCTCGTGGTGGACGCACTGTCGGGGCAGCAGGACATCATCATTCGCCCGCTCGGGCGCTCGCTGCACGCGGTGCGCGGGTTCTCGGGTGCCTCGGAGCTGGCGGACGAACGCATCGCGCTCGTGCTCGACCCGGGCGCGTTGATCGAGGAGGCGTCGATGTCGGGCAGCCGCGATCGCGGCGGGCGGTACCTCGTCAATGGCTGACACCATCGATCAGATCACCGAGACGCCGCTGCGCGGCGCCGCCGCCGATGAGCCCGTGCGCGAGATCCTCACGTTCTCGCTCGGCGGCGAGGCGTACGGCGTGCCGCTGACGCAGGTGCTCGAGATCCTCGGCGTGCGCACCATCACGCGCGTGCCGCGCTCGCCGCCGGACGTGGTGGGCGTGTGCACGGTGCGCGGCGAGCTAGTGACGGTGATCGACACGCGCCAACGTCTCGAGCCGGGCGCGCCCAAGGCGCTCAACCGAGGCCGCATCCTGCTGACCAACACCTGGGAGGGCGAGAAGGTCGGCCTGATGGTGGATGAGGTGCTCGGGGTGGAGCGTTTCTCTCAGGGCCAGATCGAGCCCACCGCAGGCGTGCTGGTCGGCGACATCTCGTCCCACATCGAGAGCATCGCCCGTAAGGGCAACCAGGTGACGGTGCTGGTCAACCTCTCATCGCTAACGAGTTGAGCGTGATCTCTTTAGGAGGATCGGCGTGACCACTGAACGCTTGCGGCGAGACCAGTACCGCAGCTTGGTTGGCTTCGTGGTCGGCGAGGTGGCGTACGCGGTACCGACGGCCTGCGTGCGGGAGATCACGACTCCATCGCCGGTGACGGAGCTGCCGCACCTGCCCCGCGGCGTGATCGGGGTATTCGAACATCGCGGTCAGGTCGTTCCCATCATCGATCTGAGGACCTGCTTCGACGTGCCGCCTCATGTCGCAGAAGGTCGCACCCAGTGGATCATCGTGGAAGTGAACAATCACAAGATCGGCCTGTGCGTGAACCGCGTGACGGGTGTGTTCGAGGTGGGTTTTGGTGGGCTCAAGCCCGTCCCCGAGCTTGGCAAGACGGTTGATCCGCGCAGTCTGGTGGGTGTCGCGAACCAAGCCGAGCGGCTGACGTTCGTGCTCGATGTCGCTGCGTTCCGTCACTACACCCTGGACGTGCCGTTGCCGGAGCTCCCGTCCGGCTGAGGCACATGAACGAGACCAAGACGCTGACTCGACCCCCTCGGCTGTCGCTCCAAGAGTTTCAGGAGCTGCTCCGCATCTTCAACGGCGCGGCGGGGCTCAGCTTCGACGAATCGGCATTGCCGCTCTTTCAGAGGCGCCTGGCCTCGCGCCTGCCGCTGCACGACCTGACGACGTACCGCGACTATGCGCGCTTGTTGCAGTTCGGCACGCAGGCGGAGGGAGAGCTGAGCGCGGCGCTCGACCTGCTCACCAGCGGCGAGACATACTTCTTTCGGCACAAGGAGCAGCTCACGCTGCTCTCGCGCCAGATCTTGCCGACGCTGGCAGAGACGAACGCCGTCTCGCGCCGGCTCTCGGTGTGGAGCGCGGGCTGCTCGAGCGGCGAAGAGGTGTACACGGCCGCCATCCTGCTACAGGAGAGCGGGCTGTTCCACGGCTGGAACGTGCGAGTCGTTGGCCACGACCTGTCGCACGAGCGCATCGAGCACGCGCGCCAAGGCTGCTACTTTCAGGGCGCCTTCCGCAGCACCGACGAGCGCATCAAGAAGACGTACTTCCAGGAGTCGGGCCGCATCTGGCAGGTGGACGAGGGCATCCGGCGGCTGTGCCAGTTCTCGCACTGCAACTTGCTCGGCAAGAACTACGACTCGTTCATGGGGCGGGTGGACGTCATCCTGTGCCGCAACGTGCTCATCTACCTGGACGAGCGCGCCCGGGAGCGCGTGATCGAGAACCTGTACGAGCGGCTGGTGCCGGGCGGCTTTCTGCTGCTCGGACACTCCGAATCGCTCAAATTCATGGAGACGCCGCCCGAGCTGATCAGCCTCGAGCAAGACTTGGCGTTTCGCAAGCCCGGGCGTCACGCTCGGCGCGGGGGCGAGCCGTGAGCAAGCGCGTGCTGCGTGTGCTGGTGGTCGACGACTCGCCGCTCAACCGCGACGAGATGGTGTCGTCGTTGAGCAGCGCGGGCGACGCCGAGGTGGTGGGCATGGCCAGCAACGGCAGCGAAGCGCTCGAGCGGGCGCGCAGCCTGAAGCCGGACGTGATCACGCTCGACCTCGAGATGCCGAAGATGGACGGCTTCAGCTTCTTGCGCATCGTACAGAGCGTGTGGACGTGCCCGGTGATCGTCATCTCGGGCAACGCCAAGGACAAGAACGTGTTCCGCGCGCTCGAGCTCGGCGCCGTCGATTTCGTGGCCAAGCCGCAGACGCGCTCGGAGCGCCTGAGCGTGCTGCCCAACGTGCTCAAAGAGAAGCTCGAGGCGGTGCGCGCGCTGACGCCGGGGGTGTGGTCGCGGCCGCCGACGCACGAGGAGTCGCGACACCTCACGCCCGTCACGCCGAGCAAGGTCCAGGGCGTGACGCCCAAGTATTTCATCGCGATGGCGGCATCGACGGGCGGCCCCACCGCCGTCACCAAGGTGCTGTCGCGGCTGAAAGCCGACGCGCGCTGCGCGGTGCTGGTGGCGCAGCACATGCCCGATACGTTCACCCGCACCTTTGCCGAGCGGCTCAACAAGCACAGCGCGCTGGAGGTGACAGAGGCGCGCAACAGTGCCACCGTGCTCGGCGCTTCGGCGCTGATTTGCCCCGGACGGCGCTGCCTCGAGGTGCAGTTCGACGGCAAGAACTTCACCACGGACGTGCGCTTCCCGGGCCTGCAAGATCGCTACGTGCCGAGCGCCGATCGACTGTTTACGAGCCTCGCCAACGTCGCGGCAAAGAACACCATCGCCGTGGTGCTGACCGGCATGGGCGACGACGGCACGGAGGGCGCGAAGGCGCTGGTGCGTCGCGGCGGCATGGTGATCGCCGAGAGCGAAGACACCGCCGTCGTGTACGGAATGCCCCAGGCCGTCGTGCGCGCCGGCGTGGTGCGCCGCAGCCTGGCGATCGACGACATCGCGGGCTACCTCAACGACTTGACACGGCAGTGAGTCGTCCCGAGGCTTCTTCCTGGGTCGGG
>Ga0335075_10010415_pt1 | contig 14113 bp, 13 predicted proteins | sample Lox_Sample_24_FD_206723 | JGI IMG/M metagenome (GOLD analysis project Ga0335075, IMG submission 206723) | Soil microbial communities from Loxahatchee National Wildlife Refuge, Florida, United States - Lox_Sample_2.4 | ecosystem: Environmental > Terrestrial > Soil > Wetlands | place: USA...
GGGCGCTGCGCCGCTGGCGGTTCCAGCCCCGGGTACTGCGCGACGTGGCCGATCCGGATCTTCGCGTCTCGGTGCTCGGCTCGGACCTGGCGGCCCCGATCGGACTGGCCCCCACCGGCTTCACCCGTGTTTTCCACCCGGGCGGGGAGCTGGCGGTGGCCAGGGCGGCGGCCTCCCGGCGGCTGCCGTACGGCCTGTCGACGTGCGGGACGTACACGATCGAGCAGCTGGCCGAGACCGGGCACCCGGATCTGTGGTTCCAGCTCTACGTGCTGCGTGACCGCAAGCTCACCGCGGCTCTGGTCGACCGGGCGGCCGCGGCCGGCTTTGGGGTGCTGGAGATCACGGTGGATACGGCGGTGGGCGGCCGCCGCAACCGCGACCTGCGGACTGGGTTCACGGCACCGCCCATGCTCACCGCCCGCGCCCTGCTCGACATCACGGTGCGTCCCGGCTACTGGATGTCCATGCTGCGCGCTCCGGCGCTCAGGTACGCCAGCTTCACCGCGCCAGGGGAAGGTGGCGCGAGCACGATCGCTGACGTCACGGCGATGTTCGACCCCACTCTCTCCTGGGAGGATCTAGCCGGCTTCCGTGCCCGCTGGCCCGGCAAGCTGGTGCTGAAGGGCCCGCTCGGCCCGGATGACGCCGCCCGCGCGGTGGCGGCCGGCGTGGACGGTATCCACCTGTCCAACCATGGCGGGCGTCAGCTTGACCGCTGCATACCAACCATCGACCTGGTCCGGCCCGTCCGCGAGGCAGTGGGCGAGCAAGTCGCCGTCGTCGTGGATTCGGGCATTCGCCACGGCGCCGACGTCGCGGTGGCAATCGCGCGTGGCGCGGACTTGTGTATGGTCGGCCGCGGGTACCTGTACGGCCTGGCCGTCGCCGGGCAGCCAGGCGTCGAGCATGCCATGGACCTGCTGGTCGCGGAGCTGCGCCGCACCATGCAGCTGCTCGGCATCACCACGGTCGGCGAGCTCAGGAAGCACGGAGACGAACTCGTGGTCCCGGCGGGCGACGACAACTGACCCCCGTAACGGCCCGTTTCAGTCGCTAGCTGCTGCGGCGACGCCACCATCCCGGGACGGCGTGCGCTGCCGCCGCGCCATGCGGGAACCGCGGCGTCTCAGAGCTTGGTCAGCTTGCTGTAGGGCGAGGGGATCCGCTCCTGCTGTGTGCCGAAGTCGACGAGGACGGCGACCTCTTCCTCGACACCGATGACCACGCCGAGCCCGTACCGGTCGTGTGTTACTTGATCATTGAGGGCGTAGTGCTCGACGTGCCGGACGGGCACAGGGATGTTGTTGAAGGGACTTCCGGGCAGAGGGCGCCGGGTCGCGGCGCGAGCTGTCTTCACGGAATACCAGTATGATCCCCCTAGGGGGTTTTTGGGGTCAGCTCGCTCAGGTTCGGGGCCCCAAGCTGGATGTTGGCCCTGCTGAAGCCGGACCAGCCGTGGCCAGCAGGTGCAATCCCGCCTCGACCAGCGCGTAGCCGACCTGGCGCCGTATGTGCGACCGGCGGTGTTCACCACGCGCGGGCCGTGCCCCCAAGTGTGGCCTGTGAGTCTGGCCCGAGGCGGCTTGGCCGCGGATTTCCCGGCAGCGGGAATCGACCAGGGCACTGGCCAGCCACGGGTTCATGATGCACCATCCAGCATGTCCGCCGCCGGCGAAACCGGCCGGCTGCCGCTGGCGGCTACCGTTGGGCCCCCGCCGGTCATGCCGAACTCCCGCCAGGTTCGCTGACTGAGGCCGGCCAGCAGAGGGATGGCCACGGCAACCGCAGCGAGTGGGAAGAACGGGGCCGGGCCCAGGCCATGCACCACCAGAGCCGCGAGCGCCACGGAAATCGGGAACACGCCAAAGCTGGTGGTCAGCAGCAAGCCGGTGAGCCGGCCCAGCAGGTCTGGTGGTGCCCAGCGCTGGAAGATCGTGATCATCACGACGTTGCCGAAGCCGTTCAGCACGCCGACGGCGGCCAGGGCGGCACCGGCCGGGAGCGTACCGCCGAGATAAGGAACGACCGCGATGAACAGCGCCTGAGCGAGGAACGCCACCGATCCTGCGATGGCGGGCCGGCGGGCCCGGCCCGCCTGGCCGGCCGCGATCGTGCCGAGAAGAGCGCCGGCGCCGAACGCGGCGATGAGGCCTCCGTAGCCGCCGGCCCCCGCGTGCAGCGGCCCGTGCGCCAGCGATGGCAACGCCACCTCGTCCATGCCCGCGGAACCCAGGTTGGCCGCGACAGTTATCAGCAGCGAGATCTGCAGTATCCGCTCAGAACGCAGCAGCGCGAGCACGGTGGGCTGGCCAGGCTCTGGGTGGCTTACCGTTCTGGCTGGCGGGCGAGATCCTGGCCCGGCATCGGCGGATGGGCGCATGGTGGCGCGCACGCGGTACAGCGTCATCGCCGAGAGGACGAAGGAAGCCGCGTCCAGCGCGAAGGCGGGTGCCGGGCCGAGCAGCGCGACCACGGCACCCCCGAGGGCCGGGCCGGCCAGCGCAGCGCACTGGGTTCCGGCCGACGCCAGGGCGTTGCCCGCCTGCAGGTCCTCGCCGGGCAGCAAGGCCGGGACGATCGAGAACGAGCCGGGCAGGAACAGTCCCTCACCAGCGCCGAGCACGGCCGCGATCGGCGCCAGGACGGCGGCCCGGGCCGGCCCCAGGGCCGCCACGCCGGCCAGCATGCCCACGCCGATGGCCCGCGCCGCATCGGTGGACATCATCACGGTCCACGGCCGCCAGCGGTCGCTGGCATGCCCTCCGGCGACCAGCAGCACCGTGCGGGGGATGCCGTACGCAACCAGAACGGTGCCCAGGAGCAGCGCACCGCCATGCTCGGCGAGCACGTACCAGGGCAGGGCTACCGCGTAGAAGGAGTCGCCCACGTTGGACGCGAGCTGGCCGGCCACCAGCAGCCGGAAGCCGCGGTGGTGCAGCGGGGCCAGGCCGCGCTTCGCGGCCAGACGGGCCACCACGGGGCGGGCCACTACTCCGTCTCCCCTTCGGCAGGCTCGTCGCCGATGGCTGCCGGGGGGCTGACCGGGTAGGAGAAGATGAGCATCTCCACCAGTGCGGCCCCGGGCGGGCGCTTCGATGGGTCGGCGAGCCGCTCATGGAACCGGGACCGCAGCATGGCCACCAGCTCGTCGTTGAGCTGCTCCAGTTCCTCGGCGGTCAGGTAGGCGCCCCACTCGCTCTCATTCGCGGCCTCTCGCCATCGCCGGGGGTAGGCGGCCTTCGTCTGCAGCCACGTCTGGTACCGGGCGAGCTGACGCTCCCTGAGCACGCGGGAAAGCGCGCTGGCGGCGATCTCCGCTTCCGGGTCGTCGTGGGTAAGGCTAAACGACATGCCGATCGAGGTCATGCGCCACGGCCTGGACCGGCCCTTGCCACCGCCCGCCTCCTCCACGAACCCGTACTTCGCCAGCTGGCGCAGGTGGAACGAGCACGTGGTCGGTGACTCGCCGATGCGCTCGCCGACCTCGGTGGCCGTCATCGGTCCCGCGATGCTCAGCTCCTCGATGAGGGCTATCCGCACCGGGTGGGCGAGGGCCCGCATGGTCTGCGCGTCCGTGATCTTCCGCAGCTCCGGTAGCTCCGGTTGCTGTGGCTCCGCGGACTGCCGGGCAGGCTGGCCGGGCGTATCTTCGAGAGACATATCTCGATAATTATCTCTCGAGAGATTCTTGTCAAGAGAATTCTCTCGAGAGAGACGGAGCTATGGGTCCACCGCGCGAGCAGGTGTGACCCAAACGCGCTTTCATCCCTGAGGGCCGGGCGTCACGCGGTGGTAAGGGCGTGGCTCCTTGAGCGGGCGGCGAGAATCTGCCGCAGGATCGCCTGCTGGTACTTGCGGTACGGGCAGGCCACGCCGAGCGTCCGCTCATACCAGTGAACCGTGCCAGGGTCGGTGGTGAGGTCGAGGAACACCGCGTAGGACCCGACATCGATCAGGCCGGCCCGTGTCTTTGCCTCCGCTTCCGTGCATCCCGTCGCCAAGATCCCCGCCGCCACGCCAGCATCCTAGGGGCGGCCCGGTGCCGGACTGGGCGGGGGCCAGCTTGGCTGAGAACCTCAGCGGTCTCGTCCGCCGGCCTGCCCGTTGCGGGCCGGCCCGGGCAGAATTGACCCAAGCGGCAGCCACGGGTGCCAGCCGCCGGACAGGGAGGGGCCCAGGATGCCCAGCGTGCAGGCCAACGGCATAGACATCCACTACGAGGTGCAGGGCGACGGCGAGCCGCTCGTGCTCATCCCGTACCTGGCCGCCGACCAGGCGTGCTACGCGTTCCAGGTCGCCGAGTACGCCAAGCACTTCACGTGCTTCAGTGTCGACCTGCGTGGCGCCGGCCTGTCCGGCAAGCCGGAGGGCAGCTACACCACCGAACTGCTGGCCGACGATGTCGCCGCGTTCATGCAGGCGGCCGGCGTCGGCCGGGCCCACGTCTTCGGGCTGTCGCTAGGCGCGGCGACCGGCATGTGGCTGGCGGCCAAGCACCCGGACCGGGTCAAGTCGCTGTCCTTGACCAGCGCCTGGCCCCGCACCGACCCGTTCCTGCGCGCGGTCGTCGAGGGCTGGCAGATCATGGCCCAGGGCCTGGGCAGCGTGACCGAGATGGTGATCAGGGGCGTCTTCCCGTGGTGCTTCACGCCTGAGCTGTACGCCGCCCGGCCCGAGTACATCGACTCCCTGGCCGATTTCGTGCGGGGCCGTCCGATGCCCCCGGTCGATGCGCTCCTCCGCCAGTCCGGGGCGGTCCTGGCCCACGATGCGCGGGCGGTGCTCAGCTCAATCCAGGCGCCGACCCAGCTCACGTACGGGCGGCATGACCTGGTGACGTCAACCCGCTTCGCTGGCCCGCTCGGCGACGCGATACCTGACAGCGAGCTGGTTGTGTTCGAGGACTGCGCGCACGCTCCCATCTACGAGAACGTCGACGAGTTCAACCAGCGGACCCTGGCCTTCCTGCAGCGCCACCGCGGATAGCGTCAGCCGCTCCCCGGAGCTCGGCGATCATCTCGGCCACCAGCGCGGCGGGCCGTTTGTGGTGCACGAGATAGATGTCGCGGGCCGGCCGAGACCCGTGCAGGTCCCTGACGGCCAGACGCGGGCTGCTGACCTGCCTGAGCACCGTAGCCGGGACCAGCGCGATGCCCAGGCCTGCTTCGATGAGGGCCAGGGTGACCTGGTAGTCCTTTGTCTCGAAGGCCACGTGCAGGCCGATCCCGGCCGACCGGGCCAGCTGCTCGAGACACACGCGGTTGGGCACGCCACTGCTGCCGGAGATCCACTCGTCCGCGCTGAGCACCTCGAGCGTGAGCCGGCCGCCGCGGGCCTTCGGGTGGCTGGCCGGGAGCACCAGGCGCAGCGGGTCACTAGCCAGCAGCCGGCGCTGCAGGCCGCGCGGACCGGGAAGCGGCGCGCCGGGATAGCGGTGCGTGATCAGCAGGTCGAGATCCGCCGAGCTGACCAGCCCGTAGCCATCCGGAGGCTCCAGGTCAAGCAGCCGCAGCGCCACCGACGGGTGATTGCGCCGGAAACCGGCCAGCGCCTGTGGCACCAGTGACTGACCGGCGCTGGCAAACGTGCCGAGAGCCAGCGGAGCGGGCGCTTCGCCGAGCATGGCCCGCACGGACTGCTCGGCCGTGCGGAGCTCACCGACCACGGTCTCGGCGTGGGTGACCAGGATCCGGCCGGTCGGGGTCAGCCGCACGCCGCGGGGGTGGCGCTGCACCAGCTGGCAGCCGAGGTCGCGTTCCAGCTTGCCCAGCTGCTGCGACACGGCGGACGGGGTGAAGGACAGGCGCTGGGCGGCTCCGGCGATCGACCCGGCGTGGGCGATCTCCACCAGCACGGCCAGCCGGCCGGCGTCAAGCATCCGTCCTCCCTGGCCAGCAGTAAGCATCTCTAATGAGAGCTTAGAAAACCTCGCTGGTGCTTAGGGCTGAGGTCGGGCAGGCTGGCCGCATGCTCACCTCATCGGACGTCCGCGCCGCGGCCGGCCGGGTCCGGGGTCACATCCGCGCCACCCCGCTGGCCCAGCTTGACTCCGGCACGTTCGCGCCAGCGGCGGCGGTATGGCTCAAGCTGGAGCATCTGCAGCACACCGGCTCGTTCAAGGCGCGCGGCGCGTTCAACCGGATCCTGGCCGCCGCCGAGAGCGGCCCGATTCCCGAGGCTGGCGTGGTGACCGCCTCCGGCGGCAACGCCGGGCTGGCCGTCGCCTACGCCGCTGCGCGCAGCCATCTGCCCGCCCACGTGTACGTGCCCGAGACCGCGCCCCCGGTGAAGGTGGCCAGGCTGCGCGCGCTCGGCGCCGACGTAGTGCAGATCGGGTCGAGGTACGCGGACGCCTACGATGCCGCGGCCAAGCGGGCCGCTGACACCGGCGCCATGTTCTGCCACGCCTACGACCAGCTCGAGGTCTGCGCCGGCCAGGGCACTCTCGGCCTCGAATTGCTCGAGCAGACCAGCGGTGAGCTGGACACGGTCCTGCTCGTCGTGGGCGGTGGCGGGCTCATGGCCGGGGTCGCCACCGCGCTCGGGGCCCGGGCGCGCGTGATCGGGGTCGAGCCCATGACGATCCCGACGCTCAACGCCGCCCTCGCCGCGGGCCAGCCCGTTGACGTCGACGTGTCCGGGGTCGCCGCCGACTCCCTGGGCGCTACCCGCCTCGGCGACATCGCCTATGCCGTGGCCACCCGGGAGGGCGTCGGGTCGGTGCTCGTCGACGACGCCGACATCGTCGCCGCCCGCCGGCTGCTGTGGGACAACTACCGGCTGGCCGTCGAGCACGGCACGGCCGCCGCGCTCGCCGCGCTGCTGACCGGTGCGTACCGGCCTCGGGAAGGCGAGCGCATGGCGGTGGTCCTGTGCGGGGCCAATACCGATGTGAGCGACCTCGGCTGACCGGTACCGGGCCGGATGCGGATGTCCGGTTCTGGCCCTAAGTCTTCGAGGATCTTGAACGGGACGCCAGCCCCACCCACCGCCCCGTCCCCCTTGACTGCGGCCGCCGCGCCTGCTTAGGGCTCCGCCACAGTCCCCTGGCTGCGGTCGTAGTCGTAGGCGTAGATCTCGCGGCCGTCCTGGTAGGCTCGCTCGGCGCGGCTGGTCACGTCCAGCGGGTCGCCGGACCAGATCACGAGGTCGGCGTCCTTGCCCGGCTCGAGCGAGCCGATGCGGCCGGCCACGCCGATTATCCGCGCCGGGTTGATCGTCACCGCACGGAGCGCGGCCGCGGCGTCCAGACCCTCCTTCACGGCCAGGCTGGCCTGATGGATCAGGAAGTTGATGGGCACCACCGGGTGGTCGGTGGTGATCGCGATCGTGACCCCGGCCGCGGCCAGCCGGCCCGGGTTGGCCAGCGACCGGTTCCGCAGCTCGACCTTGGACCGGCTGGTGAACAGCGGGCCGATGATGACCGGGATGGACTGCGCCGCGATCAGGTCGGCCAGCAGGTGCGCCTCGGTGCCGTGGTCGATGACCAGCTCGTAGCCGAACTCGCGGGACAGCCTGATCGCGGTGGCGATGTCGTCCGCGCGGTGGCAGTGCTGGCGCCACGGGATCTCGCGGCGCAGGACCCGGCCCAGCGCTTCCAGGCCCAGGTCGCGGTCCACCGGCTTGCGCTCGGCCGGCGGCTGGTCCTCGGCCGCGGCCAGCTTGGCCAGGTAGTTGCCGGCCGCAGTGAACGCCTCGCGGATGACCGCGGCCGTGCCGAGCCTGGTGGAGGGCGTCTCGTGCCGGTCGCCGTAGGTGCGCTTCGGGTTCTCGCCGAGCGCCGACTTCACGCCGGACGGCTCGCGCAGCACCATCTGATCCACGACCCGGCCCCAGCATTTGAGCGCGACGGTCTGGCCGCCGATCGGGTTGCCGGAACCCGGGTTGACGTTCACCGCCAGCACGCCGCCGCCGATGGCGTCGCGGAAGCCCTGGTCGTCCGGGTTGATCGCGTCGAGCGCGCGAACCGAGGCGGTGACCGGCCTGGTCGACTCGTTCCCGTCCCGGCCGGCCCATCCTTCGGCCTCCTCGACCAGGCCGACGTGCGCGTGCGCGTCGATGAAGCCGGGCAGCAGCCACTTGCCGGCCGCGTCGATTACCTCGGCACCAGCCGGCACCGCGAAGCCTGGTCCCTCGACGGCCACGATCTTTCCCGCGTCAAGCAGGACCGTTCCGTCCTCGATGGGCTCACTTGTCACCGGTACAACCCGGGCGCCCACAATCGCCGTAGTCACCCGGCCACGGTACAGCGCCCCGGCCGCGAGACGGCCGGGAGGAACGTCAGCTGCGGAGCATGCTGTGGTAGACGGCGAGCAGCGCGGCCTTTTGCTCGTCGGCCAGGCGCGCGTCGCCGCTGATGGCCGATTCCACCGACTCCGCCGACGGTGCGGCGGGTTCATCGGCGTCCGCGTCCGCGCCGCCGCCCACGGCCGAATCGAGCAGGCCCGCCTGGGCGAGCAGCGTTTCCGCGGAAACGTTCAGCGCCCCCGAGATCAGCTTGAGGACGCGCACGGATGGCTGGTGCAGGCCCCGCTCGATCTGGCTCAGGTAAGGGTTGGACAGGGTGGTCAGCTCGGCGAGCTGGCGCAGCGACAGGTTGGCGAGCTTGCGCTGATTGCGGATGAAGGCGCCCAGGGCCTCCATCTGCGCGTTCCAGGTATCGGTCACCGTAGTCCCCTGAATGGTTGCTGCCGCGCGTGCTCATTATAGTAAGCACAATCCCGCGGCGGCTGGTGAGCCTACCGCGGGACATGCGCCCGGACACCGCGCGCCAGGGTGTTACTTAGCGGTTCCGTTCTTCTTGGCGCCACTCTCGCTGCTGCCGGGAAGCAGCGGCGTGGTCGCGCGCAGCACGTCCTCGGCGAACTTCCGCTGGCCGGCCAGCAGCTTCTCGGCGAAGTCGTACGCGTTGCCGACCAGCTCCTCCGGCTTGGGCAGCTTGTCGGTGAACGGCAGGCTCAGCTCGGGCATCGGCGGCGTGATCGTCCGGACCGTGTCGGCCCAGGTCTTGATCGCCTCGATGACGGCCTCCTGGCTCCGGCGGACGGTCTTCAGGATCTCGGTCTGGACTTCCTGTCCCATGTTGCGGATCTCGGCCATGGCTCCTCCTCTGGGGTCTGTGCTTACTATACTAAGCAAGGCGATAGATTTGTCAAGCGCTGCATTCTCTTGCGGGAACCGCCGGTTGCCCGGTTTAGTTGGCATCTAGTCACAGCTGCCCCCGCTACGTAATCGGAGCCGGTTTGGGAGGTTCCCCATGTCGGTTGAGCATGGCGGTGGGCCCGCGGATGATCAGCGCGCTGATGATTTCCTGCGAGACACCGGCCGCCACGTGCGAGACAACGATCTGCACGTGTTCGCGCACCTGTACGAGTCCTACGCGGCCTCGTTGTTCGACTACTGCGACACGCTGCTGCAGGACACGATCGCGGCCGCGGACGCGGTGCAGGACAGCCTGGTCGCCGTGGACGCTGACATCGGCAGCGTGCCGGAGCCCGAGCGGCTCCGCCTCTCGCTCTACTCGGCGGCTCGCTGGGAGTGCCTGGACAAGCTGACCGGCGGGCGGGACAAGCTGAGCAGCCGGCCCAAGACGGTCACTCTTGACGATCTCGGTGCGGCCGTGCCGGAGTTCGAGGCGGCCGGGGTCGGGGGCGAGACGGTGCTGGTCCTGACGGCCGCGCTGGAATGGATGGCCGATCGCGACCGCGAGGTGCTCAGCCTCACGTTCCGGCACCGGTTCGGTGACGCGGACCTGGCCGCCGTGCTCGAGATCTCGCCACGCAAGGCGCACGCGCTGCTGGCCGAGGCGCGGACCCGGTTCGAGCGGTCGGCACCGGTCGTCGGGGTGCTGCGCGCGGCGGTCCGCGACGGCGAGCCCCGGTGCCGGGCGCTGGCCGGCCTGATCGCAGGCCCGGATCTGCTGTCGCTTCCGCTGGGCCCTCGTCTCGTCAAGCAACTGGCCCGTCACCTCGCGGCGTGCCCCGACTGCGCCCTGAGCCGCGAGGACCGCGCCTTCACCGCCGAGCAGATCAGCGAGATTCCGCTCGCGATCCCGCCGGGCAGGCTCCGGCTGCGGATCACCAGGACGGCGCTTGCTCTCGGCTCGCACCGCCGCACGGTCGCCAGCCGGGCCGACGCGCCCGGCCGGGGCGGGGTGGCGGCCTCGCTCCGCCGCACCCGGGGCAGGGCGGCGTTTCAGTAGTCCCGAGGCACGGTAGGCGTACTGCGCACCGCACGCCCCTGGATGGAATGCCGGCTGCGGCCGCTCGGAGTGTTAGGTCGTTCTTGTCGGTGGAGCTGTCTAGGCTGCTCCGCAGCGGCCACAGGCGAGACCCAGTGACCCTGGGTGCAAAGGAGCGTCGTGACGGATAGCTTCATTGCTGGTCAGGTGAGTCTCCCGGCGGAGAACGTAACCAGCGGGGCCACCGCGCCCGGCCCGGCCGATCGCGTGCCTGACCAGGTCGGGCGGGTGGCGGGGACCGAGGACTCTACCCCGCTGCAGTTCGCCGTGGCCCTCGACGAGGCCTCCTACCTGCAACTGGATGACGTCGTGGTGACGCTGCGCCAGATCCCGGGGATCGGCCCGATCCTGACCAGCGGTGTGGTGACGCAGGTCCGGGCCCGGCACGAGGGCGCGAGCTTCGGCTCGGACGTCTTTCTCATCTCCGACGGGGTGCTGCCCGCCCGGGTGCAGGAGATCGCCGAGGTCGCCGTGACCCGGGTGGAGCCCGAGGTGTACGTGCCGCCGCGGCCGGGGGAGATCGTCCGCCGCGCCACCGGGACCGAGCGCGCCCAGGCGCTGTACTTCGACCAGATGAAGTCCAGGCTGCCGGTCGGGCTGGGCCGTGACAAAGAGCCGATCTACATCAACATGGAGTTCCTCGACGGCACCCGCGGCGCCCACGTGTCGATCAGCGGCATCTCCGGGGTGGCCACCAAGACCAGCTTCGCGCTGTTCCTGCTGCACTCCATCTTCCGGTCCGGCGCCCTCGGCGACCGCGCGGTCAACGCCAAGGCGCTGGTGTTCAGCGTGAAGGGCGAGGACCTGCTGTTCCTCGACCAGCCGAACGGCCGCCTCGACGACGACCTGCGCACCGCATACGCGCAGCTCGGGCTGCCGGCTGAGCCGTTCGCGTCGGCCGGGTTCTGGGCCCCGCCGATCCCGGACGACCCGACCGGGCGGCCCAACGTCACCGGGCGCACCAGCGGGGTCGAGGCGTTCTGGTGGACGATCGACGAGTTCTGCGCCCGGCACATGCTGCCCTACGTGTTCGCCGACGCCGAGGACGAGCGCAACCAGTACACGATCGTGATCCACCAGGTCGCGACGCGGCTGCGGCTGGACGCCACGCCGTACGGCGACAGCGGCGCGGTGAAGATCGACGGTGACGTCGCGCGCACCTACGAGGAGCTTGTCGACATCATCGCCGCGCGGCTCACCGACGACGAGACCCGCCAGGACTGGGCCGGGCCGGTCACCGGCGTGGGCACGATCAACGCGTTCATCCGGCGGCTGCGCTCCTCGCTGCGGCCGCTGCGGCCGGTCATCCGCGCCGACCTGACGCTGGGCCCCAGCCGGCTGATCTCCACCGAGGGCCAGCAGGTGACCGTGGTCGACCTGCACAACCTGCACGAGCGCGCGCAGCGCTTCGTGGTCGGTGTGGTGCTCGCGGCCGAGACCGCCCGCAAGGAGGACGCGGGGCCGGGCGGGCTGCTGTTCACCATGATCGACGAGCTGAACAAGTACGCCCCGCGCGAGGGCACCTCGCCGATCAAGGAGGTGCTGCTCGACATCGCCGAGCGCGGCCGTTCCCTGGGCATCATCCTGATCGGGGCGCAGCAGACCGCCAGCGAGGTCGAGCGCCGGATCGTGTCCAACTCGGCCATCCGGGTCGTCGGCCGCCTGGACTCGGCCGAGGCCGGGCGGCCTGAGTACGGGTTCCTGCCCGCGTCCCAGCGGACCCGTGCGACGCTGGCCAAGCCCGGGGCGATGTTCGTGTCCCAGCCCGAGATCCCCGTGCCGCTGGCCGTGGAGTTCCCGTTCCCGGCCTGGGCCACCCGGCGGTCGGAGTGCGCGGCGCCGCCGGGCCCCTCAGGAGCGCCGAAGGCCGACGCGTTCGCGCGGCTTCCGGTGCCCGACGACGACATCCCGCCGTTTTGAGCCGGCCATGCCTATTTGGGAGAACGGTACGCCGTGAAGTTCATGCACACCGCCGACTGGCACGTGGGAAAGGTCCTGAAGGGCCGCGACCGGCTCGACGAGCAGCGTGACGTGCTGGCCGAGATCGTGCGAATCGCCGACGAGAACCAGGTCGACGCCGTACTGGTGGCCGGGGACGTGTACGACGCCGCGGCGCCATCGGCACCAGCGCAGCAGCTGGTGATCCAGACGCTGCTGCGGCTGCGCCAGACCGGGGCCGAGGTCATCGTTCAGGCTGGCAATCATGATCACGGCGGCACCTTCGAGGCGTACCGGCCGCTGATGCGGGAGGTGGGCATCACGCTGGCCGGTATGGTCCGGCCGGCCGCCAGCGGCGGGGTGGTGCACTTCCGGGCCCGCTCGGGCGGTGAGGACGTCCAGGTGGCCGTGATCCCGTTCCTGACCCAGCGCTATGCGGTGCGGGCGGCCGAGATCGTCAGCCAGACCCCGTCGGAGAACGTGCGCGCCTACGACGAAATGGTCCGCCAGGTGGTGACCGCGCTGACCGCCGGGTTCGGCGGCGACACCGTCAACCTGGTGATGGCCCACCTGACCTGCATCGGCGGCACGTTCGGCGGTGGTGAGCGGTCGGCCCAGTCGATCTTCGAGTACAGCGTCCCGGCCAGCATCTTCCCGGTGTCGTCGCACTACGTCGCGCTGGGGCACCTGCACCGGCGGCAGTCGCTGCCCGCGCCCTGCCCGGTGCACTACTCCGGCTCCCCGGTCGCCATCGACTTCGGCGAGCAGGCCAACACCAGCGTGGTGTGCCTGGTCGAGGCGGGTCCAGGGGTGCCCGCGCGGGTGACCGACATCCCGATCGCCACCGGACGGCGGCTGCGGACGGTCCGCGGCACGCTCGGTGAGCTGGAGGCGCAGGCGGCCTCGTTCGGGGACGACTACCTGCGGGTGTGGCTGCGCGAGCCGGCCCGCGCCGGATTGCGTGACGACACGGCGGCGATCCTGCCGAACGCGCTCGAGGTCCGGATCGACCCGGACTTCGCCGCGCCGTCGCGGTCCGGGCGCCCGGACGTGGCCAACGTGATCCGCACCCCGGACCAGCTGTTCGCCGACTACTGCGCCGCGCTGCCCGAGCCGGTCGGCGATCCGCGGGTGGCGGCGCTGTTCGGCGAGCTGCACGACGAGGTCACGGCGTCCTCGGCCGGCGGCTGAGCCTACGGAAAGGGCATCCCATGCGACCGATCGTGCTGGACATGAACGGGTTCGCCTCGTTCCGGGAGGCGGCCACGATCGACTTTTCCGATGCGGATTTCTTCGCGCTGGTCGGCCCGACCGGCTCGGGCAAGTCGACGGTCATCGACGCGATGACGTTCGCGCTGTACGGCTCGGTGCCCCGGTGGGGCCGCAAGAACATGGTGTCGCTCGCGCTCGCGCCCACCACCGCCCGGGGCACGGTCCGGCTGGTCTTCGAGGTCGACGGCCAGCGTTACGTCGTGGCCCGCGAGCTGCGGCGGATGGGCAGCCAGGTGAACCAGAAGGCCGCCAGCCTGGAGCGGCTGGCCGGCCCGCGGGGCCGGGGCGAGCCGGGGGAGCCGCAGACCGAGGTGCTGGCCAAGGACCTGGCCGGGGTCGGCGAGGCGGTGGAGCGGCTGCTCGGGCTGTCCTACGAGGACTTCTGCCAGTGCGTCGTGCTGCCGCAGGGCCAGTTCGCCGACTTCCTGCACGCCAAGCCCAATGACCGGCAGGAGATCATGCTGCGGCTGCTCGGCGCCGAGCACTACCGGCAGATGATGGTGCGGGCCAACCAGCGGGCCAGCGACGCGGCCAAGCGGGCCGAGACCCTGGAAGAGACCCTGGCCAGCTTCGGCGACGCCAGTGCCGGCGCCGAGGACGTCGCGCGGGCCAGCGAGACCGCGCTGGCCGGCTTGGCCGACCGGGTGGACGCGGCCGTGC
>Ga0335075_10010416_pt1 | contig 14113 bp, 15 predicted proteins | sample Lox_Sample_24_FD_206723 | JGI IMG/M metagenome (GOLD analysis project Ga0335075, IMG submission 206723) | Soil microbial communities from Loxahatchee National Wildlife Refuge, Florida, United States - Lox_Sample_2.4 | ecosystem: Environmental > Terrestrial > Soil > Wetlands | place: USA...
GATCTATCAGAAGGCGCGGTGGTGGCGGATCTTGAACAGAATCATGGTTGCACCGGCTTGCTTAATCATCAGTGCGGTGGTAAGTATCAACGATTTTGTGAAGCGATTATTAATCAATTAACAATTAGTCAGGTTGCACTTGCAGTCGTTGCAACGAGGGTGAGATAGCATGCATGGTGGAACTGTATGCCTCCAGCTTCGAGCCGTCCACTTTGCAGATCGTAATTCCTCTCATCACTCACTATTTCGAGTCGATATTTCGCAACTAAAAAAAAACACCACATATCCTTTCGCCAATGAATATTTACGCCTCCATGCGACGGCCATTGACGGACTTCGATCTCACGACGCACGCTTACGACGAAAGTCCTAGATTTCCTAACGAACTCTCAAGATTTCAAAACTCAACGATTCACTATACAAAATTCATCCATCTTTTATCAATTAGAGACCAGGCTGTCCACCTCGTACTCTCCATCTCCTTTTGTCTGCAATTTTTACTTTTCTTCCGCAAATATCTCTTGTAAATTTAAATTGTAATGGAACCTGGCGGCGAAGGAACGTTTCAAGACGTTTTTTGTTCATGGTCGGCTCTAGTAATGATATACCCAGATTTTGGACGTGGTGAGCATGATCCGCATTGGGCAGCGATTTTTGATCAAGTAGTAGATAATGAATCTTTGCGATTTGTTTCGAGGCAGTGAATGGTTGCTTCGCAAGTTTTTTCGCATGGTACAGGATGACTTTCCGGCCTTGCCCAAATATCTTCTATAGCCTTCAAGATCTACGTAGGTCGGCGGGAAATTTGCTTGCCGAATCTGGAGTCATTTGCCGCTTTGCGGGCATTTTTGCCCTTGATGCCAAGAATAGCCAGAAGTCGGCGCACCTTCAAAAATAATATTCAGGTCACCATCCTGTATCGGCAAGTCGGTGACCAAAGAACAATTTTTATGAAGAAACTCCCTTCGACGTCGTATTTCGCCCTTGCTGCGCGATGCAACCTCAATTCCACCCATTGTGGCTGTGTTCCAAGTTTCCCGACGCATTAGCCCACCAATAAGCCAATAAGGAAGCCCAAGGATACGCGCAGAGAAGGCTGTGACGGAACACTCCGTGCGGAACAAAACGAGTGGAGTCCCAGACTCCGGCTATTCTCCCTAATCTGCTCTCTTCAAAGTCATGACTTTTGAAGCTGCATTCATATTAGCCGCTTCGCATCCTCAAAAAAACTCTCGCGTACGGAGCAGGATAATCTTAAGACAACTATAATTCGTGTCTGGCAACAACAACCCCCCTTTTCCCATCATGTCTCGATCCACGACCTCTACTTCCAAAACTGCCTCATCCTCGGCCTCTCCATCCTCCACACTCCAATGCTACGCCAAAATGAACAACACAATCATCATTCCCAACTGGCTCCCCTGCGGGCCCATCAACAGCACAAACCCCAACGTCCCTTGCTGCGCATCCGGCGACTTCTGCCTCTCCGATGGCCTCTGCCACTACACGTATTCCCTTAAAGGGGGCTCCGGTTATTATGCCAGCGGCTGCACGGACAAGACGTACAATGACAAAAATGCGTGCCCGCAACTCTGCGATGACAGGTTAAGGAAGGACGTGGTGTATAACAGTAGCAGGAAACTGTGGGAATGCTGCGGCGCGGATAGTGCGGGGGATCCCAATTGTGGGAATCCGACGGATGAGACGTTTGATGTGCCAGCGGTGAATTTGTTGGTGACGTATTATACAGCGGGAGTGAAGGCGGGGAGTACTTCATCGTCTTCATCATCGGCATCGAAGACTGCGACCGTCGCAACAACGGCGAGTCCGGAGAACTCTGCGTCTGTGTCTACGTCTGCGTCGGCATCTGCCTCTGCGGCCGCGTCTTCGGGGCCGTCAACGGGTGCGGCAATTGGTATAGGCGTTGTTTGTGGTATGGTGGGACTATCTTTGATTGGCGCTTTGATATTCTTTCTTTTCAGGAGAAGGGGTAGAAGGGTTCTGGCAGGAAAAGTGTCGTCGGACTTCGGTCAGGACGCTGGAAGGGGGCCGGCTTCGGAATTGGATTCAATTACTGTGACCAGCTCGCACGTGCCGAAAGATGAAGAGCCAAGGGAACTGATCGTACCGATGGTGCCACAGGAGCTTCCTGCCGATAATGTTCCAAGGAGCACAAGACCAGCAATTGCAAATGTGCGGGAAGATTTACCAGAATGCTTACGAATACATCATCCAGGAACTTAGGGCAAGAAGAAGCTGATGACAACTTTGTGTCATTGTTGTGTGACGGTGTTTTACTGGGCCTGAGCGGTTTTCTCTATTTTTCATCTTCAAGATACCCAGGATCATAATGCAATATTCGCACTTCTGTTTCTGAACATCCTTCTCGAACTCTATGTTCCTTGAGCGCTCTGGGATTCGTACTTGGTTAGGTTTTCTTTGTTACGCACAAAGTCTAAAGGTGTTTGGAAGTTTCAATTATGATCCAGTGAACATTGTACTCCAGACATCGATTATCTATTATTCAGAGCGGACGATTGCCTGAATAAGGCGCAGTTATATAATAGCTAGTTAACTACGTGTATGGCATCCAAAAATGCAATACAACACCAACATCACCACTCCTTGCCTCAGAAACTCCATCATGTTGACTTTGAGGAATTTATCGTCCAACGCAGAGGAAATCCTGACACAATCCGAGAATAAGCGATGACGATGAGCCTTTGTTGAGCCTGTTGACGAAGTTATTGGGTAGTGAGAGGAAAGTTGGACCACAAGGCTGTCTTGAACCTCGACGCTACCTTTTGTTCACTCTGCCTAGAAGAGTGCGCGGTCACTCAAATCGGCAGCGAAATCAATTTGATTCAAGAAACAGATTACATTGAGAAAGAAGGCCAATGGTGATGCGAGGAACCGTTGGAGCGTAAAGGGGAACTCAAACAACACGAAAAGGCACAAGCGGACGCTATTTGCAGCAAAGCGCAATGACCTGCGAATAATGGACGAAGCATGTATACATTCCGCGTCAGTCAGCAACAATGAGAACAATAACGAAATCATCCGCCCGTGTGCCTCAAAGGGAAACCAGGCATATCTCATCCATGAATTCCTTTCGAAGTTAGATGGTGTTGATCCTGTAATAGAGATTAAAGCTTGTCGGCTATCGAAACTATTGTTTGACGGGCTATAGCATGTTCTGGTTTGTTACCTTCCTTACATGATTTCGACAGTGTTGTAGCTAACTGTTCCCAGGAACCTGGCACAGATCAACAATGGACTGGAGTTCCTCTTTAACAAAGATCAGAAAGAGTATTAGCACAACTCGCCATTCAACAATTGACCTGTTCAGGCTATTCTACGAACCAACCACCCTTCTCTCCCAATCGTGAACAGATGGTAAAATGGCACTACTTCTCAATTCGACGAAGAACTTTATCATATCTCGAAGGGTCCTGATCCTGAAGCAGACAAATATCCGTTGCTGACCGTGTTCCGAATACACTGGTTTGAGGAGGTGGAACAATTCATTCCCTGCAAGCCGGATGAGCTGACAGCACGTCGATGAGATGATGGCGGCTTCCGAGGAGTTCTATAGACCTCCCTGGTTTCCTAGTTCAGGGACTTCGAATAATGCGGCCGCAAAGAACCGCGAACTTGAAGCGTACGGTTTCAAGGAGAGTATGAAGAGCTCGTCTCATGCTCCGAATGCACAGATTACCAACCGAAGGGGCTTGAGATTCGTTATGGCGTAAAGAAGCCGAAGGAGGTGAGAGGAGGTAAGAAGGAGTAGGTGCGCGCACTGAACGCAGTGAGTTTGATCATAATATTGTTCTCCAAATCCATTGACCGTGCGCACTGACCCACCCTTCCTAGATCTTGTGCCCAACTAAGCGGACTCTTTGATGAACTTTCAAACCCATGACGATTTTATCGTCCTAGAAGTTCTCTGAAAGTGCATTCCAGGCCAGGCACAAGTTCTCGCGGTTAAGGTGCCAGAGTGATCGGGAAAGACCGACAGTTGCGGAAAGGGAAAAGCGATTCCAATGCACCCTGCTGGACGCTTAGAAGCGGAAGAAAAAGGACGGCCGCACTGCCGGAAGTTAATGCTGGCGGATGCGGGATCGAAACTACCATAGCAGGTGGAGCCCTGAGCAAGCCCTCTGCGGTTGTCTCACGATGCAGAAACTTGCTTCGGCTGCGATCTCCTTATGGTTTCATTCCTGCCTGGAACCGATTTTAGGGAAGATGGCTTGATATGGCAGGTGGAAAATTGTCTCTGACAACAGACGGAACCCCTGATCCGCGCAGGCCAAAGTTTATTCTAGCGTCGGCAGGTTCGCCTGAATGAGGGAACGTAATCTGACAGCTTGTTGGAACGCTCAAACCTGTGCAAATATTGTTCGTTCATCGGAACGGCAACCTCAATATCGCTAAGACCAGAAAGAGGAAACGTTGGCCCAGTTGCTTTGTGATTGGTTGCGGTCAGCCTCAGCCTAGCTACTTAGTTAAGCCATCTCATATGGAAAAGCAAAAAAACAACAGAAGACGCCCGAAATCTTTCCAGAAGCCACGTTCCCTGTGTCCTAAGTTGTTTCCCCCGCTGCAAATGTAACCCAAACACGTACGGTTTTCGTGGCCAGCGACGCCTCCCATGCACGCCTAAACAAGGTACGGCGCCGAACAGTCATGGTTCACCACGCAAGAAGGCTACGCAATTAAAAACCCGATCGCTGCAGGTACCCGTCCGTCCCATGCTGCTTCGGTCGAACGTGGCATACATGACTATCTGAGCAATTTGTTCTCCTTTCTCATGCATCAGCGGGCTCATCGCAATCGTTGGTGGCCCTGCAATCTGCATTGCATATGCATGATGCACCTGGGCTCGTGCTGTGCATCGTTCACTTTCCGAGCTCTTCCATTTTCACATTTTCTCGTCAGCATTGGTGGGCTTTTTTATATTTGATGGAATTTGATGGTTTTGCGTTGGCCTATCAGGCGTCGCACAAACGGGCCCTCGAAGGTCCCCAAAAAGCCCAACCCGCCTGCAAATCGTAATTTTAGACGCCGGCTAAGCGCGATGCCAAGTTGTTTCACGAATTGTTACGCTAAGCGCCGCTAACGGAGTGCCGACAGTTAGGGCAGCAAAGCGGTCATGGGCCCAAAATGAGCATCTCTCTTCCGAAAATATTTATTTGAAAAAATCCAAAAAAAAAAAAAAAAACCCCCTTCCAAAGGCTCCTTGCCTGCAGGGCGAGATATTTGCGGATATGCGGGATCGTAGATTGGCTCCGAAACCTGCACGGATTAATACTAAAACGAAAGCTGAATCTCCCACAAACGGTGGGCCTGCAAGGCATGGGCATTGCTTCGGAATCGAGCCGAAAGGTTACCATGTCATCGAAATCACCTATTAATTGGAGGCTGACTGAAACAGGGCTGACCATATCGGAGGGTAACGAGCGAATGACAAACTCTGTTACGAAGGAATACCCTAGTTATCGGAGGCGAATTGACATGGTTTCCACTCATAAGCATTTTTGAGAAACCATGCCTGTACTCATGTGAAACTGCTGTAAAAAATTGTGATTCGTTAGGGACGTTGCTGCCTGCTATATTATAAAATCCGGGTTCTATCCATACAGAATGCTAGACCATGACGACCGTGACTTCCTTTCTAAAATTACAGATGCAAGTAATGGGGACATGAAAAGGCCGTGCAGAAAAAAGACATTAGACTTTAGCGGTATGGGCAGCAAAAGGCTTGCAAAAAATTTACTTGTATATACGACATGCCCGGAAACAAGGAATTTTTTGACTGGACGTAAAAAGTCCGCCGTCGTCGTAATGCGTTATCGGGTAAACCAGGGTAAAAAGTGAGCCTCCCAATTCATGCATACTTTGTTGTGATGCAGATCTTTTGTTGATCGTAACGACGTGCAACCGTGCAGCGCGTTGACGTAAACTTTTTTTTGGTTTGGATTATGTCGGATCGGGTTTGGTGCGTTGATGTGGTTTGGACGGTGTTGAGAATTGCGTAATTCGACATGTCATTGCTCCCAGATTCGAGGTCTCGTGCTTCGTTTCGTGTCTTCCTGTTGCTCGACGGCAGGCGCCACAGTTGTCGCACTTTCGGCCGCAACTGAGGCCTGGGTTTGAGTTGCGGATTCGGATTGCGCAGAAGTAGAACCGGGTCTGTCGTGGGTAGAGGAGACCTGTGGAGGAGTTTCGTAGGTGGGGGCGGCGGGGGGGGTGGTGGTGGTAGTGGTGGTGGTGGTGGTGGTTATGGGGGGGAATAGAGGTGCCGACACGATCATCGAGCTGCCTCTCGGTGGCCTTCCCCGGCGCCTTTTCTCACTGGAGCTTCCCGAATTCGTGGATTCTTCTTGTGAGGGCCCTTTCGGCGTTGTCGCGGTTGGGGCCGCCGCGCTTTGGATGGTGGGGAAGTTGGAAGGACCGGCGACCACCTGAGCTGGAGGCATTTGCGTGGGTTGAGGAAGATCTTGTGATGTCGAACTTTGCTTCTGGAGCTCCGTTTGCTTTCTTCGCTCTTCCTGCTCTTTCTTCGTTGGCCGACCGCGCTTTTTGCGCGGCTCTCCGAGTGAGGGTGGCGGTTCACCCAGAGGGGAATGCGGGAATGAGCCTTGGGTGCTCGTGGACGGCCGGCTCGACTCCGCAGGATAGGTGGCAGGTTTTGGCTTCAACATGCGTCCTGTCGGTGTAAACGTCTCGGACGGATACGGTCGCTTTCTCGATGACGCTTCGGCTACAGGAGGCGGAAACGCTGGCTGCGCGGACGGCAGAGTACTCGTTGCAAACTGCCGGAACGCGTTCTGGCAGGTATTTAGCGTTCGGCCTAGAGAGAAGATTGAGCCGTTAGTGCGAAGAAAGAATGACCTCATTTGGGGGCCGCGAAAAGTGAGAGGCATACCGCTGGGCAACACCAGATCGAACCAATTGGGCTCGATGCCGGCATTCTTGATGCTCTCGAAGAGGATTTGCGACGGCGACCGCGGTAGGTGAGCGGGCGATATCGAGCGTCGGGCTTGCACAAGTATCTCGGTGAACATGTACACCTGCAAGGGCGGCGGCTGTCAGTCCGGTGACACGGGGACGCGAGTTCGACGCGGTCAGTCTCACCAATTCATGCTCGTCCAATTGATCCTCTGATACTTGGCGGGGTGCGGTCATGGCGGCGAGCGATGGGAACGCGCGCCAGGCAGCGGACAAGCGAGTGGATTAGCGGACGGGTTGGGAAACATAAAAGCGAGCGAGTGGAGAGCGAGAGCGAGAGAGGCAGGTGAGAAAGCGACAGTATGCGCGGTACGACCGGCGCAGCAAAGGAAGTAGAAAGCGCGCAGATGCGGACAGAATTGGGAAATGTGGATACAAAATACAAAACGAGGGTGGTGCAGCGAGCAGAGGGCGCACATACAGGGTGTGGGGGAAAAAAAAAAAGAGGAAGCAAGCAAGCGAGTAATCAACGTAGCAGCGCAACAGTCATGACGGGCAGTCCGGCGGGCCGCTGAAGCTCAGAGCCGCGGATGATTTCTGGGAACCGTGAGGCTGGTCGAAGGAGGAAGACAAAGGAAGACAGCACAGGAAATTGGCCATGGAGCTTCAATGCAAGAGCCGGGAACAGCTGCAGCAGTTAGCGTGGCTGCGCGTCCGATGGATGGGATTGCCATTCAGATCGAGCCGGTCATGGCGCCGGCGATTGGCGGACCGGGGGGGAGGGGGGGAGGGAAGGTAAGCGCCTCGACGCTGCCTGCGGGTGGGTGTGTCGTCGCAGGCTCTGGTCGCAGGCCGGTTCGCCTTTTTTTTTTGCTGGTGCTTGTTGGTGCAGACTTGCAGCGCGCGGCGGAGAAGGAGGAGGAGCACCAGCGGAGAGGGAGAGGGAAAACCCCCCCTGCCCCGGGCGATGGCGCACTTTTGAAACCTGCCCAATCACGCGGAGTGTCCGAAGGCCTTTTTGGTCTTTGCTCTGGCCCCATCCTCCCAACCCCCGGCCACACCCAAGCGCACGATTCCAAATTCCCGTCTCGTTCGTGTGGGTGCGAGTGAGCGAGCGAGTTGAGTGTGATCGGTGTGTGTGTGCGCGCGTGTGCATTGCCCGGGGAACTTGCTCCGGGAGGCTGGGAGCTGTCAGTCGCGGGCTTGGCTCGGAGCTGCCGCCAGAGTCACAAGTCTGCCATGGCTGGTTTATTTTGGGTTCCTGTGGGATGCAGCCGGCCCTGTCTTGGGGGTTGCGTAGCAGAGGCTCTGCGAGTCTTGGTCGTCGTGGTGCTGCTGCCCGTCCGACTTTATATCTTCACGCTGTCTGCCTCACCGCCGCGTCGTCGGTCGTCGTGGACACACATTTGCTGCTGCAGCGCCACGTGTCGCACGCACACCGCTTTACGCTGTTTCTCGCTTTCCTGTCTGTGGCTCGAGGTGGGAAACGCCATCTCGATCGGCAGCCCATCTCGGGTCGTTTTGTTGCTCTGCTGGCTTCTCAGGCACGGATCGCTGCCACACGCCATGCGAACAGCTGTCAGCGCTTCCCCGCTCCAATTCGATTGGTTCGCACGGCTCTTCCCGGCCCTTCCCGTCCCGCTCGGTCGCCTCAAAACTCGCAACCTCATCTCGACCTCCAACCCAGAAACCGCTGTGATTGCACCTGCCATAACTCTCCCTACGACTTCGAGATGGACGTGTTTGGCGGTGCTTGCCTGTATTGAACCTTGTCAAGGGTCGGTTGTGAATCACATCAGCATTCGATCACACATGTCGAACCGTGATGCTCTCAGCAAGGATTTCTCTCCTATTTATGGCCCCGCTAGGCCCCGTTCCGAACCATCCATCCGGTTTACCCATGTTCTCTGGGATGCCGCTATCACAGCCATTCGTTTGAAAGACGACGAATTAGCATTTTGGTTAACTGCTATAGGTGCATCGCTTTTGGCTGTCGTATTCGTGCCTTGCTTGATGAGCCTAGCCTTTCGGAGTGGTACTGGCTCAAGGCTTATTTGTGGCCGATGAATTTGGCGTTTGGCCATCACAGTCCACCCGGAGGCGTTGATTATCTTAAGCTTGGCTACGGAGTGGTTCCGGTGTGAGGTGCTTTTTCTACGCCACAAGAAACCTCTCCAATCAGGATCTCTCTGTGCCTGTTTCAGCACCAGCACCGCCCACTTTCCGTGCGCGATGGGGTGGACCTTGGACTGCACCGTCAACTCCCTAGAACCGGAGGAAAGCTAGTCTCCCTTTGAACGTTGAGCGAGTACCTGCATCATTTGACATGATCCATCCGTGCTCTTTCCCATCCTAGAGTGTGAGCTCGATGCAGTTAGGTAGTAGAATTTTGGGTGGCATTACAAGTATTGTACCAAATTCGAGCTTGACGGGCCGAAGAGTTAGGGTTTTCTGGATGAGAACTCCATTTCCACTCTCACCTCGATAACATCACACAACACTGCTTCAAATTCAGGCTTGAATGGCATTCAATCTTCAAGGTGAATATTTTCCTTTCAACCAAGAGGCGAAATATGCTAAATTCACCCATAAGCTGCATGATAAACGCTACCAAAACGCTAGCAATATTAACATCACTTTATTTTACAAAATCTCAGACATGCTATGCACATATGACGATTTGGGTTGACATTTACATCTCCGCCAGAATTGTTTGAGGGACGTCAGCAATATATCCATTCCACTCGCATATTTCTAATCGCCTTGATCGAACAATTTCAAGTTTTTACAAACCGATTATATCACATTCAGATAGTAGGGAAAAATTCACAGATTCTGACACCACAAATTATTTTTCTGCCGATAACGCCCACGCCATGCCGGAAAACGTGGGGTATCTTCAAACAAGGGGAAAACGCCACAAAATGCAGATCAACCACCCAGTGCTAGAACTACGCTCGTCCGACAACGCCGCAAGCACCAGTAGTCGCTAGGGTATTTGTGATCGAACGGCAAAAACGCCACTATCTTACCGCAAAGATTTGCCCAGCTTCCGCTAACAAGTACTAGTGCCAGCCTAGCCCTTTCAATCCTAGCCCGTCAACTCACCCACCAACCCTACACCGCAAACCTGAGCACGTTCCTCCCCGCCGCAACAAGCAACATGGGCACTCCCATTGAATCCCTCTTGAACCGCAGACACCGCGGGACGGGGATGTCGTCCGCCGAGCCGGAGAGCGGCCTCACGTCAATGGTGCGGAGCTTTTGGCCGGTCGACATACGGTACACTTGGATGATTCCGGGAACGTCGGACTCGGCAGCTGCAACGAGGTCAAGTGGCGTGCTGATGTCGAAGGCCGTCGGGTAGTGTGCAGGGTTCTTGTATGGGTAGACGACTGAGGGACTGGGCATCTGTAGCGTATTTGGGTTAGTGGGTTCGAAGCCACAAACGGAACCGTGATGCTCTGGAGGGTAATAAATTTGGAGACATACTGTGGGTCGATCCGTTAGAGGGCCCAGCACCGTGCCCGGGAACCGAAGGTCATACATGACCATGAAGTTGTTGATGCCGTTCAAGACCATGTAGTTGTTTCCGGTGCCGGTGAAGCGGATGCCGTTGATCGAGTGCTGAACTGTTTCGAGGCGAAGTGAGCCCCTCCTGGAGCGAACATCGTACATGAACACCTTGCCGTCATGGGCACCGCCCGCCGTCACGTTTACGTCCTTCCATTCCACTGTACGGATGTCGGTGCCCGTTACGTGGAAGCCCATGTGACGCAAGGATGAATCGGCAGTCAGGCGGCAGTGGAAAAACCATCCGGATCCTCCAACAGCCAAAGTTTCGCCGTTAGTCTCTCCGATACCGGATGAGGTCCACGGATTGACAGCGCATGACCAGATTGTGTCGACTTCGTTCATAGTATGGCTCACATACGGACAGTCGACATCAGTCAAGATACCCAAGGATCCATCACGGGTTGCTGGGATAATCAAAACTTGGGGGCTTTGATCACCTATCCAGCCGTTAGCTCGGTACGGAATGAGAGCAACGACGAATTCCACCCACCGCTTCCAAAGGTCGTTGCGATAACGTTGTTATTGGGAGTGATCTGGAGAGATGAAAACTCTATTCCCGGAAGGACTAATGGTGAAAAGTCGTACTGCACCGCTGGTTTTGACGGTGGAGAAGAAGGGGTTCGTGGTTGCGCGCCCACGAGGTGAGCCCAGCAACCGGTGCTGTGAGGGATATGTATTCCGAGAACGAATGTGCCGAACGACTCATGGTAATCGAATAAACCTACGTATCCGTCGCCGCGCAGCAATTCTGCTTTGAGATTGCGCGGAAGCTTCTTTCCCTTGAGGGCCAAGGCGATGCCCTTGTGGTCCGTAGGTGGAGTGTATAGTGTGGCGATATCGATGCGACTTCCACCAACGGGAATGCTTGTCATGTCATGAAGCGTTGCTCTTCGGACGATCCTCTGCTTCTTCGCGCGGACCAATGCGGCCGCCTCGCGCTCTCGTGCCTGATATTGATTTGATGAGTGTCAAGAACCTCAAAATGGAACTGAAATAAATGAATATGCTCAAGGTCCATACTTCATTCTCTTTCTTCTGTCTCTCGACCTGCTTTTGGGTGTTGGTGGCCAGGTGACTGGGCTGGGCGGTGATATATCGGCCATTTGCACCATCTGAGACGCGTGAGTTTCTTGGACTCGGGAATTCGATCGAACAAACCCCAGATCATTCCTGGAAGCTCTCCGATGTAGCCTCCAACTTGCGCCATCTTGCCTTGAGTGGCGTGCTTGTTGTGGGAGTGAGTGCTGGAGTCATTGCAATTTTTCAAGGATGGTTTAGCGTCACCAATGATAGGTTATTCTGGTCCTTAAGTGTGGCTTTGCTTTCCGACGTCACTGTCACCATTACCTCGGGGAAGCTTTGATCAGCAGCAATCGAAGTACATTGCGTAGAATTTTCATCTATTTCCATTACCAAGAGTTGTTTTTTTTCCTTTCTGTTTCCTTCTCCTTTTATTTTTGGTTGGTTTCGTTTTTAATTTCATGCTCCCTCGCTCCCTTCTTCATCGAGCATCCCGGGTCTTCAACGCGTCCAAAATTCCGCCCCGTATGCGCCTTTCCATGATGGCCGCCCACCTCAGCAGCGGCGCAGTATATAACAATGGCTCTTCATCTAGCTTCACACTCAGGGACCTCCCCAAATCCAACATTTTTACCACAAATCTCCCCGCGGACGAAGCTTATCCCACCCCTCAATCCTCACACAACGCACCCCGCGAGGACCTGGGCCCACGCCTCGTCAAAGGCGCACTATACACCTACGTCCGGCCTGAATTCACCAAATCGCCCGAACTCCTGGCCGTCAGCCCGGCCGCTCTGAGGGACCTCGGCATCCACCCCGACGAAGCATCGACCGAAGGGTTCAAGCAAGCCATGGCCGGCAACCTGATCCTGACCTGGGACGAGGAGAAGAACCAAGGCATTTATCCATGGGCTCAGTGCTACGGCGGCTACCAGTTCGGTCAGTGGGCCGGTCAGCTGGGCGACGGGCGGGCCATTTCGCTGTTCGAGACGACAAATCCGGTGACCTGGAAGCGATATGAGGTGCAGTTGAAAGGGGCAGGTAAGACGCCGTATAGTCGGTTTGCCGACGGGAAGGCGGTGCTGCGGAGTAGCATCCGGGAATTTGTAGTGAGCGAGGCGTTGAATGCGTTGGGTATTCCGACAACCAGAGCGTTGAGTTTGGTGCTTGCTCCGCATTCCAAAGTGCAGAGGGAAAGGATCGAGCCGGGCGCAATTGTGTGCAGGTTTGCCGAGACGTGGTTGCGGATCGGTACGTTTGACCTGTTGAAAGCGCGGGGAGATCGCAAGTTGATTCGACGGCTTGCCGAGTATGTTGCGGTGCATGTTTTCGGTGGTTGGGAAAAGCTGCCGGCAAAGTTGGTGAACAAAGACGGCGATGAGATTGAGGCGGGCAGGGATGTAAAGGAGGCTTCCGATACAACAAACTCGATGCGCGGTGTTCCGTCCACGGATTCAAATCAGCTCGATGGCACTGGGGCTGTCAACGTGACGTACGGCGTACCGAAAGACGAGGTTCAAGGTGAGGGCAAGCACGCCGAAAACCGCTTTGCCAGATTATATCGCGAGATTTGCCGACGGAATGCCCGCACGGTTGCGTTGTGGCAGGCATACGCTTTTACAAATGGCGTCTTGAATACAGACAACACTTCCGTGTATGGACTCAGCATAGATTTCGGACCGTTTGCATTCCTGGATAATTTTGATCCAAGCTACACGCCGAACCATGACGACTACATGTTGCGGTATTGCTATCGCAACCAGCCAACCGTCATCTGGTGGAACCTCGTCCGGTTGGGGGAAGCCCTCGGCGAGCTCCTGGGTGCTGGCCCTCAGTGTGATGATGAAGAGTTTGTTGAGAAAGGAGTGATGCAAGAACGAGCCGATGAACTCATAGAAAGAGCCGAGACTCTCATCTCCGCTGCCGGCGAAGAGTACAAAGCGGTGTTCATGGATGAGTACAAGAGAGCCATGTGTGCCAGGCTGGGCCTGAAGAGGTTCAAGCAAAACGACTTCGACGAGCTTTTCTCGGAGCTGCTGGACATGATGCAGGCATTGGAGCTGGACTTTAACCACACCTTTAGAAGGTTGAGCAATCTAGACTTGAATGATCTGGGAACAGAAGCGGGTAGGAAAGAGAAGGCTGGTGTTTTGTTCCGAAAGGATGATCCACCAAGAGGTCTTGGTGGCGAAGATGCTGCAAGAGAACGAATCGCCAAATGGATAGGGAAATGGAGAGCAAGAGTACTGGAAGACTGGGGCGAAGGTGCAGAGCTTGAGCGACAAACTACGATGAAAAAGGTCAATCCGAAAGTATGCTATTTAACCACCTTGTTTTGTCTAACGGCTAACTTGACATCAGTTCATTCCGAGGGGATGGGTCTTGGATGAACTTATTGACCGCGTGGAGAAAAAGGGAGAGCGAGAAATCTTCCAGAATATTATGAATATGGCGCTTGCTCCTTTTGAAGAAGAGTGGGGATGGGATCGTGTGGAGGAAGAACGATTCTGTGGGGATGTGCCGAAATACAAGACTGGGATGCAGTGCAGCTGCAGTTCATGAAATC
>Ga0335075_10010417_pt1 | contig 14113 bp, 10 predicted proteins | sample Lox_Sample_24_FD_206723 | JGI IMG/M metagenome (GOLD analysis project Ga0335075, IMG submission 206723) | Soil microbial communities from Loxahatchee National Wildlife Refuge, Florida, United States - Lox_Sample_2.4 | ecosystem: Environmental > Terrestrial > Soil > Wetlands | place: USA...
ACACTCGCAAAACCAGATTTCATACCAGCAACGGACATTTATGCCTCCATCCATCCGGATTCGTCAGAGCCCTTACAACGACGGTCAACAAAGTCGCTTTTAAGAATTATTCCAGAAGGCCGTGGCTGGTTTTTTCGGCCGTCGACTATTTGGAAAACCGTATTTTCGGCCGTCGGATTTTTGAATTCGGCTGCGGCATGTCAACCTTGTGGTTTGCGGAGAGGTGCCGGCAGATCGTTTCTGTGGAAAGTAATCTGGCTTGGTACAACAAAATCACCCAAGGCTCATTCGGTATGAGCAATGTAAAAATCCTGTACGCCGACTGCAAGAAATCTTATCTTGATGCCCTGGCCGGCGACGGCCAAAAGTTCGACTTGATTCTCGTCGATGGGTTGCATCGCGTGGAATGCGTCGACCTGGCGCGACTCTATTCGAACTGCGACGGTCTCATTGTTGTCGATAACACTGATAAATTTCCCGACCTTTGGATAAAGGTGAGGGACACATTCAGCGCCAGCCAAATTAAAGTCTTTCGCGGCTGGGCTCCCGGAAATCTGCACGCGACTGAAACCTGCATCATAGAACGAATCTTTCGCGTATAAGACGGCTTAAGTTCTTTCCGTGGGGCCGCTGATGACGAAACGGATGTGATTCGGGTGAAGAGTGGGATCGAACGGCTTTTGCGAAGCGGAGTTGAACGGCCATTTAGGGACGCAGGACCAGGAGATGCTTAACTTTACCTTGGAAGGCCTGATCGAAGGTCACGAACCGCGATCCTGAAACGATGGCGAAAGCCGCCAGGTAGGAGTCAGCCCAAGCCTTGGAGTTGGGCTGACGCGGGCTGGAAAATGAACGAAAAGAGGGTTCAACGTTCGGCGGTTTTTCAAGGAAAACCACGCGAGCATCCTCCAGCCAGCGGTCGTACGCTTCCCTGATTCCGGGTCATCACCTCGTCTTTTCCCATCACAACCTCTGTGGTGAGAAGCCGCAAAAGGCTAAGCTGGGTAAAACGGCAGAAGCAGACCCTGGCATCCATGTCCAGTTCTTCGAACCACCGCGCGATTTTGTGATGAACGTGGCCGCCGTAACTCAGGGCAATCGAGACGTTCACATCAGGGAAAAGGAATGATCTCAAATATCTTGGCATTATCCAGTTCGAGCGTGCCGGGCCGCTTGGAGGGCACGATTGGAAGCGAAACCCGTCCCGTTCTTTGGCGAGGGTTCTTCAACTCCCGCTCGACGCCGCGAAGTATTACTTCTTTGACAGAGCGCCCTTCCTTCGCTGCTTTGCTCTTAAGATCGCGGTAAAGGGGATCGGGAATATCAACCGTGGTTCTCACCAACCCACACTGCCATATTTATGGCTATTGGTCAATAATTCTTCACAGTGGTAGACGTAAAAAAGCCGAAAGCGCGTGCTTCCGGCTGCGAAAAGAAGAATTCTGCTACTGTCCCGCGCTCGCCACAACCGGCGTCATCGCCAGCGGACGGTTCAGTTCCAGCGTAAGCGTAGTACCCGCGGGCAGCGTCGCCGAGTGGTGCTTGCTCAGCCAGTGAACGCCAGTCGATCCCGCGCCGATTGCTCCTCCCACCAGAATTCCCGGAGGTCCGCCTACCAATCCTCCAAGCAACATGCCGCCCGCGGTTCCGCCTCCCGTTTCTAGCTGGTCGCGGCGGTCATGGCCTGAGCCTTTAAATTCGCCTTCCTGGTTTACATCGGTGTCTCGTCCCGCATCCGTATCCACCAGCGTGGCGTCAAGAAACAATCTTTCTCCACTCGGAAGCACCAGCGCCTCCGGTAAAATTCCAATCGTCGGCCGGCCCGAGATGCGGCGCGGTTCGTCCACCTTGGTCACGCGCCCTTCCACCATCGACCCGGCGGGAATCACGGTCGTCCCGTTCAGCAGCACAGGCTGGCTCAACCGGGCCTGAAAAGGATCGCCCGCCTTATTACTGAACGTCGCCAGCGTAGTCTCGAGTTTCACCATCAGGGCAGTCCCTGCCGGTACAGGCGCAGCAGTTTGTGCCGCGGCCATCGCCGCCATCAACCCAACGCAAGCTAAACCCATCCACTTCCTCATGACTTCCTCCTCAGCTCTTAGAACCCGTAAATTTCCCGCGTGTTGCTTCGACTCTAGACCACTCGCGCGGCCGGAACAATATCCAGCTAAGTCTTTGAACCAGCAAAGGTAAGTCCAACCCGGATTCGGCTCCGCTTTGAGGATCCGCAGAAAGCGGCTGTGATTGCCATCACCTTAGTCGCGCCCGCCCATCCGATATAATCAAACGTTTTGAAGAAACAACAATCATCGGCCATGCTGCCGTAACTTGCGCGGCCAACTAATTCCGAAAGAGGCGGGACTCATTCATGTCAAACATTGCAGAAATTCGTGCGCGGCAGGTGCTGGATTCACGGGGCAATCCGACGGTGGAAGCCGAGATCACTCTGGCGGATGGTTCCGTCGGCCGCGCCATCGTTCCCAGCGGAGCTTCCACCGGCGAGCATGAAGCAGTCGAGTTGCGCGACGGCGACAGCACCCATTTTCTCGGCAAAGGGGTTCTCAAGGCCGTCGAGAACGTGAACGGCGAAATCGCCGATGCCCTCGCCAACTGGGACGCAGCCGACCAGCGCGGCCTCGACCAGAAGATGATCGAATTGGATGGCACCGAAACCAAGGGCCGCCTGGGAGCCAACGCAATCCTCGCCGTCTCCATGGCCGCGGCCCGCGCGGCGGCAAATTGCTTCGAGATGCCGCTCTACCGTTATCTCGGCGGCGCGGGCGCCAACACTTTGCCTACTCCGATGATGAACATCCTCAACGGCGGAGCCCACGCCGATAACAATGTTGACTTTCAGGAGTTCATGGTCATGCCTGTCGGCGCTCCTTCATTTTCCGAAGCCCTGCGCTGGGGCGTCGAAGTTTTTCACACGCTCAAAGGCGTTCTAAAAAAGCGCGGCTACAACACGTCCGTCGGCGATGAAGGCGGATTCGCTCCTTCCGTAAAGTCGAACGTCGAAGCCATCGAGGTTGTGCTCGAAGCCATTCAGCAAGCGGGCTACAAGCCGGGAGAAGAAATCGCCATCGCCCTCGACCCCGCGGCCAGCGAATTTTTTCAGGATGGCAAATACATTTTCAAGAAATCGGACAAATCCGCGAAGTCTTCGGACGACATGGTGAAGTTCTACGCCAAGTGGGTGAATGACTATCCTATCGTTTCGCTCGAAGATGGCTTAGCGGAAGGCGATTGGCAAGGCTGGCAGAATCTCACCAAGGAACTGGGAAACAAAATTCAGCTCGTCGGCGACGACATTTTCGTCACCAACATTCAATTCCTGCAAGAAGGAATCGACAAAGGCGTAGCCAATTCGATTCTGATCAAAGTCAACCAGATCGGCACCGTCAGCGAAACTTTCGACGCCATCGATCTCGCCCGCCGCAACGGATACACCTCGGTCATCTCGCATCGATCCGGCGAAACCGAAGACACCTTCATCGCCGACCTCGCCGTCGCTACGGGTGCAGGCCAAATCAAAACCGGCTCTGCCTCCCGCACCGACCGCATCGCCAAATACAACCAGTTGCTGCGAATCGAAGAAGCCCTCGGCGACGGAGCGAGATTCTTAGGGCTTGAGGCGCTGAACTATAAAGGCTAGGGTCGAAAAAAACCGAGTTTACAGGCCGCCGACGAGCCCCGAGTTCGAGTGCGACCGCGAAGGACACAACTTCTCGCGCCATAAGCCAACCAGATTAACGTGGCCTGACAGTTGGTGAAAAACTCGCGATTCGTATCAGGGTATGCCTTCAGGCATACCGTAAGGGCCACGTTTCAATCGCGCCACTGCTTCTCCTAGAACCCCAGCGTGTCGTCCGCAGAAGGCCCATAGGTGGCCGGGACCGGCTTATCGTTCAGCCGCAGATATACGCCCAGCTGCGCCCGGTGGTGGATCACATGATTCATGAACATTTGCCGGTAGGCCATAAATCGGTCACCGTTGAAAATGGTTTTCCCTTGAAAGCTGAGCTTCCAATTTTGTTTCCAGGCTTCATCGGGAGTAGCCTGCAACGCTGCGCGCACTTTCGCCGAGCCCTCATCAAAGGCCTGCACCAGTTGCGCTGACGATTCGAACGGCAACGACTTGATGCTGCCTTTGGAGAAATCCAGTTCCGGCGTGGTCAGGATGACTAATCCAAATCCGCACAGTTGCGCCAGATGCGGTGCCAGCTTGCCCAGTGGCATGGATTTCGCGTGCGGCGCGTAATCTTTCTTGTCGGCTGGAACGCGCTCTAAAGCTACGCGCGTCTTCTTCATCTCTTCGTCGAATTCGGGCAGCAGCAGTTCACTGATAGGCATCACGATCTCCATGAACGATTTTGATTTCCAAAACAGATTAAATTAAAAACAATTTTCCGGCGACGAAGCTGCTAGTCGATCTCCGGCCTCCACAGCGGCTCTCCTCCCAGCGAGTGATAAAAACCCCATCCCGCCAAGGCCACAACGCTCAACAGCGCCATGATCGAAGTCGGCATATACCACGCCGAAAGAGCGGTGGAGAAAGGCACATTCGCCATCAGGTTAATGGTGAAGATGGCGCACGCCAGAGGAACAAACCCGAACCGCAGCACGATCAGCGCTGCAATCGCATAAACCAGAATCTGCGCGGGAATCTCCACCTTCATATACTGGCTGCTCAACGCCCGGGGCAATGCAAAGATCGCAACCAGTGCAATCGCTGCAATCCACTCCTTGCGCAAAAGCACTTTTAGCCCGAACAACAAGAAAAAGAAAACCAGCGTGGTCTGAATCGATTGCGGCCATTGGTACAGCCATCCGCCCAAAGCCGTCCGGCCTCCCATAAGCCCGTTGGTCGAGAAAAGCGCTGGCACAGCGCCCATACGCATCATGGGAATGTAGCGAATCTGAAAAACCAAAATCCAAACCACTCCCAGCGCCACGCCAAAAAGAATGTCGCGGCCCACCAGCGGATCGCGCAATTGCCCCGAAAGCAACCGGCTCCACGAGATGATTGTTTTCGGCCAGTGACGGCGAACCCACGGTTCCACCGCCAGGTATAGCATCCAGGTCACGCCCGAGATAAATAGGGCCGTGCTGACCGCGATAATAAAAAGTCCAAACGTATCGTCGATTGTCGCAAAGTGGCTGCGGCACAACCACGATCCGATTTCCAGTGCAAACATTACCGTCGCCAGCCGCAGCGCGCCTGCCCGGTCGCCTCGCCCCATTCGATAGTTCCGGCGCGCCAGAAAAACCGACCCAGCCAGGAGTATGCCGAACACCAGCGTTTGAATAATGCTGTTGGCCCGCTGTCCCAAATTTTTTTGCTCCGTGTCTTTCATCCGCTCGGGCTTGGTCCAGTCTCCGATCAGCGAAAAGAAAACTGGTTTCCCATGCAACGCCGCCGCCTCGACGCGCAAAGGCCGCGACGTTCCAGGCCAGCTTCCGGTCCAGGCCATGCGCGCATCGGAATCGGCCAGCGAATTCCAAATCGGCTGCGCCGGTTGTAATTTCGACGAATCGAGGCCGGACTCGGTCAACAAAATATTCCAGTCGAAAGGAGCGGCGGGGCTGGCATTCTTTTCTTCCTGCTTCTGCGGCGGAATCGCCTGAAAGTAAGTCAGCCGCCCTTGCGGATCGAGCATCAGGTTAATCATCCCCGACACCACACTCGGCGGATCTGTCTTCGTAACAATTCCCGGCGTCAACAAACCGTCGCGGAAATCGCTGGCCACTAACGCCTCGGGACTTTGCCGGTACCAATATTGCAGAAGCGCAGGACGCGCGGCCAGCACCGCATTCCAGTTCGGAGGTTTATCGTTCTTCTCGATGTAATCCTGATAATCGTCGTCGTAATCGAGGCCATAAACGCTATCGTCCGGTTTTCCTCCGTAGCCTAATCGAGCGATGGTTTCGTGGGCTTTCTCGGTTAGAACCTCAGGAGTCAGCTCCAGGCTCATTTTGTCCAGCGCGCTGTAATGCATCGCGAGATACGTCACCAGCCCCAAGCCGAGCAGAATCGCTGCCATGCAAATCACAGCGCTGCGAGGACGCAGTCCCGCCGACTCGCCCGACGCTGCTACCAATTGTGGCGAAGGCGTTTCACCCGCAGCCAGAGCCGCGGCCAGTGGATCGCCTCCCGGCATCGCCGCTGCCACGCTCAGCACCGTTGCCGGCCGCGCCGTCGGTTCTACCTCCAAACAGCGCAAAATAACGCGTTCGATGATTGGATTGAGATCCTTCACCACAGACGAAGGCCGGCTTAAAGTTCTATCGGAAAGCCCTCCGCCTTTCGCTCCCGGTTTTTCCGCGAAAGCTCGCTTGCCCGTGAAAACTTCGTACAGAACTAATCCGAGGGAATAAATATCGCTGCGCGTGCTCACTTCTTTTCCGGCGAGTTGCTCCGGAGCCATGTACGCGGGCGTCCCGCTGCGCACTTCCGCGCCTTGAATCTGGTCGGCCACGCCCGCCAGGCCGAAGTCCGTCACCACCACCTGCCCGCGGCCGTCGAGCATAATATTGGCCGGTTTCAGGTCGCGATGCAAAACGCCCTTAGCGTGAGCCGCGGCCAGTCCGGCGCAGAGCTGGCGCGCTATATCCAGAGCCTTATCCTCGGGAAGCCGTCCAATCCGCCGCAGCAGCGATGCCAGGTCTTCTCCATCCACATACTCCATGGTGAAAAATGTATGGCTCTCTACGTCTCCCACGTCGTACACGCGGCAAACGTTGGGATGCGATACGCGCCGCGCAATCCTCACTTCGTTTTTAAATCGCTCCAGCAGTCCTTGATCGCGGGCCGCATCGTCGGGCAAAAATTTCAGCGCAACCGGCTGACCCAGCGTAAGGTCGTCGGCGCGATACACCTCGCCCATGCCGCCTTTTCCCAGCAGCGCGATGATTCGATAACGTCCGGCCAGCAATCTTCCCGGAAGAAATCTGCCTTCGCTCGAATAGGCCGCCGAACTTGGTGGCCGCGACGTAGACGATGAGGCAGGCCGCGGCGGCGTCGGCGAAGTCGAAGTTGCCGCCGAGAAGTCGAGCGTCGCCAGATCGTCGGTATTCGCGGCCGACGCGCCGCAGGCGGGGCAGAAGCGTGAACTCGCCGCTAAATCAGTGCCGCACGATGAACATAAAGCCATGAATTTTTCCCGCTCCAGTCTATCGCGTCAGAAGCCAGGTTTGGCAAGCCGGCAGATCTGTCGGTTAGAGCGCGCGAATTTTATTGGAGAACCTCCACTCATGTGCCATCGGAATTCCGCCGATCTTATCCGTGGAAGCTCATTTCCGCCAAACGAGGATCTTTATGCGAGCCTGCACCGCTGCGCTTTTGCTTGCCATCGCTATGTTTTCCGGCTGCACTTCAACCCCGTCGTCGACGGTAGCCGCGCCAACCACGCGCTCTTATCACGGCACGGCTTCGGTCGGCGACTTCATGACCATCACCATTAACTCCGATTTGCGGACCATTGCCTACACCGACCTGTCGAATGGCCAAAGCGGAACCGTTCCTTACACCTCGAACTCGGACGGCCTCTACACCTTGAACGATCCCACGGGAAATTTGATCGCGGCCTATGAAGTTCCGAACTACGCCGTAGTGATTCAAGCGGCTAAGACCGGCCCCAGCGCCAATGCGCCCGCGCTGGTTACGGCAGTCGAGAGCGGTCCGATTTCATTGGCCACGTTCGAGGGCCAAGCCTACAACTACATGCAGTTCCGCACTGCAGCCGGCGGAGTCGATGTGGGTTCGGTCAGCGTTAACTCGCAGGGTTCCGGTTCCACGTCTTCTTACTGGCCCTACGGTGCGCTCAATCAAGAAAATGGCAGCAGCCCTTTCAACGCCAGCACACTGGACATCTCCAGCGCGATCCTCGATCCATCCGGCACATTTCTGGAATTGTCCGACCCCGGAAACAGCAACACATTCGATTACGTTTTCGGCACCGCCAACGGAATTTTCGCCGTCGACACTCCGAACGGAGCCATTCTCGGTCTGAAGAAGGCCGCCAGCAAAGTTTTCGATCCCTCCTTCGCCGGAACCTATCACGCCGCCTTCTACCAAAAAGATAATGCAAGCACGGGAAATGGAAATGTGGAAACCGGAACCCCGAGCCTGGGCAGTGCGACCATTACAGTCACGGCGGGCGCCGCGCTCACCATGGCTGACTTGCAGGGCGCTCAAATCCTTCAGGCCACGCTCACGCCCGTAGCCGACGCGGATTATCTCTACGGCAGCCCCGGCGAATTGCAGGATCCTTGCAACGGAGTGTTTACTTTTCGCTTGATCACAGCCAGTGTGCAGCAGGATGTCTTCGTCACCTTTATGGGGCAGGCCATGTTGTTCTCTTCCTTCAGCGCCAGTCTGCCCTGGGCCTCCGGCGGCGCCTACAATTATTTTTACGGGGTGGGTTTGAAATAGATTTTGTATCCGCTATTCGGCGCTGATCGGAAGCCATTTTGTTAACGCCCCGGCGAGGCGGCTGGCAGCTGCACCAAAGGGAAAAGTCGAAGAAGCAGCGCCCCGCATCCGCGCGCGTGAGAACGCCGTGAGATAGTTGGCAAGATGCCGGCGCCAGTTCCGCAACAGTAGTGCATGCTGTATTACCATCCAGACGATGAGCTCGCGCCTCCGCCGCTGGTTGGCTGATCCTTTATTCCTCTTGTGCCTGGTGGCGGGGCTGCTCGCCTTCGTGGTGCAATCCGGCGAACTGGGCACCGCCGATACCATGCATCGGCTGCAAACCACGCACTGGTTGTGGACTTCCGAGCCGCAGGTTTTTCCCAACGAATATCCCGAGTTTGGCCTGCATGGCCGCGGAGGCCGGCTCTATAGCTGGTACGGCATCGGCCAGTCTTTGCTCATGCTGCCCGCCGATCTTGTAGGCACATGGATCGCACATTGGAAAATCTTTTCCGGATACTCCGACGATCCCGCCGTCCGCAGCATCGTGGTCAGCTATAGCATCGGCATCCTCGTCAATGTGCTGACCGCTTTGGTGAGCTTTCGTTTCCTTCGCCAACTGCGCTTCACTGTGAAGGAATCCGTGCTGGGAGTTCTCGCGCTGATGTTCTGCACCACTCATCTTCATTACACGCAGAACATGATGGAGAACAATTACATCATGCTGCTTACGCTCGCGGGATTCTCCTGGCAATACCAGTGGCTGCGAACTGGCAGCATTCGAGCCTTATTTGCCGGCTGCGCCGCGCTCGGCTTAAATTTGCTCACTCGGCTCACTACCGGTCTTGACCTCATCGCGGCAGGCGTTTTTATTTTTTTCGTTCTCTGGTTCGAACGCGAGCGCGGAAATAACTTATGGCGAAAATTCATTACTTACTGCAAAGTCACCGCTCCCGTATACGCATTCTTTTTGCTCATCGACCGTCTTTATCAGTTCTACCGCTTCGGCTCGTTCACCAATACCTACGTCTCGTTGTTTGCGAAGGAGCAGCGCTTGCAGGACCCAACCCTGCCCGCGAATTTTCCCTGGAGCACTCCCTTCATCGAAGGTTTTCTGGGCCCGCTGTTCAAGCCGGAGAAATCGATTTTTCTTTTCGACCCTTTACTCATTCTCGCTCTTGTGACCTTGATCCTGCTCTGGCGCCGTCTCGACCCCGGCGTTCGCGCCTACGGCGTAACTTCGATTCTTCTTCTGCTCGCCTACATCGGCTTCTACGCGCGATACACCTACTGGGCGGGAGATTTCGCCTGGGGAGATCGCTACGTTTCAACTTCGGTGGAACTGGCTGCCATGCTCGCCGTTCCGCTTCTCCTCCGCTACCGAGAAAATCTGAGTACCTGGATCTGGCGCGGCGCAATCGCCTTGATCGCAATCAGCCTTCTCGTTCAACTGGCTTCGCTAGCCTTCTGGTTGCCGCTGGAAATTTATCAGATGGAGACGTTGGGCCATCCCACGTTCGTAATCGCACTGCGCTTCAAAAATATTGCGGCCTTCGCCTTGGGCAAAATGCAGGCCTGGGGTTTGAACAATGAATCCATGACGCAGGACCCGTGGGACTACGTTCACATCACCACCTGGAATTTTCTGCCGTTTCTTTTGCGTAGAGTTGGAGCCGCGCCAGCGTGGGTGGTCGATACAGCATTTGCGATTTGGGCGGCGGCTGTCGCCTCGCTAATCGCAGTTCTATTGCGGCTGAGGACCGTGCTCCAGGAGTCCCACGCCCATTAACTAAGGCTTCTCGCGGGAATCGCTATCAACTATTGCAGACGTAGTCACCGCAGCTTTTCACCAACGACGTTTAGTTTGCAAAATCCTGCACTATCGGCGCTGGGCGCGGCTCCTCGATAAAAAAAATTACAATTTCTTGGCTTGCACTCAGCCGGGATGGGTGTACACTCATTCCCGTTCTCAAAGTCGAACAAAAATTTCGACTAAAGCCATGGGCTGCGATCCGGGGGTGGGCCCGGGGAATGAGAACCAGCCAATCGCCGATAACCCAACTCAATCCGGACACCAAAACAACAGGAGAACCAATGATACGAAGATTCACTACGTCTTTGCTGACACTCATAGCGCTCGTGTCGTTTGCGACCGCTATCTCCCAAGCGGGTACCGTGATGACACACCATGTCCGCGACGTACAATCGCGGGTGCCGATGGTCGGTCATCTTTCCGCCGATAAGTCCATGCGCATCGTTCTCACTCTTCCCATTCGCGATCAGGCCGGCCTCGACGCCTTCCTTAAAGATGTCTACGACAAGAACAGCCCGAACTTCCGCCACTTTCTGACGGTCGAACAGTTCACCGAGAAATTCGGTCCCACCAAAGAGGACTATCAGACCCTGATTGAGTTCGCCCAGAACCACGGGCTCACAGTGGTGAAACAGTCCCCCAACCGCTTGAACCTTGATGTCGTGGGCACGGTCGCCACCATCGAGAAGGCGTTCCACGTCAACATGAACGTCTACCAGCATGACGAAGAAGCTCGCACTTTCTTCTCGCCCGATCGCGAGCCCACCACTGACATGTCCCTGAATCTGTGGCACGTCAACGGCCTCGATAACTATGCGACGCCGCACGCGATGTACGTTCATCGCTCCTCCGAAGAAGCTACCGCCGATGTTCACTCCAACGCCACCATCGGCTCCGGGCCCCAGTCTTCATTCCTGGGCAGCGACATGCGCGCCGCTTATTACTCCGCGGAAGGTGGAACCCTCACCGGTACCGGCCAGTCCGTTGGATTGTTCGAGTTCATCGGCACCGACCTGGCTGACCTCACCACCTACTACACCAACGTGGGCCAGACCAATAACGTTCCCGTCACCCTTACCTCCGTCGACACCCAGAGCACAAGCTGCACGGCGGCCAAAGGCTGCGATGACACCGAGCAGAACCTGGATATGACTCAGGCGCTCGGCATGGCCCCAGGGATGGCTGGTTTGACCATGTGGATTGGAACCGGCGGCTTGTCGGGCCAAACCCTCGATGACCCCGGCATCCTGAACGGCATGGTTACCGCCAAACCGCTGCAGGCTCAGTTGAGCTGCTCGTGGGGTTGGAGGCCTGCTGACGAAACCACCGACGATCCTTACTTCCAGGAAATGGCTGCGCAAGGCCAGAATTTCTTCGTTGCCTCTGGCGACAACGGCAAGTACACGAAGAGTTCGGATGCATATCCTTTCCCATCGGAAGACACCTACGTCACCGTTGTAGGTGGTACCGATCTGGATACTTCCAGCGCAGGTGGCCCGTGGGCATCGGAGACAGGCTGGTCTGATTCCGGCGGCGGCATTGGGGTCGACGACTTCGCGATTCCCTCGTGGCAGGTTGCAGCCGCGGCTGGTTGCGCCTCGTGCTCGCAGAGCTTTCGCAATAGCCCCGATGTTTCGGCCAACGCGAACTTCACCTTCTACACCTGCGAGGATCAGGATGGCTGCCTGGCCAACGAATACGGTGGAACCAGCTTTGCCGCACCCATGTGGGCCGGCTATCTGGCTTTGACCAACCAGCAATACCTGGCCAATGGCAACACCACCACGCTAGGCTTCATCAACCCGGCGATCTATGACATCGGCGCCGGCGCGGACTACGACACCGACTTCCACGATATCACCAGCGGAAGCAACGGATACTCGGCAACGGTCGGCTATGACTTGGTTACTGGTTGGGGAAGTCCGAACGGCCCGGCCCTGCTCACTGCTCTTGCCGGACCAGCCCCGACGGGCAGCTTCACGCTCGCCACAACTCCCAAGCTGGTTAGCTTCGCTCCTGGCGGCCACGGCCAAGCCAAGATCACGGCTACCGCATCGGGCGGCTTCAACTCCACCATTACTCTGACCGCTTCTGGACAGCCCAGCGGCGTGCTCATTCAGATCCCCGAGCCCATCACCGGCGGTGCTGGCAGCGTCCCCGTGCGCATCCAGTCCACCAGCAAAGCCGTGGCGGGAACCTACACCATCACCATCACCGGCACAGGTGGAGGCGTCACCGAAACCACAACGATCACCCTGAAGATTACGTAGTCGAGTGCTTCGGCACTTTCTGCGTTAACCTCAGCGACGAGGCCCGGGTCGAAAGATCCGGGCCTTTTCTTTTTTCCAATCAATGGCTCTTGATTCGTATCAGGGCTTGCCTTCAGGCATACCGTAGGAGTCCACGCTTTCACTCGCGCCTTTAAGCGCAGTAATCCACAGAGTCAACGCTTTCAGCGTCTGCCAGGGCAACAATCGGCGAGCATGGTATAATTACACCACATCATGGTAGACAGGTAGATCATGAGTTTAAACATTAAGAATGAGCAAACCCACCGGCTGGTTCGGCAGTTGTCGCAGCTTACAGGCGAGAGTATGACAGCGGCCGTGGACAACGCGGTCCGAGAGCGACTCGAGCGCTTGCGAAAGCGAGAAGGCAAGGGGATCGCGGAGCGCCTGTTGGAAATCGGCAGGGATGCGGCTTCGCGCTGGAAAGAACCCTACCGTTCCATTGACCACGGAGATTTGCTATATGACGAGAAAGGTTTGCCGAAATGATCGTCGACACCTCAGCTGTCCTCGCCATCTTGCGTGGCGAGGCAGACGCACCGAGAATTGCCCGAGTTTTGCAGGAAGCACGGATATGCCGCATCTCGGCGGCTTCCTATGTCGAGGCCGCAATTGTCACTGACAGCAACCGGGATCCGGTGCTAAGCCGTCGGTTCGACGATCTTTTACGCGACGGTGAAATCGACATCGAGCTATTCGATGCCGTGCAGGCAAAAATCGCTCGCGAAGCCTATCGCGATTTCGGCAAAGGCCGCCATCGCGCCGGGCTCAATTTCGGCGACTGTTTTTCCTACGCGCTGGCAAAAGAAAAAAATGAGCCACTGCTATTCAAGGGGAATGATTTTCGCCATACCGACGTCGAGCCCGCCTAGGGCGTATCGTGGAAGCGTAACCGAAACCGCCGCCTTTACCCTCAAATCGTAGCTCAGTTTGAAACGGATTGCATTGTCATTCCGCACCGGCGTCGTTCGCCGGTGAGAAATCTGCTATTAACGCTGAAATTGCCGAGGCACTTGATTCCGTAATTTTGCGTAGTGGCTCAGCTTGAAAAAGTTTGTCATTCCCGAAGAGCAGTTTTATCGCTCGAGGAATCTGCTTTGGTGCGTCAGCAACGCAGCGGTCATCTTTTTCTAAGACTTCGTTTATTTTTGCTTTAATTGACGCGCTCATACCTCGCGTTGCCGAGATGCTTCCATCCGACTCCATTCGCATCGAGGAAAATGCCCAGCGGTTTTTCTTCTTCCGGGTCCGATCCAATTCGCAAAACATTGCCGTCCAGGTCTTCCACCTGCATCTCCAGCGCCCACTCGAAATTGTTGGGAGGGTTCCTGATCTTAGCCCCGGATTTCACATACTGATCGTGCAAGGCGCGCACATCCTCTAGGCCAATCCATATCCACATTCGCGGCTGGCTTTGATTGTCGTCGGTGAGCATGATCGAACAATCGCCCCGTTTCACGCAGGCAGAACTGTCACTTGCCTGCCACTGCAGTTTGAACCCCAGGGCCTGAACGTAGTAAGCAACGCTGGCGTCCACGTCCTTCACACGAAAAACCGGCATCGGCGAACCAAACTTATTATTTGAAAATTCCGGCA
>Ga0335075_10010418_pt1 | contig 14112 bp, 17 predicted proteins | sample Lox_Sample_24_FD_206723 | JGI IMG/M metagenome (GOLD analysis project Ga0335075, IMG submission 206723) | Soil microbial communities from Loxahatchee National Wildlife Refuge, Florida, United States - Lox_Sample_2.4 | ecosystem: Environmental > Terrestrial > Soil > Wetlands | place: USA...
CCAGGTCGCGCCCCGCGCCCCGCCCTGGCGGAGGGCCACCGATGACCGCCGGGACCGCTGCCGCCGCACCGCCTCGCGGCAGTACCGGACGCGGCTGGCTGGCGGAACTAACGCGCGCGGCGGCGGGGCCTATAGCGTGCGCCGTGGTGCTGGTGGGCCTGCTCTCGGCATGGGTTGCCACCGGCGGCGCCGGAACCCTTACCCCGGTGCGCATCACGGTCAGCCTGGCCGCCGTCCCGATGCGGGCCTTCACGCCGCAGGCCGCCGCCGCGGCGGGCGCGGCGCACACCTTCCTGATCATCCGCAACGTAAGCGGCACCCCCGATCAGCTGATCGCCGTCCGCAGCCCGATCGCGTCCCGCATCGTCCTCACGGAGCGCATCGGGGTCACGGGACGGACGGCCGTGGTCAGCAGCCTGCCAGTTCCCAGCCACGAGACGATCGCCCTGAGCCCGCTTACCAATGACGTGGTGCTGGAAAACCCGCTGCCGTTCGAGGACAGCAAGACGGTGCCGCTCACCCTTGTCTTCCGGCACGCGGGGCAGATCACCATCCAAGCACCCGTCACCGGCCCCGGCACCCCTTGACCAGCCTGCTCACGAAACGCCAGTGACACCGCCGGAGTCGTCGGTGTCATAGGTGCCCTTCGTCGAGTCAAGCACCACGAGGCGATTGCCAAAGGGGTCCTCCACGACGGCGAGCCGGCCGATCGGAATGTCCATCGGCTCGACGAGCACACTCCCGCCGCTAGCGCGGAACACTTCGGCAGCAGCATCGGCGGAGGCGACCTTCCAGTCCGGCTCGTAACTCTGCCGTGTGGTCAGCACGATCTCAGTGCCTGATCCGGGCGTTCGGAGCCCGGCTTGCCCGGTTGCCTCGTTACGCCAGATCAGCTGGTGACCGAGCACGTCGCGGTAAAAAGCCATCCCGCGGTCGAGGTCTGGCACCGGAACCGTCACCGCGTCCACGTACTGAAGCAAAGGTTCCATGAGCCAAGACTGTCAGACTGCGTCGTGCCTAGCTCACGCCTGCCGCGATCGCGATTCCCACCCCGATCAGGACAATGCCCCCGATCAGTCCGCCCCTGTCCCCGGCTCTCGTGCCGATCCGGTCGCCGAGTTCCAGGCCGAGCAGCGACAAGGCGACGCTGACTACGCCGATCACGATGGCTGCCAATGGGACGCTGACGTGATCGGCGCCCAGCGCGAATCCGACCACGAGGTTGTCGACGCTCAGGGCTAGCCCGGTGACCAGCATCCGCCCGGTGGACTGGCCCGTCGGCGTCTCAGGCTCATCGGTCTCCTTGCCGCGCATGTCGCGTACAGCCTGCACAAGGGCGTAAAGACCGGTCGCGATCAGCAATCCGGCGCCGATCCAGCGCGCGGCATGCCCGAGAGTGTCAGCCAGGCTGTGACCCAGCAGCACGCCGACGATGGGCATGCCGGTCTCAAAGAGCCCGAAGATCAGGCCCACCCGCAACCGCGTTCGCGCGTCGACCCCGGTGACACCGATGCCCACCGAGGCAGCGAAGTTCGACAGGCCCAGAGATATGGCCACCAGGAACAGGGCGGTCATGACGTAACGGTACCGAGGCGCCCCGGTCGCGACTCGAGGGCTCGGTACCGGGCGTTAGGCCTCTCCTCACAGTCCTGTTCCTTACAGCCGCCAGCAGGTGTTGCCAAAACGACTATCACAGAGCTATCATTGTGATATCAGTTTTTCACTCGACGACAGGTGCCGAGTGATCAAGGCTCAGGAGGAGTCATGGAGAACGTCACCGGAACACGGACCTCGACGGACCAGTCGTCAGCGCAGCTGGAGAGCATCGTCGGGTGGACCTGGCGCGACCGGATCGGGCACGTGTGGCACCAGCTGCGCGCGGCAGTGGAGGAGATGAACTATGCGGCCCGCCGGACCGTCGAGGTGCAGGCGCGCCTCCCGAGGTGAACACTGTCCACGACATCGATGCCAGGCAACCGTGGCGTCCGCGAGGTCACACCGGGCCCCGCGGACGCCACGGTCATGAGGTCCTGGCCACGAAAGTGAACAGCCGCTGGCCAGGCGTCAGCGCGGCGGGCTCGCCCGTCAGCCGGTGCGCGCCCACCGCCATGAAACCGTCGCCGCTGACGTCGAACGCCTCCTCGCCGAAGCCCGCCTGCCTGAACCAGGACCGGATCGCGGGAGTCAGGTCAGGCGGCCTGCGGTGCCTGGTCCACACGACCAGCGCACCGGGCGCGCACAGGCCGGGCAAGGCCGCCACCGTGGCCTGGATGTCGCTGACGGTGATGTTCCCGAAGATGCCGCACGCCACGACGATCCGGGCGGGGACCGCACCCGCACAGGCATCGGTGCTCCCGGCGTCGGCCCGCAGCATCTCCACGCGGTCCAGCCCGGCGGCCCGCGCTGCCTGCCGCGCGACCGCGACGTTGCGCTCGTCCAGCTCGACCAGCCGGGCGCGCACGTCGTCGCGGCGCGGATGCCCGGCCAGCACGCCGATCACGTCCCGGCCCTGCCCGGCGCACAAGCTGATCAGCCGTATCTCCCCGGCGGGAGCATGATCGAGCTCAGCGCGCAGGTGCCCCTGCACGAGTTCCAGCCGCCGCGACAGCAGCGAACCTGGATCGTCGTAGTCCCGGTGCCATTCCACCCAGTCGCGCCGCGCCACCGGACCAGCCTACGGCCACCGCACGGGCGTGGTCTCCCTGCCGCTGTCGACCGTGCGTTCCGGCATAATTCGGGCGCGGCGCTCGCCGTGATCAGCGAATCGAAGCTACGCGTCTCGATCACGGACTCCAGGCGAAACCCTTCGCGCACTAGAAGTTCCTCGTGTTCAGCGAGGGTTCGCACCTGGCCATTGTGGATCACGAGCATCGACAAGTCAGTCTCGATCAGGCGCATGCCGCCGTCAACCTTGCCGGGGAGGAGATCTTCGATGATCAGGACGCGGCCATTCGGCTCCAGCGCCTTACGGCATTGGCGGAGTATCAGGGCGGCTCGTTCGTTGTCCCAGGCATGCAGTACGGCCATGAGCACAAGAAGGTCGCCCCTTGGTACGGCGGCAAAAAAGTCTCCGGCTATTACCTCGGCACGTCCCGAGAGTCCTCTCCTGGCCAGGTAGGCCGAAGCTTTCTGCGTGATAGCCGGGATGTCGTACACAATTCCAGTCGAAGCTGAGTGCACCTCAAGGATCCTGCTGAGGAGAACACCCGCGCCACCGCCTACGTCTACGATCCTGGCAAACGGCGAGAAATCGTATGCGGAAACTATCTCGTCTACAATTGCTTCAGCCCTGACCGTCATGCCTTCGTTAAATGAATTGTTCACTTCCGTGTTGGCGGCCAGGTAGTCCCAGAAATCGGTGCCGTGCGCGTGCTCGAACGCTGACTGCCCTGTTTCCACTGCATAGAGCAGGCTGCCCAAGGCTGGGTACTGTACCTCGCCCGACCGGATCGCATGTTCCCGCAACGCGCCAGGCGCGCCTGCCCGAAGATATTGCCCTACCGCGGTCAGGGAAAAAGCCCCCGCTCTCTCCTCAGCCACCAGTCCGCGATTGACCAACCCACGCAAGAGGCGTCTCAACACGAGAGCATTAACGCCCAGCTCGGCGGCGATGTCGTCAGAGTATCGCGGTCCGTCATAAAGCACGTCGGCTAGGCCGAGTTTCGCCGCGACGTAGACGAGCTGAGTATTCCGGGCGCCATCCATTAGCGCATGGATGGCCGCGATGGCAGCATGAGGAGTGTCGACGGGATCGGCCTGACTGGACATAATTAAATCCTACCATGTCCAATATCGCGTTTATAGCTCTTTCGGGCCACGTGTTTTCGTGTTATAATAAGTTCGCGAGCCTTTCCCGTCCAACCTAATAGGGGTCTTTTCGAGTGCTCTCGTTGGCTGCTGCAACGCTGGTCAGGTTCGGTGTTCCCGTCGTCCTAGCGCTGCTCCAGCGCGGCGACGATCTAGCTGTCGGGTCAAGCCAGCGGACCGGGCGCGAATTCTCCAGTACCTCGACATCGGGCTAAAGGGGCAGAAGGTCCTTCGCGAGCGTCCTCTTGAGCTGCCACTGGTTGTCGGGCGAGGTAGGCCATGGGAACCCGCCGTTGCGGAAGACCCAGTTGAGGTATGACACAAAGGGCATCGCGGTCTCACCGACGAAGAGCCCGTCGGCGCAGCCGTCAGGCACGATTACCCCATAAGGCGGGCCGCCGCTCACGTTGCTCTTCATGATCCTGTCCGGCGCAAGTGGCAGGACGAACATCCGACCGGCTTCGGCCTGCTCGCGCCATACCTCAAGTTCTCCCTCGAAGTAGCGCTGCATCGGCGCGCCAGGGTAGTGCGCGCCCTCCAGCTCGATAACCAGTGGATCTCCGGCCGAGGATGCCGCCCAGTGCGGGTGAGTACCGACCAGCCAGACGTCGCCCACTAGCCGCAACCACGAGAGCAAAGTCATCGGGACAAACTCGAAGCGCTCTTCAAGCCAGCCGGCCAGCTCCACCGCAGCGGGCGTCGGCGGGACATGGGGAGTAACCGGAGCCTGTTCGTCATCGTTGCTGTGGAAGCGGTATCCCGCGCTTGCAAGCCGCCTGGTGATGACCTCGACGTTATAGCGCGCCCGCCTGGCCATCTCGTCACAGACCAGACGCGCCTCCTCAAAGCGGCCGGGCTCCCGGACCGCGCTGCCGAGTTGGCGCAGCTCATGCCAGACAACCTCGTGCTCGCCCTGGCGGTACCGCTCAAGCCAATGTCCCGACAACTCCACGCCCAAGATTCTGCCTCAGCCATCCGCCACGCGTTCGGGCTGCTGCTCGGCAGCACCGCTTGACAGGAATGAGAGCGTCAGGCGCGTCGGCAATGGCCCGTCCCTGTGAGGCTCCGCTACCGAAGATCCCACGGTTCTTCGGTTGGAGGCGGTCCCCAAGGTGCCGGGAGCAGTCCCAGTCGCTGCAGTCTCCGGCTTTCCGGGTTGTTGCGGTACTGAAGCGGAATAGCTTCCAGCGTGATCGGGTCCCCGTCACGCCAGCGCGCCGCGACGATCGTCACGAACGGCCGCGGCCCGGGGCCGGTCTCGATCCACTGCCGCAACGTCGCGTCCACGTTGCCGAAAGGATGAGCCACGGTCACGATCACGTTCTCATAGTCCGCTGGTGTCAGCACTCGTCTCACCTCCCAGCCCGCTCACCGCCGATGGCAGAACCTAGCCAGTACATGACACATCGCCTGCAACAGTCACGTCCCCAATGCACCTAGGGTGTGTCGCACATCAAGCGGAGTCAATCCGGCGCACATCAAGTGAAGCTAGGCAGCGTCGGCAATGGCCTTGCCACGATCTCCCACGTTTGTGTTACTCGGCCTGCGTGCTGTGGTGCGTCGCCGGTACGAGCCTGAAGACTGGACCTACGGTGACACCCAGGTCGACTCCCACTGCGAAAGACACCCCCAGGCCCTTGCGGAGGGCTGGTTCCAGGTCCGCGAAGTCCCGGCTTGTGAGCGTGAACGTGACGACCTGCTCAGGGTGAGCCCGGTCCAGTGCCTGCCCGAGTTCGCGGACGGTGAGCACACCACCTGGAATCTCATTGACCATGACGATAGCCTCCCAGCAAACGAGCCAAGTTACGTTGCCATGGGTCAGTCCACCACCTGACAGACAATAAGAGCGTCAGGGCCAGGTCGGAATCTTGTACTCCAGGATCAGCGTGTCGCCAGGGACGCTGAGCTTGCCAGGTCCAGGCCGCGCGAGGCGGCGGAGCTGGCGGGCACGCGAAGGGCACGCGCCCGCCGCTCACAGCCTGCTTCTGTCGATCGCCAGGGTTCCTGGCCTGCTCAAGACCTGCGCCCCGACCGCGACTCGAACGCGGGACCTACCGCTTAGGAGGTCAATCGCGCTAAGCGCTGTGCGGAACTGCGAAAACGGACGTCACTGACAAGCGAAACCGCGCTAGGCGGAAGGTGCAAAACATACGCTAGCAGGGCCGGATTTGCCCTGTCTACCAGGCATGACGGGACGGGTCACCCGACCTTGGTGGCCGTTGGGTGCACGACAGGATTGCGAGGCGTTTTGATTTGCGCAGGTCATCTGACTCGTCCGAGTGATCTTGTCACCCAGATGCAGAAATCTCCGGGTTGCGGCCCTGTCGAAGGAACTACCGGAGGAACTCTGAGGTACTGAAGTCGCCGCCAGGCCCGCTCGACCGAGGGTCTGACAGACTGGGCGACTCAGACTCGGCCCGGTCAGTGGCTGGGCAAGATCATCTTCAACAATCCTGTCGTGCATCCCCTAAGCGGGTGCACGACAGTTTTGTAGGTGACCAGTGGGTAGGTTGCTGGCGGGCTGGTCAGGCGGGACCTGTCTGGTTGTACGGTGCACTTCAGAAGCGCTCGGGTGTGATAGACCTTCCCGGGACCCTGTTGACTTTCACGTGCCTTCTGACTGCAACGTATGCAAGCACCGCAACCCGCGGAAGGCGCGTGGCCTGCATCCGTGACGGACATCCGCGGCGTGTGTAAGTGCTCCGCGCGGGCATCGGTCAGGGTCGCCGGAACCAACCACGCTTGAGGTCAGCGGACTCGATGCCGTTGGCGGGCTGCTCCGGGCCGGGCACCGGCGGATTCAAGGTCCCGAAGAGCATCTGCCGGATGGCGTCCGCGTCCTCCTCGCGCCAGGCCTGGAACAAGTCCAGGGTCGTGACGACCGGTTCCGTCTGCGCTGCGAGGAACTCCGGGCGGCCGTACGGCTTGGCGCTCCGCGCGTGCGGGGCAGCCCGGCGCTGGTGGTTCAGGACCAGCGCGCCGCCGTCCACTGGCGTGCGGCCTGACAGGCTTTCCCACTCACGGAGATGACGGATCAGGTCATCGTAGGCCCGCTCCGGGGCGTTGCCGCTCGCCGACTTCACCTCCACTAGCCGCGAGTGACCGCCGTAGCTGCAGAGCAGGTCCGCGTTCTTAGTGCCGCCGAGCTGGTCGTCAAGATCGGCAACGGCCACCCCGGCCCACTCCAGCACCGACCGGACCATGTCAGCCAGCTGCTTGCCACTATCGAAGAGCAGGCCGTCCCGTACCGCCGATGCTGCCGTCTCGGCCTCCCCAAGCTCGTGCTCCAGCTCACGGCGGCGAGCGGCGTAATCGGTCTCAAGCTCGGTTAGTGCGGTGCGCGCAGAGCGTTCGCGGCGGGTCATGAGGGCCTGGTCCGTCGCAAGCTGGCGCCTGGCTCTTCGCATCGCGTCCGGCACCAGCTCAGGCAGCGCCTGCTCCAGCAGCCACTGCAATAGCAGCGGCCACGGCGTCTCGGCCGGCACCACGTAGCGCCTCTCGGCGCCATCCGGCGAAACCCACGCCGCGACCACCGGCTCGCCCAGGTCCGTCTCGACGATGGACACCAAAGTGCCCTGGGAGGGATGGTGAATCTGTCGTCTGCTGGATACCTGGTACGCCGTCATCCCGTGGAGCGACAGGCTGCGCCAAAGGGGCGGCGGGTTGCAGGTGAGCATGCGTAGCGCGAGCTGGCTGTCGGCGCCGACGAGGCCGGCTGCTGCCCGGACCCCCGCGCCCTTCCCGAGCGGCCGGCTGCTGATGCTCGAATTAGTCCTGCCGAGATAGACGGAGTCGTCGTGCTGCTCGAACACGTTGCGGCGCTGGTCGTCTGGGTCACTGTCACCGATCGGGCTGATGACCAGCGCGATCTCGGCACGGCTCTCGGCGCCCAGGCGGAAGCGGTCGAACTCATCGGCACCTTGCCCAGCGAAGGTGCTCGGCTGCAAGGCCGCCACGCAGTCAGCCGTGTCGAACCCCACCCAGCGCGGCTCAAAGCCAAGGGCACCCCAGTCCAGGTCTGCCCTAGCGACCGCCGGACGACGCTTCTCCTGGAGCCACGGTGACGCGTCCTCTCCGAACTCGCGTTGCCGCGCCTCAACGTCGTCCCATGACTCTGGAGGCTCGGACCCGACGTGAACCGGGACCGGCAGCTGTGTCATACTCCTCCTTCTCTCTACCGGGTAAGGAGCATCCGCCCTTTACCGACGGCATTCTGAGCTGCCGTGTCTCCAGGTTAGCCGCGCCCCCGGTCGCCATCTTGTCCCCGGCTGGCTGCGATGGCCTCAGAGGTGAGGCCAAAGTCGGCGGGGCCGGGGCGGCGCATCGAGGCGCGGGCCTGGCGCATCAGCTCGGCCTGCTGCGGGAAGAGGATCTCCAGCCCGAGCGTCGACAGCAGGTTCCCGCAACAGTTCGCCAGCGTGTCCTCCGCTGTGACCGGCGCGTATAGCTGCGGAACGCCGTGCGGCGCGGCGGTGGCGAGGGCAGACTGCATAGCTACGTACTCGGCGTAGCTGAAGAGATGGGCGTCGCGGGCCTGGGTGAGCATCTCGCCGGTCACCTGCCCGGCGGTGAGTGCGCTGACTGCGGCGAGGCGCGCCCTGACAGAGGTAACCATCGCCTCGGTGGTGACAGGGGCTACCGGGTGCCCGATGACCCGGCGGATCTGAGTGCTGCCCGCGTCGAAGACCGCGGTGATGGCGCGCTCGAGCATGCCGAAGTCTGGCCGCCCGGTCCAAGCGGTCTCCGTGAGGACGTCCAGCAACTCCCGGCGCGCCGCAGGCGTCGCGCGCGGATTGTCCAACTGGCGGAGCACGGCCCGTGCGGTGGCGTGGGCACGGTCCTTGCTGGCCCGGGTGGCCTCCCTGGCGTAGGCCCGGGACTGCGGATCTCCCAGGTGGCGGAGGAGGGCGCGGTGGGCCTGGCGGAGCGGCACGTACTCATCTCCCCAGTACATCCAGATAGCTACCGGGATCCGGGCCAGGCTGCTGATGCTCTTGCCAGGCCGGTGGTGGAGCAGCGTCAACAGCAGGTTCCGCTGGCTGGCCGGGTAAAGGGCGGCCGCCGACCCGTGGCCCTTGCCTGCCGGGCGGCGCTGGGGGTAGTCGAGGAGCCCCTGCTGGGTCCAGTCGCGGATCAGCCGCGCGTTCGCCTGGTACCCGGCGGCGGTCGCGTCGGTCACCAGGTCGTCGATCGTGCCCGGTTCCGTGATCACCCCATGGAGATTACACGAAACTCGCCTGCTTTCAGATGGTCAGATTGACCGTAGCCCAGTTCAGTAGCCACAAGACTGTCTATGGGGGAGCCGGAAGCTCTTCCGCCGGACGAGTGCTGGCATCAACCGTCCGGAGGAGCACTCGCCAGGAAGGAGGAGCCAGCGAGCGATGGACAACTTCGTGAAGTTCCTGATGTTCGTGGGCGCGCTGTACGGCGTGTACCACTCGGGCAAGACGGCATGGCGTCTGGGCACCGAGCTGTTCGGCTAGCGTCCCCGGCCAGGAAGGAGAAGGCTGTCGGCTTCCCCGGGACCGGGGAAGCCGACAGCCTTCTGGTAGCGGTCGGCTCGGCTTCCGGCCTGTGACTTGATCACAACTGGAAGTGCCAAGGAGTCGCCCGGCACGCTCGCGAGCGGCGGCATGGTCCGCACCCCGCTGACCTACATGTTTCCGCCCGGTTGCACGAGTACAACCAGAACAGTGCCACGACGAGCGGAAACGCGTGCGGCCGTACATTCTTGACGTACACCCCTCAAGCGAGCTGTCCCTATTTTGTCAGACCCCAAACGCCTACTGGAGTCACGCCCATACCGGAGCGACCGCGCTGGGCGGACTCCCGGAACGAAAGGAGGCGGTCAACATGGCTGATCGTCGAGCAGGGCCTCGCCAAGGCCCGTACGTGCCCTCCCTGGGTGGCGGCAAGCAGCCGCGCAGCCGCAACCAGGACGGCACCTGGCGCAAGAAGCGCAGCGACGCGGACAAGCCGCGCAAGCCCGGGAAGGGCAAGTAGTCGCCTGCATGGGCGGCGGGCCTTGCCAGAGGTGAGTGGAGCGCCTTGCCGTGCTCCACTCACCTAATCACTCGAAAGGAGGACTCACCCGGAGACCCAGCCGCACGTCGGCGATGCTCGGCGTGTTGGATGGGCGGCACGGGGCATGCGCCGGTATCCTCGGGCAAGTTGAGTCGATATACCGGTACATAAGGCTAGTTACAGCTTCCGGAAATGTTTGGGTTCGATGATGCAGATACAGTTGAAGCGGACATGGCAACTCGGCGATCAAATCGGCGACGAAGGCGGTTTCGGCCAGGTCTATCAGGCAGTTTCCCCTGAAGGCGAGACTGCTGCTATTAAGCTGATCCCCAAGAAGCCAGGCGCACAACGAGAGCTTCTGTTTGTGAGCCTGCCCAATGTGCGCAACGTTATCCCGGTCATCGATGACGGCGAAACCGATGAGTATTGGGTGCTGGTCATGCCCAAGGCCGAGAAGTCGCTCCGCAGGTATCTGGATGAAAACCCAGGGCCACGGCCCATTGCGGATGTCGTAACGATCCTCTTGGACATAGCCACCTGCCTGGTCGACCTGGATGGCCGGGTGGTTCACCGTGATCTCAAGCCCCAGAACATCTTGCTGCACGACGGACACTGGTGCCTTGCTGATTTCGGCATATCCCGCTACGCAGAGGCTTCCACAGCTCCGGACACCAGGAGATTCTCCTTTACGCCGCTCTACGCAGCTCCCGAAACTTGGCGGTACGAGCGTCCAACGGCAGCGACGGATGTGTACTCGGTCGGCGTTATCGCCTATGAGCTGTTGTCCGGGGCATTGCCGTTCGCTGACCTTGACGATCTTCGCAGACAGCACTTGCAAGATAAGGTACCAGACCTGGTAAGCGCTCCGCTTGGGCTGAGGGCACTCGTAGAGGAGTGTCTTTACAAAGCACCCGAAACAAGGCCGACTCCGAACAATCTGCTTGCTCGCCTTCAGCGGGCGGTCGAAGCGCCGCCCTCTGCTGGACTGGCTCGGCTCCAGCAAGCTGACCAAGCAAATATAGCGCGTATCGGGGAGATGGGCCGACAGGCGTCGGTGCGTCAATCAGAAACCGAGCGTCGTAAGGCCATCGCCGATGCCGCTGTTCAGGGGCTTTCCCGAATAGGCGATCTGCTGCGAGACGCAATCCTGTCCTACGCCCCCTCGGCGAGTGGAAGTGTCGGACTGCCTATCGGCTGGACTATACTGCTCAACACCGCAGAACTACACCTCGACCCGCCAAAAACCGTCGCCACGAATCCATGGGGCGAACCGCCACCTGCCGTCGACGTCATCGCCTTTTCATCGCTGAATCTGAAGATACCGGCGGCGGGGCAAGATGACTACCAAGGTCGAAGTCACTCGCTTTGGTACTGTGATGCACAGCGCAAGGGCGAGTTCCACTGGTACGAGACAGCGTTCATGCCGCACCCGATGAAGCGGTTTGTTGCTTATCAAGAGCCCTTCGCCTTGAATCCAAGTAGCGACTCAGGTGCCGCCATTAAGCCTGGGGGCAGTTACAATGCCCAGGTCGCGTGGCCGTTCACAGAGCTTGACGTCGGAGACCTGAATGAGTTCATCGGCCGGTGGGCGGGCTGGCTGGCTGAAGCTTCCCAAAGCCAGTTGAGGCGTCCTCCGCACATGCCCGAACGAAATGTGCAGGGAAGCTGGCGTTTCGCCTGACGAGTCTGACGGCATGAGTGCGGATTCATGTAAACAGATAGGCTGCAGGCGGACTAGGCCCCACATGAGCAGCAGCCCCAAAGATAATAGAGTAGGCTTATGAACTCGGATCAAATCTACGATATTGCGGTTTCGTTCGCCGGAGAGCAGCGCGGGTACGTGCGGGAGACCGTCGCCGCGTGCAAGGCGAAAGGGCTGCGCGTCTTCTTCGACGAAGACAAAACCAATGAGTGGTGGGGTAAGAACTTCATTCAGGAGCAACGGCGCACCTACAGTTCACAGACGCGCTTCTTCGTCCCTTTTCTATCTTCAGGCTATCTCGCTAAGCCCATTCCGATGGACGAGTTCGCTTCCGCCATGATGACAGCTGTCAAACTGGGAGACGGCTACATTCTCCCGGTTATAATGGGCAACGCGGAAGTGCCCGCGGAACTGTTGCACCCACATATCGGGTATCTGCGTTCCGAGGCTTTTACGCCAGATCAGCTAGCGGACGAACTCGTCAAGAAGGTCAAGGCTGCCGAGCGCACCGGCCAACCGGAAGCTCCCGTCGGCAAGGTTGTCGGCGACGCACTACAGGTCCGGCTCCCCAAGGCGACGCCTTCGGTCTATAGCAAGTACAACGAGCTGGACCGCATCTTCGACCATCTAGCCGAACGATTCCAGGCAGGTGCCCAGCAGTTGGACGGCAAAGGGTTCATGACCAACGTACGCGTGCGCGATGACTCTATTACGGTACGCGTCGAGCACGGCGGCAGCACCGTAGCAGGAATAAACATCAATAAGGGCAGTCCTATGGGTGATGACAAGATCACTTGGCTGGTCGGATACCGGCATTTTGGAACCAACGCATCCAACGGCTTCGCCACGCCGAAATTCGACAAAGAGCGCGGCCAGGCTGTAGTTGACGTGACCGACTATAGCTCGTTTGGAAGGGAGACGTCTGATGGCACATATGACGGCTTCTTCAACTTGCTTTGGGGCAAACTGGTAGACCAGATCGAAGGATCAGTGCGCTAGCCGTCGCTGCGCCATCAATACGCCTCAGTATCCCGATTTCCTACTCTTGCACTGGGGCAATCTAGCCCTACGTGCGATTGCCGATCGTTTTGCGAGTTGGAGCATGTAGGCGCGCTTCGCGTGCTCGGCGCGCTGTCGGCGCTCTTCGGGAGGTAGCGTGTCATCGGGGTCCACCTGCTTCTCGAATCGCCTGAGGAACGTCTCTCGTGCGGGGCGGGTGCGTGCCTCGCGGTCGTGCGTACGCGCCCACGAGATTTCCGCGGCGATGCGCTTGTTGATGTCCTTGGTCATGAGCGGGTCAGTCTCCCATGACGTCGTCGTAGTGACGGCGTGCTCGCGCGCTGCGTGCGCTTCGGCCGTAGCGAGCGAGCATCTGGGGGCTTGACCAGCCGTTGAGTTCCATCAGGTCGCCTTCCGCCCCGCCGTTGTCGAGCCAGTTGTGGCTGAAGGTGTGCCGGAACTTGTGCGGGTTGACCGCAACGCCGGCCTCCCGGCCGCGCCGCTCGATCATCTGGTAGATGCCACTGGCCGTCATGGGCCCGCCGCGCACGCCGAGCCACAGCGCCGAGACGCGCGCCGTAGGGTGCTTGATCCGTTCGCGCGAGTACCGATCAAGCGCCCGGGAGGTGTCGTAGGTGAATCGCACGGTTCGCTGCTTGTCGCCCTTGCCCGTGACGGTCGCCTCGCGGGTCGCCGGGCTCACGTCGTCCAGGTGCAGCCCTGCCAGTTCGGAGAGTCGGATGCCGGCGTCCTTGAACAGCGCGATGATCGCGTAGTCGCGGCGGTTCTGGAAGCCGCCGCCTCTGCACGTGGCCAGCATGGCGGCCAGCTCGTAGCCGGTGAAGACGGGAACGAGCTTTTCGGCGACCTTGGGCGGCTTGAGGTTGGCCATCGGGTTGGGGCGTGGCTCGTCGGGGTCCTCGGTGGCGTGCCACTTGAAGAATTGCTGGAGTGCGCGGAACTGGTTGCTGCCGTAGGAGTCGGAGTAGCGGTCTAGCAGGGTAATGGTCCACTCCTGAACGTGCCGTGTTCTCACGTCGGCCCAGAACTTGATCCCGTTGGGAATCAGGTACTCGGCGGCGAGCCATCGGGCGGCCTCGGTGTAGGTGCGGATCGTCTTGGGTGACTTCTTCTCGGCGCGCAGGTGCAGTTCGAAGCTGCCGATCATCGGCTGCAACGGGCCGGCATCAAGATTGCGCGCGAAGCCCCGGCCGACGATCTCGCCGCGCGGGCCGGTGCGGCTAGACATTGCTATCCCTGCGGCAACACCAGAGCCTGTGGGTAACTTGTCTACGAATTTGTCCACCGATTTGTCTACGCGCCCTTACGTGCAGACATGCGCGAGGCGTAGACATAGACAGTTGCCGTAGACAGTTACTCATCGTCATCATCGCCAGGGTCGGCCGCGCGCCAGCGGCCCCAGCCAACTTGTTCGGCGCGGCCCTGGTCTGCGAGCAAGGCGAGGTACTTGTAGACCGTTGAGCGGCGCATGCCGGTCGCGTGGATGAGTCCGGCGATGTCGGCCCCGTTCTCGGGAGCGTCGCAGAGCGCGCCCCAGAGCAGGTCTTCTAGCGAGTTCG
>Ga0335075_10010419_pt1 | contig 14112 bp, 8 predicted proteins | sample Lox_Sample_24_FD_206723 | JGI IMG/M metagenome (GOLD analysis project Ga0335075, IMG submission 206723) | Soil microbial communities from Loxahatchee National Wildlife Refuge, Florida, United States - Lox_Sample_2.4 | ecosystem: Environmental > Terrestrial > Soil > Wetlands | place: USA: Florida...
TACTCCTGGGACGCGCCGGGACACATGGGTGGCGTAGCTTTCCTTAAGCACCCCGTGGGCATGGCGTTTCACCAGTATTTCGGCGAAAACCTGCTGCGATCCGACCTCGGTATTTCAACCGCGGAGCTGGGCTCCTGGCTCGATCACATCGGGCCGCCGGCGGAGTCGGAGCGGAATGCAGCGCGCATCTTCGGCGCGGACTGGACGTTCTATGTCCTCGGCGGGTCGTCGACCTCGAACCAGATTGTCGGTCATGGCGTCATCGGGCAGGACGAGATGGTCGTTGCCGATCTCAATTGCCACAAATCGATCTGCCATTCGCTGACCGTCACCGGGGCGCGGCCCGTCTACTTCAAGCCCACGCGCAACGGCTACGGCATGATCGGCCTGGTGCCGCTCGACCGCTTCCGCCCCGAACACATCAAAGAGCTGATCGAGAAAAGCCCGTTTGCGGCGAAGGCCGTCTCCAAAGAGCCCAGCTATGCGGTGGTTACCAACTCCACGTATGACGGTTTCTGCTACGACGTTGAAGCCGTGGTCGAAGAGCTGGCCAAGAGCGTGCCCCGCGTACACTTCGACGAAGCGTGGTACGCCTATGCCAAGTTTCACTCGCTCTACCGCGGGCGGTTCGCCATGGACGTGCCGGAGGAGATGGCGAACCGTCCTCTGATTTTCGCCACGCAATCGACGCACAAGATGCTGGCGGCGTTTTCCATGGCTTCGATGATCCACGTGAAGCTGAGCCCGCGCGCGCCGCTGGAATTCGATCAGTTCAACGAGTCGTTCATGATGCACGGCACTACCTCGCCGTTTTATCCCATGATTGCGTCGATCGATGTTGCGACTGCGATGATGGACGAGCCGGCAGGTACGACGCTGATGACCGAGACGATCCAGGACGCAATCACCTTCCGCAAGACGATGGCCTCGGTCGCGCATCGCCTGAAGTCGGAGGAGGGCGACTGGTGGTTCTTCGGCATGTTTCAGCCGGATTCCGTAACCGACGCGGCAAGCGGCGAGAGCTTCCGCTTCGAAGATGCCCCGGACAGCCTGCTGACACAGTCGTCGCAGTGCTGGACGCTGAAGCCGGGCGAGGACTGGCACGGCTTTAACCCGAACGATATTTCCGAAGACTACGTGCTGCTCGATCCAACCAAGGTCACCATTCTCATGCCTGGCATCAGCCCGCGGGGAGAAATGGCGGACTGGGGCATACCGGCATCGATCCTGACCGCATTTCTCGATGCCCGGCGCGTGGAGATCGCCCGAACCGGCGACTACACCATTCTCACTCTCTTCTCCGTCGGAACCAGTAAAGGGAAGTGGGGCAGTCTGCTGGAGACGCTCTTCGAATTCAAGCGCCTCTATGACCAGGAAGCCATGCTGGTCGAAGCGCTGCCCGCGCTGGCCGCCAAGTATCCCGATCGCTACGGCAGCCTGACCCTGAAGCAACTGAGCGACGAGATGCACGCCAGCATGAGGGAGCTCAATCTGCCCGGCCTGCTGCATGCCGCCTGCGACACGGAACCCAATCCCGTGCTGACGCCGGCCCAGACCTACCAGAAGCTCATTCGCAACGGCACCGAGCGGGTCAAGATTACCGAGATGGCGGGGAGAATTCCGGCGGTCATGCTGGTGCCCTATCCGCCGGGCATTCCCATCCGCATGCCCGGTGAGCGGCTGGGAGATGCAGAAAGCCCCACCATCAAGTTGCTGCTGGCGCTGGAAGAATTCGGCAAGCGATTTCCAGGATTCGAGCGCGAGGTCCACGGTATCGAGGTCGACGCCCAAGGCCAGTTCTGGACCCGCAGCGTCATCGAGTCCCCAAACGGGACATCGCAGCCCAAGGCGCGGCCGCGCACGCGTCCCGCGGCACGAGCAGTCAAGAAAACGATGTAGGGGCAGGGGATGGAGGGGTATCCATCCCTTGGCTGGCGAAGAGCAATCCACTCACGAAACGGCTACACGCTAGGGGTGCGGCGCGGGCGTTGCGTTGCTGGCTACAAAGTTCTTGTATTGGGTGTCGATGATCCCCAGGTTGCGGGCGAATCCGAGCTTGGCCTGGTTGTATTGGTAGACCGTGTTTACATACTGCGTCTGCGCCTGGGCCAGGGTGGACTGAGCCTGCACGACAGGCAGGTTGTCGTCGACGCCGGCTTCGAAGCGCTCTTTGCTTTGCTCAAGAGCAGTCGTGGCCAGGTCGACATTGCTGCGGGCAACCCGCACCAGTTCCGAGCTGGATTGCAGGTCGAGCAGGCTGTCGCGAAGCTGCTGATCGATCTTGTTGGTTAGGTCGTTGAATTCCGAATTGAGCTCGTCGACCTGCGCCACGGCAACATCTTTATCGCCGCGGAACTTGGCTTCCTGAAAGATCGGAATGCTCAGCGTTCCTTCCGCGGTGAAGGTTCCGTGATAAATCTGGCCGGTCACGCCGGTAACCCCGTAGTTGCCGTCGAAGTTGATGCTGGGGAAGCGTTCGCGCTTGACTGCCTGGCGCTCCAGGCGCGCGGCCCGGATCTGCTGCCGCATGCTCTGGAAGTCCTGGCGGTTGGCATAGGCCTCTTTACGCGCGTCCTCGATCGTCATGGTGGCAAGGTCGGCGTAGGGCGTCGCGTCGGTCAACTGAATCTTCTGTTCGGGCGCCAAACCTATCTGCCGGTTGAGGGCGATCTTTGCTTTTTCGAAGGCGTCCTGGTCGGCGATCAGTGTCTGCTGCTGCGACTGGTACTGGACCTTTGCGCGCAGTTCATCGAGATTGGCAGCAGTTCCGGCCAGATGCTCTTCGTGCGCCTGGTAGAGCAGCGTCTCATCGGTCTTCAGCAGGGCTTGAGCGTAGTCCACCTGTGCGGAGGCGGCAAGAGCCTGCAAATACGCGGTCCCCACATTGAGCACCACCAGCCCGCGCGACGACTGCGAATTGTAGTAAGCGGCGCTCGCATTGGCCTTGGCGGCTTTCCAGACATCCCACCCGGCCCAGGTAAAGAGCGCCTGCGTCATGTTCACCTGCGCAACGGTGGAATTGACTCTGACAATGAGCGGGAACAGTGCAGCTTCGGCCGGAGGAATACCGAAAGACGGCAGGAGTGCGGGCGTAAATCCCGACGCGGCCAGGTCAAGTTCATGCACCCCATGCTCCGCGTGGAACGAAAGGTTGGGCAGGAGCGCGTTTGCCAGCTGCAGCTTCTGCGCCTCGGCACTCTTCTGATTTTCTTTGGCAATGGTAAAGGCGAGATTATTTTCGATTCCCAGCCGAATGGCGTCGTCCAAAGAAAGCTGCTTGACGTCCGGCGTGGCTGCTACCGCCTGGATGCTGCCGACATAGGGATTCAGCGCGGAATTGTTAGGATTGGCCTGCCCGAAGGCGGGGAAAAGCGGCGCCGCGAGAAAGAACAGGACGGCCGCTCCGGACTTCAGGTGTCTGGGAAAATTCATTGTTGCTGAAAATGTCCTTCTCGGGTCTACGAGCTTTAGATTTTTATACCGCTGAAGGGATGCCAAATAATTACAAATATGGCACATCGAGCCAAAATCATGCTTCAGGCATCGCTCTGCGCGCTGGCATCGCAGAAGGCGATAAACCCATCATTCTAAGAGACGTACAGAGCAAAAGAGTAGAGCTTCTGCTCTCGATCGAGCGGATGTCCGCGGTGTCTTCAGAGTGGCCGCGCCAAGCAACAGACACAGCGCGCCTGACATCGTAACTGATACGAACGAAAAGGTGCAACCCGCACGTCTGGCGCGCCAAGAGGGAAAGTTCGCGGACATTCCCGGGTATCGTTTCGAGTCAAATTGTTTGACTTAGGGACTTAGGCTGGCGAAGCGCAATCAGCAGCCGGTCATCTAAGTTTTAGATTGGGGCATTTACATGATGAGTCAGGTGTCCATACCGAGGGTCATGATGTTGGCGAACGACCTGGCGTCGACACACTTGGTAAGGCAAACAATTCGCCGGGCGGGGCTGGTGGTTACGCTGGACCCGGTTTCGAGCCGCGAAGGATTTCATTCTCACATTCGCAACGGCGCGGTTGACATTATTGTGGCTGCCGCCAGCGGCTTTCAGGGAATGGAAGTGCCGGAGATCGTGGAGCAGGCTCGCAGCGGTGAAAACGCCATTCCCATCGTGCTTTTGGGCAGAGAGTTGGATGAGCCCGACATTCTGCGGTCATGGCGTGAAGGAGCGGCCGATTTCGTGTCCGTTTCGCAACTGGATCGGCTGCCTTCGGTCGTGGATCGGGTTTTGCGCCATCAGCGCAATCAGAAAGTCAACGCCCGCATCCAAACCGAGCTGGAACGCGCCGCCGAGATGCTGCGCGAAAACCAGAAACTGATTGTGATCGGCCGTCTGACCGCGTCCATCGCCCATGAGATCAACAACCCCCTCGAATCTCTCACCAACCTGCTTTACCTGATGGAGGTGGATCGCGATTCGCCGGAAAAGGGGCAGGAGTATCTTCGCCTGGCGCAGCGGGAGCTCAGCCGGGTGGTGCAGATAAGCAAGCAGACACTTACTTTTTCGCGCGAGACGAGCACCCCGGTGCGTGTGCACCTTCCTGACCTGATCGAAGAAGTTCTCACCCTCTATGGTCGAAAGATCGCGGCAGGAAATCTCCGCGTAGTGCGGCAGTACGAAACGAGTGAAGCTGTTACCGTTTTCCCTGGAGAACTGCGCCAGGTGCTGTCGAACCTGATCGCCAACGCCATCGAGGCAACCGACCCGGGCGGCCTGCTGATGTTCCGCCTTCGTTCTGCCCGCAACTGGTCGGATCAAGGCGTGCGAGGGGTGCGGCTTTCTGTCGGCGATAACGGCGCCGGGATGCCGCCCGAGGTGCGCAACCGGCTTGGAGAACCCTTTTTCACAACCAAGGGCCAGCATGGGACCGGCCTGGGCCTTTGGGTTACGCGCTCCATTCTCAATCGCTACGGTGGGAACCTGCAGCTGCGCTCGTCCGTCGCGCCCGAGCGTCACGGCACCGTGTTCAGCCTGTTTCTGCCCACCAACCTGCGTCCGCAGGCCGTTTCACCCCGGGCTGGCGCGGCTCCAGGCGCGAGCACAAAGTCCGGCGAGACCGGCGGGACAGCGCCCTTTCCCAAGGAAACAACCCTGTTTCCGGAGGAAGACTACAAACACTGCGACTCCAAGAAACAGGCGTAGCCCCGACTGAAACGGGGTGCGTAGAGTCTATTGTTCGTCTTCCTCATCCGCGTGCCGCTTAGCAGTGGATAATATCTTCTCCGCAATCGGCTGAGGAACCACATCGTAGTGATCCATCTCCATATGGAAGCTTCCGCGCCCTTGGGTCATCGCGGTAAGGCTCTGCCCGTAGCTCAGCATCTCCGCCATGGGTACTTCGGCGCGCACCACGGTTGATGCGCCTCGAGTTTCCATCCCCTGTACGCGGCCGCGGCGCTGGTTCAAATCTCCCATCAGAGTGCCAGCGAACTCCTCGGGGGCATCGATCTCCACGCGCATCACCGGTTCGAGCAGTGCCGGCTTGGCCTGCTCCATGCATTTGCGGAAGGCGATGCGTCCCGCCATCTTGAAAGAAAGCTCATTGGAATCGACTTCGTGATAGCTGCCGTCGTAGACGGTGACCTTGAAGTCGACCACCGGATAGCCGGCGAGATAACCGCGCGCCGCCGACTCCTGAATGCCTTTTTCGACGGCAGGCACGAACTGGCGGGGGATGGCGCCTCCAAAGATATCGTTGACGAACTCGAAGCCCGATCCGCGGGGCAGCGGTTCGATGCGAATCTTGCAGTCGCCGAACTGTCCGTGTCCTCCGGTCTGCTTTTTGTGGCGCCCTTGCGCCTCAGCGCGGCCGCGGATGGTCTCACGGTACGGCACCTTGGGAGCCTTGAGCGTGACCTCGGTATGATAGCGGCGGCGAAGCTTGGAGACAATGGCCTCGATGTGCGGCTGACCGGCTCCTGCGATGAGGAACTCATTCGTCTGCGGATCGCGGAAGAATCGGACCAGCAGATCCTCCTCCATCATCTTGTGAACCGCCGGCGCCAGCTTGTCTTCGTCGGCGCGCGTTTTCGGCTCGATGGCATAGGTCATCGCGGCCTCGGGCAGGCAGACCGGCTCAAAGAAAATATCGTGACCCTTTTCGCCGAGCGTGTCGCAGGTAAAGGTGTCACGGAGCTTCGCCACCGCGCCTAAGTCGCCTGCGTGCAGTTCGGTCACCGGCACCGCCGTGTTGCCCTGCATGACCGAAAGATGGGAAAGCTTCTCCACTCCGCGGCGGGAATAATTGGTAACCGTGGCATCGTTTTTTATGATCCCGGAAAAGACCTTGAAGAAGCTGATGCGGCCGGCAAAGGGATCGGTCATCGTCTTATACACGAACGCCGACACCGGCTCCTGATCGTCCACCTTGCGCATCACAAATTCCTGCTGCAGATTGCTCGCCGCGGCTTGGACCTCCGCTTCCGACGCGTGTCCGTTCGCAGTCACTGTGTGGCCATTTGCCGCAACCGCTTGGAGCACGGCCCGCGCGGCTACCGGAGCCCGCTCGATAGGGGCGGGAGCATACACCTTCAGGAAGTCGAGCAGGTGATCGGTCGCGATATTTGCCAGCCCGCTGGCGAAGAGCACCGGGAAGATACGATCCTCGCGGATCGCCTCGTGCAGCGCCGTAATCAGGTGTTGCTCGGGAATGGTTCCTTCGGCGAAGAACTCCTCCATCAACTCGTCTTTGCCCTCGGCAACCAGCTCCACCAGGACTTCGTGGGCGGCTTTGCAGGCTTCCTGCATGTGGTCGGGAATCTCGCCGATCTTGCCCGAGCCGTCGCCGTTCGGCGTGTAGAAAAAAGCCTCCATGGTGACGAGATCGACGATGCCTTCGAAACCTTTGCCGTTGGCGATCGGCATCTGAACCGGGATCAGGTTGCGTCCGAAGCGGGAGCGCAGCGCCGCGATGGTGGAGTGCACTGATTCAGCCGCGCGCGGATGATCCATGTGGTTGAGCACGATGACCCGGGGCAGATTGAACTCCTCGGCATACTTCCACACCCGCTCGGTCATGGCCTCGACGCCATTCGGAGTGTTCACGACCACGAGCGCCGACTCGACCGGCATCATCGCCGACTTCGCCTCATGCACGAACATATGAAAGCCCGGGGTGTCGACCAGGTTCACCTTCACCCCGTTCCACTCGGCAAACGCCACGGCATTCTGCATGGTGGTGCGTCGTGAGACTTCTTCGTCGTCGTACGCGGTCACGGCGCTGCCGTCTTCGACGCGCCCGAGTTTTGGGGTCATTTTCGAGGCATGCAGCAGGGCGGCAACCAGCGTAGTTTTGCCGCTGTGCGCATGCCCGATTACAGCTACGTTGCGGATCTCACTTCCGAGATAGGACTTCATCGAGTGCTCCTGAAAGATAAACTCGCCCCGAGGACTGAACGTGGCGGAGGGTGCGAAGGGAAGAATTGTTATGGATTACTTTGGTACGGAAGGTGTGAGCCGGCCATGCACAGAAAGACCGCGCAGGCGTCGTTTCAGGCGTCTTGATTGCGCTGCCGCCGAATCTGCCGTCCTCATCCTTCATACGAGGCGCGTGCGAGAGAGGCGGCAATTTCGCAACCGCGAAACAACCGCCTCTCCAAGAGCTTAGGATGCTAGCACGGGTTTTGGGTGGCCATCAAATGTGCGGAAGAAAGTCTAAAATTGTCGACAAATGATCTTCAAAATCATCGCCGGTGGAGTGCTGTTCGCCGGCGTCATCTATCTCCGTTACCGTAGTGCCGCGGTCATGCGGCGCGAAAAGAGGCGCCCCGCCGATCGTTAAAGGAGATATTGCTTAGAAGCGGAAATGTGCGCCCAGCATGGGCTCTGAGGTATTTGCGAACTCCCGCGTGGACGATGCTGCCTTGAGCAGGTCGGGCGCGTGGTAGAGGTTACCCCGGTATTGCCCGCGCAGCCCGAAGTGGGGGATCACCGTCCAGTCCACCCCGCCGCCGTAAACAAAGGCCGGCTTGGTCTCGCCGGAGACGCCCGTCTGTTCGCCGTCAGGGCGAAAGAACAGAAGACCGCCGCCGGCCAGCACGAAGGGCTTGAAATTCAGGATCGGAAACGAGATGAACCAGTCCGCGCCGACTTCGTGCGCAGCCGCCTTGACCGATTGAAAATTGTAGCTCTGGTTGGCACGATTGAAAGAGTAGTTGAGCTCGTAGCCAACCAGCGGATTCGAGATATGGCGCATCTCGAGCAGGAAGCCGGCCTGGTTGGACGGGCTCTGCACCGTGCCGTTCGCCTCCTGCGTTCCGGTAAATGCTCCGTAGAAGCTGGCGGCAACGTCTGTCTGCGCGTGGCCGGCGGTGCTGAAGGCGATCAGAATCAATACGATGAGGATGGGAAGGGGAGAGAAATGCGTGTGCTTCATCTCTCTACTCTCATAGATTCGGTCAGAGGTAAAAAGTGCCAAGGGGGATACCGTGTCGAGGCATCCCTGAGCCGGTGCTACCGACGTGACGGCGGTTCGGCTTCGACAGCCTGAACTGCACAAGGTTTGGAGCAGGACGAAGCCGGGCTTCCGGCTGCTGGTGCATAATGGCCGTAAGGCCTGATTCTGCCCGCCGTAGTCGGGCCTACCGAGTCAACGACCGCGTGAATCTCCCTAATTCCATCACGATGAGCCGCATCTTTTCGGTGCCTCTGCTTATCTGGATGCTTTCGCCTCACTTTCCACACGGCGGGTGGCATGGTGAGCAAGAAATTGTTGCGTCACTGTTCTTTATCCTGGTTTCCATTTCCGATGGCGTCGATGGTTATCTCGCCCGGCGGCGCGGTCAGATCACGACCATGGGCATGCTGCTTGACCCCTTGGCCGACAAGCTGCTGATCACCTCAGCCTATATCGTGCTGGTCGAGTTCAATCCGCACGTAGTCAAGCCGTGGATCGCGGTGCTGGTGATCGGGCGCGAATTCCTGGTCAGCGGCCTGCGCTCCATCGCTTCGACGGAAGGCTTTACCATCGCCGCCAGCGATCTGGGCAAGCTAAAGACGGTTATTCAGATCGTCTCTGTCGTGGCCGCGATTCTGGATCACGGCTGGTACGAGTGGCACTTCGGCTGGTTCATCATGCCGGTCGACCTGATCGCGGTGGTGGGTATCTACTTTATGGCGCTGGTATCGACCATCTCTGCGGTCGACTATTTCGTCGCCTTCTGGCGAAAGATCGAAAAGGCATCCAGCGGGCGGCGAAAGCACGACAACGAATTCGTGCTCTCCCGGGGGAAAAAGACCGCGGACGGCAAAGTCGCGGGCTAGCCACGCAAAATCCCGCGGACTTCGATCGAAATAAACGGTGTTGTGGATCCTCACTCGAAAGTCAGGTGAGGCAGAAAGAGCTGCGCAACCTGCCGCCAGTTATCGACCCGCCGAAATCCTGAAACGCCCTGATTGTGCGGCGCGGTGAACAGAATCCCCTCGCCCCTAAAGCGGCGAAAATGCAGCGGCTGGTCGTCGATCAGGTAATCGGCGTTGAGAATCCCCTTGTCGCCGCAGTAGACGAAATGCGTCGGATGCAGATAGGGAAAATGGCGGCGTAGCCAGCGATACTTGGGTCCGAAGGAGTTCGGAAACTCCATCGCCGCGGTTGCAATGTAGACTTCATAGTCCTTAACCAGCTCGCGCAGCACCTTCTGACTGTCCTCGATGACGGGCAGGTCTTCGAAAAAATCCTCGGAGCGCAGATAACCTTCGAGCCGGTCGTGCCGGTCGACCGAGACGATCTCCCACAGCCATTTGCCCTCGAGGTCGGCCTTGGTGAGCGCCTCGCTATGATCACGGTTGTAGCGGGCGATGTGCTCAGCAAGGGTATCGGCCAACACCTCATCCATGTCGACGCAGATTCGCTTCATCTTCCGGTCCTGGAGTTTTACAGCGCCTTGTTTTTCAGCCCGGTTGGCGCAGCATCGGCCACCGGAGGTTTCTCCTGGTCGAAGTAGAGCAGTCGTCCGCAGCTCTCGCAGGGCAGCAGCTCGCCTGCCCGCACCTGGTTCCATAACTGGGGTCGCAGCCCCATCTGGCAGGCCAGGCAGCGTTGCCCTTCAACGCGCGCCAGCGCTGTCCCCTTACCTCGCAAGATGCGATCGTACTCGGCCAACAGCCGCTCGGGGACCTGGCTCCGGTAGCGAGTGCGATCCTCCTCGAGCGAGGCCAGATGTTGCTGCTGCTCGACCGATGCAACGCGTGCCGCGTCTTTCTCCAGTTCCACCACCTTCGCGTTATCGGCCAGCTCCTGCTTGGCGGTGCGGAGCTGCGTGTCCAGTTGCTCCGAGCGTTCCATGCTGTCCAGCTCGCGGTCCTCAATCTTCCGGATCTCAGTCTCGGCAAAGCTGATTTCGTGTTGCAGAGCCTGGAATTGCTCGTTGGTCTTCACGCTGCTCGACTGCTCCCGAAATTTGACGATCTTCTGCTGCTGATCTTTCAGATCGCTCTCCATCCGCCGGCGCTTCGCGTCTTCTTCCTTGATTGCCCTCTCGGCCTGCTCCACGGCAGCCTTTTGCTGCCCCAGCTTGTCTTCGAAAGAGGCCAGCCGTTTGGGGAGTGCGGCGATCTCGCCACGCACCCGGGCGATGCCCTGATCGGTGTCTTGCAACTGAACTAATGCCAACAATTGATCATTCATGACAGGAAATTGCAGTCTATACGCTTTTGGGGCTCTCCAATCGAAAATGGCCGGCAGCTAATATTGTGCATCCTTGCCCCATGCTGAATCGTCCATTGAAAAGCTTTTATGGCAGAGCAACTTGCGGCGGGCGGTTGGCAGCCGAAACATAATCGCTGGGCTATTGCGCTAACCGTCACCCTGGCAACATTTATGGAGGTGCTCGACACCTCCATCGCCAATGTGGCCCTCCCCCATATTGCCGGCGGCCTGGGCGCCTCGCAGGATGAGGCCACCTGGGTGCTCACGTCTTACCTGGTGTCTAACGCCATTATTCTCCCGGCGAGCGCTTACCTGACCTCATTCATTGGCCGTAAGCGTTTCTACATGATATGTGTCGTGCTCTTTGGCATCAGCTCCGCATTGTGCGGGCTGGCGCCCTCGCTGCCGCTGCTGATCTTCTTCCGGGTGCTGCAGGGAGCAGGCGGAGGCGGCCTCGCCCCCAGCGAACAGGCCATCCTGGCCGACACCTTCCCTCCCAAGCAGCGCGGGCAGGCCTTCGCCGTCTATGGAATGGCAGTGGTCTTTGCCCCGGCCATCGGTCCCACCCTCGGGGGGTGGATTACCGATAACTATGACTGGCGCTGGATTTTCTTCATAAACGTGCCCGTCGCGATACTCTCGCTCTTCCTCACCTCGCGGGTGGTCGAAGATCCGCCGCACGTCAAGAAGGAAGTGCAGGAGCTGCGCAAACGCGGACTCAATCTCGACTACCTCGGTTTTGGCCTGCTGGCTCTCGGTTTCGGATCGCTGGAGTTCATCCTCGACAAAGGTCAGGAGGACGACTGGTTTGGCTCCCACATCATCACCGTCTTCTTCATTCTCTGCGTTACCGCTCTGACCACGCTGATTTTCTGGGAGATTCGCCAGATTCGGAGGAAGCACAAGCCCATCCTCGATCTGACCATGTTTCGCAACCGCACTTTCGCCATCTCCTTCACCCTGATGTTCGTGCTGGGATTCACGCTCTTCGGCACCACCGTCCTCATTCCCCAGTTCGTGCAGACGGTGATGGGCTATACCGCCGAGCAGGCAGGGTTGGTGATTTCGCCGGGTGGAGTGATGGTGATGCTGATGATGCCCGTGGTCGGCCTTCTGGTAGGCCGGGTCGATCCGCGTTATCTGATTGTCTTTGGTTTCGCCGTGCTCTCGGCAGCGCTGGCCTCCTTACATACCATCAACGCCATTGCCAGCTACAGCTACATCGTGTGGATGCGCATCTTCCAGGCGGTAGGACTGGCCTTCCTCTTCGTGCCGATCAACACGCTTTCCTATACCGATGTGCCGCGGGAAAAGAACAATGATGTCTCCGGTCTTACCAACCTTGCTCGCAATATCGGGGGCAGCGTGGGGACTTCATTCTTCGTCACGCAGCTGGCCCGCCGCGCGCAGTTCCACCAGGACCGCCTCCGAGTCCACCTCTCCGACCTTGATATGATCTTTCGCCAGCGCGTGGACGCCATCGCCAACCTGCTAACGCACGTCGGCGGGCGGGCGGCTTCGATGGACCAGGCCCGGCAGATGGCGCAGGGCAGCATCTATCAGCAGCTGGTCACGCAAAGCAATATTCTGGCGTATCTCGACGTGATCGCGGTCCTTTCGGTGGGAAGCGCCTGCATGATTCCGCTGGTCTTCCTCATGAAGAAAAAATCTGCCGGCGGCGAAGTGGCGATGCATTAAAGCGCTGTTCGCCTCCTCAAAAAGGGGCGTTCAAGCTGCGACCCGCGCCTGTAGAATTATTTTTCATCTCAAGCTGCCTTCTCGATCCCGCTGAAAATCTCCGCGTGCAGAGGTGCGGCGCGGGCTGAATGAATTCTTACGGTCCCCCGATGAGACCGACTGGAGCTGCCTTGCACCATTCTCGCGCCCTTGTTCTTTGCCTGCTTGCCTCTTTCCCCTTTTCTGCTTTCGCACAAAGCTCCGCCACACCAACACATCCCTGGACGGTGAAGGAGATTTTCGGCGGCGACAGTCTCACCGGCTATCCGCCGTCGGGTATCAGCTGGTCGCCCGACGGCAGCCGCGCGACGTATATCGCCGCAAGCGGCGACGTAATGCAGATCGAAATTGCCGACGGCAAGCTGAAGAAGCTGATCGATTACTCCAAGATCAGCTCACTGCTGAGCGCCAACATCAGCGAGAAGGATCGCGATCACCGCAATCGCTACGATGAGCCCGACTACATCTGGTCACCCGACTCGAAGCACCTGCTCTTCGACACCAATGGCGAACTCTGGTTCTACAACCTCGGCAACGGCACCGGTGTCGAGGTCGGCGACACCGGCATGCAGAGCGGAGACGATCCCAAATTCTCGCCGAGCGGCCAGTACATCTCCTACGTTCGCGACCACAATCTCTTTGTGCAGCCGGCACAAAAGGGCGGCGCGCCGCTCGCACTGACCGATGCGCACGAGGGAACGATTCTGAATGGCGAGATCGACTGGGTGTACCTCGAAGAACTCAATGTACGCAGCAACTACTTCTGGTCTCCGGACTCGAAACAGCTCGCCTACCTGCAGATGAACGAAGGCCAGGTTCCTGTCTATCCCATCACCGATTGGATCCCGGTGCACGCCACGGTTGACGAACAGCGCTATCCGCAACCTGGCGACCCGAATCCGTCGGTGCGCGTGGGCGTCGTAAGCGCCAGCGGAGGCTCGACGCGCTGGCTCAAGGTTCCCCTCAGCGCGGGCAACGATTACATTCCCCGCTTCGGATGGGTAAATCCGCATGTGGTGTGGGTGGAAGTGCTCACGCGCGATCACAAGCACATGAATCTCTACTTTGCCGACACGCACACCGGCGAAGTGAAGCTGGCCCTGGCCCAGACTGAGCCCAAATATTTCACCATGACCTACGATGTCACCTTCATCGGTGACCACCAGTTTCTCATCCTTAGCTGGCGCGACGGCTTCACGCACATGTACCGCTACACGTTCGACGCGAATAACCCGCTGGGCGGCGAGGCACAGCTTGCCAACCAGCTGGAAAGCGGCCCGTACGAGGTGCAGGAAATCAAGACGGTCGATGAAGCGACGAATACCGTTTACTATCTGTCGAACGAAGGCGACTCCCACGAACAGCAGGTGTGGACGATCCGGCTTGATGGCACCGGCAAGCGCCGCGTCACGAAAGATCCGGGCTTCCACGATCCCGACTTCCCGGCCAAGGGCGGTTCATTCATCGACACCGCATCCACCCGCACCACTCCGCCGACGGTGAGCTACTGCACCTCGCAGGGTGACTGCACCGCGTTCTGGACCTCACACCCGGTGGAAGGACACAAGCTTGTCCCTCCCGAAGAGCTGACGCTGAAGGCCGCGGACGGAGTGACCACGCTCTATGGAACGCTGCAGCTGCCCACGAACGCCACCGCGCCCGCCAGCGTTCCGCTCATCGTCAATCCTTACGGTGGCCCCGGCGTAGGCTCGGCTAAGAA
>Ga0335075_10010420_pt1 | contig 14112 bp, 13 predicted proteins | sample Lox_Sample_24_FD_206723 | JGI IMG/M metagenome (GOLD analysis project Ga0335075, IMG submission 206723) | Soil microbial communities from Loxahatchee National Wildlife Refuge, Florida, United States - Lox_Sample_2.4 | ecosystem: Environmental > Terrestrial > Soil > Wetlands | place: USA...
GTACGGCCCCGTGGGATCGACGGCGCCGTCCCTGCCGATCTTCCGCGCGCTTGACCAGGTCACCGAGTCCGCCCTCGTCGTCAGGCCGGTGCGCGCCGCGGACGGGGCCGTGACCGACTTCTGCGTCGTCCACCTGAGCCCGGCGTACGTCGACCCGGGCGGCCGCCATCCCGCCGAGCTCGCCCGGCTGACGCTGCTCGAGGCCTACCCGGCCTCGGCTTCCGGCGACGGCCTGTTCGCCGTGGCCGAGCGGGTCTTGGCCAGCGGCCACGCGGAGCACTGGTCGGGTGCCGCCACCACCCTGACCGGCGACGTGGACCCGGTCCAGGTCACCGGGGTCCGCGCAGCCCCGTTCTTCGCCGGCGTGCTCTTCACCTGGCGTCCGGTCGGCGCGACCGAGGAGCGCGCCGACCTGCTCGACCACGCGCAGCGCCTTGGCCGCATCGGCGCCTGGGAGGAGAACCTGCTCACCGGGGACGTGCGGTGGACCGAGTCGGCGTTCGCCGTCTTCGGGCTCGACCCGCTGCACGCGCTGCCGATCCCGAGCACGAGCCTGCACAGCTTCGTCATCGCCGCGGACCGTGCGCCGGTGCGGCGGTTCCGCCAGTCGCTGCTGCACCGGCGCGAGCCGACCGTGGCGGTGTTCAGGATCGTCCGCCCGGGCGACACCGCGATCAGGCAGATCCGCGTCTTCGCCGAGCCGGTGCTGGCCGGTGGCGAGGTGGTGGCGCTGCGCGGCGCGTTCCAGGACGTCTCATCGCACTATCACACCCAGGTCGCGCTGGCCGCGACACAGGACCAGCTGGCCGACAGTGAGCAACGGGCCGAGCAGGAGGAGCAACTCGCGCTTCGACTGCAGCGCGCCATCATGCCGGAAGACGAGCCGCCGGTGGAGGCCGCGGGCGTGGAGGTGGCGGTCCGCTACCGGCCGGCCGAGCAGGGCCGCCTGGTGGCGGGGGACTGGTACGACGCGCTGCTGCTGCCGGACAAGCGGCTGCTGCTCGTGGTCGGTGACATCACCGGCCACGGCATCGACGCGGTGACGGGCATGATCGCCGCTCGCAACGCATTGCGCGGGCTCGCGGCGACCGGCGCCGGCCCCGCCGAACTGCTCAGGCACCTCAACTACGCGGCCTGCCACCTGACCGAGGGCATCGCGGGCACCGTGGTCTGCGGCCGCTATGACCCGGAGACCCGGGTGCTGAGCTGGGCCAGAGCCGGGCACCTGCCGCCGGTCCTGGTGCGTGACGGCAGGCCCGAGATGCTGCCGCTTCCCGGCGGCGTCCTGCTCGGGCTCGACCCGGACGCCGAGTACGAAGAGGCCGAACTGGCGATGCGCGGCGGCGACACCCTGCTGCTGTTCACCGACGGGCTGATCGAGCGCCGGGCCGACTCGATCAGCGACGCGCTGCGCGAGTTCACCGCCGCGGCCGTGCCCGCCAGCCCCTCCGTCTCGGCCCACGCCGACCGCATACTCAACCACGCCGTCTCCGACACCGGCGACGACGCCTGCCTGGTCGCGGTCCGCATCCTCTGACCGGCCGCGTCCCCGACGGCGCCATCCTGGACGGGCAGGGCGGCGCGCGCGGCCCGGCATCGCGGCTAGGCCGGGTGCGAGGCGGCCCGTCCGTGAGCCGCCGGACGGATCCATTCCCCGACGCTCGTGGCCGCCGGCGCTTCGCCCGCCTCAAGCGAGTCGAGGCCGCCGTTGCCGACAAACCGGCTTGCCGTGTCCACCGCCCAGGTCACCGCCTCGCCCGGCCGGGCACCGGCGCGCAGCGCGGCGGCCGCCGCGACCGCGAACATGTCACCGGCGCCGCGCGCGTGTCCCGCGCCGGCCGGCGACGTGGGAATCGCGAGCGGCGGCTGGCAGCGCCGGGCCAACAGCGCGCCGCGCGGGCCAAGCGTCACCGCGATCGCCCGGGTCGGCCAGCGGTCGAGCAGCCGCTCGGCCGCCGCGGCGGCGTTAGGGCCTGCGTGGTCCGCCTCCGCGGCGTTGAGTATGGCGAGCCAGGTACCGGGGACGGGTCTGCTTTCCCGTGAGCGCGGGTGCCAGACCACCGGCGCCCTGATGGCCAGCGCGGCCAGCGCGTCCCTGATCACCTGGCTGGCGGTGGTGCCGTGCCCGTAATCGCTGACGAGCGCCGCGTCGGCGCCCTCGATGGCGGCGACTGCCTCCGTCCCGGCCTGGCCGGGGACGGGGGCCGGGGTGTCAAGCCGGAGCAGCGGGCGACCGTCCGCCATGATCCACGTCCGCTCCTGCAGCGCACCGCGCAGCGGCAGCGCGATGACAAACACGTCGTCGGGCAGCAGGCCGCGCATCGCCTGGCTCGCCCGGTCGGTCCCCAGCGGGGCGATCAGCGTGACGTCGTCGGCGCTGAGGAGAAGGACGCTGGTCGCGAGCAGCGCGGCGAGACCAGCACCGCCCGGCCGCTCGCGCGCGGTGGGCGCCTCCACCACCGGGAACGGCGCGTCGGGGCACAGCCGCGCGGCGTGTCCGGCGATGTCCCGGTCGAGCAGGGCGTCGCCGACGATGACCAGCGGCCCGCTACTCACCCGGTTGCCGCCGTCGGCAGGGCTCGCGGCTCGGTGGTGATGCGGCGGAACCAGTCGATGGTCTCGGCCAGGCCCTCCCGCCACGGCACCCGCGGCTCGAAGCCGAGCGCGAGGCGCGCGACCGTGATGTCCGGCTTCCTCGACATCAGGTCATCGACCGGGCGTGGAGAGTAGCAGATGGGCGAGGAGGAGCCGACAAGGCCGATGATGCGGCGGGCGATCTCGCCGACCGGGGCCTCGTCGGGGTTGCCGATGTTCACCGGGCCGCCGAGGTCGCTCGCGGCCAGCAGCACCAGCCCGGTTACGGTGTCGTCGACGTGGCACAGCGACCGGGTCTGCGTCCCGTCGCCTGCCACGGTGACCGGCTCGCCGCGCAGCGCCTGGCGCGCGAACGTCGGCACCATGCGGCCGTCGTCCGTCCGCATGCCGGAACCGTAGGTGCTGAAGATCCTGGCAATGGCGGTGTCGGCGAGTTCCGCGCGCCGGTACGCGGCCGTGAGCGCCTCCGCGTACCGCGTGGCCTCGTCGTACGCGCCGCGCGGCCGGGCCCGCGTGGACGCGAGCACGAACCGCGCGCCCTTACCGGCGGCAAGCTCAAGCGCGTTGCGAGTGCCCTGGCCGCCGCGCTCAAGCGCCTCACTCCGGTACCGGGCGCGGTCGGCGGGCGATGCTAGGTGCATGACCAGGTCGACCTTGCCCGGCACGTCGAATGGCTCTAGCAGGTTGTCCACGCAGACGACATCGGTCCCCTGGTCAAGCAGTCGCCGGCTGACCCGTTGGCCGAGGAATCCCGCGCCGCCCGTTACGACCGCCCGCCGGAACCCGAGGTCCATGCTGCCCGCTCACTCTCTAGCCGTTCCCGGCCGGTTGCGCCGTTCCCGGCAGTACGGAAGCACCGAGCGCGGGGATGACCGTCGAGGCGGGCCCAGCGCCCGGTGCTAGCCCCCGCGCCGGGATCACCATCACGTGGCCCGGCTCCTTCATCACGCGCCGCGGCTACCCCAGGAAAACCACCTCAAACGGCATTCTCACAGGTATCCGCAGGTAGCCGACGACTTCCGTGCCCTCGCCCGCGAACGCGCCCGCGAGCTCACCGCTGGCCGGGTAGCGGCCATCGCTCCTCGCAAGCGGCGGGTGAAATCGGGAGGTCCCCAGATGACGAGCCGGCCGCGGCCGGCGCGGGAACGGCGGTCGCCGTCTCCGGCCGCCGTCCCCGGCCGGCGTCTCCGTCCGGCGTCCTCGGCCGGCGTCTCCGTCCGGCGTCTCCGGCCGTGGTCCCCGGCCGGCGGCTCGCCCGTCGGCGCTGACTAGCCGGCCGCGCCGAGCCGGACGTCGCGCGACAGCGTCACCGCGCACTCGAGCACCCCGGCGTGCACGAACGCCTGCGGCAGGTTGCCCCGCAGCTGTCGCTGGTGCACGTCGTACTCCTCGGTATACAGCGCGGCCGGCCCGCACGCGCTGCGGTTCCGCTCGAACCAGTGTGCTGCCGCTACCCGGTCGCCGCACGCGTGCGCCGCGAGCGCCATCCAGAGCCCGCACAGCAGGAACGCGCCCTCCGCCAGGTGCAGCGGCCGGTCGTCGTGCCGGAACCGGTACATGTACCCGTCAACTCCGAGCTCCGCCCGTACCGCGTCAACGGTCCCGCGGGCACGCGGGTCGGACAGCGGCAGCGCCCCCCGGACCAGCGGCTGCAACAGGGCGGCGTCCACCCGCGGGTCATCCGGCGCCCGCTGCAACCGCCCGGAGGAGTGCACGCAGTCGCCGAGGCTGGCCGTGATCGCGTCCGCCAGCGACGACCAGCGCGCCGCGGCCCGGTGCCCGTGCCCGCCGGCCGTCCCGCCCCCGGCGGCGGCGATCGCCCGCAGTCCCGCCACGCAGGCGAGCCTCGAGTGCGCCCAGTGCCGGTTGTCGAGTTCCCAGACGCCGGCGTCCGGTTCGCGCCACCGCTTCTCGATGGCGCCGACGGCGACCTCGGCCGCCCGCCAGTCCTCCTCGGCGAGCATGTCGAGGCCGGCCGCGGCGGCCAGCAGGGAAAGTGACTCGCCGAGCGCGTCGAGCTGGAACTGCCCGCGCACCCAGTTACCGCTCCTGGCCTGACCGCCGGGGAAGCCGCGCACCCGCAGCGGCCGCTCGCCGGGTATGGCCGACCCGTTCACCCGGTAGCCGGGCATGAGGTCGGGACCGTCGGCAAGCAGTCGCTCGGTCACGAACCGGACCGCCCCGGTCAGCAGCGGGTGGGGCCCGTGGGCGGCGACGGCGAGCCCCGCGTAGCACTGGTCCCTGATCCACGCGTACCGGTAGTCGTAGTTGCGCCCGCCCTGGAGTCGCTCGGGGACTGACGTGGTGGCCGCCGCCACCATCGCGCCGCTCGCCGAGGTAAGCCCCCGCAGCACGGCGTACGCGTGCCGCGCGTCGGCCACCGCGATCAGGTCACCGCAGTCGGGCACGACCTGTGACCAGGCCTCCTGGGTCGACGTCCACAGCCTGCCCGGGTCGGGATGCTCCGCGCCAAGGTCACGATCGCTCAGCTCAAGCACGAAAGCGTGTTTCTCGCCCGCGGCCAGTTTCACTACCAGGCACAGCCGCCCGTCGACCTCCCGCGCCTTCCCCGCGCCCGACCAGCGGAACCGCAGCCGCCCGCTGCGCCCGGTCCACACGCCGCCCTGTTTGCGCAGGTCCGTCATCCGATACCGCCCGTACCGGCCGCGCAGGTCAAGCACGACGGTCACCCTCGTCGGCCCGTCGAGCGCCTCCACCTCCCGCAGCAGCACCGCCCGGCGTGGCTCGGCGGGCATGGCGAGCGCTTCCCGGCACTCCACCCGGCTGTCGCCGACCCAGCGGCTCCGCCAGATCAGCGTCCCCGGCTCGTAGTAGCCACCCCAGACGTGCCACGGGTCGGCGGGAGTGATCGTGTACTGCCCAGGCCCCCCAAGCAGCCCGCCAAAGGCGGCGTCGCTGTCCCAGCCCGGCACGCACAGCCACGCGACCGACCCGTCGGGCCCAATGAGCGCCCCCCGCTCCCCGTCCGCCACCAGCGCGTACTCCCGCAGCACGCGCGGCCCGAGTACGTCGCCATGCCCCTTGCCGCCCGCTTCACCAATAACTCCACCACCAGCTCGCATGGGGCTCTTACTTCCACGTTCCGGCGCCCGCATGCCGCTCAGCATGTTTTAGCCCGAGAGTGACGTCCTTCTTTGCCGGTGAACCGCATCTTTGTCGGTGAAACGCACTACCAAACCAGGACAAAGCAGGCGCGAAAATGCGCATTTCATCTACAAAGTGGACGCACGGGGCCGCAGTGGCCACTGTGAAGGAGGCGGGAGTGCGCCCACAGGTGCGGTGGCCGCTTGGGCGGGCGCGTGGGCGGGGTGAGTCGCTTGGCGGCGCAGCGTCGACCTTGCCGAAATCGGATATTTCGTGAAATCGCCGCTGGTCGCCCGGGCCGTGAAGAAGATCTTGGATCGTTGAGCACGGTATGGGGTGTTCAACGATCCATCATCTTCGATTTCGGGTTCGCACCTGGTCGTGACGGCGGTTGCCAGCCGGTTGCGGTGCACCGGGGCGCCCGGGGGGCATGCCGGATATTTCATGATTTAGCCACCCGGCCCTGTGCTGCGAGCACACGAGGGGGATGGCGTGGGCGGCCGGGGGAAACGCGGCATCCGTTCGGGCTCATCGCCTTGGACTTTCGTTTGACAAGCCGGATGCCTGGAAGTAGGGGTTCCAGACCTTACCGAACGAGAGGAAAACGGGGCGATCACGTGAACGTGCGTGAACATGCCAAGAAGAACTACGCCGGGAAGACCGTGGTGGTCACCGGGGCAAGCGCCGGGATCGGGCGGGCGGCGGCCGAGCTTTTCGGCCGGCGCGGCGCCCGGGTGGCGCTGATCGCGCGGGGGGAGGACGGGCTCCGCGGCGCGGCCGACGCGGTCGACTACCTGGGCGGCACCGCGCTGCCGCTGCCGGTTGACGTGGCCGACTTCGCGGCGGTCGACCAGGCCGCCGAGCGGGCGGAAAGCGAACTTGGCCCGATCGACGTCTGGGTGAACGTGGCCTTCGCGTCGGTGTTCGCGCCGTTCACCCAGATCGAGCCGGAGGAGTTCCGCCGGGTCACCGAGGTGACGTACCTCGGCTACGTACACGGCACCATGGCGGCGCTGCGACGCATGGTGCCCCGCGACCGCGGCACGATCGTGCAGGTCGGGTCGGCGCTCGGGTACCGCTCCATCCCGCTCCAGTCCGCCTACTGCGGCGCGAAGCACGCGGTCAACGGGTTCACGGAGTCGATCCGCACCGAGTTGATGCACGACCAGAGCAACGTGCGGATCACCGTGGTGCAGATGCCCGCCGTCAACACGCCGCAGTTCTCCTGGGTGCTGTCCAGGCTCCCGCGCAGCCCGCAGCCGGTCCCGCCGATCTACCAGCCCGAGGTGGCCGCCGAGGGGATCGTCTTCGCGGCCGACCACCCGCGGCGCAAGGAGTACTGGGTGGGCGGGTCCACGACCGCGACGATCCTCGCCCAGAAGCTCGCCGCGCCGCTGCTCGACCGCTACCTGGCCCGCACCGGATACGGCTCGCAGCAGACGGGGAAGCGGGCGGCACCGGACAGGCCGAGCAACCTCTGGCGGCCGGTCGACGAACCGCCGGGCAGCGACCAGGGCGCGCATGGGGACTTCGACGACCGGTCCCGTGACCACAGCGGGCACCTCGCCGCCGCGGAAACGGCCGAGTCGGCCGGGTCGGCCGTCACCCGCGGTCTCGACGCCGTGCGGAGCACGGTCCGTGGAAGCGCCCGCCAGGCGAAGGAAGACGGACCGCCGGACGACCAGGGATCCGCGTCATGACCGCCCAGGCGGTCGTCACCGCAACCGGCGTGGACCACCCGGTCGTGGACGGCGTCACCGCGGCGGTCTATGAGATCCCCACGGACCGGCCGGAGGCCGACGGCACGCTCGCCTGGTCGTCGACCACCCTGGTGGTGGCGCGGGCGACCGGCGGCGGGCGGGCCGGCCTCGGCTACACGTACGGGGCGGGCGCGTGCAAGCCGCTGATCGAGGGCGAGCTGGCCGCGGCGGTCACCGGCCACGGCGTCCTCGACACGGGCGCCGCCCTGGACGCCATGGTCCGCGCGGTCCGCAACCTGGCACGGCCCGGCGTCGCGAGCTACGCGATCTCCGCGGTGGAAACGGCGCTGTGGGACCTCAAGGGGGCACTGCTCGGCGTGCCGGTCAGCCGCCTGCTCGGCGCCTTCCGCGACACGGTCCCCGTCTACGGCAGCGGCGGGTTCACCACCTACGACGAGCCCGCCGCCCGCGCCCAACTGGAGCGCTGGACCGGTGACCTGGCCATACCGCGCGTCAAGATCAAGATCGGTGAGTCCTGGGGCACCGCGCAGGCGCGCGACCTGGACAGGATCGCCTTCGCCAGGAAGGTCATCGGCCCGGACGTCGAGTTGTACGTCGACGCCAACGGCGGCTACAGCCGCAAGCAGGCGGTCCGGGTGGCCCGCGCCATGGCCGAGCACGACGTGACGTGGTTCGAGGAGCCGGTCAGCTCAGACGACCTAGACGGCCTGCGTGAAGTGCGCGACCAGGTTGACCCCGACGTCACCGCGGGGGAGTACGGCTACGACCTGCCCTACTTCGCCCGCATGGTGGACGCGCAGGCGGTCGACTGCCTTCAGGCGGACGTGACCCGCTGCGGCGGCATCACCGAGTGGCTGCGCGCGGCGGCCGTCGCCGCGGGCCGCGGCCTTGAGGTGTCCGGTCACTGCGCGCCCAACCTGCACGCCCACGTCGCCGCCGCCGTACCGAACCTGCGCCACCTGGAGTACTTCCACGACCACGCCCGCATTGAGTCGCTGCTATTCGACGGCGCCCTCGATCCGTCCGGCGGCGTCCTGCGCCCCGACCCGTCCCGCCCCGGCCTCGGCTTGACCCTCAAGGAGGTGAACGCGGCCCCTTACCGCGTCGCCTAGCCCTGTCACTGCTAGGAACGCGGCGATCTTCTTGCGTGCCAGCGATCGCGGCAGGGTGGAATCCGTAAGCCGCCGGGGCAGCCGGGCGGCGGAGCGGGCAGGAGAAGCACGATGCCAGGTGACGCCGCGGTCGAGGAACGCAGGGACGCCGGGGCCCGTCCTGAGCCGGCGCGGTCGCGCCGAAGGCCCGCCGCGCAGGACATTGGCTTCGGCCGACGGTTCGTCGCGGCCACGTCGTTCGGCTCGGTGCTGAACCCGGTCAACTCATCGATCATCGCGGTCGCGCTCGTGTCGATCGGTCACGCGTTCGGCGTCGGCACGTCCGCCACCACCTGGCCGGTCTCCGCGCTCTACCTCGCGACGGCGATCGGCCAGCCGATGATGGGGCCGCTCGCCGACCTGGCCGGCCCGCGGCGCGTCTACCTCTTCGGCACGGCCAGCGTGGCCGTCGGCGGCCTGCTTGGGTACCTGGGCTGGTCGCTTGGCAGCCTGATCGCGGCGCGCATTGTCATCGGCTCGGCACCTCGGCCGCCTACCCGGCCGCGATGGCCATGGTCAGGCACCAGGCCCGGCGGCTGAACCGGGAAGCTCCCGGCGGCGTGCTCGGTGCGCTCGCCGTCGCCGGGCAGGTGACCATGGCCGTCGGCCCGCCGCTGGGCGGCCTGCTCATCGCCGTCGGCGGCTGGCGGCTGACGTTCCTGGTCAACGTCCCGCTCGCGTTCCTCGGCAGCGCGACCGTCCTGGCGTGGCTTCCCGCCGACGACCAGCGGATCCGGGTGAGGCGGGCACGGCAGGAACTCGACCCGCCTGGCCTCGGCTTGTTCGCCGCCGCGCTCACCGCCCTGCTGCTGTTCCTGATGTCGCTGGCCAGCCCCCGCTGGTGGCTGCTCGGGGTCACCGCCGCCCTGCTCACCGCGCTGACCGCGCGCGAACTGCGGGCGCGCACGCCGCCCGCCGCCGCCGGGTGTGGCCGTTGCTGGTGGCGGGGGCCGCCGCGCTCGCCGCGGGCTCGGCCGGCCTGCTGCTGCTCACCGGCCGCTCGCCGCTGTGGCTGCTGCTGGCGATCAGCGTCGTGTTCGGCGCGCAGAACGGCCTGAACGTTCGTCACCAACCAGACCGCCATGTACGCACAGGCCCCGGCGGACTCGACCGGCACGGCGGCCGGGATGCTCCGTACCTTCATGTACCTGGGCGCGATCGCGTCGGCCGGCCTGATCAGCCTCAGCTTCGGGCACGCGGCCACCGACGCGGGCCTGCACCGCCTCGCGGTCATCCTGACCGTCGCCGCCGTGGCGCTGCTCGCCGCCACCCTGGCCGACCGCAGGCTGGCCGCCCGGCCCGCTCCGTCAGAAGAGATCTGACGAGGCGGGCGAGGTTGATCGTGCCCGGCGGCGGACGGTCTTGGCTTCCTGGCCGCACTCGCTCATGGAGCACCAGCGCCGGTTGCCCCGCTTGGTGGTGTCGAGGAAGAACCATCCGCAGTGGTCGCCCGGGCACTGCTTGAGGCGAGCAGCGGGGTTCTGGCCAAGCAACTCCACCGCGGCGACGATCGCCACGTGGCGCACCGTGGCCAGCCGGGCGGGGTCCCAGCTCCAGCGGAGCCGCCCGTTGGGCTCCTGGTCCAGGCGGGCCGCCTGGTATGCACGCGACGCCAGGCCGCTTAGCCGGGAAAGGTCGGCGTCCGCTGCGGGCTCACCGCGAGCCCGGGCCAAAAAAAGCTTGTAGAGCAGCTCGCGGGCTTCGAGCGCGGCCGGCAGCTCCATGGCGTCCGCGTCGCTGTCGGCGCCGTCGCTGAGCACGCCGACTCGCTTGCCCCAGAGACGCAGGTCATCGACGGTATGCAGGGCTTCGCCCGCCTGTGGGTGACCTCGCTGCTCCGCGGTGTTGACGAAGTCGAGGGCCACGTTCCCGGCGACGAACGGAATCGCGCTGACTGACTGCACACCATGACTGTACCGGCAAAGTTAGCTTTACTGGATATGTTTGCACCGGTAAAACTCGGTTAGCTAGTGCAGATGACCGAGTCGCCGGGAGGTGTGGCATGAACGCGATCTGGCTGGCGGCCGCCGCCGCGGTGGGCTGGGGTGCCGCCGACTACTTCGGCGGGGCGTCCCGCGGGCGTACCCCGGTGCTGGTGATCGTCGCCGTGTCCGAGTTGCTCGGGCTCTGCCTGCTCATCCCGGTTCTGGTGGCCCGCGGCGTTCCGCCGCCCGGCAACCCGCGGCTGTTGCTCGCCGCGGTCGCCGGTGCCGGTGTCACGATCGAGCTAAGCCTCATCTACCTCGCGCTCAGCCGGGGAGAAGGCTTCATCACCGCCGCGACGGGCGCGCTCGGCGCGGCGATCGGCGCGACCGTGGGGCTGATCGCCGGCGACCCGCTCAACGCGCTGGTCGGGGCCGGGCTCGCGTGCGCCCTCGTCGGCGGGGGCGTCAGCGCGTGGACGCCGGGCGGCGACCGGACGCGGGGCGGCGGCAACCGGTGGAAGGGGCCGCTGCGGGGCGCCGCCCTGAGCGCCGGCGCGGCGGTCGGGGTGGCCATGATGCTCATCAGCTTCCGCGCGGCCGGCCGGGTGGACCCCTACTGGGCGACCGCCGTGGAACACGCAAGCACCGGGCTGTGCGCGATCCTCGTTGAGCTCGCGGTCAGCCGCCGGCCACTGCGCGGCCGGCTGCCACGGTTGCCCCAGGTCCGCGGCCTCGCACTGGTCGCACTGGCCGGCGTTGCCGGCGACCTGGCCTACGCCAGCGCGTCGCAGCACGGGACGCTCAGCGTCATCTCCGCCGTCTCCTCGCTCTACCCGGTCACCACGATTGCCCTCGGCATCGCCGTCCAGGGACAACGGCCAAACCGAGTCCAGGTCGCCGGGATCGCCCTCGCCCTGATCGGCGCGGCGGTGCTCGGTTCCGCTACCGCGGCGCTGGCATAGGGTAGCGGCGTGCGGCCGGAGGGGGACATCACCAGGGGCACCACCAACCCCAGCCGACTGCGGCGGGTGGACCGCTGGATCACGCAGGCGCAGCGGGCGGTGCTCCGTGCAGATGACTCCCCGCTGATCGTGGACCTGGGCTTCGGTGCCTCGCCGGTGACCACGGTGGAGCTCTACCGTCAGGTGCGCGCGGTGGTGCCGGGCGCCGAGGTCACCGGCCTGGAGATAGACCCGGAGCGGGCGGCGTCGGCCGACCGCCGGCTCGCGGCGTCGCGCGCGTCCGGTGACGCGCTGCCCGGGCTGTCATTCGCGCTCGGCGGGTTTGAGTTGCCGACGGCACGGCGGCCGGTGGTTGTCCGCGCGTTCAACGTGCTGCGCCAGTACCCGGAGGAGCGAGCCTGGGCGGCCTGGTCCCGGCTGCTGGCCGGCCTGGCCCCCGGCGGCGTGCTTGTCGAGGGCACGTGCGACGAAATCGGCCGCCGCGCGGTCTGGGTCACCCTGCCGGCGTCACGAGACCACGGCGACCGGGCCGGTGACCACCCTCGGGCGCTGATCACCTTCTCCGCCCGGCTGGCGTCGCTTGAGCGCCCGTCCGACCTGGCCGAGCGGCTGCCCAAGGCGCTGATCCACCGGAACGTGCCCGGCGAGCCCGTGCACCGGTTCCTGCGCGACTTCGACCGGGCCTGGGACAGCGCCGCGCCGTACTCGGCCTTCGGCTCGCGGCAGCGCTGGCTGGCGGCGGTGACATCGTTGTCCGCCGCCTGGCCGGTCCTCCGCCGTCCGCCACAGGGCGGCCAACGCCGCTGGCGCCTGGGCGAGGTGTCCCTTCCCTGGGCCGCACTCGCGCCGCAGGAAGATCCTTGGCGGCAAGGGCGCGGTTAGCGTTGCCGCGAATCGTCCCAGGGGATTTCGGCCCACACGACCTTCCCGTCCGGCAGGCCCTCCACGGCCCACCCGCTGGCGAGCTGTGACACGACGCTGAGCCCGTGTCCGTGCCTGACGTCGAATGGCAGGCCGCCATCGCGGCAGGCGAGCGGGCCGCCGTCGCGAACCGCGATCCTGACGGCGGAGGCCGACCGGGAGACGGTCAGCATGAATCCCGAGCGAGCGTGCAGCACGGCGTTGGCAGCCAGTTCGGTGGCGACGATCGCCGCGTCGCCACCGTGGTCGTCGGGTCCGGCGTTGAGCAGGCCGGTAACGAAGTGCCTGGCCGCACGCACGGAGTCCAGCTCCGCCGGGAAACCGCGCGCCTGCACCGCCGCGGCGGCGGGGTCGGGAGCGGCGGCACGGTCGGGCTCAGGGCCTCTCGGGCCTGCGTCCGGCAGGTTGCCCCCGCGAGTCATGGCCCCAGCCTACCGGCGGGTCGGCGTCCCGCTCGCGTGGCCGGGAAACCCATGAGAACTCCTCTCGGTGACCGCGTCCGTGTGACCGCGTCGCGCCTGGCAGGCCCGCGATTGAGGCCAGGAGCCGACCGCTTACCCCGGGACGCGGCGGCTAACCGGGCTCGTCCGCGCGTTTAGCGCCGGACTACCGGGTTAGCCGCCCACGTGAACACGCGAATCACGGGGGCACGCGGCAAAGCGACAGGAGGGACCCCAAATGAAAGCCGTTGTCTGGCACAACGTGGGCAAGGTATCGGTCGACGAGGTACCGAATCCAACGATCCGGGAGCCGACCGACGCCATCGTGCGGATCACGACCAGCGCGATCTGCGGCACCGACCTGCACTTTGTCCGCGGCACGATGACCGGGATGCGGCCGGGCACGATCCTCGGCCACGAGGCTGTCGGGGTGGTGGCCGACACTGGCCCCCTGGTCAGGAACTTCAACCTGGGCGACCGGGTCGTGATACCGTCCACGATCGGCTGCGGCAGCTGCGTGTACTGCCGGGCGGGGTACTACGCGCAGTGCGACAACGCCAACCCGAACGGCAGCGACGCGGGTACCGCGTTCTACGGCGGCCCGTCCATGACCGGCCCTTTCGACGGCCTGCAGGCGGAGTACGCCCGGGTGCCGTTCGCGCACACCAACCTGGTCGCCATCCCGCCCGGTGTCACCGACGAGCAGGCGATCATGGTCAGCGACATCTTCCCGACCGCCTGGTTCGGCGCGCGCCTGGCCGAGGTCGGGGACGGCGACGTGGTCGCGATCTTCGGCGCGGGCCCGGTCGGGCAGCTGGCCGCGCTGTCGGCGCGCATGCAGGGCGCGGGCCGCGTGCTGATCGTTGACGGCAACTCCGACCGCCTGGCGACGGCCCGGCTGCAAAACGCCGAGACCATCGACTTCAACGCGGAGCATCCCGTCGAGGCCATCAAGGAGCTGACCGGCGGCATCGGCGCGGACCGGGTCATCGACGCGGTCGGCATCGATGCCGAGATGCCAGCGGCAGGCCCCGCCGCGGCCGAGAGCGCGCAGCTCATCAACCAGTTCGCCGACGAGCAGGACAGGGCGGCGCCGCACATCGCCAAGGCGAACGGCAAGTGGGAGCCGGGTGACGCCCCCAGCCTGGCGCTGCGCTGGGCGACCCGCGCGGTCGCCAAGGCGGGCACGGTCGGTGTCATCGGCGTCTACCCACCGCAGCACGAGGCGTTCCCGATCGGCGAGGCGATGAACGCCAACCTCACGGTCAAGATGGGCAACTGCAACCACCGCA
>Ga0335075_10010421_pt1 | contig 14109 bp, 11 predicted proteins | sample Lox_Sample_24_FD_206723 | JGI IMG/M metagenome (GOLD analysis project Ga0335075, IMG submission 206723) | Soil microbial communities from Loxahatchee National Wildlife Refuge, Florida, United States - Lox_Sample_2.4 | ecosystem: Environmental > Terrestrial > Soil > Wetlands | place: USA...
CATCGTCACGTCTGGTTGATCCTGTCTCGCCCTGCTTGAACTCTATGCACTGATATTTACAGATTCATCCTGTCTCACACGAGTTTGACAGAGAGGGGGGCGGCGGCGTCGCCGCTTTCGAGCTGGCCGAGGGCCTGCCTGGCGATGCGCGTAGCGTGTTCTGCCGCGCTCCGGTCAAGGCGCATGAACTCGAGGCACAGGCTCTTTTTGACCTGCTGGGGGATCTCCGTGTCGCCTATCGCCTGGTCGAGGAGTTGCCGTGCCAGGGGCCGGGCGTTCACGGCGCCGAGCACAGCAGCGGTGATGACTGCTCTAGTGAGCTCGGCTGCGTGTCCTGGCCATTGGACTGCGAGGTTGGGCAGGTCGAGTCCCGGGACCGGCGCGGAGAATGCCTGCTCGGCCACGAGCGCGTCGGCGAGCATCGGCGGACGGACGACATAGGAACGCGATCCGTCCAGGGAGCCGGTGAGCACGTCGATCAGGCCGCTTCGGGCCGCCGTGGTCAGCAGCCGGGCCGCGTCCGCACGCGGGATCTGCAGCTCTGTGCCCAGCTTCCCGAGTTCGCCCTCCGGGATCCAGCCCAGGGCGCTTATCGCGGCCAGCATGTCGGTGGCGCCGGCTAGTCCCGCCCGCCGCAGGTAGCGGCCTACCTCGCCGAGCAGGGCCCTCCCGCTGATCAGCGCCTGCGGGTCGTTCTTGCGCAGCAGCAGGTCCGCGAGCGTGATGGCCCACGCCGGGCGGCCCTCCGCCTGGTCGAGAATCTCCCTGCGCGCGAGCTGTCCGGTGATGCCCATCGTCTGGATCAGGGCGTCTAGCGGTTCGCGTTCCATGAGGTCCAGCTCATGGACCCGCGCCGAAGGCAGCAGGTCCCGCACGGAATCGGCGTCCGGCGGCCAGCAGACGGCTATCAGACGGTAGCTGAACAGGTCCGGCTCTGCGCGCCGAAGCCAGAGCAGCCGGCGGACCAGTAGTTCTGCCCCGGCCGCGTCGTCGACGATTACCAGCTGCGGCTGCACCCATCGCAGGTCATCGGCGATGCTCTCCGGGGAAGCGTCGTTGTCCACAAAGGCGGCTCCGGGCAGTTCGCTCAGCAGGCGCGATTTCCCGGTTCCGGGCAGGCCGGACAGGATCAGATCCCCGGGGCCGGCCACTGCGGCCAGGTCCTCGTCGCGTGCGGTGAACGGCAGGAACGACCACGGGCTCTCCTCGAGGCCGGGTGCCGCGGGTGAGAGCGTGACCGGGGACGACGGCAGCCCGAGCAGAGCCTGGCGCCAGTGCCCGTCCCGGCGCAGGCGGCTGGCGAAGAAGGTTCCGTCGAAGATGTCGCTGACGTTAAGGGAAGCCCCCGCTCGGCTCGCCGATTCTGCGAGCTTGCCGCGGTCGCTTCGCGATAGCACAGCCGGGTTGGCAAGGACTATCTTGCGCACCCGGACGCCGTGCCGTTTCATGCTCCTGATCCCGCCGAGCATGTTGTCCCGGACTCCGGCAAGCCCCCGTGAAGAGGTAATCAGGAGTCGCCCGGGAACGTCGTCGGCCGTGCCGGCTATGTCGGCGTCCCGTCCCCAGTCGCTTCCGCCGGGAACGGGGGTCAGACCCTGGTAGACGGTGGATAGCAGATCCTGGGCGCAGCGCTCGAAAACCTGCGGGGATAGTCGGCGCGTGGCCAGCGCACGCTCTATGCGATCAAGATCGCGCATCCCGCGCCCCCGAATAATCCGTTGTGAAGTCTGATTACCAGGCAGCCTGCCGTCTGACATGGTGCAGAGGGTGGGCTTTCCTACCGTGGATGACCAACATGATCCACAGTTCCTGGGGCAAAGGGCAAACGCTCGCGTTGCTCGCTGGCAAGCGTAAGGCATCCGTCCCGCGAAGCTGGGATGCAACCACCGTCCAGCCCGTGTCTTGGTTCACAGCCAGATTTCTGTCCGGTTATTTGAATCCGGGACTACACCGACACCGGGGGCTTGTCGGATACTTCCAGGCCGTAGGTCATTTCCCGCACGGTCCGCAGGAGGCCCCCTTCCGGCGGGCGGCTCGCGTACCAGCCGCGGGTGCCGGCGTGGCAGAGCTGCCTGTCACGCGGTACATGACGACCGCGCCCGAAGTCCGGCGGGGTGTCCGACGCCGTTCGTGACCCTGTTGGGGGTACAGGAAAGCGGGGCGCATTATGGCTGGGCTGGCGGTCGGGGAAGTCAAGCGGCGGGTGGTCGCGGGCGGGTCAGGGGAGTTCGGCGGCAGGCGCTGCTGTCGCTGCCGGGCCGCTCCTGCGGTCGGCTGCGTCTCGCACGCGGGCCATCTGGTCTGCGAGGGCCGGGCGGGCGATGACCTGGATGCCGGTCCTTGCGGCCAGCTGCTCGGCGGGCGGGGTCAGCCGGCTGGTCGTGACGATCATCCCCAGGCGGTTCGGGTGCTCATGGGCTAGGGCGCCGTTCAGCTCCCGCACGTCGCCGATGGCGACCGCCTTGGCGGGCGCGTACCGCTTGCACTGGATGGCGAAGTCGCGGTTGCGGGGATCGGTCGCGAGGGTGTCGGCGCCGCCGTCGCCGCCCGACTTGTCGCCGATCACCTGGATACGGGTCCATCCCAGGCTTTCAAGCAGCTGGGCGTAGTAGAACTCGAACTGGTGGCCCGTCATGGCATCGACGGCCTCCAGGCATGACTGCGCGTGCAGTTTCAGCCGAAGCGCTGTCCGCGCGCCGCACAGCCGCCGGTCGTAGTCCCAGGCCCAGGCTCCAACGAACGCTGCGAGCAGCAGGAAGAAGAGGAACCATCCGGTGCCCGTGCCGTGGGCGCGGCCTACGTCGCCGATCATTGCCGACAGGATGAGGAACGCCACTGCCAGGGGTACGAAGCCCCCTTCCTTAACCCACTGGGGGATCGCGGGAACGGGGGCCTGGGCCCTGCTTGCTTCGCCTGCACCGGGCTCGGACCGGCCCGGCTGATTCGTCTTGGGGGCGGTCATGCCGGGAAACGTATCGGCGCAGTGTGACATTCCAGCCCCCCTCCGTCACCAGGGATGCCCGAGAGGACAATGAGCAGGAAAAGGCGCAGTCGCCCTCCCGGGGCCGGAGGATCACAGACGGGGCTTTTGATCGGCCCTGGGCATTAGGCGTGCGGGGGCGCGCGGGCCGGGTGCCCCGGGTCGGTACGGGGAGGAAGCCGGACGACCGCCGCCGCGCAAAGGAGAAACCCGGGCGGTGGGGTCTGGAGGTCAGCCCGCCGTCCGGGTTTTCTTCTCGCGGTATGAAGGGGAATTTGTCTCCGGTACCGAGGATGTCAGGCGTCTTCTCGTTCCAGCGGCCGGACTTGCCCGAGGGCCCGCCGCGCCCCGGTCCGCGGAAGGAGGGGCGCCGCCTACTTCCCGGTCGCCGCTTCGTACTGTGCCACGATCGGGGCGGGAATCCGGCCTCGGTCGCTGACGCCCAGTCCCTTTTCCCTGGCCCAGCTGCGTATCTCCTTGTTAATGGCGTCGTCGCCTCTGCGGTTCCGGGGCCGTCCGGCGGGCGGGCTGAACCTGCGTGCCGCCTTGACGAAAGGCTCCAGCTGCTCCCGCAGCTCGTGGGCATGACCGCTGTTCAGGTCGATCTCGTAGAGGGTGCCGTCGAGGCCGAACGCGATTGTCTCGGCTGCGTCGCTGCCGTCGATGTCATCGACGAGGAGCACATTTACCCTTTGTGCCATGTAATTCTCCGTTTCGCTGTTGCCCGGTCCGGTATCTGTTTCCGCAGCATATGTTATCGCCATTATGAAATGAAATGGCATCGGTTAAATGCTTCCCGGTGATGCGGAATTTGCTGCCCGGCCGGTTTCCCGTTCAGGGATTCCGCCTTGAGTCCGGCAGCCTGGTTTTTTTCGGCTGCAGGCGCGACAGGCGCGGTCGGTCGCCGTTCTGGGCTGCCGCCGGCGGTATGAATTCGGCTTGACGACGGCGGCTGAGGTGAGCGTGGATTCCCGGTGCGTCCGTTCGGATCCCGCGGGTCTTCCCGGGCGGGCGGGAAGGCGGTGCGTTGATGACCGGTGAGACAATTCGCGAGAGCGTGAAGGTTGCCGGGCTGGCGGAGCGGACGAGGATTGTCCGCTCGTTCGTCGGCGCGGTCCTAGGCCCGGGACACCCGTGCGAAGAAGACGCTGTCCTCCTCGCGAGCGAGCTTTTCGGCAACAGCCTTCGGCATAGCAGTTCAGGTCTTCCCGGGGAGACCGTCACGGTCACGGTGACGGCCTGCGTCGGCGCCATCCGGGTGGAGGTCGCCGATCGCAGCGGCGCCGGAGTACCGGAACTGCGCCCGGCCGGCGAGGACGCGGAAGGCGGCCGCGGGCTCGGGCTCGTGGCCGGGCTGGCCACACGGTGGGGGTGGCGACGGCGTGGCGGGCGCACGGTGACCTGGTTCGAGATACAGCACGGCTGAAATCAACGCCTTGACGATGCACCCGGCGTGTAGCTCGTGCGTTCCGGATGCCGCCGCCTGCCGGGCTGCGGCGGGGGTCGTCAGCGCCGACTGCCTGACCAGGTACAAGGCAGGTACGCCGGAGGTCTAGGCGCCAGGCCTGGGTTGATGGCAGGCATCGCGCTGCCAGGCGCATTCCTGTCCGCCGGATGCGCTGACTTGACGTTTGCCGGCGAGTCGGGCGTTCATCGGCGTCCGGGCTCCAGCATCCGGCGGTGAGCCGGCGCAGCCCCGGCTTTCAAGGCGCAGGCCAGGCGGCGGGCACGGAAGCACCGCTGTCAAGGGCGCGGGAGCAGGAGGAGGATGTCATGGACGAGAAGCGGTCAGTACGGCTCGGGATGCTCGGGGCGGCGCTGCGCCGCTACCGGGTGGAGCACGGGTTCAGCCTGGACGACGCCGCCGCGATGCTCGGTTGCGACCGCTCCAAAATCAGCCGGATCGAGACGGGAGTGCGAGGGATCCGCTCCCACGACCTTCGGGACCTGCTCGCCGAGTACGGCGTGAGCGAGGGCGAGCGGGCCGGCCTGATCGCGCTTGCCCGCCCTCGCGGCGCCGGCGGCTGGCTCGCGGCGTACGCCGACGTACTGCCGCGCGCGGCCGGGGAGTACCTGTGGCTGGAGGCGGCTGCCTCGCGTGTCCTCGTGTACGAGGGCCAGCGGGTGCCGGAGCTCCTGCGCGCCGAGGGCTACGCGCGTGCCATCGCCGAGCATGACCCGCTCGTCCCGGCGGGCACCGCGGGCAGGGTCGCGGACGCCCTCGCCGCCCGCCAGCGAGCCGTCCTGGGCGCCGAGCAGCCGGAACTCATCATGGTGATCGGCGAGGCCGCCCTCCGGCAGCAGGTAGGCGGCGCGGAGGTCATGCGCGAGCAGATCGCCAGCCTCGCCGCGCTCAGCGCCGACGGCGACCGGGTCACCATTTTGGTGCTCCCGTTCGCCAGCGGCGCGCACGCGGGAGCCGGGAGCGGCCCGATGACGATTTTCGGCTTCGGGCAGTCGCCCGGCCTCGGCGCAGTCCACCAAGCGGGCCTTTCGGGCGGGATCTTCCTTGACTCCCCCCGGGACCTCGACGCCCACGCCGTCGCGTTCACCCGGCTGCGGGCGACCGCGCTCAGCGCGGAGGACTCGGCACAGCTGCTGTGCCGGCTGGCCGGACGCTGATCGCCCGGCAAACTCTGCCCTCACTGTGATCTTCGCGTCCAAGGAACCGGGCGGACCCGAGCGCTGTTCCCGTCGGGCGGCGGCGGGCGGGCGGCTCTGATCTCGACCTCAACAGCCTGCCGACCGCGCCAGGCAAGCTTGACCAACGGGGGCTCCTTTACGCACCTGGTGTCGGGGCCGAGGAATTGCGGACGCCCGTGATGACTTCAGCCGGGGTGCGCGCGGTCCATCTGCTCACGGCCCGGTTGGCGGTCAACTCGGCGGCCGGCCGAGTGGGAGCCGCCCCACTGGCTCCCGCTCGCAGACACGACGGTCGCGGCGGAGCGGGATCAGCGATCCCGCGGGTTCTTGCCCGAGACGCGCAAGAACTCCCCGGCTCAGGCGCGCAGAGGGCAGCGAGCGCCCACGGGGTGGCCGCGGTGGAGCGGGACCTGGAGGACTACGAGCACTGGCGGCGGTTCGCCCGGGAGAACCCGGACCGCATTGGCGGGGCGAAGTGGGACCGGGAGCTCGCGGCGTTCACCAGCCTTTACCGGTGGGCGACCAGGAACGGCCACGTGGCGCGGAACCCGGTCGCGATGAAGCAGGTGCGCGCCAGGAACGGGGACATGGTGACGGCGGCGGCCCGGGCCAAGGACGCACGGCGGTCCGACGTGCACTGGCTGACGCCGCGGACCTGGCGGAAGTGGATCGACGTGGGGCTGCGCGGCCACGGCCGGGACGGGGTGCCGAAGCCGGAGTGGGGCGGGCGGCTGGAGGACCGCAACGTCGCGTTCGCGAGGCTGCTGGTCACCTCGGGGCTGCGCCGGGCCGAGGGCGGGTCGCTGCTGACGTTCGAGGTGCCGTCGTCACGGCTGGACGGGGGCCGCTACTACCGCGGCAAGGTGTCGGCGGGGCCGACGCGGTCGAAGAAGGACCGCACGTTCTACGTCGCGGCGGACGCAGTCGGGCAGATCGAGGCCTACGCCGACTCCTCAAGGGCGCACGCGGTGCGCAGCGCCCAGCGCAAGGGGCTTTACGAGCGGGTACCCGGGCTGCGGGTGGTCACCGGGATCACCCGCCGGGCGAAGCCCGCCGTCCGGTGGCGCGAGCAGGACGGGACGGCCGGGGAGCTGCCGCTGCGCGAGCTGACGACGGACGAGCGGATGCTGCTGTTCACCGAGGGCCCGCACGGCCTCGAGCCGTTGTGGCTGTGGCTGAGCGAGCGCGGCATGCCGTTCGCGGTGCACTCCTGGGAAGGGGTGTTCCGGGAGGCCAACCAGCGCTGCGAGCGGGTCCTGGCCCCGCAGGGCCGGACCGGGCTGGACCCGCACCTGGTGCTCGCGCCCTACGCGACGCCGCATTCCGCCCGGCACTCATTCGCGCTCTACATGCTGGTCGTGCTCAACACGCTGACGGACCTGCGCTACGGGCTGGACGCTGAGGAGCGCCGCGACTTCGCCCAGCTCTACGGCGACCCCTGGTTCATGGTCCAGCAATTGCTGGGCCACGCTTCGCGGCAGACGACCGTCGAGTGGTACCTCGCGCCCGTGGCCGACCTGAACCTGCGGTCAATGCTCGTCATGGGCTGGCGCGAGGCCCTCGGCGAGCTCGACATCGCCTACCCGGGGAGGCTACGATAGGAGCAGCTAAACGCAGATAATTCAAATATATTTACACACCTGAGTTTACAGGCTCCCGGCCTTGTCGAGGCGGCGGTGCAGCATGGACGCGAGGGTGAGCATGCACCACCTATGCCCAGCCGAAATGCTTCATGACCGCTTCGATACCGCTCTGCAGTTGGTCCTGCTCGGCGTTAGTCAGCGGAGCCTGGTCACAGTAAGCCCCGACGAATGCTTCCCGGACGGGCTGGCTCGTCGCCCTCCAGTTGTGGTAACGGGTTCCGAGCAGCACGGTCGCCTGGGCGAGGTCTGACACCCGTGAGCGGTAGGTCACGTCCTCGAAGTCGAGGACCGCCGTGATGCTCGTGCCGTCATGAAGGACGTTGGCGGACCTGAAGTCATTGTGGACGAGCTGCTCGTCCCGGGCCGGCGGGCCGCCGCCGATGCGGTGGGGATAGGCAGCCATCGCGTCGTGGAGCGTCGCCAGCATCCGGCCCGCCTCGGCGACTTGCGCCGGATCTCTCACGTCGAGGAGATCACCGTCGATGACGGGGAAGACGCCGAACGACACGTTATCCAGCTCGACCCGGAGGCGGCCGTCTCGTGCCGGAACTGGAGCAGCGACAGGGATGCCCTTGCCATGAAGCCACGCCAAGAGGGCCGCCGTGTCGGCCAGGTGCCTGAACCGCTTCGGGGCCACGGACCATTTCGCGATGAGCCGCCTGTCACCGGCCGTGATCCACGCCAGCAGGTTTTTGTCGCTGATGACCAGGCGGTCGCAGTCATCCACCGCGATGGCCCAGGAGTCCCAAAGGGTGTCACCCACCCAGCCGGCCGCGGAAACTGTGTCGGCGAAGCCGAAGCGCTGGCTAAGAGCTTCCCCGGGGTCAACTGACTCCCACAGCATGCTGAGTTGAGGCGCGGCCGTCATGGTCTAGTAGTCCACCACATCGGGTCGCGCCGTCTGGTTCTGTTCGGGAGAACCGGCCCGCCAGGCCGCGAGGAATGACAGTCAGAACTTCAACACGCTGGACTTGACAGGGAACCAGACCAGGGCGGCCAGCCAGCCGTGTTCGGGGTCCGCGTGGAGGATGAACACGCTGGACGTCGTCTCGATGATCATCCTGTCTCCTCTCTCAGCGGCTGCGGTGTCGGCTCTGGCCGCCGGCACGCCGGGGCGGGCGTGGAGGCGGCGGTGTGGCGGCTGGCAGATGCAGCGCGGCAGACACAGCCAGGGGCCTTTTTGCGACGGCGCTGGGCGTGCAGGGGATCTAGTCCTCTTATCCATCGGCGAACGGGTGGTCGACGGGCAGCGCTCGTTGAAGGACGGCTGCCATTGCCTACCGTGTCGCCCGGACCGCGACCAGGGTGTGCTCCTTGGCGGCGGTGAGCAGGCTGGCGCTTATTGCCGGGCCTGCGGTGCCGACCGGGTAGATCTCAATGGTCGTGTTGGTGGCCGGCTGCTCGACTGCCCACGCCTCGATTCGGCCGGCGACGCGGTCGGCTAGCTGGTCGCTGTCGGGGCCGTAGGCGCAGACGCCCAGTTCTAGTGGCGTGGTTTCGCCGGTGTCTCTGCGGAAGGTGAGGTAGGCGAGGGTGTCGCCGGTGTCATTGAGGACAGCGAGGCTGCCGCCCTGCCCGGTGGCGGGGGCGAGTCCGTGGCCGGGGCGGCGGTTGATGAGCCGGGTGAGGCCGCCGAGTCCGGCCAGCCAGATTTCGAGGTCGGGCAGTGCGGGGTCGGCGGGGTGCACGCCGGTCCAGCGGTGAACCGGCGGCTGAGTGGTCGCGCGGATCAGGGCGGCCTGGTCGACGGTGACCTCGTCTTCGACGCGGAGCTCGGACTGCCCGCCGGAGACGATGGGCACATCGCGCTCGCCGTGGTGGCCGGGGCCGCGCAGCTTGATGAACCCGGACGGGTGGGAGAACACGCTGGCCCAAAGAGGGCCTCCTGGCTGCCGCCCGCGGGTGAAGGTGACCTCGCGGGTGAAGCCGGCGATCCGCAGCGGGACCACCAGCCGTGCGTCGGGAGCGGCTTGCATGGTCCAGTCCGGGTAGACGTCCCAGGCGCCGGTCGTGGCGATGATCCGGTCGTACGGGGCGCCTGGTTCGTGCCCTTGGGCGCCGTCGCCGGTGATGACCTGCACGGTGGCGTAGCCGGCGGCGGCCAGGTGGCGGCGCGCCCGGTCGGCCGCCTCGGGCAGGACGTCGATCGTGGTGACCTGGCCGTCCGGCCCGGCGAGGTGGGCGAGCAGGGCCGCGTTGATGCCGGTGCCCGCGCCGATCTCCAGGACGCGGTGGCCGGGGCGCACGTCGAGCTGCTCGAGCATGCCCGCGACCGTGCTCGGGATGGTCGTGCAACTCAGGACGCTCCCGTCGGCGTCGCGGTGGGTGGTGACGATGCCGTCGCTGTAGGCGTCCTGCAGCGGGACGCCCGGAAGGAACAGCTCACGCTGCACTGCCCGCATCGCCCGCTCGACCCGGTCCGAAATCGGCGTCGATGGCCTCAGCGAGTCGACCATCGCGGCCCGCAGTTGGCACGCCTCGTCTTCGTGGGCAGTAGCCGTCATCATGGCCTCACACTAGCGAGCAGGAGGCCGCCGAGCCTGGCGTCGCGCCAGTGCGCCGAGGCATCAGGCCGGCCGCCCGGGAGGGCCGTTCGCGCGTCGTCGGATGAGCCCGCCGCACGAGGCATCGCCCCTATGCGGCTCCCAGCCCCAGCCATCAGACCGAAGCCCGCCCTATCAAAACAGGAAATGCGTGTCATCGATTGTCCTTTCAGGAGAGGAGCAGAACCGCGTCCCAGGTGGAGACCACCGGGGAGGCGGGGAGCTGGGCGTAGTCGGCCAGGGCCAGGGCCGTGCCAGCTGCGCCGGTGAGGAAGCCGGGCCTGTTTTCGCGGTGGCCGTCTTGAGTGTGGTGAGCGACGGCGAAAGGGAGCCTGGGGTCGAAGGATGCTGTGATCGCCCGGGAGGAGCTGGCGGCTGCCGCGCCTGAGCTGGTCCGGCAGGCTGCTTGCAGGACGCCTGCGTGCCCGTGGCACAGCGTGGGTCCGGTCACGTCCCATGTGTCGGCGGGCCGTTGTCCGAGCGTCTTCATGGCGTCCTCGCCGACGCAGGTGAGGTCGCGGTCGGCGAGCGCGCGCCCGGCGAGGATCAGCGCGGTGGCGATTCCCGGCGTCCCGTAGCACCAGGCGTCGCGCCGTCCAGGTGCGTTCGCGGGCGGTGCGTTGCGGTCGAGATCGTCCCCGGAGATGTACGGCGGCCAGGTGCCCGAGCAAGGGTCGCGGAACCGCAGGAGCCAGCGGGCGGCCTCCTTGATCGCGCCCGTCTGCCCGGGCACGGTGCGGCCGGCCGATGTGGCCAGCGACAGCAGGGCGAGTGCGCCGGCGATCCCGTGGGCTGTCCCGGTGTCGGCGGCGCCCGAAGACGGCGCCGCGCCGCTGGCGGGACGGGCTGCTGCGGGCAGCCACCAGCCCGGCCTTTCGCTGCTGACCGGGTTGCCGATCATGGCGGTGAGGGTGGCGAGAGCTGCGGTCAGCCCGGGCGCGGCCTTGGCATGGCCATTGTGGAGGGCGGCGAGGAGGATGCGCCCGATCCCGGACAGTCCGGTGATCGCGTCGTGGACGTGCCACGGGGCTCCGGCGCCGGGTGCGCTGGCCCGCTGGTGGCGGGCGCTGATGTCGATGGCGCGCTTGGACAGCCAGGCGGTCGCGCGTGCGGTGGTGTCGTGGTGGGGTCCTGGGTCGGGGAGGTAGGGCGTTGCGATGACGAGCGCTGTCGCGAGGGCGCCCGGCCCGGTGTAGATGCCGCCGGGGCGGCGGTGCGCGCAGGCGGCGGCTGCCTTCAGGTGCCGGGCGGCTGCCGCGGCGAATATCGGGTCGGCCGCTGACAGGCGGGCGTGCAGGAGCGCGGTTCCGGCCAGGCCGCTGCCGAGCGAGGCGTCGCCTGGCGATGCCGCGAGGACGTCGGCGGGCTCGAACAGGCGGCGGCCGATTTCCAGCGCCTGGTCGCCGGCGGCCGCGGCTCCGGGCGGCATGCTCATGGCTGTGTCTCCGCCGCCCGGCGGGCGAGCAGGTCGGCGGCCAGGGCGGTGGCGATCCGCTCGGCGACGGTGTCTGCCAGGAGCCGGTTCGCGTGCATGTGAGCGAGCGCCGCCGAGCACCGGGCGCGGCGGCCGGGCTCGAGCTGCGCCCGGTAGGCGGTCAGGGTTTCATGGCGGGCCTGCCACGCGCCGGCTGCAGCGCCGGGTATCGCCTCCGGGGAGAACGCGGCGAGGTCGCCGGGGGGCGCGGCGAGCCGGGCGGCGGGCCTGGATTGCTCGTATCGCCGCCGGGCGTCCCGGCCGAGGTGGCGGCCGGGCAGCGCGGCGGGATCGCCGTCGCACACGGCGGTGGTGATCGCCGCGATGGACACGGCGGCTGAGACCAGGCGACCGGCGGGGTCCGCGCCTGGGGCGAGCAGGGCGCCGGCCAGGTGGCTGTCAGCGGCGAAGACCCGCTCGGCGGCCGTGATCGCGTCTCTTCCGCCGTACCGTTCGATCTCCTGGTCGTAGGGCTCGACGCTGAACGCGCCAGCCAGGCGCTGCCGTCGCAGCCCGGCGCACCAGTGCGATACGGCGGGCAGCACGGTGCCGCCGAGCGCGGCCGGGTCGCCGCAGAAGCGGATCCTCAGGTGATGCCCGTGCGCCGCGTCGGCGTAGCGCAGCCAGAAGCACAGCTCGAATTGCCCCGCCAGGTCGCGGCGCAGGGTCTCCAGCTGCCCGAGGATCTGATCGTGGCAGGCGGGCGGCGAGCAGAGGTGGATCGACAGCCACGGCCCTCCCGGCAGGACCAGGCCCTCGTCGAAAGCGCGGGGTGTCAGGCATGGCCGAGCCGGGGCCGGGGCCGGGGCCGGGGCGGCTGGCTTGAGCGGTATCACGAGTTCCAGGACGTGCCGCCCGCCGGGGCCCTGGGCGACGGCCTGGACGGCATCAGGCCCGCCGGGCTGCTCGCAGACCGCCGTCAGGCCGCGTCGCACATAGCGGCGCAGCAGCTCCCGGTCGTCGGCGCGGGTCAGGTCCAGCGGCAGCCGACGGTCGCCATTGTCGGTGACCACCACCCGCGGGAGCCGGGGCGCGGCCCCCGCCCGCCACCGATCGAGCGCGGCGCCCCAGGGGCCGGGATTTCCTGCGGCGCTCACCAGTGACTCGGGCAGGAGCCAGCGGGCGGGTGCGAGGATGACCCGGCCGTAGCGGACGCGCGGCTGGAAAGGCCAGGCGGCGAGCGGGCCCCAGGACCAGCCGGACAGCATCGGGCCTGCCGTCCGGCCGAGAAGCTGCAGGAACCGGGCGATCGGGGGGAGCAGCGCGGGGGCCAGCCGCGAGTACAGCACCGGGACGATCTCGCGGCCGAGGCGAACCGACCAGCAGAAGAGCCGACTGCCGTCGGAGAACAGGTGGAGGTCGGCCAGGTTAAGGTCTGCTGGCCGGGCGGGAACGCCGACCGGGATTCTGATGGCGGCGAAGCCTGCGGGCGGCGCCAGGCCGGCGCCCTCGGGCACGGCTGGCTGCGCGGCGATCTCCGCGACCAATGCACCCGGCGCGGTCGGCGGCGGGCCGGGCCACGCGCCGGGCAGGAGGCTGGCGAACCGGCCGATAGTCGAGCCTGCTTCCTGGGGGCCGGGCGGAACCACCGCCAGCTGCAACCGCCCGACTGCCAGGTCTCGCTGGCTGGACGCGATCACCCGCACGGCGATCTCGGCCGATCGGGGCGGCGGGCTGTCGCGTCCGTCTGCGAGCCGGGCGAGGACGTGCCGGTCCAGCAGCACCTCACGGCAGCCGTCCGCGATAGCAGCGGCGATGAGCGCCGCCATCACCCGTTCGCGGTTGTCATCGCGGGCGGCTGCTGCCATGTCCTCGATATCGTCGGCGGCGATCCCGAGGCCGGCCGCGGCGTCGGTGGCTTCCAGCAAGGGAACCAGGCGGTTCGGCCCGTAGCGTTCGACGAACCGCTCGTGCCAGCCGGCAAGCACCGCCGGGCGGGCGACGGCCCTTCCCAGGGCGGTAGCCGACCGGGCCGCCTCGTCAAGGAGGGACGCCGGGACGGCGATGTCGGCGTCGGCGGCCACGTCGAGAGTTAGCGGCCTGCTGACCGGGCAGATCTCGTCGGCGATGTCGCGGGCTCCTGTTAGCGCCGCGAGTCGGCTGGCGCTGCCGACCGGGTGCTCGTCCGCGGCGGCGAGGAGGTCGCGCAGCCGGCGCAGCGGCGGGTCCAGCCGATGACCGGGAGGCAGCTTGCCGAGCAGGTGCTTTAGAGGATCGCAGGTGACGTCAGCGGGCAGCAGGTCGGTCGAGACGAATCCGCCCCGCGCCATCTCCTCCACCACGTTGCAGGCATCCTCCCCGCGAGCAGGCCAGCGCCGCAACAGCGCGCTGACAACCTCGGCCCCGGTCATCTCGTCGGCGCAGAGCTGCATGACCCTAAGGCTGGCTTCGGTCGCTCTGATGGTTGACCGCCGGCCTAGGTGCCGGTGCTCGAGTCTTTCTCCGCGCTGGGCGACCAGGTTGCTTGCCGCCAGCCGCAGCCGGCCGAGCAGCTCCGTTTCTTCCAGCAGTCTGCCCTCGAGTTCGGCGAGCCACCGGCCGCTGGGGATGGTACGAGGCCGATGGCTGGGGCCGAGCAGCAAGCTCGCCCGCTCCGCCGGCCCGGCGACGCGCACCACGGCCACTCCGGCGAACGCGCCGTGAGGCGTCGGCCGCCACCGCGACCGCAGCGCGTACGCGCGGCGGGTCACGTCACCGCGGCTGGGGACGGGCCGAGCCTCCGGCCCATCCCCAGCCGCAAGGCCGGCTGCGGCGCCGCCCTGGCGGGACGCCAGGAACAACGCCTCCGCGAGCACCGCGTCCTCTTGCCCCTCGGCCGGGCCCGGC
>Ga0335075_10010422_pt1 | contig 14109 bp, 13 predicted proteins | sample Lox_Sample_24_FD_206723 | JGI IMG/M metagenome (GOLD analysis project Ga0335075, IMG submission 206723) | Soil microbial communities from Loxahatchee National Wildlife Refuge, Florida, United States - Lox_Sample_2.4 | ecosystem: Environmental > Terrestrial > Soil > Wetlands | place: USA...
TTTGGGAAACGAGAGTTCGTACGACTCGTCGAGCACCACGTTGGCGGTGACGAAGCCTGCCACTCCCCAGAACTCATTGGGCGCCGATGGTTTCTGCTCGATGTAGTGAATCTTGTATTCGACCTCGTCGCCTGCGCTGAGGGATTTCACGGGAATCTGAATCTCGCGCAGGTCGCTGTAGAGCGGAGCTTCGCGCGTGACCTCGGTCGGCATGTCCTGGGCGTCGTCGGGCGGTGTGACGACCACGGTTCCGTCGGGCTTGCGCACCCGCACGTAGTCGATATTCAGCTTCTCGTTGCCGGAGGCGTAGGTGAAGGTGAGCAACCCAGCCTGATGGACTCCGCTGTCCGAGAGGACGCGTGCGGCCACCTGCATGGTTTTGTCGCCAGTTCCGTCGGCCTGGTAGTCCACGGCCGTGGCGATCTTCTCGTACACGATGCCTTCCCTGGCGTACTTCGGATCCAGTGCGCCGGCGGGCTTTGGCGTGTCGCCGACCACGGTGATGGTTACGGGCGGCTTCGGTGGCTTCTGCTGAGCGAGGGCAGGAGCGAGAAGGAGGCAGGGCAATCCAAAAAGAGCGGCAAGACCAGCGCGACGGGGGATCATGTGCATCCGTTCGGTGTGAATGATTTTGTTCCTCCATATTTACTGCGAATTGGGTCCGTGCGCCATAGAAAAAAGATTTCCCTGATTTATGATCGGAATGAATACTTCTTATAGGAGAGCTTCTTTCATGCGAGTTGGTTTGTTGACCGGCGGCGGAGACTGCCCGGGATTGAACGCCGTGATTGGCGCGGTTGTAAATAAAGGAATTAACCACTATGGTGACGAGTTCGTCGGCTTTCTTGAGGGCTGGCGGGGCGTGCTGGAGAACAACACGATTCCGCTGACGCTGGAGAAAGTGGATGGCATTCTTACCAAGGGCGGCACCATTCTGCGCACCTCGCGCACCAATGTCCGCAAGATCGAGGGCGGCATTGAGAAGTGCGTGGCCACGATCAAGGCCAACAATCTCGACGCGCTGATCGCCATTGGCGGCGACGATACGCAGTCGGTGACGAATGCGCTGATCCAGGCCGGTGTGCCGGGCGTCGGCGTTCCCAAGACGATTGACAACGATCTGAACGGCACGGATGTCTGCTTCGGGTTTGACACCGCTGTGAGCATAGCCACGGAGGCCGTTGACCGGCTGCATACCACCGCCGAAGCCCACAACCGCGTGATTGTGTGCGAGGTGATGGGTCGCGATGCGGGTTGGATTGCCCTGACGGCGGGCGTTGCCGGGAATGCGCACGTGGTGCTGGTTCCGGAGAGGCCGATTGACCTGGACCACGTCTGCAAGCTGCTGAAGTACAACCACGATCACGGCAAGAAATACGGCATTGTGGTTGTTGCTGAGGGCGCCAAGCTGCCCGCGGGGGGCCAGGCCACGGTTGGGACCAAGGTGGACTCGTTCGGCCATGCGCAGTTGAGCGGCATTGGCGCGGCTCTGGCACAGGAGATCGAAAAGAAGACCGGCTATGAGACGAGGTCGGTAAACCTGGGCCACACGCAGCGCGGCGGATCTCCCACAGCCTATGACCGCATGCTGGCTACCCGCTATGGACTGGCCGCCATCGACATGGTGCACAAGGGCGAGTTTGGGCGGCTGGTGGTTCTGCACGGAACGAGGATCGAGAGCATTCCGATCGCGGAGGCCATCTCCAAGAACCGGACCGTGGATGCGAGCTTCCTGGAGATCCTGGACGCGCTGGAGCCGAAGGTTTAGGCAGCTAAAAAGCGGGCAGCGATAAGGCGGTTCGCTGATTGGCTGTCTGCCTGGGGCTCTCCCTTTCCTGTTTCAGACGATTGGGCCGCGGCTGGGGGTTTCCGGCGCGGCCATTTTTGTTGGCTCTCCGGCCCCTATTTTTTTTTGGTCCCGCCTTGTCGAGGTCATAGATTCTAATAGGTTTTCATGAATCAGGATCTCCGTTAAGCCATTGATTTTAGATGACTTGGACGTAAGATTCTGAATTCATTCGGGATTCTCTGATTTCTTTGAGAAGTCAATGATTTTGCTGGGTTTGCTGCTATGCTTTTGATTCCAGTTGGGTTATCCGGGTCGATGCGGTCGTTGCGCTCGCTTAGGATGATCACGAAAAACCAAGGGCAAATGAAGCGAACCGCGCGGTGGCGGTGCTTTTGATCTTTTTGTCTCTATTTCTATTTTATCGGGTTACGGAAATTCACATGCATTCGGGGCTGCATTGTTTTGGGTTTGGAATGAGTGGCTTGCACGGAAGTTTTGGAGGCAGGGCTTGACAGTTTTGTCCCCACTGAAGCCAAAAGAGGGCTTGAGTGGGGGACCTTTCACCTTCTAGGCAGCGGCGGCTGTGCTTCGTTTTGTGCTCCATGATCTGTACTCGTCGCTCATCTCGCCGAGCAGGTACATGGTGTTGACGGTCTCAACCACTCCTTGACGCAAATCGACGCTCAGGATGGGAGAGGTGAAGACGAGCTTCGTATTTGGGAGATTCGCGTGACCGAGGACATAGCCTGTCAGCCGATTGCCCGGACGCAACTCTTCAAAGCCTTTCGAGATAACGTTTTGCACGACTCCCCAGTTCTGGATTGTCACCCGTAGTTTCGGCATGCTTCTTTTGCTCCCAGTTCCTTGCCACTTCGATGAAGAGCAACGGCAATGCCAAAGCAGTGAACGGAAAACAAAAGGGTTATCTATTGGAAGTGGTCAGGTGATGGGAAGTTTTTACCCGCGGCTTACCATCAGCAAGGAAATCCTGGAGGAGCGTCCCCACACAGGCAAAAGAAGCTTGTGTGGGCCACCGCCTGGCCGCCTTCCATACTGGCACTTTTGCCAGTTGCGCGTTCTCCCATGAGCGTACGACACTGCGCCGGTCGCCTCCTACCCGGTGATCGTTGTTGCAGGGAAGATCATGGTGGCTCTGGATGCGCCGCCGCAGAAAACGCAATGAGGAGAGACCGGGTACTGTGGAACCAACCATAGCCAGTCACGCGATGGAGACGATTCACCTCATCATCGAATGGGTGGCCGTTGGAATCGAACTATTGGCGGTCGCGGTCATTGGCGGCGGCGTCATCATCATGGCGTTGTATCGCGGCGCGGTACGCTTCCTCTTCCGACTGGAGACACGAGGCGCCTATGAGAGCTACAGGCAGCTGTTGGGGAAGGCGTTGCTGCTGGGAATGGAACTGCTGGTCGCTGCGGATGTGATCCGTACTATTGCCCTCGAACCCACGGTGAAGAATCTCACGGTGCTGGGCTTGCTGGTGTTTGTTCGCACGTTCCTGGGCTGGGCGCTGTCGGTCGAGATCCAAGGGCAGTGGCCGTGGCAAGCGCGCGCGCGTTCCGACGCGGAGAGGGCGTGCAACAAGCCGGATTAAGTCACGAAACTCCGCGAATGGGATCCAGCGTGGGCGGAGCAGTGCTTCAAGATGACCACGAATCCGTGGACCAGCGGGATTCTGCCGCTCAAGACCGCCGAGCGAAGCGTTGCGTCGTGCAGGGCGTCCAGGCGTTCAATCTGGGCCTACCGATTCCGGATGAAGAATTAAAGCGTAAATCCTGAAAGTAATCGCGACTCGCTATTTGCGTTGTCATTCGACGCTCGGCACCTTCTCGTTCCAGACAAGCAAAAAGGGCTGTGCGCCGCCTCAGACGTTGTTATTGTTGGATGAGTGTCCAGGGAGGGGGATGTGCGGTATGGACAGAAGGGAATTTCTGAAGAGGACGGGGGCGGCGTCTTTGGTGGGGTTTTGCCCGCGCGGGTTATTTGCCGATGCCGCCGGCTCGAAGATTCACCGGGTGCGTCCTTCTGATCCGGGCTGGCCTTCGGAGGCGGCGTGGAAGAAGTTGAGCGACGCGGTGGGCGGCTATTTGGCTCCCGTTGATTCTCCGTTCAGCGTGTGCCAACTGCTGCCGGGAGAGATGGACTGCCGGGCGCTGTTTACGAATCTGAAGAATCCTTATTACATTGGCGACAGCGTAGGCCTGACGCAGACGCTGGGCTGGGTGGATGCGTGGGCGACCAAGCCGAGTGTTTATGCCGTGACGGCGACAAACGCCGACCACATTGCGGCTGCGGTCAGCTTTGCGCGCGAGCACAATCTGCGGTTGGTGGTGAAGGGCGGCGGGCACAGCTATCAGGGCACGTCGAACGCGGCAGATTCGCTGCTGATATGGACGCGGCAGATGCACGATGTGACGGTGCGGCAGGCTTTCGTTCCTCAGGGTTGCGAGGGGACGCATGCCCCGCAGCGCGCGGTTACAGTGGGCGCGGGAGCGATGTGGATGCAGGCTTACGATGCGGTGACGACCAAGGCTGGAGGGTATGTGCAGGGCGGCGGCTGCACGACGGTGGGGGTTGCGGGACTGATCCAGAGCGGGGGTTTCGGCAGCTTCTCAAAGCACTACGGAACGGCTGCGGCGGGGTTGCTGGAAGCGGAAGTGATTACGGCGGACGGACAGGTGCGAGTGGCCAATGCGTGCACGAATCCCGACCTGTTCTGGGCGCTGAAAGGCGGCGGGGGCGGATCGTTCGGCGTGGTGAGCCAGGTGACGCTGAGAGTGCGGGAGCTTCCGGAATTTGGCGGCGGGGCGAACTTCGTGATTCAGGCGCCGTCGGACGATGCGTACCGTCGGCTAATCCGGGAATTTGTCGGCTTCTATCGCGAAGCTCTGTTTAACGAGCATTGGGGCGAGCAGGTGCATTTTTCTCCGGACAACAAGCTTGAGATCAGCATGGTGCATCTGGGGTTGACTACGGAGGCGTCGCAGAAGGTGTGGCAGCCGTTCTTCCGTTGGCTGGAGAATTCGGGAGGCGGGTGCGCGCTGGCGACGGAGCCGCAGATCGGCAGCATGCCCCTTCGGCACTGGTGGGATCCGGAGTGGCGCACGGCGCATGATCAGCATGTGTTCAAGACGGATCCGCGGCCCTTTGCAGGGCCGGACAACGTGTGGTGGAACGGGGATGGGGGCCAGGTCGGCTGGGTGGTGTGGGGGTTCGAGTCGCTGTGGCTGCCGGCGGCGTTGCTTGGGGACGACTCGCAGGAGAAGCTGGCGAACGCTTTGTTTGCGGCTTCGCGCTTCAACGAAGTGGAGCTGCACTTCAACAAGGGGCTGGCGGGTGCGCCGGCGGAGGCGGTCGAGGCTGCGAAAGATACGGCGATGAATCCTGCGGTGTGCGATGCGTTTGCTCTGGCAATTATCGCCAATGGGCAGGGACCGGCTTATCCCGGAATTGCCGGCCACGAGCCGGATGTTGCCAAGGGGCGCAAAGCCGCTGAGGCAGTGCATCGCTCGATGAATGAACTGCGCGCCGTCGCGGGCAAGGGCGGAGCCTATGTTTCTGAGAGCAATTTCTTCGAAGCGGACTTTCAAGGCGCGTACTGGGGTGAGAATGCGTCGCGTCTGGCCGAGATCAAGAAGAAATATGACCCGGATGGCCTGTTCTTTGTGCACAACGGGGTTGGTTCGGAGGGGTGGAGCGCGGATGGATTCACCAAACTTTGAACGGGCGAAGGGTTGGCTGAGAAGCGCAAATGGGATCATTCCGCGTTGAGTACGGTCTCAAACAGCAGGAGGCTGATGGCGGTGAAGATGACGTCGTAGCCGAGTAGCATTTTGATCCAGAGGGCGGGGTCGTTGTCTCCGCTGAGAATGGCCGACACGGCGAGCACCATAGCCAGCAGCGCGGGCATAAAGATGGGGAACAGAATGAGCGGGAGCAGTAGCTCGCGGTTGCGGGAGCGGATGGAGAGCGCGCCGAAGAAGGTTCCGTTGACGAGGATGGCCCAGGTGCCGAGGGGCACGGCAAGCAGCAGCAGCCAGGCGTTGCCGAGTGCGCTGAGGTTGTAAAAGATGATGAAGAGCGGGGTTAGCAGCAGCTCCACCGCGCTGACAAAAATAAAGTTGGCGAAGACCTTGCCGAGGAAGAGCGAGGACGCGGGTGCGGGGCTCATGCGGTGCGCTTCGAGCACGTTGTGGCGGAGCTCGCGCGCCCAGGCCTGGTTGAGCGCGCTGACGGCGGCGAACAGAATAGCCACGCAGACGATGGGGCCGGAGATCTGGCGGGACAGCTCATGGGTGGGATCGAAGGCGAGCGAGAAGATGACCACGACGAGCAGCGAGAAGAAGAGCATGGAGTTGATGGCATCGCGCGAGCGCCACTCGATGCGGAGGTCTTTAAGCAGATGCAGCAGGGAATAGGGAGCCTTCATGCGCGGGCATCCTTCGTGAGGTCGGCGAGGGTTGCGGCCGCATTTCTGGCATTGGCGGCGCGGAGGTAGTCGGCGGGCGAGAGCAGGACCTGCAGGCCGCGGGTTCCGGCGGAGACAGAGATGACGTCGAAGAGCTCCAGGGATTCGTCGATGTAGGCGGGGAAGTCCTTGCGGGCGCCGAAGATCGTTACCCCGCCGCGAACGTAGCCGGTGAGCGGTTCGACTTCCTTGAGGGACGCCATCTCGGTCTTGCGCGAGCCGCAGGCACGGGCGAGCTTTTTGAAGTCGAGCTCGTTGGGGCCGGGGACGACGGCGAAGACGTGCTCACGGGCCTGGGTCAGAGGGGCGCGGGAGCTGGTGGCGCAGAGCAGGGTTTTGAAGACCTGCTCGGGCGGGAGGCCGATTTTTTCGGCGACGATGAGGGCGGAGAATTCTTCGGGATTGACCATGTATTCGCGCAGCTCGTAGGCGATGCCCAGCGAGTCAAGATAGCGCGGGACTCGCCGTCCAGGCCCACGCGACTTCGCCGCGAGGTATACATGCGATTGCGGCCCTCCCGATGGTCGGGAAATTTCACGATTGCAAGTCATGTGTGCACCTCTACGAGGGAGTCGACGGCTCCGGCCTGGAGGGTGAGGAGGAAGTCGGCGATGGGTTCGGCGAGGTCGCGCTGGTGGGTGGTGAGCAGGATGGTTTTGCCGGCGGCACGCTGGGTTTCGACCAGGTGGAGCATCTGATTTGCGCTGGCGTGGTCCATGTTGGAGAAGGGCTCGTCGAGGAGCAGCAGATCGGGCTGGGGAAGGAGCACGCGGGCGAGCGAGGCGCGCTGGCGCATGCCCTGCGAATACTGGCCGGTGGGGCGGGCGAGGGCAGGGTCGAGTCCGACCGCCTGCAGCGCTTGTTCGGGCGTGAGGCAGGGGCGCTCGCGGTAGAGTCCGGCGAAGTAGTGGAGGTTCTCTGAGGCGGAGAGCTCGTCGTAGAGCATGGGCGCGTGGCTCATGTAGCCGATGCGGTCGCGGACGGCGGAGGGATTGCTATCGCCGAAGACGCGGATGCTGCCGTGGGTGGGCTTGAGGAGTCCGGCGATGACGCGGAGGAGGGTGGATTTTCCGGCTCCGTTTTCGCCTAGCAGGACGTAGCAGCGCCCTGGCTCGAAGTCGAGAGAGATTTTACGCAGCGCGACGAAGCTGCCATAGAGCTTCGATAGCGATTCAAGTTGAATGACGGGTGGCACTCTGTAGGGAAGGGTAAAGGGTAAAGGGCAACGGGTAAAGGGCTGTCAGCTAAGAAGCGGTCAGCTCATGACGCGGTCAGCTTAGGTCGGGTCAGAGAGTTGCCGGCGTGCTAGTTCGCGGCGGCGGGAGCGGGTCTGGTGACCGATGCGGTTTGCGTTGCTGTTGCCGGCTTTGCTGCTGCCGGCGCATATTTTGACGCGCACTTGGCCTGGAGCTGGGTGGCGTGGAAGACTCCGTCGTGGCCGTAGGTGCCGATGGCGAGGGCGAGGGCGTTGTCCTTAAAGGTGTCGGGCGGGGGATCTTCGCCGAGGTAGGAGACACGGAGCTTGTTGGTCGTATTTGTCTTTTCGACCAGCACGAAGTTCATGTCCGTACCAGAGCGCTGGATGGAGCCGGGTTCGACGCTGCCGGCGACGCGGAGGTGACGGGTATAGGCCCTGGAGCCCATGGCCTGGAGCTCCTGGATGGTGACGTAGTAGCTCTTGTTGGAGTTCACTCCGGTGATGGCCAGCCAGGCGATGACTGCCAGCACGACTACGATTGCGATTCCGATCCGCCAGCCCTGCTTTTTGCTCTGCATAAGAATGGTTCAAGTGTAGGCCGTGGCGCGGCGAGGAGGCAAACGGATTTTTGCCTGATTTTGCACCGAAGGGTGGTTTGGTGGTCGAAAGTTTTGTTCCGCGCATCAATCTATAATCTGTACATTGAAGCGAAACCGAGGTGAAGGATGACGATCAGCGGCGCAGAACAGAACGCAACTTTGGAAATTCTTCAGCCACGCGCTGAGTGGATCGTAAAACGGCGGGCCGAGGCGGCGCGCTCAGGCGACGGGAACTTCTCTCAGATGCATTTTGCGCGGCAGGGAAAGATCACGGAAGAAATGACGTATGTTGCCAAGCGGGAGAATATTGCCGTCGAGCTGGTGCGCGATGAGATCGCCGGGGGACGGCTGATTATTCCGGCGAATATCAATCACCCAGAGCTGGAGCCGATGGGGATTGGCGTGGCGACGCGGTGCAAGGTGAACGCGAATATCGGCAACTCAGCGGTTACGTCGAACATTGATGAAGAGCTGCGCAAGCTGCATATGGCGATTCAGCACGGCGCGGATACGGTGATGGATCTGTCGACGGGCGGCAGCATTCCGGAGATTCGCGATGCGATATTGCGGCACTCGCCGGTGCCGATTGGGACGGTGCCGATTTATGAGGCGCTGAACCGGGTGAAGAAGCTGGAAGACCTGAATATTGAAGTCTACTTGGAAGTGATCGAGGAACAGGCGCAGCAGGGCGTGGATTATTTCACGGTGCATGCGGGGGTGCTGATCCAGTACGTTCCGATGGTGGCGAAGCGCATTACCGGCATTGTGAGCCGGGGCGGGGCGATTCTGGCGCAGTGGATGACGCATCACCACCGGCAGAATTTTCTGTACGAGAACTTTGACCGCATTGTGAAAGTGATGGCGAAGTACGACGTGAGCTTTTCGCTGGGTGATGGGCTGCGGCCTGGATCAATTGCCGATGCCAGCGACGAGGCGCAGTTTGCCGAATTGAAGACGCTGGGCGAGCTGACCTCGCGCGCGTGGCAGGATGATGTGCAGGTGATGATTGAAGGGCCGGGGCACGTTCCGCTGGACAAGATCAAGGAGCAGGTGGAGAAGGAAGTGGAGTACTGCTTTGGCGCGCCTTTCTACACGCTGGGGCCGCTGGTGACGGATATTGCTCCGGGGTACGATCACATTACTTCGGCGATTGGGGCGGCGATGATCGGCTGGCATGGGGCTTCGATGCTGTGCTACGTGACTCCGAAGGAGCATTTGGGGCTGCCGAATGAGAAGGACGTGAAGGACGGCATGATTGCCTACAAGATTGCCGCCCACGCCGCGGATATTGCACGGCACCGGCCGGGGGCGCAGGATCGCGATGACGCGATCAGCTACGCGCGGTACACCTTCGACTGGGAGAAGCAGTTTGCGCTGTCGCTCGATCCGGAGACGGCTCGGTCGATGCATGATGAGACGCTGCCGGACGATTACTACAAGGAAGCGGCCTTCTGTTCGATGTGCGGGCCGAAGTTCTGCTCGATGAACTGGTCGAGCAAGGTAGATGAGTTCAACAAGTCGGTTCACGGCCTGGAAAAGAAGGACCTGAGTGGACTGGTGACTCTGCAGGCACAGCAACTGGCTGCGAAAAGTTAGGCTCTGGAGCGCATGAGAGTCTTTCTGACCGGGGGAACCGGATTTGTGGGTGCGCACGTGGCACGGCACCTTGCGGACGGGGGCGCGCAGCTTCGCGTTCTGGTGCGACCTACGAGTAATCTGGCCAATCTTGAGGGCATTGTTGCCGAGACGGTGGTGGGCGATCTGCTGCAGACGGAGGGTCTGCGCACGGCGATTCGCGACTGCGATGCTTTGATGCATGTGGCGGCGGACTATCGGCTGTGGGTGCGTGATCCGCAGGCAATGTATGCGGCGAATGTGGAGGGGACGCGTGCGCTGCTGCATATAGCCCGCGAGGAGGGTGTGCCGCGCTGCGTGTACACGTCGAGTGTAGCTACGATGGGGTTCAAGTCGGACGGAACGATTGTGGATGAGAGCACTCCGGTTTCGATGGACGACATGATCGGGCATTACAAGCGGTCGAAGTTTCTCGCCGAGCGGGTGGCGGTGGAGGCGGCACGGGCGGGGCAGCAGGTGATTCTGCTGAATCCGACGACGCCGATTGGCGCGCGGGATGTGAAGCCGACTCCGACGGGGCGGATTGTGGTGGATTTTCTGAATAAGAAATTTCCGGCATATGTGGATACGGGGCTGAACCTGGTGGACGTGGCCGAGGTGGCGCGGACACACTGCGCGGCTCTGGAGATGGGGCGGCCGGGCGAGCGGTATATTCTGGGCGGCGAAAACCTTACTTTGAAGCAGATTCTGGATAAGATGTCGGCGATTACCGGGCTGCCTTCGCCGACGATGAAGGTTCCGCATGCGGTTGCGATGACGTTTGCGTTTTTCGACGAAGCGATTACCGGGCGCATACTGGGGCGGGAACCGCGGGCCACTGTGGAGGCGGTTCGGATGGGCAGGAAGAAGATGTTTGCTTCGTCGGCAAAGGCGCAGCGCGAGCTGGGCTTCCGGATTGTTCCTGTGTATGAAGCACTGCGCTCGGCGATCGAGTGGTTTCGGGCGCACGGATATGTGACGGCATGAAGAGAATCGCGATGATCGCTGCTCTGCCGGGAGAGCTGAAGCCGCTGGTGAGCGGCTGGCAGCAGCGCGGGCGGAATCTGTGGGCCGGGCGGATCGGCGACTGCGAGGTCACGGCCATCGCCGGAGGCATGGGCGCGGCTGCGGCGTCGCGAGCTGTGGAGCGGGCCTTTGACGATGGCGCTCCCGACACGCTGGTGTCTTACGGGTGGGCGGGCGCGCTGACCTGCGCGGTGAAGCCTCCGACGGCGTGCGCCATTTCGGAGATTGTGGATACGGGCAGCGGTGCGCATTTTGCCACGGGTTTTGCGAAGGGCTATCGCCTGATTACGCTGGACCATGTGGCGCATGTGGATGAGAAGCGTGGGCTTGCGGAGAAGTTTCAGTCGGTGCTTGTGGACATGGAGGGGGCTACGGTGGCGAGGATGGCCGCGGAGCGGGGGGTGGCTTTTTATTGCTTCAAGGGGGTTTCCGATGGCTATACCGACCGGCTTCCTGACTTTGGGCGGTTCATGGACGGCGAGGGCCAGCTTCGGATGACGGCCTTTGTGGCGTATGCGGCGGTGCATCCACAGTATTGGTCCGCGCTGCAGCGGCTGGGTAAGAACAGCGGCGCGGCGGCGAAGGCGCTGGCTGATCTGGCGAAGGATTCTCTGACGAAGTTGCAGTGAAGATTTGAGCGGGACCGGAAATGGCCGCAGCGGGCCGGGAATCGCTGTAGATTGAAAAGGAATGTCGACAAACCCTATTCCAAGTTCTATGCGCGCCGCGGTTTATCGCGGCATCAACGATGTGCGGGTTGAGACGGTTCCGGTGCCGGAGATCGGGCCGGGCGAAGTGCTGATTCGTGTTGCCGCGTGCGGCATTTGCGGCACGGACCTGAAGAAGATTCATAGCGGATCGCACGCCGCGCCGCGTATTTTCGGGCATGAGACGGCGGGCACGATTGCCGCGACGGGCGCCGGGGTCGAGGGCTTTGCCGCAGGCGACCGGGTGATGGTGTTCCACCATATCCCTTGCGGACAGTGCTACTACTGCCGGAAGAAGACGTTTGCCCAGTGCGCGGTGTATAAGAAGGTGGGCTGCACGGCGGGGTTTGAGCCGTCGGGTGGAGGCTTTGCCGAGTATGTGCGGGTGATGGATTGGATTGTGCGCCGCGGGCTGGTGAAGATTCCCGATGGCGTACCGTTTGAGCAGGCGGCATTTGTGGAGCCGGTAAACACCTGTTACAAGGCGGTCCAGAACCTGGCGCTGGCTGCGGACGAGACGGTGCTGGTGATTGGGCAGGGGCCGATTGGGATTCTGCTGGCAACCCTGGCGTCTCGGAGTGGGGCGCGGGTGCTGACCTCGGACCTTTTTCCTGAACGGCACAAGGTGGCGGCGACGTATGGGCTGACGCGGCCGATCGATGCGGGGAAGCAGAACGTCGTCGGCCTGACGCATGCCGCGAGCGAAGGGCGCGGAGCGGATGCGGTGATTCTTGCGGTGGGCGGCAATGCGCTGATTAAAACGGCGATGGATGCAGCGCGGCCGGGAGGACGTATCCTATTGTTTGCACAGACGCAGCATGGCGAGGCGGTGATTGACCCGGCAGCGATTTGCATGGATGAGAAGTTTCTGATTGGCTCGTATAGCGCGTCGGAAGAGATACAGGACGAGGGCGCGGAGCTGGTGTTTGATGGATACAAGAACGGCTTTGATCTTACGGGGCTCATTTCCCACCGCTTTGCACTGGAAGATGCGGTGGAGGCGATCCATGTGGCGTCAAATCCGAGCCCGGGCTCGATGAAAATCTTCATTGAGCCGGACAGGCTGCAAGTTTGAGAAAATAGAAGCGATGGCGCAGAAAATGACAGCCGCCGTGCTGTACGGCAAAGAGGATGTGCGGATCGAGCGGCTGCCCGTGCCGGTGGCGGCCCCCGGCGAAATGATCGTGCGCGTGCATGCGGCGCTGACCTGCGGAACCGATCTGAAGGTGTACCGGCGGGGTTATCACGCCAAGATGCTGACGCCTCCGATTCCGTTTGGGCATGAGTTGGCGGGGACGGTGCACGAGGTGGGCCCGGGCGTGGCCGAGTTCCAGGTGGGTGATCGTGTGGTGGCGTTGAATTCGGCGCCGTGCGACCAATGCTACTTCTGCCGGCGTGAACAGCAGAATCTGTGCGACGACCTGCTGTTCAATAACGGCGCGTATGCGGAGTTCATTCGCATTCCGGCGCGGATTGTTGCGAAGAATACGCTGTTGATTCCGGATGATTTGCCCTATGAGCATGCGGCGCTGACGGAGCCGCTGGCGTGCGTGATTCGCGGCCTGGAAGAGTCGTCTCCGCGGCTGGGGGACACGGTGGTGGTGATTGGCGCGGGGCCGATTGGGCTGATGTTTATGCACGCAGCGGAGATTGCCGGCCTGCATGTGATCGCCGTTGTGAAGCACGACGAGCAGATTGCGGCAGCGCGCACGTTTGGAGCCGAGAAGGTTGTGCAGACGACAGCGGTGGATGATCCCGTAGATGCGGTGCGCGCACTTACGCCGGGGCATCGCGGCGTGGACCTTGCAATTGAGGCAGTGGCGGTGCCGGTTACCTGGCAATGGGCTGTGGATATGGTTCGCAAGGGCGGGACGGTGAACTTCTTCGGCGGTCCGCCTTCCGGAACCATGGTGGAGTTTGATACGAACCGCCTGCACTACAACGACATTACGTTGAAGGCCAGCTTCCATCACACTCCGGCGACCGCTCGCAAGGCTTTTGAGATGATCAAGAGCGGGAAGTTCAAATGCCGCGAGTATATTACCGGGCGCGCGTCGCTGATTGAGGTGGGTGATGTGTTCCGCGGCCTGATGAATCGCTCTGCCGATATCAAGACGGCGATTATTCCCTGAGACGACGATGACGGCAAGCACCGCACAATTGATCGAGCAAGGCTGGGCCGCGCTTCCGGCGGAGTACCGCATGCCCGCGGTGGCACCGACGCTTGCGGAGGCCCGGGCGTGGTGCCAGCGGCTTACGGTGACGCACTATGAGAATTTCCACGTTGCGTCGTGGTTTTTGCCTAAGCGTTTGCGGGCGCATTTCCATGCGATTTACGCCTATTGCCGGGTGTCTGACGATCTGGGCGATGAGACGGGAGACTGTGAACAGTCGCTGGCCCTGCTGGAGATGTGGGGGCAGGAGCTGGATGCGTGCTATCGCGGAGAGACGCGGCATCCGGTGTTTGTGGCGCTGGCGGAGACGATTCGTGTGTGCGATATTCCGAAGCAGCCGTTTGCGGATCTGCTGGTGGCGTTTCGGCGGGATCAGCGGGCGGTGCGGATGGAGTCGATGCGTGATGTTCTCGACTACTGCCATTATTCGGCGAATCCGGTAGGACACCTGGTGCTTTATGTTTGCGGGTATCGCGATGAAGAGCGGTTTCGGCTGTCGGACTTTACGTGCACGG
>Ga0335075_10010423_pt1 | contig 14109 bp, 13 predicted proteins | sample Lox_Sample_24_FD_206723 | JGI IMG/M metagenome (GOLD analysis project Ga0335075, IMG submission 206723) | Soil microbial communities from Loxahatchee National Wildlife Refuge, Florida, United States - Lox_Sample_2.4 | ecosystem: Environmental > Terrestrial > Soil > Wetlands | place: USA...
TCGCGGCGACCTGCTCGTGGGTCGCGAAGAGGTTGACGTACACGCCGTCCGGCACGCCCGCGTCCTTCATGATCTGCGCGATCGCCAGGGCCGAGGTAGGGCAGTTTTCCGCGTGCTTGAGTATGACGGTGTTGCCGACGATCAGGTTGGGTGCCGCGAACCTGGCCACCTGGTAATACGGGTAGTTCCACGGCATCACGCCGAGTACCGGGCCGACGGGCCGGTACTCGACGCGCGCGGTGTCATGGCCGGGCAGCGGCTTGTCGGCGATGAGCCCGGGGCCGTTGTCGGCGTAGTAGCTGAAGATGTCGGTGCAGAACTGCGCCTCGCCGACGGCTTGCGCGGGCCGCTTGCCCATCTCCTTGGTGATCAGCGCGGCCAGGTCGGCGGCGCGCTCGGTGAACAACTCGGCGATCCGCTTCACGACCGCGGCGCGCTCGGCGACCGGGCGCAGCCTCCAGGCCGAGAACGCCTCGGTCGCGGCGCCGAGCGCGTCCGCCACCTCCGCGTCCGTGGCGAAGGGGAAAATCTCGGCCACCTCTCCGGTCGCCGGGTCGGTTACCTGATAAGGCGGGGTCTGGGTCATGCCTGCTCCCGGTGTCACTGCGGTAAAGAGTCCAGTCAGACAAACGCTACGGGAGCAAGCTACCCCAGCCCAAGGTCGCCGCGGTCCCTCAGCTGCTCGTCATCCAGCAGCCGCCTGGTCTCGGCCAGCCGGGCCTCAGTGAATGCGCGGTCGTGGTCTCCGGCCCAGGCGTCCAGCAGCGCGATGCCCTCGAGGCCGAGCAGATAGGCCAACGGGTCTTGATAGATCACGAAAGGGGATCATAGGCATGCACCGGCCAGGCTAACCATCCGTTTTCGCGCCGCACCACGGCCACGCGAATCTCGCGCGGTTATTTCAATTACTCCGAACGGGCATTCGTGTTACGACCTGCGTATGATCGGCTCGTAGTCCGGGGTGGTCCTTACCCGGCCGGCCCGCCCAGGCAAGCGGAGCTGACTCGCCTGGACGGGCTGCGGTGGGCTGATGAGCGGCGCGGTACGGCGTCTAAGGTTGAGCCGGCGCGCCGCAGAACGCGATTTCCAGCGCCTTCTTTTCATCGCGCTGGAAGGCGGCCGTCCCGGTGCCTGCCGGCGGCGCCACGCTCATCAGGTAGTTGTTGTAGACCATGACAGCCTGGCGGGAGCCGTCCCGGCTGGTGTAGGCGATGGTCTTGAAGCCGCCGGGGTACCCGCCGTCATGCCCCCACGCGGTGCCGCAGGACAGCTGGACGCTGTAGATACCCAGCCCGTAGTGCTCGGCGAACAGCTCGCCGGTGTCGTCAACGGGGATGGTGGTCAGCAGCTCGCGCTGCTGGGCGGGGGGCAGTAGCCGGCCGGTCAGCAGTGCCCGGTAGAAGGTGGCGACGTCACCGACGGTGGAGATCATGGCCCCGGCGGTCCACGCGCTTGACGGGTTTTCCACGTTGGTGACGTCCTGGCTGCCGTAGTAGCCGTGCGCGTAGGGGCTGGGGATCGCGGTGCTGGTCAGCGGGAAGGAAGTGCCGCGCAGGCCGAGCGGCACCAGGATCCGGCGGCTGATCTCGGTGATCGGGCTCTGCCCGGTCACCTTCTGGATGAGCATGCCGAGCAGGATGTAGTTGGTGTTCGAGTACAGCCAGCCGTGCACCGGCGGCCCGAGCCGCAGCGCGATGTCCACGAGCTGCTGCGGTTGCCACGTCTTCTCCAGCGCTTTCACGGTCTGGAACTCTGGGTCGTCCAGGTAATCGCGTATCCCGCTGGTCTGCTGCAGTAGCTGGCGGATGGTAATCCGCGCGGGATCGTAGCCGTGGCCGGCGATGACCCCAGGCAGCCACCTCTGCACGCTGTCGTTCAGCGACAGCCGTCCTTCGGCGGCCAGTTGCAGCACGACGGTGGCGACGAAGGTCTTGGTGATGCTGCCGATGTGCACCCGGTCCTGCGCCTGCATGGGCTGGCCGGTGGCCTTGTCGGCCAGGCCGGCCACGACGTCCGAGACCTGCTGCCCGCGCCGGGTCATGATGATCACGCCGGGCACCCCATCCGCCACCATCTGGTCGGCGGCCTGCTGCAGCCCGGCTGGCGGCTGGCCGGAAACCGCCTGCCCGGACCCGGGCCGCGGTGCGAACGCCGATGCGGCCGGGGCGCTCAAGGCCATCAGCCCGGCGGCGGCCAGGACGGCCGACACTCCCGTGGCGCCGATGAGCCACGGTGACCTGGTACGGAACCGGCGGGCGGGTCGCGTCCGCCAGGTGCTGGTTCCGGGGGATACTGAACTTCGCGACTGTCGCATTGCTGCCTCTCTTGGTTGTCTGGTGCGGATGGTCGTTTCCCGGCCCCGCCCGCGAGCTGGTCCCTCACGGGCGGGGCGGCTTATGTCTGCCACATGCAAGCGGAAGCGGGTCCGGTTCAGGCGGGCGCCCGCAGCGCGGGTTCGGGGCGCCGGACGGGTCCCAGCATCGAGCCGCCCATCTCGGGCACGTACGGGACGGCGATGGGTACCCCGCACCATTGCCCGGACCGCCGCCGGACCGTGTTCGCCACCCGGCGCATGGCCCGCAACGTTCCCGGGATCGGCGGCAAACCGGCGCCGAGCGGGGCGAAGGCCACCTTCGCCAAGAGCGCGGCCCACAGCCCCGTAGCGGCCAGCGTGAGCCCGGCCGGGGCGATTCCCCGCCCAGCGGCGACCAGGCCGCGGGCCGCCCAGTTCCCGGCACGGTCCCGGCTTCTCGTTGGTGTGTCCATCATGGTCTCCCCGTCTGCGGGCGTCCCTCAGGGCGCCCACTGTTTCTTTTCGTCGGGTGTCGCTACGCGGTGCTGCGGGAAGGCCGGGAAGGCGCGCCAGGCAGCCAGGCCAGCCAGCGGGGCAGGTACCAGCACCGGTTGCCGAGCAGGGTCATGGCGGCCGGCACCAGGATGCCGCGGACGACGGTGGCGTCCAGCAGGACGGCGGCTGGCAGGCCGATGCCGAGCATTTTCAGCTCGACCTGACCCATGCCGGTGAAGATGGAGAACACCGCCACCATGATGACCGCCGCACTGGTGACCACGCCTGCGCTGGTCGAGACGCCGGCCGTGATTGCGGCTGGCGTGGTATCGCCGCGCTGCCACCGCTCCCTGATCCTGCTCAGGATGAAGACGTGATAGTCCATCGACAGGCCGAACAGGAACACGAACAGGAACAGCGGCACCCACGGGGTGATCGCGCCGAAGCCGGTGTAGCCGAGCAGTCCCTGTAGCCTGCCGTCCTGGAAGATCACCGTGATCAGCCCATAGGCAGCCCCGACGGACAGCAGGTTGAGGGCGATCGAGACCAGCGGCAGCACCACCGACCGGAACGCGATCAGCAGAACGCAGAAGGCCAGCGCTGCTACGACGGCTAGCACCAGCGGCGTGCGCGCGCTCAGCTGGCTTGCGTCATCGCTGTTGCTGGCCGTGTCGCCGGCTACCGCGTAGCTGACTCCTGCCCGGCCGAGGGTCTGCGGCAGGATGCGGTCGCGCAGCTGTCGCAGCGCGCTGTAGGACGCGGTATCGCCGCCGTTTCCCGCGAGCGGGACGCTTACGATCAGCGCCCGCCCGTCGGCGATGGCGCTGGCGGTGACCGGCTCGCGGATCGGGCCTCCTGCGGCGGCGAGCTTGCCGAGCTCGGTGATCGCGCCGGTGACGGCGGGGCCGGTGAGGTTCCGGCCCGTGACGACCACCTCGGCAGGTGCCGGGCTTTGCGGGAAGGCCGCCTGGATAGCGTTCATGGTGGACACCACGGGCAGGCTCGCCGGGGCGTCGATCGCCGGGTAGGCGAGTCGCATGCCGAGCGCGGGCGCGGCGATGGCCAGCATGGCGATCGTGGCCGCGCCACCCCACAGCAGCGGGCGCCTGACCACCCGGCGGACCAGCCCGGCCCACAGCCGGGACGGGGGCGCCGCCGCGCGCCTGCGGCCGATGAGCGGGATACGGCCCTTGTCGACTCGGTCCCCGAGCCAGGACAGCGATGCCGGCAGCACGGTAAGCGAACCGGTGACGGCGATGCCGACCACGACGATCGCCCCGATCGCCATCCCGGTGAACAGCGAGTAGCCGGTCAGCATGAGACCGGCCAGCGCGGTCATCACGGTCAGGCCGGACACCACGATCGTCCGGCCGGAGGTGCGGGCAGCGGCGGTGATCGCCTGGCTCAGCGGTACTCCGCGGGCCCGTTCCTCGCGGTGGCGGCGCAAGAAGAACAGCGAGTAGTCGACACCGACCGCCATCCCGATCAGCAGCACCACCGTGGAGGTCTCCGAGCCGACCGGCAGCCAGTGGCCAGGGATGGCCAGCAGCCAGGTGGCGGAGAGCGCGGACGTGATGGCGAGCAGCACCGGAATGCTCGCGGCGACCAGCGCACCGAACACACCGACAAGCAGGACCAGCGTGAGCGGCAGCGATGTTTCCTCGGCCTTGCCGAAGTCGCTGTCGATCTGGGCGTTCACCGCCCGCTGGACGCTGGCGTCGCCTGCCTCGGCCACCAGCAGCCCGGGATGGCTGGCCTGCACCGAGGCCACCGCGGACAGCGCCGGGGCCACCGCTGTTGTCACGTCCGCGGACGGCCCGGGGACGGTGAAGGTGACCAGGGCGCTGCGGCCGTTCGCCGAGACCAGCGCCTTCCCGCCTGGGCTGGATGGCGTGCGGATCCCGGTCGCAGCGCCGGGCAGCCTGGAAAGCGCGGCCGCTACCTGGCTGACGGCCTGGCGCATCGCGGGGTCGGCCGCGAACGTCACGCCCGGAGTGCGCGCCTGGATCAGGACCTCCTCGGCCGACGGGGCCGTCACCCCGAGATGCTGGAGAGTCTGCTCGGCCTGCCCGCTCTGACCGACGTCGTTCTGCGGCAAGCTGGGGGTGCCGAGCATCTGGCCGATGATGTAGCCCACGACGACCAGCCCGAGCCAGCCGAAGACCGCGGTCCTCCGGTGCCGGGCACACCAACCGGCGATCGCCTCCACTACCGGCGGGCGCGCCCGGCGGTGCGGAGGACTGACGGGAGCTGGCGGCGCCTCATACGGCACCGCGCTCTGCAGTCGGCCCATGGCCGATCTCCTTTCCTGCGCTGCGGATCGGAGGCTTTGCCCGATCCCGGTTTGAGTGTCCGCTGGCGCCGGCCGGCCCGGACACTGCCGCGGGTACCCGCCCGGCGTGAGCCCCGCAGCAATCGCGTGTGCAGAATGCATGCCAGGCCGGTGCGTCTCGCGCGCCCCCTCACCCGCGCAACCGGACGGCGCGGCACAAGATGGTTAGGCTGGGCGGCGTGAGCACTTGGGCCGGGGCGGCCTCCGCGGGAGCGGCCGGCAGTGCTAGCGGGTCTGAGGAACCAGCGGTACGGCGCGCGACGAGGCTCGTCGCTGTGGTTTTGTGCCTGCTGGCGATCTCGGAGGCTGGCTACGGCGTCGCCAATGGCGCCCCCGGAGAAGCGCCGATGGTCGTGGCGATGGTCATCCTGCCGCTGCTGTATGTCGTTCCGGCGACCAGGCCGCTATGGCTCCGGCACCGGTACGTGCTGCTGGCCGTTCAGGCGGCGCTGACCTGCCTGCCGTTCGCCTTGTTCGGCGGGAACTGGGCCGAGGGCCCGTCGGGGTGGCTTGCGGGTCTAGTGCTGCTGACGGTTCCGTCGCCGGCGTCGTGGCTCGCGTTCGCGGCCCTGGTTGCAGCCGAAGTGGCCGTGCGGGCGGGCGTCGTCGGGCTCCCCTCTGCAATCCCTGCCGCCGCCACGGCGGCCGCGATATGGACGGTGATCGCCTTCGCCGTGGACGCCCTGGTCCTGTTCGGGCTGGCCCGGCTGGCTGACCTGATCACGGCGGTGCACGCGGCCAGGGACGAGCTTGCCGAGGCGGCGATCACCGCCGAGCGGCTCCGGGCAGCCGAAAGCCTGCGGGCCGCGGTCGGCGACCGCCTGACCGCGGCGGCTGGGCGGGCGGCCGCCGCCCTGCAGACGATCGCCGGGAGCCAGCCGCAGGCTCGCGAGTACATCGCGGAGACGGCGACGGCCGCTCGCCAGGCGCTCGACGAGGTGCGGGAGGTGACGACACGATACCGGGACACGGCGATCCCGGAGGCAGTGCCGGCCCGGGCGGGGGTGACGCTGGCCCCCCGGCTCGCCCAGGCCGTCCTGGTGGCGGTGCTGTGCGCATTCGCGGTTCAGTACGTGTTCGACGTCGCGGCGAACCTCAACGGCTTGCCGGGTGCCAATTTCAGCGCCACGGTCGTCGGCTGGACCTCGGCGAACGCGGTCGCGCTCGTGGCGCTGCAACTCCGCCACTCATGGCCGTCGCGTGGCGCCCGCCGGCCCCGGGGCTGGCAGGTTACCCTTGGCCTTCAGCTGCTTCTCACCTACGCGATGTTTCCGGTGACCGGCTGGCGCCCGCTGGCCGCGTGCGGGTTTCTGGCCGGCTCCGCGCTGCTGCTCATCCCGGCTCCGCTGGGCCGGATCGCGTTCGCGGCGGTGATCGCCAGCGTGCCCGCGCTGTGGGCGGTTAAGCCCTTGCCAGGGCTGACACCGCCGGAATCGCTGGGCGCGGCAATCTACCTGTCGCTCCTTGGCGTGGTGCTCGGCCTGCTGGTGTACGGGCTGACTCGGCTGGCGTGGCTGGCCGTGCAACTGGAGGACCTGCGCACCGAACTGGCCCGCAAGGCCGTGCTGGGCGAGCGGCTGCGCGTCGCCAGGGATACCCACGATCTCCTCGGCCTTGGCCTGTCGGCCATCGCGATGAAGGCCGACCTGATCGGCCGGCTCATGGACCGCGGCGACGCCAGGGCGAGCACCGAGATCGCGGAGCTCGCGCGGATCTGCGCCACGGCCCGCGCCGATATGCGCCTGGTGACCGGCGAGGATCGCGACCTGCCGCTGGACGCAGAGTTCGCGGCCGCCCGCGACGTCCTGGCATCGGCCGGCATCAACGTCCGCGCCAGCCTCAGCGCGGACCTGGTGCCAGGCGCGGCGGTCGCGGTGCTGGTTCCGGTGATCAGGGAGGCGGTGACGAACGTCCTCAAGCACAGCAGCGCCAGCTACTGCGTGCTTGAGCTGACCGCCGAAGCCGGGTCGCTGCGGCTGCTGATCAGCAACGATGGCAGCAGCGACGCGGAGGGTGCCCCGCTGGCCGCGGTCGGCCGCAGCGGCAGCGGCCTGGGCAACCTCGCCGCTCGAGTCGAGGCCGCGGGAGGCCACCTGGTCGCCGGACGGAATGGTGGACAGTTCAGCCTGGTCGCCGAGATCCCGCTTGCCGTGCAGCCGAGCGCACCGCGTCAAGCAGCGTCTCCGCAGGCACGTCCTTGAGCAGGAAGCCGGAGACGCCCGCGGCTGCCGCCCGCTGGCGCATATCAGGCGTGCCAAGGGCAGTCAGCACGACCACCTTGCAGCCTGGCAGCCGCCCGGACAGTTCGGCCGCGGCGGACAGGCCGTCCGCACCGGGCAGCCCGATGTCCAAGATCGCGACGTCGGCCCGATGCTCGATCGCGGCCGGGACGATGCCCGTGCCCGCTGCCACCTGGGCGACGACTTCCATATCCTCCTCCAGCGAGAAAAGCGTGACCAGAGTCTCGCGGAAGATGCGCATGTCCTCCGCCACCAGAACCCGGATGACGGCACCCGGTTTCTCCGCCTTCTCACTCATGGCAGCAGTCTCGGCCGCCGACCGCGCCGACGGTAGCGCGGGAACGCATTGATCCGGCGGTGGATCACACCACGCAACCATGCAATCTGCACATCACCGCTACAGCCAGCCGGCCTCGGTGGCGATCCGCACCGCCTCCACCCGGTTGCGGCCGCCGACCTTCGTTACTGCGGACGCCAGGTAGTTTCGCACCGTGCCGTAGGACAGGAACAGCTCAGCCGCGATCTCGGCCGGCTCCGCGCCCGCCGCGAACCGCCGCAGGACGTCGGTCTCGCGCTCCGACAGCGGGCTTTCCTTCATCTCGATAGTCGCCAGCGCCAGCTTCGGATCGATCACCCGTTCTCCCGCCGCCACGCTGCGCAGCGCCCCGATCAGCTGATCCGACGGGGTGTCCTTGACCAGGAAGCCCGACACGTTCGCGGCGAGCGCCTGGCGCAGCTGCCCCGGGCGTCCCAGCACGGTCAGGATGACTACCCGGCACCCGGGCATCCGCTCATGCAGCTCCGCCGCGGCGGTGAGCCCGTCGAGCCCCGGCATGTCGATGTCAAGCACAGCGAGATCAGGACGCTCCGCCAGTGCCGCGGGCACGACCCTCGTGCCGTCCGCCACCTGGGCGACGACCTTCATGTCATCCTCGAGGTTCAACGTGGCGACCAGCATGTCCCGCAGAATCCTCATGTCCTCCGCGACCAGGACCCGGATCATCACACCTCCAACCGCTTCGCGCCGACAGAACCCAATATCTGCGCTCAGCCACTGCCGCGCAAACGGCGGGCGACGGCCGCTATCGGCTGGTGAGCGCGGTCAGCAAGCGCGGGCTCTCGGGCGACCGGGGAGCGGGGAATGCCGGTCAGGCGCTCATGTCCCGCCCAGCGACAGGTAGGACCCGCGCCAGTACACTAGCGGGGCGGCGCCGTCATTACCGATCTCGACGTGATGCACGCGCCCGACCACGATCTCGTGATCACCACCCGGCAGGCTGTTTTCTACCGTGCACTCAAGCGCGGCCAGGACACCGTCCAGTCGCGGGCTGCCGGTCCGGCCGGGTCGGTGCCGGACGCCATCCCAGACCGCAGCCAGGCCGCGGCGGGCGAAGTTGGCCGAAAGGTGCTGCTGCGGTGCTGCGAGCACGTTGACCACGAATGCGCCGTGCGCGCGGATCGCCCCCAGCGTCATGCTCGCGCGGTCGAAGCAGACCAGCACGAGGGGCGGATCCAGCGACAGGGACGTGACCGCGCTGGCGGTGGTGCCGACGGGCTCGCCGTCATCGCCTACCGACGTCACCACCGTCACCCCGGTGGCGAAGTGGCCGATCGCCTGCCGGAACTCGGAGGCGCTGATCTCGGCGGACGACTCTTCGACAGCTGTCATCGCCTTAAGTCCTGTCCACCTGGCGATAATATCAAGTATTATCGCTAGGTTTAATAGATAATTGGAGGGTGATGACCGAGGACCGCTGGCACCAGCCGCTCGTCCACGTACGCGGCCAGGAGCTTCGCGCCGACACCGGCCAGACCCCGGGGATGACCCGCCGCGAGGCGATCTCGGGGAAGAACGCCGGGTCGGAGAAGGTCTGGATGGGCCAGACGCACGTTGCGCCCGGCACCCGGTCCGGCGACCACCATCATGGCGAGGCGGAGACCGCGATCTACGTCCTGTCCGGCAGGCCGGCGTTCGTGTTCGCCCGGGGCCATGAGGAGGTGCGGCTGCAGACCGAACCGGGAGACTACATCTTCGTGCCGCCCTACGTGCCGCACCGGGAGGAGAACCCGGGCCAGGAGGAGGCCGTGGTGATCATTGCCCGCAGCAGCCAGGAGGGCATCGTGGTCAACCTTGACAGCCTCTGGCCTGACGGCAAGCCCGGCCCGGCTCATTAGGAACGGGGGATCACAGGTCCGCGTACTGCGGTTCGTCGGCGATCAGGATGCGCTCAAGCAGCCGGGGGAACTCACCGTAGTTGCGCACCGCGTAGTGGACCGCCGCCGCGCGGTTGTCCCAGAACGCGATCGAACCGGGTGAACGTACAGCGGGCCGAACTGCCGGGCGGACGCGGCGTGCTGGTCGCGGTCCAGGTCCTGGTCACGGAAGAACACGACTTTGTACTGCAGGATGGCGGCCTTGATCTCGTCGCGCGCGGTGGTGCCGAGGGGCTGCCTCAGGTCGACGCCGCCGATCTCGGCGCCGATCGTGGGCTGGAGCGGCCGGACGGTGATGGTGCTGGTGCTGGAAGCGATGCCCGGCTGGATGTCCGGGCCGGTGAGCGTGGCCATCGGCTTCTCCTGAAGTCTATTAAATCGGTCGATTTAATCTGATTTTAGGAGACGGCGGCCCGCGAGTCAACGGCCGCGGGCTTCCAGCCCAAAGCTGTAAAGGAATGAACCTAGGGCCGCCGCCCGGTCGGCATGAGCCGGTCGTGGGCGCGGCCGGGCAGTCGGCACTGGGCTCAGCCGGGCGACCCGAGACATTGTCTACTTGACCAATCGGTTTTATCTGAATTAGCCTGAGCGCGGCAGATGCACGCAGCTACGACGGTGTGGCTGACGGTACGCCCCCCCGACAGGAGTCTGTTCATGCGCATTCGTCCGCGCGCTGCCCGCAGCAGTGTGATGCTCGCCGCCGCCCTCGCCGTGTCGCTGGGGGGGGCCGCCTGCGGCAGTTCGTCGCCCGCCACGTCGTCCGCGGCGCTGGCCAACGCGGGGCCCAGCGGGACCCTCAACTGGGAGTGGGAGCTTCCGACTTCATGGGACCCGGTCACCTCGAGCGCGGGCTGGGACATGCACGTCCTCGGCCTGGTGTATGCCTCGATCACCACGCTCGACCCGGCCGGGAACCCCGGGCCCGGCCTGGCCACGTCCTGGAAGTACGCGCCGTCGGGCAAGAGCGTGACGTTCACCCTGCGCCCGGGCCTGACGTTCACCGACGGGACGCCGCTAGACGGGCAGGCGGTGAAGGAGAACATCGACCGCGGCCAGACCCAGCAGAACTCCATGATCTCCAAGGTGGTCGTGAACAGCCCGACCAGCTTCACCCTGGACCTGAGCCAGGTCGACTACCAGATTCCCTACCTACTGGCCGGCAAGGACGGCATGATGGTGAGCCCGAAGGCGTTCGCCACCGCGGCGGGCGTGAGCAGCCTGCCCACCCAGCCGGTCGGCGCGGGGCCGTTCAAGCTGACCAGCTACGTCCCTGATTCGCACGCCAACCTGGTGCGCAACCCCGGCTACTGGGATGCCGGAGCGATTCACATCGCCAACTTCACCGTGCAGGACATCACCCAGCCCGAGCAGATCCTGGCCGCCCTGGAGTCGGGCCAGGTCAACGTGGCCTACATCGCCGGCAACCAGGTGGCAGCGGCCAAGGCGGCCGGTTTCAAGATCGCGGTGATCCCGTCCGAGGTGGTGAACGAGCTCGACATCCAGACCACGACCGCGCCGTTCAACAACCCGAAGGTGGTCGAGGCGATCAACTACGCCATCGACCGCCAGGCGATCGTCCAGGTCCAGGCGTCGGGTTACGGGTCGGTCGCCTACCAGCCGTTCCCGCAGGGGTTCGTCGGTTACGACCCGCAGCTGGCCAACCTGTACCCGTACAACCCGGCCAAGGCCAAGCAACTGCTGGCCGAAGCGGGCTACGCTCACGGCCTGAAGATCACCTTGACCAACGACGACACCGCCGACAGTTCCCTGGCCGAGCAGATCCAGGGCCAGCTGGCGCAGGCCGGCATCACGGCCACGATCAAGGACATCCCGGAAGACACCTCGACCCAGTACCTGTACCTGGACAAGACGATCCCGTTCGCGATCGACGGCACGGCCGGGCGCGCCTCGCCGGTGGAGATGCTCGACGTGCTGTACAGCCAGCAGGGCCTGATGAACGTCGACGGCAAGACGGCAACCACCACCCCGGCAGTGTCCCAGGCGCTGTCGCAGATCCTCACCGTCCCGCTCAACTCGCCCAGTTACGCCAGCGACCTGCAGAACACCGTGGCCACGGCGGTGCAGGACGACCCCATCCACATCTGGCTCTATACCAACCCGCGCATCTTCGCCTACAGCCCCGCTGTCACCGGCATCCCCTACGACCTGGTGCAGCAGCGCTGGGAGGGCGTCCGGGTGGCGGGCTGACCTGATCCGATGACAGTCATCAGCCTGACCCGCGGCGGTGCCGCGGACGCCGCCGGGGCCACGCCTCCTCGGCGGCGCCGCGGCCGCGTCGCCCTGGCGCGACTCGGCGGCGGGCTCGCCGTCCTGGTGCCGATCGTGTTCCTCAGCTCGTTCATCACCTACTGGCTGGGGGCGCTGTCGAACAGCAACCCCGCGGCCACGATCCTGGGCCAGGACGCGGCCACCCCGGCCGCCGTAGCCCGCTACGACAAATACCTGGGCCTGGATCACCCGCTGCTTGTGCAGTACTGGAACTGGCTGGTGCAGGCGGTCCACGGTAACCTCGGCCGGTCGTATTTCACCCAAATCCCGGTCTCCCACAGCATTGCCCAGCGCCTGCCCGTCGACCTGTCGATCGCGATCCTGGCCGTCGTCCTCGCGGTCCTCATCGGCGGAACCGCGGGCACGGTCGCCGCCATCCGCCGGGGCGGCTGGTTCGACCGCGGGGTCACCGTGGTGTGCTCGGCGGTCTCGACGCTCCCGGCGTTCGTGGTGGGGATCATCCTGGTGGTCCTGTTCGCCGTGTCGGTGCACGCCCTCCCGGCCAACGGCTACGTCGGGCCCACCTCCGGCGTCGGCGACTGGCTCAGCCACATCATCCTGCCGGCCCTCGCGCTCAGCCTGCAGGTATCGGCCGACACCGCCCGGCAGCTGCGCACGTCGCTGGTCCAGGTGCTTGAGCAGAACTACATCGTCGGCGCCAAGGTCCGCGGGCTGCCCTACCGGCGCATCCTGGTCCGCCACGCGCTGCGCAACGCCACCGGGCCGGCGCTGGTCATCCTGGGCATCGACTTCCCGCAGATGCTGGCCGGGGCGGTCGCGGCCGAGGCTGTCTTCTCGCTGCCCGGGCTCGGGCAGCTGCTGCTGGAGAGCGCGGAGACCCGGGACATCCCGGTGGTGCAGGGCCTGCTGCTGGTGATCTGCACCTTCGTCATCGTGGTCAACCTTGTGATCAACACCGCGCTCAACTGGCTGTACCGCGCCGGCGACGAGGTGGGCACGTGAGCGGCCGACGCCGGCTGACCGGGCCGGGGTCGGCGCGGCGGCTGCCGTCGGCCAGAATCGCGGTCGGCATACTGGCCGTGATCGCGATCCTGGCCGGGTTCGGTTCAATGCTGGCGCCCCAGGACCCCCTGACGATCAACGCCAACGCGCTGTTCCAGGGTCCGAGCGCGCACCACCTGCTCGGCACCGACTACCTCGGCCGGGACGTGCTCAGCCGGCTCATGGCCGGTGCCCGCCTGTCGGTGCTCACCGCGCTCGAGGCGGTCGGGATCGGGCTTGCGCTCGGCGCCATTCCCGGCATCGCCACCGTGTTCGTGGGCCGCTGGTTCGATTTCGCCGTCAACCGCATCGCCGATGCGCTGATGACCTTCCCGTCCATCTTCTTCGTCGTCGCAGTCACGGCCGCGCTGGGCAACGGCCTAGTGCAGGCGATGATCCCGGTAGGGATCCTGCTCGCCCCTGGCTTCTTCCGGGTGACCCGGGCGGCCACGCTCGAGCACGCCCGGGCCCAGTACGTGGAGGCCGCCAAGCTGCTGGGCGCCTCGAAGCTGCACGTCATCCGGGTACACGTGCTGCACAAGGTGCTGCCTAACATCATGGTGACTACGGCGTCGATGACCGCGGCCGCGCTGCTGACCGTGTCGTTCCTGACCTTCCTCGGCATCGGCGTGCAGCCGCCCACGCCCACCTGGGGCGGCATCCTGTCCTCGGATCTCGACTACCTATCCCAGGCGCCGTGGGCGCCGTTCATCCCCGGGGCGCTGATCGCCGTCACCGTCGGCGCGCTGAACGCGCTGGCCGACGCATTCCGCGACCGCAGCGGCGCGGGGATGCTGGTCCTCCCCCCGCTCATCCACATCGACCCGAGCCCGGAGCGCGCCGATGGCCATCGACAATCGCAACCCGCTGCCTGACCTCGTCGGCGCGGCGCATCATGAGGGGGGCGGCGACGACCTGCTGTGCCTGGATGACCTGCACGTCAGCGTGCACAACGGGGCGGCCACCGCGGTGCGCGGCGTGTCGCTGCGGGTCCGGTCCGGAGAGATCGTCGGGTTGGTGGGGGAGTCGGGCAGCGGCAAGACGCTGACCTGCCGGGCCATGCTCGGCGTGCTGCCGGCCGGCTGCGCGGTCGAGCGCGGCACGGTGTCGTTCGGCGGGGTCGGCGTGACCTCGCTGTCGCGCCGGGGCTGGGAGCGGCTGCACGGCAGCCACCTGGGCGCGGTGTTCCAGGACCCGGCGTCCTACCTGAACCCGGTGCTCACCGTCGGGTACCAGCTCGCCGA
>Ga0335075_10010424_pt1 | contig 14108 bp, 10 predicted proteins | sample Lox_Sample_24_FD_206723 | JGI IMG/M metagenome (GOLD analysis project Ga0335075, IMG submission 206723) | Soil microbial communities from Loxahatchee National Wildlife Refuge, Florida, United States - Lox_Sample_2.4 | ecosystem: Environmental > Terrestrial > Soil > Wetlands | place: USA...
AAGGACGCCTCATTCAGCGTGTTGGCGCTGAACGTATGGGACTCATTCACCTGGACCGCCCATTGGCTAAAGGTATTCGTCGATTGAAAGGCTGTGCGCGGGTTTGGGTTATTGCTGTTCAGCGTGGTCCGAAAGAAAGTGCCATAGAGCCGATCGGCCGAAAACGGCTTATCGATCCGCACAAAGTACTGATTGCCGTTCCTGTACCCCGTATTCGAGTAATTGGCCGAGTCCACCAGGGGCAGCGTACAGGGAAGAAAGTTTGTAGCCACCGTGCCGCAGGTTGTAGGGAAAGTTCCAGAAACCAAGGAGGAGACCTGCGGGTTGCTGATGTGGCTGACGGGGTACTTCGCCAGCAATTGCGGACCTAGATTGTTGGGATAGTTGGTGGTCGCCCACTGCGTGAACTGCGGATCTTCAAAAGTAACATTGCCGGTTACACCCGCCGAGGAGCGCAGCGGTTCAATGCCGAAAAAGAAGAATGCATTGCGATGCGGAATGATCGGACCGCCAATGGTTGCAGATATGTTGTTGCTATGGAATGGGCTGTACTTGTGGGTAAACTCCGTCCCCGCGAAAAACCCCTGGTAGTTGAAATAATCACTGGCGTTGCCATGATAGGCGCTGGTGCCGGACTTGGTGGTCATGAGTGTCTGAATCCCACTCGCCCGTCCGTAATTCGAATCGTAGGTATTGGTCTGTATGGCGACCTCTTGAATGGTGTCCGGATTAGGAGTCATGTTCAAGACCCCGGGACGGATCGAGCTCGTGACATCCAGGCCGTCGACCACGTACATGTTCCCTACCGCGCCTTGACCATTGGCGCTGGCATCCACCTGGGTTTCGGTAGAGTAATTGTCGCGGCCTGATCCCGGGCTTCCGTTCGAAGTCACTCCCAGGCCGGTTACTCCTGGAGCCAGCGTGACAAGAGAGATCATGCTGCGCCCGGCAAGAGGCAAAGAAGACAATGTACCGGTTGAGAGCGTCTCCTGGATACGTGTGTCGGCGGTGTCGATGGCGGGAGCCTGGGTCGTAACCTGGATCGTCTGAGACGCCGCTCCGACAGCGAGTTTGAGATCCATGGCTAGCGTCTGGCCGGTCTCCAGCGTGAAACTATTCTGCGCCGAGCTGAACCCCTGCTTCTGCGCGGTCAACTGATAAGTTGCCGGGGCAAGCGCATTGAAGTGGTATACCCCTTGAGCGTCTGATTTTGCCGTCAGCTGCACTCCCGTAGATGTGTTGGTAAGCTGCAGGCTGGCATCCGGTACGGCCGACCCCGAGGGATCGAAGATTGTTCCCGACAGCGCTCCCGTGAATTGTGCAAGCGCCGTCTGCGCACATAGCAATACGAAGCCCACGAGCGTGATGAGCATTGTTCGTTTCAAAGTGTGCCTCCTGAGGGATGGTGCTCGTTTCCAAAAGCCGAGGATCGCGGTCGTTGCTTATGCCGCGCCTGGCCTCGGTAGAAAACGTTTTCTATTTGCGCCCTGATTGTCACTCACGGTTGATGTTTTAATTCTCCCCCATTCTGGCGCGAACGCCGGCGCCCGAATGCGAGCAGCCGAACACTAGTTGATAGAGGTTTGAGGACGCAATAGTACAGATGCACTATGTGCTTCCGGAGCCGTAGCGAAGCGAAGTGGAGGAACCTGCTGTTTGCTCATCTCCCAAAGAACCGCTACTGCGCGACGACGATGATCCCTTGCTGAATCGCGACCCTGGTCGCTTCCGTCCGGTCACTGACATCCAACTTCGTGGTGATCTGCTTGATGTGATTCCGAACCGTGAACTCACTAATTCGCAAAATCCGGCCAATGTCCTTGTTGGTCAGTCCCTTCGACAAGGCGTGCAAGATCTCCAGTTCGCGGGGACTGAGGCTTGAACGCAGCATCCTTTCTGCAAGCTTGCCCGCGATTCGTTCCGGGAAATAAGTCCTGCCCTCATACGCCGCCAAGATAGCCGCCAACAGTTCTTCCCGCGACGTGTCCTTGGAGATATAGCCTCTTGCACCAGCCTGAACCGCGCGATAAATCTCTTCCTCGAAATCGAAGCTGGAGAGGATGACGGCACGCGGTGTGGGGTCAATCTGCTGCAGGGCCTGCAAGGTCTCAATACCATTCATTTTGGGCATGCGGAGATCGAGCAGTATCACATCGACTGGGTCGCGTCTCGCAAAGGCAAGCGCTTCTGTCCCGCCTTCCACCGCCCCGACGACCTTGAGTGCGCTCTGCCTGCGGAGCATAGTGATGAGCCCGGCCCGGACGACAGGGTGATCGTCGACGATCAGCAGTCGAATGGGGGAATCAGCCGTGTGAATGTCCATTGCGTCCTCGCTTCCAGATGCGTTCCCAGGCAAAACGCGGCCAGGAAGAATGCAGGAACGGCGGCGGGATCGGAACCTGCACCTGCACCGTGGTGCCCGCACCCGGAGCGCTGTATATTTCCAGGTCCGCATAGATACTATCCGCCCTGTTCTTCATGCCGCGAATCCCAAACCCGGCGGATCCGTTCGCCGGGTGAAAGCCTTTGCCGTCGTCCTTGACCGTCAACTGCAAAGCTGTGCTCGCGTAGTCAATTGCCAACCGCAGCGCATTCGGTTGTCCGTGGCGGATGGCATTCGCGAGAGCCTCCTGACCGATACGCAACAGCGTATCTGAAACAGAGACTGGTAGCTTCCGTTCGCTCCCGGTGACCGCGGTTGAGATTTGTACGCTTCCGCTTCCCACCATGCGGCGAGCGTCCTCCTCCAACGACTTGAGCAACCCGGCAGATTCGAGAGCATGGGGCCGTAACGCCGCAACGCTGCGCCTCGCCTCCTTGTGGCAGTTATGGACCATGTCCAGTGCCCAATCCAGCTGTGGGCGCAACGGATTCTCTTCGCTGGTATCGTCGCGCATGCCCTCCAGATGAAAGCCCAGGCCGGCGAAGTTCTGTGCCAACGTATCGTGCATCTCGTGCGCCAACCGCTCGCGCTCCGCCATTATGGCCTGCAGCCTCCAACGGGCAAAGTAACTATAGCCGGTTTGGGAGGCCAGCAGCAGAAGAAGAAATCCGATGATCAGAGCCACGATGTGACCTGTGCTCCACCAGGGTGGTCCCTTGATCACTTCTACCTCTTCGACCGATGGGAGCAGTAGCGCAAAAGGGGTGAGGTCATGTGTATAGACCGAATCGACCACACACACGCCTCGCAGGCGAAGGCGGCTCTGTTCTCCAATGCGGTGTGCGGTCAGTGTCGGGCTCTTATCATTCGTAAGAGCTCGGAAGGACTGTGCTCCCTCGTCCAGAGTAAGCACCAGCATGTGATCTTTCGTAAATTCCAGGCTGCGCAGAACTCCTTCCACCTCGATATATTGGGCGTCGAAGGCCCCTGTGGCAGCTTGCGATGCGGAGACGGCGACCGGCGGCACGGGTGTATGAGTCCACAGTGGACGTACATCTGCATCTCTGAGCACAGAGCTAAAATCGTGCAGCTCAGCGTTGCCTTTAGCTTCCACTGCGTCGCCAATCTGAATCGGCTTGGTCATGCGCGCGTTCGGGATTGCCAGTCCACCGGTCGCATCCTGGACATACAACACTGGTGAAGTGAGAGTGACGACACCGTGCACTGTAACCTGTGACGGCCGGTTGGGCGAGAGCAGGCGCAGACTACCAATGGATTGCGCGTTTAAATCGGAATGATGATCGCGCATATCGCGGTCAATTAGCTCGATGTCGTTGCGGCGAACCAGCGGATCCGTACTGCCTGTCCAGGCGATGCCGCGCTCGGAGGGCGGTTCGACCGGGCGGCCGCCTGTTAACGCAGCCACATCCTTCCGGCTTGATCCGCTGATGACTACGTTGCGCCACAGGGCGCCCGAGGCATAGGACTGCAAACCGAAGCGGCCCGCCATGACGCATGAGGGATCGCGAACTGCAACTGCGGTTGTTTCCCCCGTGGGCGCGACTGCCCTGGCTGCAAGCGTGCAGCCGTAGGCCAGAAAGGTCAGGTGGTACCAGACCCTGGTGTGAACACCGTTCTTCACGGGAATGGCCTTGAATTCGTGCCAACCATAGTCTGCCCGACCGAGGATTAACGTGTTATCGAGGTCTCGCAGACCGGCAAAGTAGCCATGATACGAATCGACTCCCTCTTCTTCCGCAGTCGTACGAATGACGAGCCCCGCGTCGCCCGCCTCTCCCAGCATTTGCACATCTGCGTCAATTTTGTAGTCGCTCCAATCGGTTGAGCCAGTGAGTAGCTTGGCTCCGCGCTCGTCGGAGCTGTTTTGCATGAACCCGTTTATGATTTGCCAGGTGCCGCCGAATGCCCGCCATTCATCCTGTTTTTCCTGGGCAAAAGCGTCGTGGTAGGAGGGTGCGGGTTTTGAGAGGGAGCGATATGTAAAGTATGCAATGGTCCCAAGCACAAGGAGGCAGAGGCCAGTCACGGCAATGAGAAAGCGCTGCCGCTGCGGCCACCGAATCATTCGTCGTACCACCAGACGAGGGTTAACATCTGACGCACTTGAGTGGAATCGATATTATCGCGTGTTAACAGCACAGGCTGCAGGGTCGCCCGGGGAACGGGAGGCGCCCCGTGCAGTTGCCCATACATGATTTCCATGGCGCGGCGCCCCATGCCATAGGTGTTCTGCAGAATAATGGAGTCGATGCCGCCGCTTCTTACCGGCTCCAGCAAGTCCTGATCGAAGCCTACGAGTTTTATCTTGCCGATCCGGTTGAATTCGACCAACGCATAATAGGCGCCACGCGTAGATGCTTCCGAAAGGGCTACGATGGCATTCACAGGATTCTCTTTACTGACCAGTTCCTCGGCGACCTGCTGTTCCTGAGGTACGGTAGGCAAACCGAGACGGCGGTCGGTCACGTGAATGTCAGGAAACTCCTTAGCCAATACCGTTTCCAGGCTGCGCTCCCTGATCGCAGTACTGGTCAATTGTGAGCTGATGCCGACGATGGCGATGGACCCCTTGCCGTCGAGGATGCGCGCGACACGGCGCGCGGCTAATTCTCCGCCTGCCACTTCGTCGTTCAACACGTAGGCGAGATTCTTGCCGGCGGGGATTCCGAGATCGGTGCCGACAATGACGGTGGGCACTCCACCTTCAATTGCTCTCCGGATCGTGGTACGCACCGGCAGCGCCTCAACCGGCGAAAGGATGATGCCGTTGCATCCGCGATCGAGGGCCTTTTCGATGATGCCAAGTTGACTTGAGAGGTCGTCCTCACGCGTGGGTGCGTTGTAGTAAATGCCCAGGCCTTTTTCATGAGCGACCAGGGCTGCACCGGCGTGTTCGCCCTCCCACAAAGTGTTCCCTGCCGTGCGAGGAATTACGGCAATGACTGGACGGGCCCTGTGGCACGACGAAAGAACGACGAGGAGCAAACAACCCGGCAATACGATGCGCCAGGCAGAAGGCGGCGACAAACGCTGCACAGCCATGGTCTAGGTTTGAATAAACGGAACCCACACTTGCATACCCGCCGGCGCGCGATTGGCCCAGGCATAGTAGGGAATGAAGTACAGCGATGTTGCACTGCTCTTTGTGACCGCGCGCGTGGTCGGAAAGTACAACGATCTCTCCGCGTTCAGGTTGAGGTCGCCGGGATGCTCGAGCACGACCACGCCATCCAGCAGTTCAGGGCGCCAGACGGCCTTCGTTTCCCCTTGCAGCTGAGTCGAAAACAGCGACAGGTTCGAGTCGCCTGCATGCCCGGGCTGATCCAGAGATTCCATGCAAAACACGATGGGCCCGCGGCGGAAAGCTACACGCCCCAGATCCTCGGCAACAGACTGATTGGCGCGCAGCAACTGAGTGCTCATGTCAAAAGATAGATGTATCTTGTCACCTTGAGCCCAGCGCCTCCGAAGCGCGAGATACTCGCCCGGAACCGCGCCCTCGACGGCGACACCGTTCACATGTACTGCGTTTTTTTGCGACCATCCAGGGATGCGGACAAACACAGTGAATACTTTCGCTTCCATCGGGTTGACCGTAAGTGAGACATCCCCTTCCCACGGGTAGCGGGTGACTTGCCTGATGGAAAACGCAGTTCCATCCTGCAGATGCCACTTCACTTCAGAATTGTCGTAGAAATGCACATAAACGCCATCTGCGCTGGTGCTGTAAAAGTAGCCAGGCAACGAAGCAAACGTCCGTTCGAGATTCGGCGGACAGCAGGTGGTGTCATACCAGGGATTCCGTATCTTGCCCCCAACCAGATGCCGGTCCCTCGAGTCTCCGGTAGGATCGAACGCCAGCGGATTCCGATAGCAATAAGTTCGCCCATCGAGCGACATGCCCGAGTTGATGCCGTTGTAAAGAGCGCACTCCATCACGTCAGTAAAGCGGGCTTCTCCCGATGCGGCGAGCATCCGCCAATTCCACATCATATTGCCGATTGCGGCGCAACTCTCACCATAGGCGCGTGCGTTGGGTAGCTCGTAGGCGTCGCCAAAGGCTTCTCCCGTTGCCCGTGCGCCCACCCCGCCGGTCACGTACATCTGATGCGCAACCAGATCGTCCCAGAGTACATTCAGAGTCTTCCAGTATTCCGGATCGCCGGTTTCCAGGTAGTAGTCCGTAGCTCCACAACATGCGTACATGGCGCGCACGGCGTGGCCTTCGAGCCGGGTGCGGGAAGTAAACGGAACACCGCAGAACATGTAGGTGACCTGTTGAGCGGCGAGCGGAATGCGTTCGTCGCCATGAAGAATATAACCAGCAAGCTCTACGTACTTGCGGTTGCCGGTGGTGCGGTAGAGCTCGATCAAAGACATTTCGATTTCGGGATGACCCGACACGATCGGTTTTTGATTCGAGCCGGGGCCATAATCAGGAAGCACGAATCCATCGACAAAGCGGATGCCTGCTTTCAGCAGGGTCGGGTCGCCGGTGGCGCGATAGTAGGCGATCGCCCCTTGCAGCATATGGCCGAGGTTGTACATCTCATGGCCTGTCTCCTGAATTTCCGGCAGCATACGCTTCTCCGCCAGCGGACCTACGAAATAGGTGTCGAGATATCCGGACGGCTCCTGCACAGCCACCACTTCAGCAATCATTTTCGAAGAGGTCTCACGCAATTGCGGGTTGTCCCCTGACTGAAGGGCGAAACCGACTGCCTCGGTCCACTTATATATGTCCGAGTCGGAAAAGACTGGCCCCTTTTGCGGGCTGGATGACTTTCCTTGCAGGCGCAGAAAATTGTCCATGCGCCCGTGCGCGATCAGCTCGTCATGCATGCTGGGAATGCTGGATTCGACATTGGCGGTTCTCCGTTGAGACCAGAAGCCCTGCCCGATGACCACAGCGCTCACCGGAACCGTCTTCAGGCGGGCATAAGGCGATTTCGTAAGATCGATCACACCCTTCTCTTTCCAGTCTGGCAAGGGAGTCGTGGGTGAATGCTGCCCTTCGTCCAGCAACGAAATCAAACTCGAGCCTGATGAGAGCGACAGCGCCCTGGCTGCGGGGCCAACGGCCGCAGCAGTGGCGAAAAGAAAGGAACGGCGAGAGAAAGGAATTGGCACGCAAACGCCTCCTGGATTTGGGCGCGAATTCGGGCTGCGCTATCGGCGGAATCTTACTCCCTTTTGTGAGATCTAGTAAACGTTTCCAGAACCCCCCCGGCCGTAATCCTTGACACCGCTTCGTTGCCCGGGTAAACCTTTCCTGGCGACGCCGGAGGGATGCGTGCCTCGGACTTTTACTAGACGAAGCCTCTTACAAAGTGCGGCGGCGGGGACAGCCGGTCTTCTGCTCGAGCTAAGTCTGCCCGCCTCCAGTGCCCTCGCAGACCCAGTTACCGGACCGCCTCTGCTGGCTCTCACCATGACTGCAGTGAGTGAGAACATCTTGCGTGTCACCATCGCAGCGGCCGGCGAACCGATGGGCCGGCTCTACGCCGATGGCAGCCTTGCTCCACGAAAGTGGCCTCATCCACTGGCCACAGCCCTTGCCGGAAAATCACCGCAGGTCCTGAACTGGGGATCGAGAAGGCTCGAAGTACACACCGATCCTCTCCGCCTCACGGTTCTTCAGCAAGATCAACGCATCCTGCAGGAGCTACAGTTCCATCAAAATTCGGCGCAATTGCAATTCCTTTGCGGCGACGGCCCCGTTTATGGATTAGGCGCAGGCGCGCACGCTCTTGATCGCCGCGATACCACCGATGCCATGCGGAACGGCCAGGTGGGCGACGATCTTAAAATCTACGGCGCACATCTTCCTATCCCATGGCTGATGGGCTCCAACGGTTGGGGACTGTTCTTTCACGAACCGCAAGGGTCCTTCAACATCGGTATGAAGTCTGGCGTATTCAAGCCAAACGAAAGTGCCCGTGGTTATGACATTTTCCTGCTGGCCGCACACAGCCCGGCGGATTTGCTTGGCCAATTTGCCGCGCTCACAGGATTCCCCCACATGCCGCCCTTGTGGGCACTCGGATACCAACAGTCCCACCGAACGCTGGCGGGCCGCGAGGAGGTACTCGAGGAGGCGAAGACTTTTCGTGAAAAGCAATTGCCTTGCGACGCATTGATTTACCTGGGAACCGGGTTTTGTCCTTCGGGATGGAATACCGGTCACGGGTCGTTCGCCTTCAATGAAAATGTCTTTCCCGATCCCGTGGCGATGATCCGTCAGCTGCACCAGGAGCATTTTAAGGTGGTGTTGCATGTTGTAAACCCTCCTGTGAATCTGTATGGCGAGGTAAGCAACACAGGTGCAGCCGCGGAAGATCCTGCGAATGCTGCGAAGTACTGGTCGCACCATGTGCCGCTCGATCGCATGGGAATTGACGGATGGTGGCCCGATGAAGGGGATCCGTTACCGGCCTCTTCGCGGCTGGTTCGCAACCGGATGTATTTTGACGGCGAACGGCAGGTGCGGCCAAACCGTCGGCCGTTTGCCCTGAACAGGAATGGCTACGCGGGGTTGCAAAGATACGGTTGGCTGTGGTCAGGCGATGTTTTCTCCACCTGGAAAACGCTCGCCGCCCAAGTGATGGAGGGAATCAACATAGGGCTGAACGGAATTCCCTATTGGGGTACGGACATAGGTGGCTTTGTTCCCACCCGGGAATTCACCGCCGAGCTCTTTCTGCGGTGGTTTCAGTTCAGCTCCTTTTGCCCGCTCTTTCGCGGTCACGGCCGGACCTGGAAACTGCGGCTGCCGTGGGGCTGGAATACCGGCGACTATGGTCCACCGGAACTCACGCCGGCCTTTTCAGTGAACGACCTGCCGCGACCTGAGGACCTGCACAACCCTGCGGTTGAGGAAATTTGCCGCAAATATTTGAACACCCGATACCAACTGCTGCCCTACATTTACTCCGCGGTGGCCGAGACGCACAGAACAGGGATGCCTCTGATGCGCGGTCTCTGGCTGCATTTTCCTGAGGACGAAAAAACGCAGACCATGGCCGACGAGTATATGTTCGGTCCGGCACTATTGGTCGCACCCATGCTCTCAGCAGGTGCAACTACGCGCAGTGTCTATTTGCCGGCGGGGACCTGGTGGAATTTCTGGACGCATGAAGAGAGCACGGGAGGCAAAACCATCGAAGTGCCGGCGCCCCTTGATACCATCCCGGTCTTTGTTCGAGCGGGAACCACGCTGGCGATGGGACCCGTCAAGCAATTTACAAACGAAGAATCATCCGTGCCGATCTCGTTGACCGTGTATCCCGGTGCGGATGGTTTGTCTGCGCTTTATGAAGACGACGGCGAAACCTACGCTTTCGAGCGAGGTGCTTTCTCGTCCACTGAATTACGCTGGAACGATTCCACCCGCACATTGGAAATAAGCTCCCGCGGAGGCTCAGCCCAGACCAAACGGCAATTCACCGTAGGCTTGCCTGGGATGTCCACAAGACAAATTCTGTATGACGGTAAGGCAGCCAGGATTCGTCTTCGGTGATAGGCCCTGTGGGGCCGCCCCCCCGCGCTTTAGAGTCTTTGTGGGAACTCGGGTTTTTATCAGGGCACGACTTTTAGTCGTCCGCACATGCTTGAAAATAGTTTGGGCTTAGCCCCTGAGGCACTCCCGCTTTCACAATTCTTGAGGTTCTCACGCAGACTTCTTTAGCGCTGGCTGTGTTGCGCGTGGCCGCCAATCCGGTTTTTCGTATGGGCGCAGTCGAGATTTCGGGGGATGCCGGTTGACCTCTTCCCTGCTACCGAAATGCGCAACTACGGTTGGTACCCATCCGCCATCCACTTGGCAAACCGATCAATGCTGGATTGAGGCCACGGACCTTCTCCTCTCGGTGGGGGCGGAGGCATTACCGGGCCGCCGATACCTCGAATCCGGTCGTAGATCGCAGCTGCGTGTGACTTCACGTCGTCATAACTTGCCAGGTTGAACGCCTTGCTCATGGCTTTAATATCGCGCTCGGTAAAGAGCGGACGTATATCTTGCTGGAAGCCGGTCAATTGTGTCATTGCCATCACCTTAGTGGGAATGTTGTTGCGAATGCGGATGCGGCCAACAAAGTATCGGAGATGCGAGGCAAAGCGCACCGCAAACGTGCGCCAGGCAATTGGACGCTGAATTCTCCACGGCATCGCTGATTTCGACCATACGCCGCGCATGCTCCAGGACCTCCGATCCGGCATCGGTCAAGCGCAATCTCCTTGTGGAACGTTGCACCAGGCGCACCCCGAGCTTAGCCTCCAGTTCGGCAATGCGGCGGCTCACCGTGGAAGTGGGCATTTTGAGAATACGAGCAGCGGCAGAAAAGCTATTTGCTTCAACAACGTGCGCAAACACGACCAGGGCGTTGAGATCGGTCATGAAACCTTCCCAGGAATGGGATGCTGCCTTGCAATCTTACCGTTAATGGTGCCTCAGGCGCATGACCACGCCGGCAGGCCGCTAGTTGACGGTGCGCTTGACCAGTTGCAGCTCTTTTTCCGAGGCCCAGCGTTGCGGAGATATCGCGATCGGATTTCGACTTAGCAAATAATGATCGCCGTCTTCCGCAATATGAGCGATGTAGGAATCGGCCTGATCGCCCTTCTGGCGGACAACATCGCCATAGAGAAATTTGTGGGACATTCGGAGGAACCTCGGCAAAGTAGAGTTCTGCAACGCCAGAGCGCTCGAGCGGGGGATCTGCGTCCCACTCAACATCGACGCACACGGAGAAGTATTGCATAACCAGCTGCCGGAGTACCCTGCAACCATCGCGTGATTGCAGATTCGTGCTAGAGCCCGCTCCGGGGAGAAAGACAACTGGGCCAGCCGCCACTCGTGGCGCACGTTTGCAGGAAGCTTCCCGGTCGCAAACTGCAGAATTTATTGGTGGAGCTAAGCGGGATCGAACCGCTGACCTCCTCGTTGCGAACGAGGCGCTCTCCCAGCTGAGCTATAGCCCCACAAAGGCAGGAACAACGAGCTTTATTTTAGCAGCCAGGACATCGATGCGGAAAAACGCGGCCTCAGGCTTTCATGGAGCCCTGCTCCAGTGTGTCGAAAAGCGCGTCGAGGTGAGTCGTAGATATCTGGCCCTGTGCCAGGCCAGGCGAGCCGCCGCCCCGAACCCCATAGGCTGCCAGAGTCTCGCGCAGCAGGCTTCCGCAGTCAATTTTCCAATTCGCTCCAGCTGCGAACACCACCCGGGCCGGTTCCTCCTGAACAGTAGCCAACAAGGCGAGCGTCTCCGGCGATGTTGCCGTGAGTCGGGAAGCCAGCAACTTCACGTAGGCCGCGTCCTTGTCCGCCAGCGTGTGGCGGATGATTCGCCGCCCCGCCTGCAACGGATGTCGCAACAACAGGCTTGCCGCATGATATTCCGCAAGTTCCTCAGTGAGCTTTTGCCGCGCCTTGTGCGATGCCTTGCCCTCAGCTAGCTGGCGATCCACAGCTTCTGCCGCTTCCGGGCGTCCGACCGAAAGAGCCGCGGCCGCGCGGGTAAGCGTTGCCAAATCCCGCCGGGCCGTCAGCGCCGCGCGCATGCCGCAGACGAATTCGACGCGTAGCCCCTGGCGCACGCGCTCCGTGCCGCGGACTAGCAGCACTCCGATCTGGCCGGTGGAACGGACATGGGTGCCACCGCAGGCATTGAGATCGACTTCATCGATCTCGATCAACCGGATATCTCCTTCTCTCTCTGGCAATTTATGGAGCATCCCGGCGGCGAGCAGCATCTCGGCTTCCGCGCGAGGGATGGTTCGCATGCTGACGGCGCGATCCTGGGCGATGATGTCGTTTACCAAATCTTCCACCCGCTCCAAATCCACCGGCGTGATGGTGTCGCGGGCGAGATCGATAGTCGAAGTCATTTCGCCCAAATGGAAGGAGACTGTGGCTGCGGCCAGCTCGCGGTACAGCATGGCAGAAAGCAGATGCTGCCCGGAGTGTTGCTGCATGTGATCGCGGCGCCGCGCCCAGTCGATGTGGCCACGAACTGCTGTTCCGGCCGACAAGGGTTTAGGCGTAGTGTGCCATACCTCTCCCTGCTCGTCTTCCTCCACAGCGAGAATCGGGGCCTCGAGCCGGGCTCCGCTGGAAGCGGTTGCCGTGAGCAGACCCGTATCGTGCGGCTGGCCGCCGCTGGTGGGATAAAAAGCGCTTTGGTCCAGGGCGATCTGCCACAAGGATTGCCCACCGGTCCGGGATACCTCGCGAATGTCTGAGACATGCGCATCGAATGAAGACAGCGATGGATCTGCGTAGTAGAGCCGGTGAGACATCCTGCACGTTATTCTATCCGGGGGGACTACCGTTGCCACTGATCGCAGGGCTATTCATTGGGGCCGCCCTTCTGTCGGGCGCCGGAGCAGCACAGGATTGCACTGAGCTGCTGCAGGCGCAGGATGCGAAGGCAGTGGCCGCATGCAAAGCGCAATTCGACGAGGCGGAAAATGCGCCAGCCACGGAACGCATGGCGCGTATCATCGCCGGTGATGAATATGGTGTTGCCCTGCTGGCGGTGGGGCATCAACCCAAACAATCGCTCGATCCTTTTAACCGGGCCATTGCGCTGCTGCCGGCAAGCACGGTGAAACCCGATAGCCTGCAGTGGGCAGTAGCCTACTGGCACCGGGCCACGGCCTATCAACAGCTGGGCCAGTGGGAACTGGCATCTGCCGATCTGCATACAGCAGAAACGACCTTCACCAGCGCCATCACGGCCTCGGCGGGCGATGCGCCACGGGAACAGCATTTCCGGCAATTACGGCAGCGGGTGCGGCAGCAGCATGCAGACGTGCTGGAACATGCAGGCAAGCATCGCGAGGCACAAAAGCTGTTAGCTACACAATAGTGCTATGAACCGGCCCTTCCGGAAGTCCCACGCTGGCATGCTCCTCCGGCATAATCAATGTATCCACCGGGAGTGTTATGCGAGTTTGTATCCGCAGTTGTGTGGCGCTGCTCATGATGTCGCCGGTCCTTCTGCCTGCTCAACAGGCGCCGCCGCCCTCTCCTCTGCCTTCCGGTCCTACCTTGTCGGACGAGGATAAGGCCAACCAGCTTAGCGAACAGGTTGGCAAGCTGATGGTCAAGTGCGTCAACCTGCTGACGGCTCAGGATCCATTGTCGCTCGATTATTGCAAGCAGCAGCGCGATCTGGCCGATCAATACCCTCCGCATCAGCGGCTGGTGGATAAGATGATGGCCCACGATGAGTACGGCATCGCGCTCGCGGCCTTTGACCACAAACAGGAGGCGTTAGCGGAGTTCGACACCGAAATCGGGCTGGTTCCGAAAGCCGTCAAGCCCGGCTCGCCGGAGTGGAGCACAGCCTACTGGCACCGCGCGATGATCTACACCCAGATGGGGCAGAACGAGAAGGCGGAGCACGACTACCACGTCGCAGAAGAGAACCTGCGCAAGCCTCTCCCCACCGCGGACGCTGCTGCCGTACAAAAGAAGCGGCGGGCGATCCTGCGCCAGCATGCCGCCTTGCTCGAAAAGGAAGGCAAGACGGAAGCTGCGCAAAAGTTGTTGGCTGAGGCGGCCAGGTAGAGGAATGACAGAAGAAGCATCGCCGAAAGAGCGGCCACGCATGAAGGACGTTCCACGTAATGTCGAGCCCTATTTCATTGCTTTTCTGCTTAAGGGCGAGCGGTGGAACGATCCCGAAGACGCACACGACCT
>Ga0335075_10010425_pt1 | contig 14108 bp, 12 predicted proteins | sample Lox_Sample_24_FD_206723 | JGI IMG/M metagenome (GOLD analysis project Ga0335075, IMG submission 206723) | Soil microbial communities from Loxahatchee National Wildlife Refuge, Florida, United States - Lox_Sample_2.4 | ecosystem: Environmental > Terrestrial > Soil > Wetlands | place: USA...
GCTGCGGCGTCCAGTTCCCGCCCTCGGGGAACAGCAGCAGCGCGTCCCCCCCGCCGAGGCCGGCCGCCAGCCGTCTGATCTGCCTGATCTGGTCGGCCTGGGGCCTGCCGCGGGCGGCCCTGCCGCCTCCGAGCGCGGGCGAGCGCCGGCGCAGGAATGCGTTGGGGACCCGGTTGGCCACGACGTCCAGGCTCGGGTCCAGTTGGAGGGTTGCCTTCATCACCACCCGGGGACGCCGGCCGCAGACCGTGAGCAGGTGGTGGACGACAAGCAGCGAGTCGCCTGGGCCCGCGTGCCGGCTCAGCACGATGACCGGGCGGTCGTCGGCCGGGGCGTCGTCCGGCGGTCCGGCCACCTCCACCCGGAGCCCGCACGCGCGCTCGGCCGCCCGGTAGATCTGCTTGAGGAACCGCTCCATCACCGCATAGTGGCGGGTCCGGTAGGGCTCGGTGTCAAGCCGCCCGCCGAACCCGCTCGCGATCCACAGGCAGAGCAGCACGGTGAGCGCTGCCATCTCGCCGACCGACCAGGTGAGCGCCAGCCACGCCACCCGCAGCGGCCGGGACCGGTGCCCGTGTCCCGTCCACCGTCTGACTAGCGCCGAGGCCAAGCTCGCAAGGGCCACCAGCGGGGTCAGGGCGACCAGGCAAGCCGCGATCACGACGACGAGCGGCACCAGCGCAAAGCGGCGTACCAGCGTCGGCGGAAGCATCGGCGTCTCCTGGGGTCGGTCAGCGGCAGGCGGCCTGCTGGGCGAGGTAGCTCGCTGACGCCGCGTGCGCGCGGTCGATGCTGTTACTTACCTTAATTCTGCTCCGATAACGGAACTGGCCGAGTCCGGGCTGAGGCTGGTCGCCGCCCGAGGGCAGGACGTGCACCCGGACGCCGGCCGGAATCGCCGCCATCTCCTCGTGGAACCGGTGCCTGCGCGCGATCTCGAACGCGACCAGGCCCACCTCCCACGGCCGCGTCGGAACCGGAAGCTGGCTCTCTATCCTCCCGACGTGCAGCACGTAGACGGTGGTGGCGCCCAGCGCGATCGCCCGGCCGACCGGGATGGAGTGGACGAGCCCGCCATCAAAATAGTGGCGCCCGTCGATTTCAACCGGGGGCAGCAGCCCCGGCACCGCGCACGACGCCATGACGGCCGGCACCAGCGGGCCGGACTCGAACCAGCGCGCGGTCGCGTCCTCGATGCTGGCGGCGACGCAGTGGAAGGGCACCCTCAGGTCGGCGAAGTCCTCGACCGGGAGCGTCTCGGCGAGCATCTTCCGCAGCGGCTCGATGGCGTGCAGGTGGGTACCCGACCGCACCAGTCGCACGGCCCGCCCGAGCACGGTCTCACTGAACACCACCCGCAGGGACTCCCCCTGCCAGAGCTCACTCAGCCGCCCCGCCGCCCCGCCCGGGTCAGCCGCCACGAACGCGCCGTTCACCGCCCCGATCGACGTGCCGACGACCAATTCGGCTCGCACCCCTGCCTCGGCCAGCGCGCGCAGCATCCCGACCTCATGCGCCCCAAGCAGCCCTCCGCCGCCAAGCACGAAAGCAGTAGTCACGCTTCGCAGGCTTTCCGCCTCACCTGACCGCAAACCCCGCGAGAGGTCACAGGCCGGTGTTAGACCAGTTGATCGTCTCCGGGGCGATCAGCCTGGAAATCTGGTGGCCGCCAGCCCGGAGAAAACAAGACCACCCAACCGGATTTCCTGATGACCGTTGACATACCGCCGGCTGTGCCACTTCTGACCCCGTGGCCCCAAGGCCAGAAACCGATTCAACTCTGTGGCCCCCAGGGCCAAAACGGATGTAGCCCTGGGGGCCACAGGCCCGCTCTATCGGGCCCTGTGGCCCCCAGGGCTATAACGCGGCGGGAGGTAGTCCTGCCGAAGGCCGGAATGATGGAGCCGGTGGAGGTACCCGGCCTGATGGGCGTGACCGCCAGAACCAGAGAGGAGACGTAAGGAATGCGGAGACCTAAGGGGTTAAGAGAACCCACGCCCCGGTTTGCGGCGAAGCCGCACCGGGGGGTACGGGGGCCAGGGGGGATGGGGGGCGGGAGCCCCCATGCTGGAGAACTGTCCCCCCGGGTGACTGCAAGGCCCGGGAAACTGGGCCCAAGGCCCAGCGAACGCGGAAGGGTGAGTGCGGCGGCGCGACCGCTCAGCCGCCGCAGACGGGGGCACTGCGGGACGAGCATTTCCATTCGCGGACGGGGGGACCGCGTGGTCGCAGCGCCGCCGCACACCGTCACCATACAAGGAAGCGGATACCCAAACAAGTCGGGAAGTTAAGGACACGCCGGCGAGCGCAACGCGGGCCGCGGACGCGACCAACGTCACGCCGGCCTGGGTCGCCCGACGGTCCTAAGCTTGGGCCATGGCTGAGTTTTCCTTCACCGATCTGCTCCCGCTCGGGCATGACGACACCACCTACCGGAAGATCGCCGACGGTGGAGCGGTAGCCAAGGGCCCGTTCGGAAGAGACTTTCTTGAAGTTGACCCTGAGGCGCTCACCCTGCTGAGCCGGAGCGCGTTCAGGGACATCGCCCACCTGCTCCGTCCCTCGCACCTGCGGCAGCTGCGGGCCATCCTGGACGATCCCGAGGCGTCGCCGAACGACCGGTACGTCGCGCGCGACCTGCTGCAGAATGCGAACATCGCGGCCGGCGGGGTGCTGCCGATGTGCCAGGACACCGGCACCGCGATCGTGATGGGCAAGCGCGGCCAGCAGGTCCTGACCGACGGGCGCGATGAGGAGCACCTTGCCCGCGGCGTCTACGACGCTTACACGCAGCTGAACCTGCGCTACTCCCAGATGGCCCCGCTGACCATGTGGGATGAGAAGAACACGGGTTCCAATCTGCCCGCGCAGATCGAGCTCTACGCGACCGCCGGGGACGCCTACAAGTTCCTCTTCATGGCCAAGGGCGGCGGCTCGGCGAACAAGTCGTACCTGTACCAGGAGACCAAGGCGGTGCTGAACCCGACGCGGATGGCCTCGTTCCTCGAGGAGAAGATCCGCGCCATCGGGACGTCGGCCTGCCCGCCGTATCACCTGGCCATCGTCGTCGGCGGCACCAGCGCGGAGTACGCGCTCAAGACGGCCAAGTACGCGTCGGCGCGGTATCTCGACACGCTGCCGACCGAGGGCTCGATGCTCGGCAACGGCTTCCGGGACGTCGAGCTCGAGCAGACGGTTCTGGACATCACCAGGAAGATCGGGATCGGCGCGCAGTTCGGCGGAAAGTACTTCTGCCACGACGTGCGGGTGATCAGGCTGCCCAGGCACGGGGCGTCCTGCCCGGTGGCGATCGCGGTCTCCTGCTCGGCCGACCGGCAGGCGCTCGGCAAGATCACCGCCGATGGCGTCTTCCTCGAGGCCCTGGAGACCGACCCGGCGCAGTACCTGCCGGACCCGGCGTCGGTTGCCACCGGCGCCACCGAGGTCGTGTCGATCGACCTCAGCCGGCCGATGGCGGAGATTCGCGCGGAACTCGCCCGGTATCCCGTCAAGACGCGGCTTTCGCTGACCGGGACCATGGTCGTCGCGCGCGATATAGCCCACGCGAAGATCGCCGAGCGGCTCGACGCGGGCGAGTCGATGCCGTCGTATCTGCGCGACCACCCGGTGTACTACGCCGGCCCGGCCAAGACCCCGGCCGGATACGCATCCGGGTCGTTCGGGCCGACGACGGCCGGACGGATGGACTCCTACGTCGAGCGGTTCCAGGCGGCCGGCGGATCGCTCGTCATGCTCGCGAAGGGCAATCGGTCCGCGGCCGTGACCGAGGCCTGCAAGCGCCACGGCGGGTTTTACCTGGGCTCGATCGGCGGCGCCGCGGCGCGACTCGCGCAAGACTGCATTACCAAGGTTGAGGTGCTGGAATACCCGGAGCTCGGGATGGAGGCGGTGTGGAAGATCGAGGTCAAGGACTTCCCCGCCTTCATCATCGTCGATGACAAGGGAAACGATTTCTTCGCCGAAGCGGCCGGTCCGCTGTTGTCCATCGGCAGCCACCCCTAATCGCTGATATCGTCCGGTCTATGCCCCCTATGACAGGGCGGGTCATCGCCGGGCGTTACAACCTCCAGCACCCCATCGGCCGTGGTGCCATGGGAGTCGTGTGGCGTGCCCGCGACCAGATCCTTGACCGCGACGTCGCAGTCAAGGAGGTCGTGATCTCCTCCCTGATCGGTGAGGAGGAGCGGCGGAACGCCTATAAGCGAACGCTGCGCGAGGCGCGGACCGCCGCGCGGTTGTCTCATCGCGGCCTTGTCGCCGTCTATGACGTGGCCGAGGAGGACGGCAGGCCCTGGATCGTCATGGAGCTTGTCCCGTCCCGGTCGCTGGATCAGGTACTGACGGTGGAGCGGCGACTGGCGCCGCTGCGGGTCGCCCGGATCGGTCAGCAGCTGCTGTCCGCGCTCGCCGCCGCGCACCTCGCCGGGGTCCTGCACCGGGACGTGAAGCCGAGCAACGTGCTGATCGCCACCGACAGGACCGGCACCGGCTGGGATGAGCGGGCGGTGCTGACCGACTTCGGCATCGCGCAGTTCGAGGGCGACCCCCGGCTGACCCAGACCGGCATGGTGATGGGCTCCCCCGGTTTCACCGCGCCCGAGCGGATCCGCGGCGGCGACGCCACGCCCGCGTCCGACCTCTGGTCGCTCGGGGCCACGCTGTACGCGGCGGTCGAGGGACGCGGCCCGTACGAGCAGCGCGGCGGCGCCATCACCACGATGTCGGCCATCATCAACGAGGACGCGCCGGTCGCGGCGCACGCTGGGCGGCTCGCCCCGGTTATCGAGGCCCTGCTGCGCCGGGACCCCTCGTCGCGGCCCGCTGCGCCCGCCGCGGCGCGGATGTTCGCCTATGTGCTGCCGCTGCTTTCCGCCGCCGAATTGGAGTCGCCCGCTCCGGCCCACCCGCCGACCGCGGCGTCGCCGGCCCGACCTTCGGCCAGCGCCATCGCGCCCGCGCCGGCGAGACCACCGGCCCGCGTGCCTGCGTCCGGATCCTCGAGCCCGGCCAAGCCGGAACCGGCTCGCGAGCTGGCCGCGGCCGCCGCGCCGGCCGCGATCGCCGCGCCGGCCGCGATCGCCGCGCCTGCGCCCGCAGTCGCGGTCCCGGCGACGACAGCGGAAGACGGAGCGGCCGCCATCGCCCGGCCCTCCGCCAGACGATCGGGCGAAGGCCGGGCGCCGACCGCAGCGGCAGCGGCACCACCACCGGCATCGTCGGCAGCGGCATCAGCACCGTCGGCACCGGCATCTGCGGAGGCATCGCCGTCGGCAGAGGCGGCAGCGGAACCGGTGTCGGCCGACGCGCCGGCGCCGGACTCGGTCACGGAGCCGGCAACCGAGCCAAGCCCGGGGGCTCAGGCGCGCGGGGCGAAGACGCCGAAGGCGGGCGCACCGGAGGCCGCCGGCGAGGTGGAGGCCGCCGACGACACGGAAGCGGCCGACCCGGAAGTGAGCGCCGGCGCCGCCGAGGAGGCGACGCCGGCGCCATCGCCCGGCGCGGACGAAGACGCGGACGCGGACGCGGAGGCGGCGGCCGGGCGGGCGGCAGAAGCCGCCCTGGACGCAGCGGCCGACGGCGACGCTGACTCCGTCGCGGACGTGGCGGCAGTGCCGGTCGACGAGGCCGTGTCCGCCGTGGATGCGGTATCGGCGGTCGAGGCGCCGCAGACGCCCGACGACGTCGAGGACGCCGGCGCGCCGGTTGCGGCGGACGCCGCCGTGGGCGCGGCCGAACGCGCGGAGACGGGCGCCGTAGAGCCCGGCGCGGACGGCTCCGAGACCGACCCGAGGTTGACCCGATCCCGGCAGCCGAAGCCGAAGCCGAAGCCGAAGCCGGCTCCGACGTTCACCGCCGCGAGGCCCGGGGAGCGGCCTCCCGCGCCGACGTTCTCGGCCGCGCGGCCGGATCAGCCCGGCACCGCCCAGCGGACGCCCCAGGCGGCTCGCGGGGCCGCGCAGCCCTCGGTCGCGCAATCGGCCATGCCGCCCTACTGGCCGACGCCTAAAGCGGCGGTCTCGCCCGGCGGGCAGTGGTCTGCGGCAGCGCAGTCCGAGGGAGGGACCCCGCAGTACGGCCCTCATCCGGGTGCCGGGGCGTCGGCGCCCGGCGCTGGCAGTCAGTACCCGGGACCGTCCAAGCAGTACGCCGACCTGGCTACGCAGTATCCGCCGGCGCCGGTCGGGGGCACCGAGCAGCGTCGGCGGGGATCACGGTGGTGGATCGTCGTGGTGATCTGCGCCGTGCTGGTCGCCGCCGCGATCGGCGCGGGCACCGCTCTGGCCCTGCGTCACAACAGCAGCGGCACCACCGGCACCGGGACGACGGCGGTGGTCCAAGGTCGCGAGCCCAAAACCGACTTCGGGTCGGTGAACGCGCTCAACAACCCGTCGACCAGTCTCCCGGCGGGCTGGACGACGGAGACGGTGACCTCGTCCGCGCACCACACGACGGCCGGCTTCACCGTTGACGTGCCGCCGGGCTGGACCGAGAAGCCCAAGGGACTCGCGACCTACTTCTACGGTGACGACAACATGGTGCTCGACGTCGACCTGAGCCCGCACACCTACCCTGACAACATGGTGCAGGAGGCCGAGCACCTCCAGCAGCAGCAGGCGGTACTCGGGGACGCGTTCCCCGGCTATCAGCGTCTCCAGCTTGAGGCGGTGCCGGTCCGCGGCGCCCACGGCGCGTTCTGGCAGTTCACCTGGTCCTTGAAGGGCGAACGAGTGCGGACCGACGACATCCTGTTCGTGCTGCCGACGTCGGCCGGCAAGCAGTCCTACGCGGTGTACATCAGGGCGCCGAACGACGGGTGGAACAGCAGCTACCTGCCGATCTTCGAGAAGATCCTGCCGACCTTCGAGCCCGTCACCGCGTCCTAACGTGAAAAGCCCGGTCCCGCGACGGGGGGAGTCGCGAACCGGTCCTTCAAAGCGAATTCTGCAAATTCGACAGCAGTCGGGTCGTTCAGGTAGTCCGACCCGAACATGGCCATCCTGTTTCCTGGCAACGATTGCGGGATGCCGTAGGCGCCGGACGGGTTCTGGGCGTAGACGTTCCAGCCGCTCTCCTGCTGCCACAGGTCGTACAGGCAGGCCCACTGGGCCGCCTTGCTGAACCCGTAGCCGACGAGTTCCTCCTCGCCGATCACCATGGCTGCACTTGGGTCGGCCGACGGCGCCGACCGCCAATCACGCCGAAAGACAATGCCGGAAAAGACATCGGCCACCCACGACCTCGCCAATAAAGGCCGCGGATCCTTTGCCTTTCCGCTAAGCGAATTTAGCGAATTCGACAGCGAACGGGTTGGATTAGTAGTACCCGTCCGCCTCTTCGTGCGCCCACGCGGCGCATGGCGTGCCGTAGACCGATTGGATATAGCCGAGGCCCCAGATAATCTGCGTCTTCGGGTCCGTCTGCCAGTCGGCGCCGGCGCTCGCCATCTTGTCACCGGGCAGTGACTGCGGGATGCCGTAGGCACCGGACGGGTTCTCAGCGTAGACGTTCCAGCCGCTCTCCTGCTGCCACAGGTCGTACAGGCACGGCCACTGGGTCGACTCGCTGAACCCGAAGTCGACGAGCTCGTCCTCGCCGATCACCTCGGCCGAGCTCGGGTCGGCCGGAGGCGGCGTTCCGGTAATGCCGGTGCCGGTCTGGATGCCGGAGCTGTCCGAAGCGTCGTTGGCGGCAGCCTGCTGCGCGGCCAGGATCTGCGTCGGATCAGCGTGCGCGGGCTTGGAGGCCACGGTCAGCGTCTCGGCGGCGTCGTTCATCGCGATGATCGTCGCCCGCTCGTTCTCGAGCGCGGTGACCTGGCTGCTCTGCCCCAGCGAGTCGATCGACTGGAAGAGCCCGCTGGCGCCGCTGCCGCTTGTGTTCAGCATCTTCGCCGCGACTAGGACCCCGACGACGAGCAGCACCGCCATCCCCAGCGCGGGCACGACGACGCCGGTCCGGTGGAACAGGCCCCGCTTCTTCTTCCGCGCGCTCCGTGGCCCGATCGGGTTGACGGGAGCAGCGACGCGAGTCTCCGAGTCCCCCTCCGATGCCGGAGTTGTGGCTTCGAGCATCGCCGTCCGGTGTCGTGACAAAGCAGTCCCTTCCGGTGCATGTTGTGCATATATCGCACCCATCTACCGCTGCCGAACAACGATGCCAGAAGGAGACATCGGCCGCCCGCGACTTCACCAAGAAAGGCCGCGAGGTTCTCTTACCATTCCGTGACACAAATCACGGGGCAATAACACGGACCGTGATCGGTCGCATGACAGGAGCCGCAAACTACGAGATGATCGGCGCCATGAACGACGTAGCGCGTCCCTCGGAGGCTCCCTTGACGGCGGACCCCTTTGCCCGCGCGGCGGCCAGCGCCGCCACGCTGAAGAGCCTCGCCGGAGCGGACGGCTTCGACGCCGTCGTGGTGCTCGGCTCCGGCTGGCTCGCCGCCGCCGACGCGATCGGGGCACCCGAAGCCGAAATTTCCATTGCGGACCTAGGCGGATTTGAGCAACCGACGGTAAAGGGTCACACACCGTCCGTTCGATATGTAAGAAAGGGCCAGCTCCGCGTCTTGCTGTACCTCGGACGCATTCATCTTTACGAAGGACACCACCCACACACCGTGGTGCACGGGGTGCGCACCGCGATCGCCGCGGGCTGCCGGACCGTCGTGCTCACCAATGCCGCGGGCGGCATCAACGCGGGCTACGCGGTCGGGCAGCCGGTCCTGATCAGCGATCACATCAACCTGACCGGCCGCTCCCCGCTCGCGGGGCCACTGCCGGAGGACGTGCCCTCCCGGTTCACCGACCTCACCCACACCTACTCGGGCCGCCTGCGCGAGCTGGCCAGGCAGCTGGACCCGACGCTGGCGGAGGGCGTCTACGCCGCCGTTCCCGGGCCCCATTTCGAGACTCCGGCCGAGATCAGGATGCTGCGCGCGGCCGGCGCCGACCTGGTCGGCATGTCCACCGTGCTCGAGGCGATCGCTGCCCGGCACCTGGGCGCCGAGGTGCTCGGCGTCTCGATCGCCAGCAACCCCGCGGCCGGGCTGTCGCCGGAGCCGATCAATCACCAGGACGTGCTGGCCGCCACCCAGGGATCCGCCGCCCGCGTCGGCGAGCTGCTGTCGGCGCTGCTCCCCCGCGTGTAGCCGCGCCCGATCGCGGCCGCCCTGTCCCCGGCCACTCCTACGTCCTAAACTGCGGGGATGACCGTCACCTTGACCGAGGCCGAGCGCGCCTACCTGCAGAGCCAGCCGCTGGCCCGCCTGGCCACGGTGGATGGCGCCGGCGCGCCGCAGAACAATCCGGTCGGCGCTTTCCTCGATGACGAGACCGGCGACATCATCATCGGCGGCCACGCCATGGGCGCCAGCCGCAAGTTCCGCAACGTCCAGCGCAACGGCCACGTCGCCCTGGTCATCGACGACCTCGTCTCACGGGACCCGTGGACAGTACGCGGGCTCGAGATCCGCGGTTCCGCGGTCGCGCTTGAGGACGTCGACCCGCCGGTACCGTTCATGAGCCGCGAGGTCATCCGGATCACGCCCACGTGGGTCACCAGCTGGGGCGTCGACCCCGAGGCGCCGGGCCGGTACAGCCGCCGCGCCTGACATGAGCGAGCCGACATCGCCGCCGGGAGCAGAGCGGGCCGGCGCATCGGCCGTGCGGGTCGGCGCTCTCGTTCCGCTGACGCGGCCTGGCTGGGTCGAGGCCGGCCAGCACCTGCTGGCCGGGCTCGAGCTAGCCGTTCACGAGGTCAATGACGCCGGCGGGATCGCCGGAAGACCGCTCGAGCTGGTCGTCGCGGACACCGCCGCCGATCCGCAGAAAGCCGCGGCGGCGGTCGATGAACTGGCTCGGCTGGGCGTGGCCGCCTTGGCCGGGGAGTACCACAGCGTCGTCGCTCGCGCCGCTGCGGCCAGGGCCCACGCCCTCGGGCTGCCGTTCCTCTGCTCGTCGGCGGTTCTCGACGCGCTCACGGAACAGTCAACGGACTGGGTCGCGCGCCTCGCCCCAGCGCAGTCCCGCGGCTGGCAGATCTACGCCGACTTCCTGCTGCGCGCGGGGCACAGCCGTATCGCCGTGGCGGCCGAGTCAAGCGTGTACTGGGCATCAGGGGCCCGCATCCTGCGGGACTACCTCGCTCCACGCGGCGGCACCGTCATCGAACTCGACCTGCGCGCGCTCTCGCCTGAGGCGGTGAACGACGAACTCGCCGGCAATCGCGCGACGGCCCTTCTTCTTCTGGCCGGATACCCGGAGCCGGCCGTGTCGATCGTCAAGTCCGTCCGCCGTGACCAGCGCCTCGCCCACGTCATGATCGGCGCTCCGGCCGGGCAACCGGAGTTCGCCGCGTGGGCGACGTCGCTGGGCGTGGACGGCGCCGCGATCCCGTTCTTGCGCTACCGGCCGGAGCGGCTCGGCCCGCTGGGTACGCGAGTCGAAACTGCCCTGCGCGAGCGGCTGGCCGAAGCGCCCTCCTTCGTCGCCTTCGAGGGCTACGACACGATCGCCGTCCTCGCCGGTGCGCTTCGTTCTGCCGCCGCGGACCGAGCAGGCACGGCCGCAGCCTGGCCGCGGGTTGCCGTCGAAGGCACCCGCGGGCAGATCCGGCTCTCCCGCGCGCCGGGCATCAGCGTCTGGCAATGGGCGTGGGCGCCGATCCAGGTCGTCGATCGGGATCCGGCCGAACCCGATCGGTTCCGGATCCTCCACACCGGCTGAGGCCGCCCTTCTCGCGGTCGCCAGGTTGCCGCCGACCCATCCGTCAGCCCGTCGTTAGAGGCGGCCCCGCGGCCTCGGGCAGAGCCGTCGGCGACGATCAGGCACTTCAGCTACGCCGACCCGCCCCCGTACGGCGCCGACCTCGCGATCCTGGTGCGGCTGGTCGCCAACGGCCGGCTGCACCCGGAGATCGGTCGCGTCACCGACTGGGCCGACACCGCCGGCACGCTCACCGACCTGCGCGATCGGCGCATCCGCGGTAACGCCGTCCTCACCGTGAACTGACGACTGGCAAGGGGAGAAACATGAACACCGACCCGAAGAGCGTCGTCATCTGCTATATCGAAGCCGCCCGCGATGGCATGTCAGCGGTGACCCGCGACAGCTTCGCTCCCGATGCGACCTGGGAGTACCCAGGAGACCTGCCGCTATCGGGGACTTACCAGGGCGTCGACGCGATCGTGGACACCTTTCTCGGCGGCGCCGCCGAGCTGATGGCCCCGTGCACCCAGGTCACGATCGAACTGGTCAACGCGATCGCCGACGGCGACCAGGTGGCCGCCGAGTGGACCTCGCGGGCAACCGGCCGGAACGGCACCCCGTATCGCAACCGCAACGTCGGCATCTTCACCGTCCGCGACGGCAAGATCGTCTCGGTCCGCGAGTACACCGACACGCTGCACGTGGCGCGGGCGCTGTTCACCGGCTGACCGGCACGAGAAGCGATGGCCTGCAATGTCTTGCCGATCGGTCGACGGCACAGATGATCTTCATCGAACAGAATGTCGGTACCTCCATTTAGGGTGGCCTTGAATGTCACCCGGGCATAGAGGAGGAATCGCATGTGCTGGGTATGTGATCACCCCAGGGCCAGCCGGCAGGACTGGATCGACCACCTGCGCGAGACGCTCGCCGAGGAGTGCTGGGTCGTGATCTCCGTGCAGCGCGAGAAGTACCGGCCGCCCTATTCGTACACGGTCGGGCTGACCGACCACGGCAAGCCGGAGATCGTCGTGACCGGCCTGCCCCAGCAGCGCGCGGCCGACGTGCTAAACGGCGTCGCCGCGCACTTCGTGCACGCGGACCCGCCGCCGCCGGGAGAGCGGGTGCCGCTGGTCGGCGGCCCGCTGATCGAGATCGTCCGCGTGGCCGAGCCGTCGGCGCACCTGAACGTGGCCGTCGAGCTGTTCGGGCCGCAGCTCTCCGCGCTCCAGCTCGTGTACGCCGACGATCGCGGCCACTGGCCGTGGGACAGAGGTTTCCGAGGCGGCCGCGGTGGGCAGCCGGTGCTCGGAGCGCGGGCCGACACCCGCGTGGGTTAGGCTCCGCTCATGGCGCAGGTGCACCGTCTCACCCGGCCGGACGCGCGGCGAATCGCCGTTCGGGCACAACTTCTCACCGGACAACGGCCGCCCGATCTGCTCACGGTGGTCCGCCAGCTCACGATGCTCCAGCTCGACCCGGTCAGCGCCGTGGCGCCGAGCGCCGACCTGGTCGCGTGGTCCCGGCTCGGGTCGGCCTATGAGCCCAAGCACCTCCTGGGCGCGGTGGCGGACCGCGACCTGATCGAGCTGCTTGCCTTCCTGCGCCCGGCCGAGGACCTGGCGCTGTACCGCGGCGAGATGGCCGAGTGGGCCGGCAACGGCGAAGCGAGCGGGTGGAAGGTCTTCCGGCGCGAGTGGGTGGCGGCGAATGACCGGTGCCGCCTGGACATCCTCGACCGGCTGCGCGCGAAGGGGCCGCTGCCATCCCGAGAGCTCCCCGACACCTGCGACAAGCCATGGCAGTCGACCGGCTGGACCAACAACAAGAACGTCACCAGGCTCCTTGATTTCATGGTCGGGCGCGGCGAGGTCGCGGTCGCGGGGCGGAAGGGCCGCGAGCGGCTCTGGGACCTCGCCGAGCGGGTCTACCCCGACCATCCGGTCATCCCGGCCGCCGAGGCCGCGCAGGAGCGGGACCGCCGACGACTGCGCGCCCTCGGCATCGCCCGGGTGACCGGTCCGGCGCAGCCCTTCGAGCCCTCAGTCGTCGGCGCGGCCGGCGAACCTGCGGTGGTCGAGGGCGTCCGGGGCGAGTGGCAGGTCGACCCGGCCTATCTCGACGGCCCGGCCGGGCTGGCCGAGCCGTTCGAGGTCCGGGCGGCGCTGCTGTCCCCGTTCGACCGCCTCGTCCACGACCGGGTCCGCGCGGCCGACCTGTTCGAGTTCGAGTACCAGCTTGAGATGTACAAGCCGGTCGCCAATCGACGCTGGGGGTACTACGCGCTGCCGATCCTGTACGGCGACCGGTTGGTCGGGAAGCTGGACGCCGCCGCCGACCGCAAGGCGGGCGTGCTCACGGTGAACGCCGTCCACAAGGACGTTCCGTTCACCGCGGAGATGGCGGAGGCGATCAACGCGGAGATCGCCGGGCTCGCCGCCTGGCTCAACCTCGACCTGGTCGGCCGCGGCTAGAAACCGACGGTGAGCGATCCGGTCTGCAGCGTGCCGGCGGTCGTCAGCGGCTGGTCGGTGGTCACGTCGGTCATCGTGATCGACGCGATCGCGGTGGCCACGTTGGTGATCGACAGCAGGACCTCGTTCGCGGTCGTCGGGGTGAAGCACTTCGGAAGAAGGCCGTATATGTTGCCGCAGAGCTTGGTGGCGTAGAGCGTCATGCCGCCGGTGAACCCGAGCGTCGGGCTGCTGGTGTCGGTTGTCAGCCCGCCCTGGCTCACCGACACGGTGACGTCGCCTGACAAGGCGGCCGAGCTGGCGGTGAACTCCATCATCTCTTCGCTTGCGCCGCCGGAAACGGGCACGCTCACGTTGCCCAGGTACTGGAAGTCGGTCAAGGTGGCCGACCCGGCCGTGAGCACCGAGGCGGCGGCGGAGGCGGTGACGCCCGATGGCGAAGCGGCGTCCTTCGGGTCGGCCTTGTTGCCCTTGGCGGCGGACTTGGCCGCGCTGGTCGACGTGCCGCTCGGGGACGGCGAGGCGCTCGCCGACGTCGAGGGCGTCGCCGTGGGGGTGCCGGTTCCGGACGGACCGGCCGAGGGGGTCGGAGACGGGCTCCCCGGGCCGGACGAGGACGACGCGGTCGGCGTCGGGCTCGGCGCGGGGGCCGAGGTCGTCGGGGCCGGGGTCGGGGTCGGGGACGCCGACGGCAGGCAGATGATGCCGAGGATGCAGCTCCCGTCGGGCTGCGTCGCCGCCTTGGCCACCCCTCCGGTGCCGAGCAGGCCGGCCACCAGGACCGCCGGCATCGCGGCGACCGCCAGCGTCCGATATCCGGCGGCGTCGCCGACCCGGGGGCCGACGCCATCCGAGGCGGCCTCCTCCGCGATCGTGGCGGTCCCCTCCCATTCCGCCGCGC